>JAEAMF010000023.1_pt1 | contig 332689 bp, 244 predicted proteins | sample 8958721 | NCBI WGS metagenome assembly JAEAMF01 (sample SAMN16933255, study PRJNA681124) | bioreactor sludge metagenome | isolation source: anaerobic bioreactor treating anionic surfactant - SDBS | place: India: Bengaluru | collected 2019-02-28 | reverse complement strand
AAGTGTCACCCATGTACCTGGACTAATCTGTCACCGATGTTCCCGGCCGCTCAGCCCTCCCGCCGGCCAGGAGAGCGAGATCATCGAGATCGGCATCGCGGTACTCGAGGTGAACTCGCACGAAATCTCGGGAAGGGATGCGATTCTCGTCAAGCCTGAACGCTCTCGAGTCAGCGACTTCTGCGAGGAACTGACCTCACTCACGCAAGAGGTCCTTGACCGGGAGGGAATTGCCTTCGCCGACGCCTGCGCGAAGTTGACCGAAACCTACTCCACCCGGACGCGCACCTGGGCGAGTTACGGAAGCTATGATCGCAAGATGTTCGAGCGGCAATGCCTGGAGCGCGCGGTGAAGTACCCTTTCGGGGCGACTCACCTTTGCTTGAAGAATCTATTTGCGCTGACGCAGCGTCTCCGGCGCGAGGTGGGGATGAGCACTGCGCTGCGCAGAGCGGGCCTTGAACTGCAGGGCAGGCACCACCGCGGCGTGGATGACGCGTACAACGCCGCCAAGCTCCTGGCATGGATGCTTTCCGGGAATTCCCGGCCGGGCGATTGCTAGCGCGCGCGACGGCGGATGCGTCCCGCCCGCTCGAGAAGCCAGCGTCCTTCCGGGACGCGCAGCGCGATCGTGAAGACGAAGTAGGCGGCGCCGTAGATGCCGAGAATCGCGAGCCCGACGAGCAGCGAGCGATCGAGCGAGGTGACGAGCCGGAGCGCCCAGGCGAGGGCGCCCGCGAGAATCGCGGCGAGCCACATGCGCGCGAGAACCTGCGCCCAGCGTCCCGTCCTACCGATCCTGCGATGCAGCGCCCGCCGCAGCAGGGTGAATTCCACCCAACCGGCGAGCCCCGCCGCGGCCGTGATCCCCACCACGCCCCAGCGCCGTTCGAGGCCGAGCAAGCCGGTGAGATGGAACGCCGCGAGGTATCCGAGCGTCGCCGCGGTGGCCACGCGCACGATCGCGAAGCGCAGCGGCGTGCGCGTGTCGCGCAAGGCGTAGAAGGTGGAGCTGTACAGACGGCCCATCGTCGTCGCGAGGAGCCCGAGCGATGCGCCGGCCAGCACGACCCAGACGAATGTCGTGTCGGTCGCGCCGAAGCGGCCGGTCTGATAGATCACCGCGACCACGATGTCGCCGAGCGCGAGGAAGGCGACCATCGAGGGCACCACGAAGAAGGCGATGCGGCGCAGCCCCGAGTCGAGACGCAGGCGCAACTGCTCGTGGACCGCGGCCGTCTCGCCGGTCGTGCCCGACATGAGCGGCAGCTCGGCCGCCGACACCGACATGCCGAAGAGGCTCACGGGCAGGAGGTAGAGCGTCTGCGCGTTGAAGAGCGCGGTGACCGCGCCCGTCGACAGGAAGCTCGCGAGCAGGTTGTCGATGTAGGCGCTGATTTGCACCACGCCGCGGCCGATGAAGACCGGCACGAAGTTCACGACCACCTGGCGCACCTGCGCGGAGTTCTCTCCGAGCCAGAGCTTCAGTCCGCGCGCGAGGCGCAGCACGGTGGGAAGCTGCACGAGGAATTGCAGCGCGCTGCCCGCGACCGAAGCCCACGCGACCGCTTCCGCGAGCCGTCCTTGCTCGAGGCGCAAGCTCTCCGTGATGCGAACGCCTTCCAGCCGCGCGCCGAAGCCGGCCAGGGCGGCGATCATCACCGCGTTCCAGGCGAGGGGAGCGGCATAGGAGAGGAAGAAGCGGCGATGGCTGTTCAGCACCCCGAGGCACCAGGCCGAGAGAACGAGAATGCCGGTGCCGGGGAAGATGATCTTCACGAGGCGCACGAGCAGGTCGCGCTTCGCGCCTTCGAATCCCGGGGCGATGAGATCCACCAGCCAGGGCGTCAGCAGCACGCCGCCGACCACGAGAACCGAAACGAGCAGCGCAAGCAGCGAGAAGACCGCGCCTGCGACGCGCCCCGCTTCACGCTCGTCGCCTTCCGCGAGAAGCCGCGCGTAGACGGGGATGAACGATGCGGAGAGCACGCCTTCGCCGAAGAGATTCTGCAGGTAGTTGGGAATGCGAAAGGCGGCCTTGAAGGCGTCGCCCGCGTCGGAGAGTCCGAAGTAGTGCGAGAAGACGCGTTCGCGAATCAGTCCCGCGATGCGGCTGAGGAGAATGCCTGCGGCGACGAGCGCCGCGTAGCGCCCGCCGGACGCTGGCTTGCCGATCCCATCCGGCTTGCCGGGCGAAGATGAATTCTGCATGAGCGGCAAGAATTGCGGGCCTGCACCCTTCTGTCAAGGCGAGTGCTAGATCTGTTCCCCGATCTTCGGCCTCTGGGGTGGCGCTCCGCGTCGCTGGAAGATCTCGCCTCCCGCGGGCGGCGTGACCGTTTGCGGCGGAGGCGCGAGCAAGGCCGGAGGCGCGCTCGGCGTTTCGCCGGTGTAGAGCGTCGCGGTCCCCAGGCGCGCGTAATCGAGCGCCAGCGCGCAAATGCGCGCGGCCTCCTGGGACGCGTGGAACCCCATCGAATTCTCCGCTTCGATGAAATCCGTCAGGAACTGCGCGCGGCGTTGGTAGGTGCGCGCCGCGGTGAGCACCGGTTCGGGGGTCCCGCGCTCGCTTTCGCGCGCGATCGCGTTGGCGAGCTCGATGACCGCGTCGATGGCGAGGTTGCGCAGCTGATAGGTGCGATCCTGGATCGTGAAGACCCGATTCTGCAGCTCCTCTTCCGACCAGCGATGGCAGGTCTGACAGGCGGCCGCCATGTTGAGCACCGGACTGCGCACCCAGTGATCGCTCACTTTGAAGGCGCCCTGGCGCATGTAGGGCATGTGACAATCGGCGCAGGTCACGCCGCTGCGCGCGTGCACGCCCTGCATGTACATCTCGAATTCGGGATGCTGCGCCTTCAACACCGGCGCCTGGCTGATCGCGTGGGTCCAGTCCTTGAACCCCGTCTCCTCGTAGTACGAGAGGATCTCGTCGGCGCGCAGACCGTTCTTCCACGGATAGGTCAAGCGCTTCTCGGGGCCTTGGAAGTAATACTCGACATGGCACTGCGCGCAGACATACGCGCGCATCTCGTGGCGGGTCGCTTCCTTGTTGATGTCGTAGTTCGGATCGCCCATCAGCGTGCGCATGCCTTCGATCAGCCCCGGACGCGTGATCCGCAGCTGCATGGTCTCAGGATCGTGGCAATCGATGCAGGAGACCGGATACTTCGCCAGCGCGGCCGCGTCCCGATAGGGCATCGCATTCACCTTGGCGAATCCCGCGATCAAATCGCCGCCGCCCTGATCGCGGTACACGGTGTAGACGGAGGCATGGCAGTGCAGGCAGGCGCCCGGCTGCTGCACCACTTCCTGGCGGCGCGTGAAGACCTGGTCGATGAACATGTAGGCGTGCCCGCGCTCCTCACGGAAGTCCTCCGCGAAGGCGTAACCCGCCCAGAAGCTGCGCAAGCGCGGGTCCTCGACGAGGCGCGAGTAGGAGAGGACCTCGGGGCGCTCCATGTTGGCGGGCGCGGGTGGCGTCGCGGCCGGCGTTGCCGGAGGGGTCGCGGGCGTCGTGGCCGTCTGCGTTCCCGCAACCACCGGCTCTCTGGGCATCGCTTCGCTGCCGCCGTAGCGCGTGCGGGTCATGTCGACCGTGCGGACGTAGCGATCGTACTGCAGCGGGAAGTTGCGGCCCCAGACCGCCGGGTCCACGGTGTTGTCGTCGAGAGTCACCACGCGGAAGAAGGGATTTCGCGACTCCGCCTTTCGTTGAAGGATGTTGGTCAACAAGAGCGCGATGAGCAGCGTGACGATCGCGGCTCCCACGGCGGCGGCGACGAGCCATCGCCCCCCGTAGCGCCGTCCCATGCTTCCGGTCGAATGCGTCGTCATCGCACCTCCTCACACGCTCGCTCGTTCGCGCCCGATGCCGGCTGCGCGTATGCGCGCAGACCAAGCCCGTGCCCAGACCGTCTCATCGCATCATCGCACCCAATGCCCGACATAGTGGTGACAATGCGTGCACTCCAACCCTTCGCGGCTCGTCCGGCCGCGCACTTCGTTGGACGGCGGATCGATGCCCGCGTTCATCGCCGCCACCATCGCCTCGTGACAATCCCGGCAACGCAGCTCGAGGACATCGTGATTGCGCTCGGTGATCCTGAGTGGGTAGGGGAAGGCGTTCGTCGTGAAGTAGAACGAATGCCAGAAGCCGTTGCGCGCCTTGACCGCGTACTTGCCGGCCAGCTCGTGAGGAACATGGCAATCGTTGCACGAGGCCACGGCGTGATGGCTCGAAGCCCGCCAGGCCGCGTAGTGGTCGTTCATGATGTGGCAGTTGGCGCAGGCGGCGGGGTCGTTCGAGAGGTAGGAGTAGCCTTTCGCGTAGACGAAGGTGAAGAGGCCCAAGCCAATCGCCGCTCCGGCCAAGACGGCCGTCGTCAGGAGCGCCCAGTACGAGGCGCTACCGGCCGAACGAGGATGTGCCCCTTCACGCGCCAACTCACCTCCAAGAAACCTGACGGTCCGTTCGCAAGACGCCAGTCGATCGGAATGGAGATCGTGAGCGCAAAGGCAGCCGGCCGGGCTCTGTCCGGGAGGCAAGAGACAGGCCGGGCTCGCGCTTCTGCTTCTAGTACGATTCGGGGACCGGGACAATGGGGGATTTCCGGGGTCCCAACCGGCGCCCCTCAAGCCTCCGGTCCGCCGCTTCCCTCGTCCGCTCGTTCCCGTTTTCCGGGCAGGTCGCGCAAGACTTCGCGCAAGGCGTTGAATCGCAAGCGAGCCTCGATGTATTCCGCGTGACCGAAGCCGAGCTCGGTCGCGATTCGGCGAATGGTTTCTTCCTCCTCCACCGAAATCGAACGGTCGGCCGCCGAGACGGCGAAGAGGCAATGCAGCAGCTCGACGCGCTGCGAGACCGTCGAGATCTCGCGGAATTCCCGCGTCACGACGAAGTCCTCGGTCGCTCCGAAGAGCGAGGAGCGATGCTTGACGATGCGGACGACCAGACGGGCGAGCTCTTCCGGAAGATGTCCCAGGCGGCCGACGAGATTCTCCATCACCCGGATCTCGGCCTCATCGATCGTCAGATCGGACGCGGCCGCGCGACCGAGGATGCAGGCGAAGGCGGCGGCGAAGCGAGCTTCTTGGGGCTCGAGCGCATCCAGTTCCTTGACGATGCCGCGCACGGTGGCCGACTTGGGGCCGGCATCGTGCTCGGTGCCGCCGGCCGCCCGGAAACGATCCATCCAGGACATGGCTCCTCCAAACGGAGAGCTTGGGAGGTTGCCTGCTTCAGGGCCTCCCATCGTGAGAAGCGATGGATGAGCCTATCACCGTAGTCCGTGGAAGGCGAGCGAAGCGGTATAATCATGGTGGGCGTGCATGGTGGGCGCGCAATCTCTGCGCGCCCCGTGTGCTGCGCGGCCATCCGATGCGCCCGCGACCCGCGCACAGGCGAGGAAGCGCGATTTCCCAGGCAACGCGCATCCGTGCCGGAGGACACGATCCGATGAGACGACGCCGGCCATACGGCGGTGCCCCAGGCACGACGAGGCATGAGACTCGCCGACGGCTCTTTCTCCTGACGCTCGCGCTCGTCGCGGGAACGCTGCCGGCCTTCGCCCACACGGAATTCACGGAGACGATCACGACCAGTCTCGGAGACACCGAGACCTTCTGGGTGCAGATTCCCGAAAGCTACGATCCTCAGGTTCCTTGTCCGCTGCTGATCGGTTGGCATCAACTCGGCGCCTCGCACCTCGAGATGAAAAACGCCACCGACTTCGACGAGATCGCCGGCGAGCGCGGCTGGATCGTCATGAGCCACACGGGGGTGACGGCCTCGCACTGGAACAATCACGCCACGCAAGCGCATGTGGTCGATGTGATCCGCTGGTTGGAGGAACGCTACGCGATCGACCCGCTACGCATCTACATGGTGGGAGCCTCGATGGGCGGAGCCGCGGGCATGATCTTCTCGAACAATCATCTCAATCCCGCCGGACCGATGGTGGCGGCGGCCGCGTCGTTGTCGGGGATTCAGGATTGCGAACGTCGCTTTCACGAGCAAGGCATCAACAACTCGATGATCGCCGCGTTTGGAGGAACGCCCGAGCAAGTGCCGTTCGAATACCACCGCAACTCCGCGATCGTCTTCGCCGACTCGACCGCGAGCATGCATGTGAACGCGAGCCACTTGCCTCTCTGGCTCACCTTCGGGCTTGGCGATTCGGATCAAGTGTGGCGCGAGCATGCGGAGGACCTCTACGCCGTGATGGAGCCGGTGGCCGACACGGTCGTGTTGCGCGAGTCGGTGCACTCCGGCCATGGCTGGGGTTGCGCGGAGGAGCGCTTGATCTGCGATTTCCTGCAGCGTTTCACGCTCGATCCGCTGCCGAAGGCGATATCGATCAATGCCGATGCGGAAGGCGCCTGGTACTGGGCGCGCCTCGAGATGCGCAATCCTCTCGGCGACTTCGCGCGCTTCGATGCCTGTCACTCGACCGCGAACCTCATGGCCTCAACCGCACCGGCCGTCTCACAGGAAATTCGTGTCCGCATGATTCACAATGTGGCCGGGCTCGAGCTCGATCTTGCTTCCCTCGAGTTTCCTTTTGAAGACGATGCCTTCCTCGTTCGCTGGGATGCCGGAGACGAAGGCCCGGCTGAGCTCGCCCTGCTCGGCGTGCCCGCGAGACCCGAGGCGATCTTGAAGGACGGCTCGCTCTTTGCCGCCTGGACCTACGACGAGAGCGGGATGCTCGTGATGACGGGCGATGGCGAGGGCGAGTATCTCGTCTTTCTGGACGCCTCTTCCGTCGACGATTCGCAAAGAGACGGCTGGCGCTCTTTCGAGCATGCGTTCCACGCTGCCTCGATTGTCCGGTTCGACGGAGCCATTCCCTGTTTGCTGCCCGCAGGCCCCGCGCTCGACTGGTCGCTCTTCGACGCGCTCGGACGGCGCGTGGCCTCGGGGCACGAAGCGGCCCGGGCGGGCGACGAGCGCGCCATGCTTCTCTTGCCCAACAGCCTCTCGTCAGGCGCCTATCTTCTCCATCTTCAGCCGAATCCGGCCGGTCCTCTGGCGCTTGGGGAAATGGCCGCGGGGTCCCGTGCCTCTATGCGGCCCGGCATCGTTCGCCGCGTGACGATCGTGCGCTGAGCTCGATGCGTCGAACGGATGCGCCTGCCTCGATGCGCTCACCTCGATGCGACTACCGGCGTGCGATTCCGAGCGAGTCATGAGACCCCTATTCCTGCATTGATCGCCTTGTCCGGATGAGGCACTTTCGCGCAAGGTTGCGCGCGGTGGATCGTCCGGCGGCCGATCGCCCGGCGCCTGCACATTCGGCAGTCACCGGGTGAATCGATCCGGCCGTGATGCAGGCGGAGGGATGCCATTCATTCGCGGGAGGGTTCGTGAGCGATTACTTGTTGTCTATTCTCCTGGGCATCGTGGAAGGCCTGACGGAATTCCTGCCGGTCAGTTCGACCGCGCACCTGCGCCTCGTTCAATCGCTCTTCGGCCTCGAGCTCACCGCCGGCTACTGGAAGATGTACGCGGTCGTGATCCAACTCGGCGCGATCCTCTGCCTGCCCGTCTATTTCCGCACGCGGATTGCGCGCTTCCTGTCCACCTTCCCGCGCGGCGAAGCCGGCGATCGCACCGTCCTCACGCATCCGCTCGGCCTCGTGGCCATCGCCTTCGTCGTCACGGCGGTGCCCTCATTTCTCCTGAGCCGCGTGATCGGCGAGCATCTCGAGAGCCTGGTGCTGATGGGCATCGCGCTCCTCGTGGGCGGCATCATCATGTGGTTGATCGACGCCCGGCAAGCGCCCGCGGAGAAGGTGGGCCCGGGGCACGAAGCGGCATCGGACGGCCAAGGGCGCATTCGCACCTGGAGCATGGAAGCGATGACTCCCGCCCAATCCGCATGGGTCGGCGCGTGCCAGATTCTTGCGGCCGTCTTTCCGGGCACTTCACGATCGATGGCGACCATCGCCGGCGGACAACTGGCCGGCATGTCGCGCGCGGCCGCGCTCGAGTTCTCCTTCTTTCTCTCGATGCCCACGATGGCGGTCGCGACCTTGTTCGATCTCTTTCAGACCGTGCGCGGCACGCCCGACAATCCGCTCGGCGCTTCCGGGATCGACGGCCATGGGTGGATCGTGCTGGCGATCGGGTTCGTCGTTTCCTTTCTGGTCGCCTATGCCGCGGTCGCGTGGTTCATGGCCTGGGTCCGCCACAGAGGATTCGCGCCCTTTGCGGTATATCGCATCGTGCTCGGCATCGTCGTGTTGATCGTGGCGGGAGGCTGGCTGCATTGAGGAAGTAGGAGGGAAGCTCGATCGAGCGACACTTCGGAAGGAACGCACGATCGAGCCATGACCGGAGCAACGCCGATCGATCGTTTGCCCTCAGGGCTCGCGCTCGTGTGCCGCGAGATCTCCTTCCTGCTCGAGCTCGCGCGCCGCGATGAGGAGAACTCCGCGCAACGCATCCACGAAACGAGCGAAGGGCTCCCTCGTTCTGTGCCGCTCGAGCACGGTCAGCCCCTGGAACATCGATCGGCGCAGCGCGCGGCTGAGTTCGAGCTGCACGCCCCGGCCATCCCGCCCCTGATTGCAGAGATTGCGAGGATCTTTTCCCGAATGGTCCGTCGCGTCAGGCGCGGCGTCAAAGCCCGCGGCCTGCAGCGCGGACAGGATGCGTTCGCCCAACTCGATGTGAAGCCCTCCGACGGAGGCGATCGATTCCGATCCCTCGCACCCATGCAGGGCCACGACCACGCGTGCCCGGCCGGCCGCATCGATGAAGGCAGGATCGTCGAAGCGATGGCTTGGAAGGTGCAGGCGTAGATTGCCGCGCGGCCGCGTTCCGAGCAGGCTGTAAAGGGCGAAATCGTCGCCCGCGACCGCTTGCGCGAGTTCCGTGGTGCCCGGCTCGATGCCGCCGCCATGAGGAGCCGCAATCAGGAAGGGCGAGGCACGAGCGACGAGAGCGCGCGACCAGGTGGACCCCTCCGGTGCACGGCGGGCGAGTTCTTCAAAACTCCGATAGCTTCCCAGAAGTGGAAAGAATCTCATGCCCACTTGATAGCAGGTGCGGACGTGGAGGGGAAGCGCGCGCATGCAAGGCGATGCGGCCATTCCGAGAGGCCCGACGACGAAGAAGTCCCCGCCCTCACGGCGCGGGGACTTCTTCCACGATCCGCAAGCGATCGAAAGCGATTACCGATAGAGGGACTTGATCGCGCCCCAGCCCGGTTCGTCGGAGGGAACCGGAATGACGCAGATGCCGGGCTCGCAGGCGCGTTCATCGACGAGCCAGCGGCCTTCCAAGGAGGCGCAGTCCTCTTCGCGATTGATGTAGCAATCCTCTTCCACGCAGCACACGCGCCAGATCGGGCACGAGATGTCGCCGCCGTCCTCGAGGCATTGCGAGCCCACATGCCAGGTGCCGCCTGAGGCCAGGCAGTCGGTCTCGGTTAGCGTGTGGCAGGTGTCATCGAGATCGAAGCAACACGCGCAGAGAGGCAGCGGGCAAAACTCCGGTTCGCAGGTTTCGGCTTCCTCGTGCACCACCCCGCCGGCTGTTTCACACACATCGATGCGAAGCACTTCGCAATCGCCGTTCTCGAAGCAGCAGGCGCGCTCGGGCAACGGCGTGGGATAGAAGAGGACGCCGAAGAAGGAGATGTTGTCGGGGTTCTCGTAGTAGACCTCGAACCACGCCGTTTCTCCAGGCAGGACGGCGTCCGTGTGGAAGCTCAGATCGAGGATCGCTCCGACCACGACATTGTTGATCGTCCAGGTGAGCGGAACCTGGCTGCTCGTTGGGTCGGGCCCGCCGAGACTGCTGTCGGTGAACTCGATGTTGCTGATGTCTTGTCCGCCTATCTGGTCGTAGATCCCGAAGTGGAATCCGCCCCAGGGCTGGCTGCCGCTGTTCGTCGCGACGACATAGACCGATTGGGTCATGGCATCCGCATCATCCTCGACGTCGATCATCACGGCGGATTCGGGCCCCATTCCATCGATCTCCCCGCTCCATTGGATGGGATTCGCAACAGCGGGCCTGGCGATAAAGAGCAATGCTGCGAAAAGAAGAAGCGCGGGGACGAGGAGACCAGCACGAGATGCCGAGAGACGGGTGGCGTACATGGCTGCATTCCCCCACAGGAAGATGGCCCCCGAAGCGGCTTCGAGGATGAACAGTCGGGAACGTTCAGTGGCAGAAGAATAGCAGGCGGCGGCCCGTAATTCAAGCGCCCTGGCGGGTTGAATTCGTTAGATATGGCGGACGGTATGGCCAAGGCCCCCGGATGCCCGCGCATTCCATGGAGGTCGTACGAGGGCCTGGGCGAGGGCCGGCCGAGGCGGAAGGCGCCGCGGATGAAGGCGCTAGCGCAGGTAATAGTCGATCGTCGCGACCACGCGCACGGTCTTGTGCCGCTGGCTCTCGTCCATCACTCCCGGCGCCTGATCGCGAGCCTGGATGATGATCGTTCCCTGGTTCGCCTGGCGGATGCCTCCCAGCTTGGCGCCGGAATCCTTGGCGAATTGCTCGGCCGACTTGCGCGCGTTGGCCGTCGCTTCCGCGATCAAGTCGGGCTTCAACTCATTGAGCTTGGTGAAGAGATACGTCGGCCCGCCCCACGGCCCTCCCTCCGAAGAGAGAATGACGCCCACATCGACCAACTGCCCGACATCCTGGCTCGCCGCTTCGATGCGCTCGGGCTCCGACGATCGCACCATGAGCGTCTGGCGAATGATGAAGCGGCTCTGCACCATGCCTTCCCCGCGATACGGGTTCGCGAGCAAGTCGATCACCTCGAAATTCTGCAACTCGACCTGCGCGCGATCGATTCCGTGCCGGTCGAGGAATTGGAAGATCGCATCCTGGCTGCGCTGAATCTGGGCTTGCGCTTGACCGAGGTTGTCGTTGGTCGCCACCGCGCGCAGGGGCCAGAGGGCGATGTCGGCCAGCACTTCTCGTTCGGCCAGTCCCTTGACCGTCACGAAGCGATCGGCGGTGCGGCTGTGCACGAATCCGCGTCCCACGAAGAAGCCCGCCAGCGCCAAGCCGATGGCCAGCAGGATGGCCGCGTCAGTTCTTCTCTCCGCCATCATCACCTCCGCGCATGGGCGTTGCCCACACATTCGAATCTCCCGCGGCATTTGCGGGACGGCGCGTGGCCCTTCTTTTACCTGAAATGGGGCCCTGAAACCAGCGATTTCGCAGGTGCGTGGGGCAGGGCGTTCGTGCGCTCCCCGGGCTCACCCAGGATGTCGGATGCACGGTTCGCGCGAGAATCGTGCGAATACTCGGCTTCCGTCAGGGCCGTGGAGCCGGTCGAACCCTGATGCGCATGCGCTTTCCGTTGCGCTCGATGTCAACGTCGGCTCTTCCGATTCGACTGCCTGCCCAGCGAGGTCGACGAGGCCGGAAGGCGGTTTCGGCTCCACCCGGAAGATCTGCGCGAGGAAGATCACGCTCGCGATAGCGAGTGGGATCCAAAAGGTCGCAGCTGTTTGCCATCTCTCATGCCTTGTCATCGCCGGAACCTCTGCCGATTTCCTTCGTGGGGATCTGTTCTTGCAGTCGACCCCAGTCCCGATACTATGTCCGTCATTCCGTCCGTTCTTGCATGGCTCCGGAAGCAGGGCCCCGGCGTGTGGACGGATCTTCGGTCGCTGGCGTTCAACGGAGGGCTTCATGAAACGAACCTGGCAGGTATGGTGGTTGATCCCGATCCTCGTCGTCCTGATCGCGCTCCCGAATTGCTCGGATCGCGACAAGAAGGAGACCGAGCCCGATACGAATCCCGACGCGAGCGACTACGAAGCGTCCGCCGCCGTGTCGACCACGCAGGAGCGCACCATCGAGACCGAGACGGGCGCCTCGATTCAGGTGCCTCGCTACGCCGTGCCGGAAACGGAATCGGGCGGCACCGGAACGATGGTCTTCTCGATCGAGCGGGACCAGACCAGCCCGGCGGTTCCTCCGGCGGGCCATACGACCGCCTCGGATGTCTATCGCTTCGGCCCGGACGGATTCACCTTCGCCGAGATGGTGAAGGTCTCGATCCCGGTTCTCGGCGATACGACGGGGAAGAACTATGCGCTGCAGCGCATCGATCCCACGAGCGGGATCTCCGAAACGGTGAGCGGAACCTACGATCCGTCGACCGGAACCGTTACGGGCCAGACCTACCATCTCTCCTCGTGGTATGTGACCTCGTACATGGCCGCGAACACCGCCTACGGGGCCTTCCATGTGACCAATCTCTCCACCACGCATTGGCTGAAGATCTGCGTGGTCGAATACACCCTCAAGTATCCCGCCGTCGACTCGAATTTCGATGGCGGCGAATGCATGTGGGCTCCCGTAGGTACGATCGGCTGGGCGAGCTCCGGCAACTGGTACCTCCCGCAGGGAACCTACAAGCTGTGCGTCTCGATGAACACCGCGGGAACGATCAGCGCGCCTCCCGGAGATCCGCAGCACTGGTTCATCGACAACAAGGTTCTGGACGCGCCCTGGTCCATCTATCAACCGACCACGAGCGATCTGACGGTGAGCTACTCCGACGGGGCCCTGCCCGGTGGATGCGACTGCACGCCGGTGCCTTCGACATCGGTGGGCAGCGGAGAAGTGCAGGTCACGCTCACCTGGCACAATGCGCAGTCGATCGATCTCGATCTGTATGTGACCGAACCGGGCGGCGAGACCTGCTATTTCGGACACGACTCCACCTCTACCGGCGGCGCGCTCGACCGCGACAACACTTGCGGCAGCTATGTGAACGGGCGGCCCGAGAACATCTTCTGGACCGATGCGCCGGCCGGACAGTACAAGGTGAAGGTGGATTGGTGGTCGGACTGCGGCAACGAGATCGCTTCGCAGGCCTTTGATGTGCGCGTGGTCGCGGGCGGGAATGTGAAGACCTACCATGGGACGATCGCGGAAGAAACCGAAGTGCAGGTGTGCACCTTCACGGTCGGTTCTCTGGCGCGATCGATGAGCAGCAGCGATTCATGGATTCCCGTGGAGTGGAGCGCCTACGACGGGACCTCGCAGCCGTCCGGTCCGCGCGAACCCAAGCCATAGAGGCGCGGAGAAGCCACCGAGGCCGGGGGCAACAAGCCGGAGAAATCGGGGCAAGAAAACGGGAGGCCGGCTGATCTGCCGGCCTCCCGCATCTACGACTCCATGACCTAGCGCATGAGGATGAGCTTCCCGCCCAGGTCCTCGTTGCCCTGCGTCTCCAAGCGGTAGAAGTAGATGCCCGCGGCCGCGGACGCGCCCTGGCTGTCCCTTCCATCCCACGCGACCGAATGCGTGCCCGCCTGTTCGACGCCCGCCTTCACCGTGCGCAGCACGCCGCCGTCGGGACGGATGATGCTCAAGCGGACTTCGCCGCGCGCCGGCAGGTGGTAGGTGAGAACCGCGCCGCCGGGAGCCGGATTCGGGTACGCGCGCACCGACAGAAGCGCGGAGGCTTGCGGCTCGGGAGCACCGGCCGAGGAGACTCCCAACCACTCGATGGCCCGCGCGAGGAGCAGGCGCCGGTTCTCGATCGTGGTGATCGCTTCGTAGCCGAACGCCAGGTACACGACGCGATACGCGCCCGTGTCGACCCGCACCGCGCCGGAGTTCGAGGTGCCCGAGTAGGTGAAGATCGTGGTCGCCATCGCATCGCGCGGCGTGATGATGTCGGGATAGGGATTGAGCGTCGCATTCAGGTTGAGCGTCATGCCGTCGGAGATGGGATCGCCCGCCACGCCGTTCAAGATGTTGCGGTTCGCGTCGTCGTTCGTGAAGTTCACATGCAGGTAGTTCTGGTACCACGAATACGCCGCGCCCCCGGAATCGTTCATCTCCCAGCCCAGTTCCTGGCCGGTGATGAAGAGGCGGCCGCCTCCGCTGAGATAGGTGCCGAGCGCGGAGCGGTCGCTGGCGGTCAGGGTCGGGTACATCAAGCCCAGCTCCCACACGACCGCATCGAACTGCGCGAGATCGGTGGATTTCACCTGCCCGGCAATGGCGGGCCACACGCCGTAGCTGACGCCCGCCTGCGTGAGCGCGTCCTGGTAGTAGGTCTCGTAGGCCGCGCTGCCGTCGTCGTCCACGATCAGCACTTGCAGGTCATCCGTGATGAGCGCGTAGGGAATCGTGCGCGTCTTGCCCGGCTGATTGACGGAGCTGAGCACGACCTTCGGAGCTGCGTAGCCCGCGTCGCCCACGCCGATCTTCATGCGAAAGATGCGCGATTCGCCCGGGTTCAGGGCGAGATCCGCATAGTCGGTGTATTCGGTCAGGCCGTCGGTGAAGACGCAAGTCCAGCCGCTGGGAAGCGTGCCCGGCTGCAGCGTCGCGCGGATCACGTCCGGCTGGGTGCCGAGATTGAAGACGGCGAACTCGGGAAATTCATACAAGCCCGAATGGGAGGGCCGCACGACTGCCTTCTCGTCCTTTGCCCAATAGCGCAGCGAGTACGCGGGCGCCGGGCGCGTGCTGGCCGACTGCAGGATCTCCTTCGTAGTGTCTTTCTGAACGAAGACGGCCGCCCACAAATCCGCGGTCTTCCAACCGGCCGGAAGAGTGAAGTTCAGGCTGACATTCTGGACCTGTTCGAGTTGGGAGACGGTCAAGGTCGTCACCGGGAGCACATCCCTGGTCACATCCGTGTAGGTGGTTCCGCTGTAGGTGACATTGTTTTCCATGATCAGGACGCGGATCTGGGTGTTCGCGATGCTCGCGAGCGTCTCCATCACTTCCACATCGAAGTCGATGGATCCTGAAGGCTGAACGAGATCGACGCTGTTGATCGTGATCTTGAAGGGCGAAGGGCGTCCGATCTCGGCCGCGACGATGGGATCGTATTGCGATCCCGTCGCAATCTCGACGGAGCCGCCTCCGACTTCGAACATGCCGTCGAAAAGCACGGTGGGGAAGCCAGTGACTCCGTAGTAGTCGATGCGGGCGTCCATCTCGGCCGTGCCCAGTCCACCGCTTGTCGCGTAGTAGCGGGTGGAGTTGAATTCCGTCGCGTCATAGCGGTTCTTCATCACCTCGAGGCCCTGGTAGGCATACGGGCAGTATCCGCACCACGTCGCCGTGCAGTCTTCCGCCAGAACCCCGCGCGGGTACTGAGCGTCGGCCGTGGAAGAGAGCAGGAAGAGAGAGAGAGCCAGGAGCGAGTGGGCGGTCCAGAATCGCATGCTGTTGTCCTCCTTTCCGGAAAGACCCGCATTCCCTGCCTTTCCGGTCTGTTGCGCCATTTGAGATGCAGAACTCGGGAAAGATAGCCGAGCGGACGCGAATCTTCCAGAAGTGCGCAGGTGCCAGGGCGACTTCGATGAGAGTGCCCGGGAGTGCTGGTTCGTTCATGCAATTTTATTGCATGAACCAGGAGATTGGCTCGTCTGGCTTCCTTCAACCGAGAAGATATCCGAATCTTCGATCCACCCGGTCGAGCCCGGCGCTTTCCTGCCGATACCGGAATAGGGTCGGCCAAGCCTTCAATCCAGGCCAGCGGGTCCGGGCGTCTTGAACGCAGACCGGGGCCCAGGGCTGCAACAGGATTTCACTTTAACTGGATTCCTGGCAGCGGTTATAATGAGAAACAGAAATGGCCCGGGAGCTCAGGTTGTGGGCGCCATTTCTCGAACTTGACGCATCTCGTTGTTCCTCAGAGGCCGACCGTTCCGATCCCGGGCAAATGGGGCAGTCTCTGCCTCTTTTGCAGCTTGAGAACTTGGACGTACAACACCGGGGGAAGCATGCGGTCTATGGTGGTACGGCTCTGCGCCGTCGCGCTCGTCTCGTTCCTGCTCGTGGCTCCCTGTCTGGCAATCGAAGGTTCGGCCAACGGAGACCTGACCATTCTGTATACCGATCACTTCGCGCGCGGATACAGCACCAACACGCTCTCCTGGTCGACGATCCTGCTTTCCGGCCAACCGATCAGGCATGGAACGAGCGCCAATCTTGGACTGGTGATCACCACCGAGCGGCTCTATGTCTACAATCCGTTGACCGGGCAGTGGTTCAGCCGAACGTATGTCGGCGATGTCGAACGCGTTGACATGGATGGCCCCGTGGCTGTCTTGTGCACGGATCAGGCCTGCTATGGGATCTCGTCCATCTGGAACAACTGGGCGGTCGAGGATCTGCGCCCGGGAGAGCGAGTGCTGGGCGCCGGCTCCTGCTGCACTTTCGGAATCGTCTGGACCAATCAGCGGGGAATTGCCTATCGAGGCAATCAAAACGCCTGGGCGGGAGTCGATCTCGGCTCCGCTCCTCTAGGAGGCATGGCCGAGCAAGGGCTCGGCCTCGTGTATTGTGCGCATGAGGTCCAGGTGTATGACCCGAGCGCAGGGGGTTGGATCGCGTGCTCGTTTAGCGATGCTCTGAACGGTTTGAGCGCCAGCGGTTCCGGAAAGGTGGCGCTGATCTGGAACAAGACCCAGGCATACGCGTATAGCGGTCATCTGCAGACCTGGACTTCGCACGAGGAAGAGATCCTGGATGGCTCCGCGGGCGGGAATGTCGCTCTGGGCTTCAACAACAAATGGGCGTTCGCCTTCGATGCGATCACCGGGGAGTGGGTTTCGTTGTTCATCGAAGATCAGGGGGGGATGCGCGGCGGGGGCACGCTCGCGGCATTTGCGCCGCAAAACGACTTCGCCTTGCAGGGCAACCCTTCCACAGGGAACTCCCTGCAAATGAGCCTGCCTTCCGAGCAAGGCAATCCTTGGAAGATCGAAGTGCTCGATATCACCGGACGCCGGATCCATTCTTCGGAGATTCCCGCCTCGAGCCAGGGTTCGGTCTTCGAATTCTCCTGGACGGACGACTCGGGCAGGCCCGTTCCCGCAGGCAACTATTGGGTCCGCGCGCATTCGGACAGCCATGAGGAAGTTCGCAGAATCGTGCGCTTGAAGTAGGCAGGCGCAGGAACGATCGCCTTCGCTAAAGCGCCCCGTGCTTGGCGCGGCGATGAGAGTTGGCCGCCGGTCATCCATGCGATGGCCGGCGGTTCGTCATGTGGGCGAGGGGCGTCCAATCGAGAGAAGCATCCAGGCGCCGGCGACGGGGAAGGCGGGCAGGCGCAGGCGTCGCGGGGCACTGGCGCCCAGGTCATCGAGACCCTTGATGCTCGCGATCCGCGGCAGGTAAGGTCGCTTCTTTCAGGGTCCACGAAGAAACTTGGCCGGCCGATAAGGGTGAAAGGCTTCTCCCGGGTTTCACGCGGGCGAAGGAGCCTGCGAGGCCTGGGTTCATCGAGCAAGTTGGAAAGGAGCGCGAGAAGACGATGGGAGGCAAGGCGATGAATCGACAACGGTTTGGCGGGGCTTTCGGATCCTTGGCTTTCCTGGCGATGATGCTCCTGTTCATCGCGTCCGTGGGGAGCGCGGCCCAGCCGGCAACAGGTTCGATGGTCATCGCCACCTATGCGGCCGCACCCCAGCAGTTGGATTGGGCGCTTTCCCTCGCGGAGAGCGTGCGGCAATTCGGAGGCCCGAGCAGCGCCACTCCCATTCGTATCTACCTCAGTCCGTCCGTGAGACTCATCGAGGGCCGGGACGAGCGCGCCCGTGCGGCCCAGGTGGAAACGCGAGTCAGCGAGACGCCCAGAAGCATGGCTGCCTACAAGGGCGGGGGCATCTGCAGCGCCGCCGCCCTCGCGGAAACAGAAGCGCAAGGCCAGGCGGAATTCCTGGTGTGGATGGATTCGGACACCATCGTCTTGAACGACCTCTCCGCGCTCGCCTTGCCGCTCGAAGTCTCTCTCGGGTGCACGCCGGTCTTCCTGCAACGCGTCGGTTCCATGCAGGCAGAGCCGCTGGACCTCTACTGGCAGACGCTCTATGAGACTTTGGGAGTCCCCACAGCTTCCGTGTTTCCCGTCCAATCCTTGATCGACGACCGCACCTTGCGGGCGTATGTGAATACCGGCCTGCTCGTCGTGCGTCCCGGACGGGGGATTCTCCAGGCCTGGTCGGCTGCCTTTGAAACGCTCTGCGGGACCAAGCGGGTCGTGGAATTGGTGCGCCAGGATTTCGACAAGCGCGCGCTCTTTCATCAGGCGGTTTTCTCGGCGATGATCTGCAGAGACTTGAAGCGCGGCGAAATCAAGCTGTACGGCGCAGGCATCAATTACCCGCTCAGCCTTCAGCATCTGATCCCCGATCCCAAGCGGCCCAAGCGGCTGGACGATGTCGTGACCTGCCGCCACGACATGTTCTTCAGGCGCCCCGGGTGGGAAAAGGAACTGCGCGCTTCCGACGAGTTGAAGAGCTGGATGAAGGCGCGGTTCTAGCCCAACCTCCTCCGCTGCCGCGAATGCGATTCGTCCTGGCCGCGGGCGTTGCGCGCCCCCGGCCGGGGACGGGGAAGCCGGCCCCAATGGATCCTCTCCGCCATTTCCCTCGATCCTCGCCGGGCAGTGGAAGGGCTGCAGACAGCCGTTCTCTCCGGCCTTTCCGCCGGCCTCCTTTGCTCCCGCTTTCATGAATCCGATCCATTAACAGACGCATGGCGTGAAAGGGGAATCGGAACCCGGCTCTTTTCGCCGGGTCCCGCGATCGTTCGACCTTGGAGAGGCCAAGATGGACCGTAACGAATTCCGTGCGAATGTGGATGGGCGACAAGCCGCGGAACAAACGGCCGAAGTCCAACGCCAACTCCTCGACCTCGCCGCCACGGCGATTTTCACGGTGGACAACGAGAAGCGGATCACCAGCGCAAATCCGAAGTTCTATGCGGTGACCGGATTCACTCGCGAGGAAGTCCTCGGGCAGCCCTGCTCGATTCTGCGGGGAGAGCCTTGCCTCACGGCCTGCGGCCTCTTTCAACCCGACCGCGTGGAACCGATCTTCGAGAAGCAGTGCGTGTGCAGGACGAAGGATGGGCGCAAGCTCACCGTCCTCAAGAATGCCGGGTTCATCAAGGATGCCGAGGGGCGCACCATCGGCGGGATGGAATCGTTCGTCGATGTCACTGAGCTCATCGGCGCCCGCGAGGCGGCCGAAGCGGCGAGCCGTGGCAAGAGCGAGTTCCTCGCCAACATGAGCCACGAGATCCGCACGCCGATGAACGGGATCATCGGCATGACCCACCTCGCCCTGCAGACCGAGTTGACCGCCGAGCAGCGCGAGTACCTGGAATTGGTCAAGAGCTCGGCGGAGGGGCTGCTGGCGCTGATCAATGATATCCTCGACTTCTCCAAGATCGAGGCGGGCAAGCTCGACTTCGAATCGATTCACTTCAGCCTGCGCGACTGCCTGTCGGAAGCGGTGAAGCCGTTCGCGCTGCGCGCGCACGAGAAGAACATCGAGTTGGCCTTGCGGGTGCCGCCTCCCGTTTCCGATGCCTGGATCGGTGATCCGGGACGCCTGCGCCAGATCGTGGTCAATCTCGTCGGCAACGCGATCAAGTTCACCGAACGGGGTGAGATCACCGTCGAAGTGCAAGGCGAGACGGGGCCGGCGGGGGAGCCGCTGCTGCACTTCACGGTCGCCGACAGCGGTTGCGGGATCCGCCCGCAAGATCGCGAGCGGATCTTCCAGACCTTCGTGCAATCGGACAACGCGCGCTTGAGCGGCGCGGGCGGGACGGGATTGGGACTCACGATCTGTTCGCGCCTGATCGCGCTGATGAATGGCCGCCTATGGGTGGAGAGCGAGATGGGACGGGGGAGCACCTTCCATTTCACGATCGCCCTGCGGCCGGGATCGGAAGGGGATCTGCGCCGCACGATGGCCGATCCCGCGGGACTGCGGGGGCTGACCGCTTTGGTCGTCGACGATCATTCGACCAACCGGCGCATCTATGAGGAACAACTGCGCGCCTGGAAGATGGGCCCGGTGCTGGCGGCCAACGGGCCTGAAGCGCTTGCGATCCTGTGGCGGCAGCGTGCGGCGGGCCATCCGGTCCAGTTGATCCTTCTCGATGCGGCGATGCCGGTCATGGATGGCTTCGAAGTGGCCGAACGCGTGCGCAGTTGCCCCGAGTTCGCCTCGGTCAAGATCGTGCTGCTGACTTCCAGCGGCCTGCGCGGCGATGCCAGCCGTTGCCGCGATCTGGGCATCGAAGCCTATCTCACGAAGCCGGTCAGCCAGTCGCACCTGCTCGATGCCATCCTCGTGCTGTTCGGCTCGACGTTGCCCGCGGACGGCCATCTGCTCACGCGCCATTCGCTGCGGGAAGGACGGGCGCGCTTGCGCCTGCTGCTGGTCGAGGACAACCCCGTCAATCAGAAGCTGGCAAGACGGCTGCTCGAGAACCAAGGCCATGAAGTCACGGTGGCGGGCAGCGGAAAGGCGGCGGTCTCGGCTCTCGAGAAGGATCGCTACGACTGCGTGCTGATGGATGTCCAGATGCCGGAGATGGACGGGCTGCAGGCGACCGGCTTGATCCGCGAACGAGAACGGAGCACCGGCGCGCACACACCCATCATCGCGATGACGGCCCACGCGATGAAGGGCGATCGCGAGCGGTGCCTGGAAGCCGGGATGGACGACTATGTGTCGAAGCCGATCGATCCCAAGCGCCTCTTCCGGGTGATGGACGATACCTTGACCCGCTTGAGCAGGAAGACATCCCCGTCGGCGACCGCCAACACTGCGGAGATGAACGCCTCGCATTCTGGCGAGCAGCAATGCGCGGCAGAGGAATCCACCCACGACCGAGGAGCCGGCTGTCCGGCGGCCGTCCCGGAGGCGAATCAACCGGCCGCGGGCGGTCATCCTGTCGGGGACCTGCCGGAAGCGCGATCCATCACGCCCCTCGCGGCCCATTCGTCATTGGCGTTCGATCTTGAAGGCGCGATGGCGCATTTCGAGGGCGATCGGGAATTCTTCGCCGAAACGGCTGAGGTCTTTCTGCGAGAGCTGCCGGGAGAGCTCGAGCGGCTGCAAGCGGCAATTCAATCCGGCGACCCGAAGGTGGTCGAACGCTCCGCGCACACGCTGAAGAGCTCGGCCGCGACCTTCTGCGGGCAACCGGCCGTCGCCTTGGCCCAGCAAGTGGAGAACATGGGACGGGCGGGCGAGCTGCGAAAGGCGCGAATGCTCTTCGAGCCGCTGTCCCAGTCCTTCGCCGACTTGCGGAGGGCGCTGTCAGGCGCGTTGCGCGAGCTGGCCGCGTAGCCGGCTCTCGCTTGTCTGAGCGGGCGGCTGTCTGGTCGCCCGCGTGGCCGTCAGCTCCGAGGCCCGGTTCGAGGAATGCTGCGCCCGCATCCGCCGGCTTGCTGAACCTTCGCCGAATCTTCACCCCACAACCCTTGAAGAGAGAGCGAGGGCGCCTCAGAGTAGGCGCCGCAATCCTGGCACGCATGGCATGTGCGAAAGGCGGATGAGGGACGGCATGGAGCGCGGCCCGGTCATCGTCGTGGGAGGAGGAGCCTCCGGCCTGATGGCGGCTGGGCGGGCGGCCGAATGCGGCGCACGCACGATCGTGCTCGAGAAGATGGAGCGTCCCGCGCGCAAGTTGCGCATCACGGGGAAGGGACGCTGCAATCTGACCAACATCGCGGCCCTGCCGGAATTTCTCTCGCATTTCGGACGCCGGGGAGATTTTCTGCGCCAGGCGTTCGCCCGATTCTTCACCGACGACCTCACGGAGTTTCTTTCCGAACTCGGAGTGCCGACGGTGACCGAGCGGGGAGGGCGAGTGTTTCCCGCCAGCGAGTCGGCCGGAGATGTGGCCGCGGCCCTCGAGCGATGGGCGATATCCAGAGGGGCGATCCTTCGCACTCGCGTGCCGGTGAGCGAGCTCGTCATTTCCGGCGGTCGCGTGACCGGCATCGCATGTGCTGGCGCTGCGCTGGAAATGGAGGCGGGCGCGGTCATTCTCGCGACCGGAGGCGCGTCGTATCCCGGCACCGGCTCGAGCGGGGATGGATATCGATTGGCGTCGTCGGCGGGACATACGATCGTTCCCATTCGGCCCGCCCTCGTGCCGCTGACGACCGCGGGAGATGCGGCCCAGCGCATGCAAGGGCTGAGCCTGCGCAATGTCTCCGTCGCGCTCGTCGTCGACGGGCGCCGTCGCGCGCAGGAATTCGGCGAGCTGCTCTTCACGCATTTCGGCGTCTCGGGCCCGGTCGTGCTCACCCTGAGCGGCCGCGCGGTAGAGGCGCTCGCGTCGGGGAAGAGCGTGGATCTGGCTATCGATCTCAAGCCCGCGCTCGACGAGAAAGCGCTCGAGAAACGATTGCTGCGCGAAATCGAGACGCTCGCCCGAAAGCGGGCGCAGGCTCTGCTCGCCACGCTGCTGCCTCGCAAAATGATTCCCGTCTGCGCGGACGCGACGGGGCTTGCGCTCGACGCTCCCTGCCATCAGATCACCCTTGCGCAGCGCCGCCGGCTGCGCGCCTGGCTGAAGGATGTGCGCCTGACGGTCGACGGTCATCGGCCGCTCGCGGAAGCGATCGTGACCGCGGGCGGCGTGGATCTTCGCGAAGTGGATCCGCGCACGCTCGCGTCGCGAAAGGTGAAGGGGCTGCACTTCTGCGGGGAAATGCTCGACCTCGATGCCGATACGGGGGGATACAACCTGCAAGCCGCTTTTTCGACGGGACGCCTCGCGGGAGAGGCCGCAGCCGCGGCGGTCACGACTTCGCGTGCGCGCGCATCCTTTCTTTGATATAGTGTGGTGCGAACATCAGCTCCTGTCCGCATCCGGCCAGGCTCTGGGGGCGTCGTGGACGCCCGTCGAGGAGAGTGTCATGCATCGTACCCGCACATCTCATGCCCGAGCGAAGCGTCTCGTCTTCCTCTTCGGACTCACGGCCGTCTGCCTGGCTCTCAACTGCCTGGTGATCGCACCGCCGTGCGGCTTCATCGTGCCAACCGCGATGGCCGAGCAGACACCGCTGCGCTTGACCGATCCTCTGGGCGGCACCGGCGGCGGGCCGATCGCGGGATCCATCACCGTGCGCGTCGTGCAGGCGGGGACTTCCGATCCCTTGCCGAATGCGTTCGTCATGGTGGGGCCCAGGCCCGGCAGGCCCTTCGCGAACAATTGGATGATGACCGGCGCGGACGGCCTCGCGACCTTCGTCTCTTCCGGCTTCACGGGCCCGGTCGATGTGACCGCCGGCGCGGCCGGCTATCGCTATTTCACCATCGTCGGCGTGGACGCTCGCGAGCTCGTCCTTCCGCTGCGTCCCCTCGAATCTTCCACGCCGGAGCACCAGGTGGGCGACCAGGTGGACGGCATCGACGTCAACAACGGCATGTTCCACTTGGGAGACGGCTATTTCGACTTCGCCATCGTGATTCCCACGGCCCGGGGCAATGGCATCAACTCGATCGACACCGGCATGAAAGTCGCACGTCCGGAGACCCTGAATGTTCTGAATCAGCAGATGGTCGTGCCATCGAACATCTATGTGCCGCAGCAATGGGAAACCCTGCTCGAGATCGTGAAGGACCATTACTACATATATCTCGCCCCAGGCGTGTACACCTTGACCGCGATGTCCGGTCGGGTTGCGACGAGCGTGTTGCTCGAAGGCGGCGATTGGAACGCGATCCTGAACGCCACGAGCTGGCGAGAGATCGATGTCCGCGACATTACGGTGACCGGGCCGACCAGTGCCGCGGATCTCCTCGTGGATCCCGACTTGACGGACACGGTGGCGATGAATTTGGCCAATGTTCCCGCGGGAAGCACGACCGTGTGTCTGTCGGCGGGAGATCTCGATCATCTCGAGGGCCTGGGCCGGCTCGCGCCCATGGGATTGCGGTCGTTCTCCTGCGCAGACGGCGGAGCGTGCGCGGGATCGGTTTCGCTTTGCACGACGCCGGCGGTGGGAGAATTCGCGAACACCGGGTACATGGCTCTCGCGATGGTCGACATGACCGCAACCAACGACGCCCTCGTGGTTGCCGATCGCGGGCCGCATCCGCCCGCCTACACGACCACGCTGTCGAGCTTCTTTCACCTCCTCGATCCCGCTTGTGCGGGCGGCGTCTTCACCTGGAACGATGTGACGAATCCCGGAGCGGGCAGCCCGCCGGTCCACTTGTGCACGGCAAGCATCGGCGATACGGCGCAAACGGTCACGTATTGGGAATTGATGGCTCCGGGAGACCGCTTTCGATTCACCCTGCCCGCGCTCCCCGCGCAAGCGCCCCCGGCTCCTGCCGCCGGCGAGCTCCTTCTCTGGACGCACACAGCGCTCGGGCTCGGCTACAATCTGCCCGCGTTCGATTACGATGCCTTCGCCTTTTCGGATGTCAATGCGCACGCGTCCCACGCGTCCAGCGATCTGCTGACATTCGACCTCGTGTACGACCCCCAAGGAATCTGCCCGGGCGAACCGCGTGAACCGCGCCTCGTTTTGACGGTCGCGTCCTCGAATCCCTTCCGGCACTCGTCCCGCATCCGCTTCACGCTCGACCACAGGACCGAGGTCGAGCTTGCGGTCCATGACATCGAGGGCCGCAAGGTGGCCGAGTTGTGGCAGGGGCCTTGCGAGCCCGGTGAGCACGAAGTCGTTTGGCAGGGAACCGCCGCGCAGGGTTCGCCGGTGGCGAGCGGCGTGTACTGGGTCCGCTTGACGGCGGATGGGGCCACGGCCGCTCGGGCGATCGTGCTCCGCCGATAGGGATTTCGCTGCGCCGCACACGTGCATGCGCCCGCAACCTGGCTGCATCTCCAACTCATTCACGCTCCGAGCGAGCATGGGTGCAATGCGCTCCTGCCTCGCAATATCTGTCCGGAATGCGCAAAAACCCGTTCCGTCACAGTCGGGGACCTGCCACTATTCGCCCGTCAAACGATTGTTGTGCGTTCATCGCACATCAGGTGCCGGCATGGACGGGACGGCCGGCTGCTCGCCGATGAGGGAGGAGATGCGGATCGCGTTTCGTGAACGCGATCCGACCGGGCGGGGAGGGAACCCGTGAGAGATCTGGTCTTCTCGAGGAAGATCGTCTTTCTGCTTCTGTTCGGATTCGCTTGCGCCGCCTTTGCTTTTCTCTCCGATGCGCAGGAAGCTTCGCTCGAACCCCCAACGCTCTCCGACGACGATTGCCTTTCATGCCACGACGCGTCCAGCGGGCCGTGGGGCGCGATTCCCGACAGCCTGAAGGCCGGCGTTCACGCGGGATTTGGATGTCTCGACTGCCACGCCGGCATCGTCGAGCTGCCCCATGCCGACTCGCTTCCCGCTCCGGCGTGCGCGAACTGCCACGGCGATGTCACCGAGATGTACCGCCAGCACGGCAAGGGCAAGGTCGGCGAATCGCGCCAAGTGCCGGAATGCGCCGATTGCCATGGGTCGCACAGAATCCTCGCCGCGAGCGACCCGTCATCGCCCGTGCACTCGCTCCATCTCCCTTCGACCTGCGGCCGCTGCCACGAAGATTCCGCGCTGATCGCCGACTTGCGGATCAAGTTCAAGCACCCTGTGCGGCTGTACCGTTTGAGCGTTCACGGGCAGGCGACGGCGGAAGGCAAGCAGCAGGCGGCCACCTGCAACGATTGCCACGCGACCGATGCCGATGCGCACATGATCCTGCCGCCCGGCGATTCGCGCTCGACGATCAACCATTTCAACATTCCGCATACTTGCGGCCGCTGCCATACGACGATCGAGAGCGAATACTGGGAAGGCATCCACGGGCAATTGACCGCCGACGGCGAGACCGACGCGCCCATCTGCACGCAATGCCACGGAGAGCACGGCATCCTTCCGGTGTCCGATCCGCGCTCGGCCGTCAGCCCTTACCGGCTGGCGGAAGCGACCTGCGCGCCGTGTCACGAGTCGGCCGCCTTGAACGAAAAGTACGATCTGCCGACCGGACGCCTGCAGACCTTCATCGATTCGTATCACGGCTTGAAGAGCCAGGCGGGCGACCGCACGGTGGCCAACTGCGCTTCCTGCCACGAGGCGCATCGCATCCTGCCCGCCTCCGATCCCGCCTCTTCGGTGCATCCGGAGAACCTCGTCAACACCTGCGGCGCTTGCCATCCGAAGATCTCGCCGAGCATCGCGAACACGCCCATTCACGCGCAGACGACCGGGCTCTACAGCGGATGGCCGCGCTTCTTCCAGCTCTTCTACATCATCGCCATCGTGGGAATCATCGGAGCGATGACGCTCCATTGGCTGATCGACCTGTTCCGGCAGATTCACAATGTGATGAAAGAGCCGCAAGTGCGCCGGATGGATCTCGATGAGGTGATCCAGCACGCGCTTCTCGCGGTCGCCTTCACGGCGCTCGTGATCACCGGCTTCTCGCTGCGTTTTCACAACGCCTGGTGGACGACCTTGCTCTTCGGCCACGAAGGCGGGTATACCACACGCGGCATCATCCATCGCGTCGCCGCGGTCCTGCTGATCGGGGGAGCGCTCTGGCATCTCGTCTTCCTCTTCACCCGGCGGGGCAAGGCCTTCCTGCGCGACATGTGGCCGCGCCGCAGCGATTTCTCGGACTTCGCGCTCATGATTCGCTACAACCTCAGACGGAGCGCGAGCCATCCGGTGATGGGACGCTTCACCTATGTGGAAAAGGCGGAGTACTGGGCGCTCGTCTGGGGAACGGTGGTGATGACCATCACCGGGCTCTTTCTCTGGTTCGACAACGCGATCGTGCGGATCTTCTCGAAGGGAATTCTGGAGGTCATGCTCGTCATCCACTACTACGAGGCGTGGCTCGCGTTTCTTGCGATCCTGATCTGGCATTTCTACGCGACGGTCTTCAGCCCGCGCGTCTACCCGATGAATCCCTCGTGGATCACAGGCACGATGCCCAAGCGCATGTTCGAGATCGAGCACGAGGCGGCCGAGAGCGTGTCGAACGAGGAGGCCGCGGTCGTCCACGCGCCGCAACCTTCCGTCAGCGAGGCGGAGGCAGGGGAACCATCGGAGGAACCGACAGCCGCGCGTGAGGATGAGGGCGGCAGCGACGCTGACCGCGAGGGCGAGGACGAGAATGAAAGCGAGGCCGGCGCCGAGCGCGGGGACGAGAACGGAAGCGAAGCCAAAGGCGAGCGCGAAGATGTGAACGGCGGCGAGGCCAAAGACAAGAGTGAGGGCGAAAGAAGATAGCTGACAGGCCCAAGGAAGGGCGAGTCGGACGAGGAGGATAGCCATGCTGGTGCGCAACTTCGCCTGGATGGGCGCGGTGCTGGCTCTGGTCGCGATGGCCGGTCCCGGATGCGGCGATGAGGAAACGAAGGTCGTGACGCCCGAGCCGGCGATCGGCGTGAGCCTGGTCGCGACTCCCGCCGGTCTCGACACCGGAGGGCGCGCCGCCGTGAAAGCCGTCCTCGACACGCACCTCGCCGGGCCCTTCACCTTCCGCTGGAACGCGACCGGCGGCCGCTTCGTGAACGCGGACGCGGAGAGCACGATTTGGGTCGCGCCGGAGGATCCGGGTTTGTACAGCCTTGCGGTGATGATCACCGACGGAAGGAACTCCGGTTTCGCCGCGCGCGATGTGGGCGTCGGCGCCTATGTTCCCGCGGACGATCCGTTCTATCGGGGAGCGGCCTATTGCGCGCTCTGTCATGGCGGCGACGGCGAGGAGGATGAGGAAGACTACTACCATGCCTGGGCCGCGTCCGGACATGCGGGGGCGTTCGAGACCCTGCGCGACATCGGCATGCACGACAACGCCTACTGCGTCGGTTGCCACACGGTGGGGACGAATGGCCTGATCGAGCAGGCGGATCTCGACAATGGCGGCTACGACGAGCGGGCCGTCTCCTTCCTCGAAGGGGTGCAGTGCGAGAACTGCCACGGGCCCGGAAGCGCGCATCCGGACGGCGGGATGTCGAAGCTCCCCAGCGACCGGAGCGCCGAGTTGTGCAAACAATGCCACGAAGGCGAACACCACCCGACCTACACCGAATGGGCTCGCTCCCTGCACGGCAGCGCGCTCATCGCGTATCCCGCCATGCAGGGCGGCAACAGCCAGTGCTTCAAGTGCCACAACGGTCTTTATGCGATGGACTATCTCGACGATCCGGCCGGATATGCGAACACCGCCGCTCCGACCGATTCAATGCGCATCACCTGCGTGGTCTGCCACGAGCCGCACGGCAATGCGAATCCCAGCAACCTGCGCGCGGCGGTGAACGATGTCGCCCTCCCGGGCGGGCTGCATCCGGCGATCGGCGCGGGACGGTTGTGCATCGCCTGCCACAATGGCCGGCGGGCGCCGGGCAACATCGACACGCAAATCGCGAACGGCAACGCGAATTTCGGGCCGCACCATTCGAACCAAGGGGACATGCTGGCGGGCACGAATGCCTACGAGGGCGTCGCGCCCGGCTTCCCTTTCGCGACCAGCAATCATGTGCTCATCCAGGATGGCTGCGTGAGCTGCCACAATCACCAGGTGCCCTTCGCGGAAGGGGCGCAGGCGTACACCGGGCACGAGTTCACTCCGACCGTGCAAGCGTGCGCCCCGTGCCACGGCCCGATCGACTCCACCGAAGGCATCATCGCGAAGGCCGATTACGACGCGGACGGATCGATCGAGGCGGTGCAGAAAGAAGTGGAAGGCCTGATCGCGATGCTCGAGCAGACGATCATCGCCGCCACTCCGGCCGATTCGCTGGCTGACCGGCAGGCGCTCGAGGATGGACTCGCGGGCGGCACTTTCCCTGCCGCCGTGGGCAACGCAAACAACACCACCGTCGAGCAGCGCAAGGCAGGCTACAACCTCTTCTTCGTCGAATTCGATCACAGCCGCGGCGTGCACAACGCCGTCTACGCGATCCAGCTTCTGCAGCAGAGCATTCTGTCGCTCGATCCGGGTGCCCTGCCGAGAAGCGCCGTCTTGCGCAAGGCCGGTTGAGCGCGCGCGATCGAGGAGGGGGAATGGTCTTCCATCGAATGCGATGGGCGCAGCGCGACGGGGCAAGGGGTGCGCAGGCGCAGCCTGGGCGCGGCGCTGCGCTGCATGCCGCCCTTCGCGCTGCCCGGGTTGCGCCGGTGACCATGGCGTTGGCGCGCGTTGCGTTTACGCTGTTCGCCTGCGCGATGGCGGCTTTCCCTTCCGCCTTCGCCCAGGAGACCGGCTCGTGGAGCGGCTGGGCGCGGCTGCGCACGACCGCCTACCGCTTCGAATCCATCGACCCCGATGACATTGAATCGGACCGCTTGGGCGCATACCAGGAGTTCGATGCGGCCGTGCGGCAGATGTCCGGACCTCATCTGGCGTTTCGATTCGCGGCGCGGCTGGCGGACGATTTGTACTTGAAGGACAGAGTGCAGGAACGCGGCCGCCTGTTCGTCGGTCAGGTCGAAGCCCGGCCGATCGAGCGCACGGTCGCGCGCTTCGGCCGGCAATTCGTGCAGGAAGGCGCCGCCGGTCTCACGCTCGACGGGCTGTGGTTGAATGCGCGTCCATCGGCGCGCTGGGACTTGCGCGCCTGGGGAGGCGCGCGCGCGCCGCTGAGCCGCGCCTTCCGCGCGGGAAGCTTGGGAGACGAGCCCGCCTGGGGAATGCGCGCGCTCGCGACCGTCTCGCCGCGCGTTCGTGTGGGCGGATCGTGGGCCTATCGCGAGCGCGACGGGCGCGTGGCGGCGCGATTGGGGGGCCTCGAGGCGACCATCCAGGCGCCCTACGGCGTGCGCCTCGCCCTGCGCGGCGCCTACGACTTCGAGCGCGATCTCGCTTCGCGCGCGGATCTGCTCGCGCAATGGCAGCCGTCGCGCAGCGGCCTGGGACGCTGGCCCGCGCTCACGCTGCAACTGGTTCACCGGCACCCCGCGATCGATGCTGTCTCCTACTTCGCGCGCTTCGAATCGGAACCGCGCAACCTGGTGCGCGCCGCGGCCCGCCACGATTTCGGATGGCATGATCTGGGCGCGGAGATCGAGTACTTCGGAAGTTTCGCGGAGGATCGCGACGGGCATCGTCTCGGCGGCGCGCTGCTCTTCAAGTACGGACGCATCGGATATGCGGCGCGGCTGGGGGACATCGGGGAAGAGAGCGATTTCTTCGGCGATGTATCGTACGAATTCGCGAGTTGGGGACGCGTCGAGGCCGGGGCGAGCTTCGTCACCTACGCGCTCCTCGAGGATGCGCTCGAGCGGGACGAGCGCGACTTGACGACCGCGTACGCGCGCGCGCTCCTCAGGCCGCGCGCGGGCGTGGGTCTCGTGCTCGAAGTGCAAAGCCTTACGAATCCCTTCCTCGACGAAGACATTCGCGTGTTGGCGGGGCTCGACCTGACGGCCGGCGTGGGCGCGGGCCGCTTCGGATTGAGCCGGGGAGGATGGTGATGCCGCGCGCAACCGCATGGCTCGCGCTCTTCGGCCTGGCCGCCGCGTGCGCGGCCCTCGTGCAGGTGGACGCCGCAATGCAAGGCCCTGCGCAGGCGGCAAGCGAAGAGGCCGCGGCCGGCCTGGCCGATCGCATCCTCTTCTCGCATGCCCTGCACGCGGAGAGCGGCGTGAGCTGCGAGAGCTGCCATGCCGCCGCCGAGTCTCAGGCGGGCAGCGACAATCTGCTTCCCGCCATGGAGACTTGCGGCGCCTGTCACGACATCGCTTCGTCCGAGCATTGCGGCATGTGCCACGCGAATTCCGAGGCGCCGGGCATCGCGCCGCGCGTGACGGCGGTTGCGCAGAGATTTCCTCACGCGCGGCATGTTTCGGGGGAAGGCAGCTGCGAGCGTTGTCACGGGCCCGCGCAGGCCGGACCCCATCTGCCCGAGAAATCCCTCTGCCGCAATTGTCACGAGACGGCGTCAGGATTATCCGACTGCCGGCTCTGTCACGCGGACACGGAGCCGTTGCGGCCCTCCTCGCATGGTCCTGAATGGGAACTCGTCCATGCGACCGCGGCGCGTGTGGATGCGAGCCGTTGTTCGGTTTGCCACAGCCAGACCGATTGCCAGCCATGCCACTCGGGCGACAATGTCCGCCCGCGCGTGCATCCGTTGAACTTTGCCTTCCGCCACGCGCTGGAGGCGCGCGGGCGGGAGCAGAGCTGCGCCGCCTGCCATGAAGATCCGCAATTCTGCCAGGCCTGCCACGCCGCCCGGCAGGTTCTGCCCAGCGATCATTCCCGCGCCGATTGGGTCACGCGACGGGGGGGACGGCACGCGGAGGAAGCGGAGTTCGATCTCGAGAGCTGCACGGCCTGTCACGAAGGCGGTTCGCCGGTGTGCGCGCGATGCCACGGGAGGTAGATGCGATGCTTCAATCCCTTCGCGCTCGTCACCGGTGGATGGCGCTTGCATGCCTTTGCGCTCGTCCGCGGTGGACGGCGCGCAAGGGCCTCGCCTGTTCCGCGCTGTGCGCCTGCTGCGCCGCGCTGTTCGCTTCCTTTGTGTGCGGATGCGCGGACCAACGCTCGCCGGCCGAGATCGAGGCGCATCCCGTCGAATGGTTGATGCCCGGCTCCGATGATTCTCACGGGACTCGCGTGGCCGAAGAGAGCGCGGAAGCGTGTCGTGATTGTCACGGAACGGAATGGAAAGGCGAAGCGCGCGCGCCCGGATGCGATGAATGCCATCGCGATGCGGGCGGTCATCCGTGGGGATGGACGACGCCCGGACACGAGGAATTCCACGGAAACGCGGTGGCGTTGGCCGGGCCGTTCGGTTGCCGGGCGTGTCACGGACAAGACTATCGCGGAGGCTGGGCCGGCATTTCCTGCTTCACCTGCCATGCGGGTGGACCGAGCGGCCACCCCGACGGTTGGATGGATTCGCGCGCGGCGAGCTTCCACGGGTTCGAAGTCCAGCGCGAGGGTGTGAACGAATGCACGCGCTGCCACGGCGAAGGCCTCACCGGTGGCACCAGCCGCTCGGCTTGCTCGCAATGCCACGGCTGAGGTGATCCTTTGTGCGCGCGGCGGGAAGCCATTCGTGCGATCAGCCTCGCGATCGCGCGCGTCGACGCGCGAGCGAGCAGCAAAGGAAACGGCCGCCCCGCAAGGAGCTGCCGCCATCAGGTCATCGTCGGGGCCAAGCGCGGCGATCGATCCTTTCCCGTGCCCTCGCCCTGAGGCGCTTGCCATCGCACCGTTTCGACGGCCGCCTGCAAGGATCCTCTACTTCTTCGCCGCCTTCTTCGGATCCGGATGCGCGATCACGGCGGAGAACTTCGCGTAATCGAAGGGCTTGTAGGTCGGGCTCTGCTCGTTGTGACAACCGCGACAGAGCTCCTCGTCGGGATGGATCATCCCGAGCGTCATCGCCTTGGCCGCGTCCTTCTGATGCACCATGCGATACTGGGCGGCGGGGCCGTGGCACGACTCGCATCCCACGCCTTCGCTCTTCGCGTAATCCTTGCCCAGCAATTCGGGCTTCGCATTCCAGGCGGTCACGTGGCAACGGACGCACTCGGGCGCCTCGTTCGCGGGCGTCTTCAGCCCCTTCTCGGTCGCGATCTTCTGCGCCTGCTCGCCCGCGAGCGTCTGATAGGCCTTGGCATGCGGGTCCTTCAGCCACTTGTTGTACTGATCGCCTCGCTCGGGATTCTTGTGGCACATCATGCAGGCCTTGGAGCCCACATAGCCGAACTCCTGCTTGGGAGGCGCAGGCTTTTCCTGGCCGCCCGCCTGGATGATCCACGCCGCCGCGAGCGCGGCCACCGCGGGTGCCAGCCACATGCTCCGTCTCATCCGAACCTCCTTCGCGAACGGCCGCCGGCGCGGCGGGAAACGGGTCCATTCACCGTCAAACGGCGGAAGGGTAGCAGATTCCGCGCATGAAGAGGGGACATTTTCCCGTTGCAGTTGAGGGAACGCTTTCGCGTGACAGCAACAGCGGCAGCCACAGGGTTGCAAGACGGGAACGCCGCGCGAGGGAGCACCGGATCGCCCGCGTTTAGCGCACGCGCGCGGGCACGATCACCATCGTCTTTTCTGCCCACTGCAGACGCTTCTGCACCGCGAAGGCGGTCTCGTTGTGCAACAAGTGCTGATACCAGCGCTCGCGGGCAAAGAGGATCTTCCCTGCGAAGAAGATCGAGCGCGGGAATTCCTCCGCAATCTGCAAACAGGTGTGCTCGAGCTCGTTGACCACATCCGTGCCCACCGACAGGCGGAAGGTCGCGGGAACGCCGAAGCCTTCGGCCAGGCTGACATACTCCTGAAGCGCGTGTTCGGTCTGGGCGCGCAGTTCCTCGACCGCGCCGACGCCCTTGAAGGCACCCGAATCGATGACCCCCGCGCTGACGAACACCACATTGCGGAAGTGCCCAGGGAAGAGGCGCAGCGAATTCAGGAAGGTGTGGATTCCCAGGCCGCCGTAGCTGCCCACCAGCACGACTGCGGTGGCAGCGCTTGGGTCGAGCGGGGCGGGCCGTTCCACATAGGTGCGGGGAATGTTAGCGAGCTGGCGGAAGAGGCCGGTCAGCTTCCGGCCGACCAGACCATAGTGGCGCTGGATCGCGAAGCACAGAATCACGAGCCCGCCGGTGACGGCGATCGTCAGCCAACCCCCCTCGCGGAATTTCTCGATCGTCGTGATCACGAGGATCGTGGCGCACAGCAGGAACCCGACCGTGAACAGGGTCGCATCCCGCTTCCAGGAAACGGCCCGGTCGCGTCGCTTCGCGCGGGCGATCGAATCGCGCAGCATCCCGAGCATCGCGAGGGAGAAGGTGAGGAAGACATTGATGCTGTACATGACCACCAAGTGGCGCACTTCGCCGCCGGTGTAGAAGAGCGCCAGCAGGGAGGCGGCGCCCATGAGCAGAATGCCGTTCTGGGTGGTGAGGCGTTCGGAGAGCGAGGCGAAGCGCCGGGGGAACCAGGAATCGTTGGCCATGTTCGCCAGCACTCGCGGCCCCGCGATCAATCCCCCTTGAGCGCCGACGACGAGCAGCGCGCCTTCGGAGACGAGCGTGAGCACAACGAACCAATGCCCCAGCGAGATGCTCGAGGAGAAGCTCTCCGTGAGAACCGCATTGATCGTCCGTCCCTCGATGAAGCGCACATCCCACAGCAGATAAGCAACGATGAGACCTCCCGCCATGAAGGAAAGAGAGGCGGCCATGTACGACATCGTGCGTCGCGCGGTCGCGACGCGCGGCTCGCGCATCACCGGCAAGCCGTTCGAGACCGCTTCCAGTCCGGTGTAGGTTCCGCCTCCGAGCGAATAGGCATGCAGGAAGAGAAGCAGCATGCCTCCCCAGCCGAGCGTCTGCAGTCCGAGCCGGAAATCTCCCTGCAAAGAAACGGCGGTCGCCGGCAGCCGGTCCCAATGGAGCGCGATCGCGCCGAGAATCAAGACCACATGGGTGATGACGAACAAGAGGAAGATGGGCAAGAGGGCCATCACCGACTCGCGCACTCCTCGCAAATTGAGCAGCACGAGGAAGAGAATGAGAAAGGCTTCGGCGGGCAGCTTGACGGCCTGCCATTCGACGGGCATGAGGCTGAAGAGCGCATCGCCCGCGGCCGCGATGGAAACGGTGATGGTCAGCATGTAGTCGACGAGCAGCGCGCATCCCGAGACCACCCCGGCGCGCTTGCCGAGCAGTTTCGTCGCGACGAGATACCCGCCGCCGCCGTGCGGGAAGGCTTCCACGATGCGCCGGAAGGCGATCGCGATCACGACGATCGTGAAGGCGGTGAGCAGAGCCAGACCGACGGCGAGATAGCGGTGCGCGCCCAGGACGCGAAAGGCTTCCGAGGGCCCGTAGCTGGAAGAGGAGAGCCCGTCGGCGCCGAGTCCCACCCAGGCGAGAAACGCCGCCAGCGCGATGTTCTCGAAGACGGACCGGTCGCCGAGGTCGCGCGGCGGACCGATGACTTTGCGGCGGACGCGCGTCAGGAATGGGGGGCCCGTCTCAGCGAGATCCTTCCGGTAGGGATCCTCCTCGCGACCGTGAGACAGGATCGTGTCGATGTGCCGGGTGTCCGGCCCTTCCGCCGAGGAAGGCAGGCCTCGACCCGTGGAATGGGGATGTCGTTGCGAATCGGACCGGGCATCCCGATGGGAATGTGTCTTCCCACGCCTGGACATGAGAACCATCCGGCTTGTATGTCTCGAGGAGGCCCCCGAGGACGGAGGTTCTCCTCTTCGACGCCTACGAGGTTAGCTGACGGGCTCGGGCCGAAGAGTGCCCTACGCCTTTGCAGGCGATGCGCCCCGAGATTGGGTCCCCCGTTCCCGCTTCCCACGAGATTCGGCGATGTCGACCGGGGAATCTGGCACCCTTGCCGGGTGTTTTCAAGAGCGCAATTGGAGGCGGGCCCCCGGGGGGCCATCGCGCGGCCGCACAAGCGGATGCGAAGCATGGGAAACCGGCGGGCCGGGCGGCCACCGCGCGAAGGTCAACGCACGCGCGCGGGCAAGATCACCATCGTCTTTTCCGCCCACTGCAAACGCTTCTGCACCGCGAACGCCGTCTCGTTGTGCAGCAAGTGCTGATACCAGCGCTCGCGCTCGAAGAGGATCTTGCCGGCGAAGAAGGTGGAGCGCGGAAACTCCTTCGATACCTGCAGGCAGAGATGCTCCAGCTCGTTGACCACATCGATTCCCATGGAGAGACGGAAGGTGGCCGGCATGCCGATTCCGTGCGCGAGCTCGACATAACGGGTGAGAACGCCCTCGGTCTGCTCGCGCAAGGCCTCGACCGCGCCGACGCCTTTGAACCCGCCCGAATCGATCACCCCCGCGCTCACGAAGACCACATTGCGGAAGTGCCCGGAGAAGAGGCGCAGCGAATTCAAGAAGGTGTGGATTCCGAGACCGCCGTAGCCGCCCACCAGGATGACCGCGGTGGGTAGGGTGGGATCGACGCGTCCCACCGTCTCCTGATGCGTGCGAGGAATGTTCGCGAGCTGCATGTAGAGCTGGGTGAGCTTCTCGCCGACCTTGCGATAGTGCCTGCGAATCGCGAAGCAGAGGGCCACCAGACCGCCGGTCACCGCGATGGTCAGCCAGCCGCCTTCGCGAAACTGCGCGAGCAGGGTGATGACGAGAATCGTCAAGCACATCAGCGTGCCGACGATGAAGAGGCCGAGATCACTGCGCCACTCCTCCGCCGGACGCCCGGCCCGCGCCCGCTGCCAGGCCGCCCGCAGCATTCCGAGCATCGCGAGGGAGAAGGTCAGGAAGACATTGATGCTGTACATCACGACGAGCAGATGAACATCGCCCCCCGTGTACACGAGGGCCAGGAGGGAGGCGACTCCCATGAGCACGATCCCGTTCTGGGTGGTGAGGCGCTCGGAGAGCGCGGCGAAACGCCGCGGAAACCAGGAATCGATGGCCATGTTGGCGAGCACGCGGGGCCCCGCGATCAGTCCCGTCTGAGCGCCCGCCACCAGCAGAGCGCCCTCCGAGACGAGCGTCAGGATCACGAACCAGTGCCCCAGGGATACCCGGCCGGCAAAACCTTCGGCGAGCACCGCATTGAGCGTCTTTCCCTCGACGAAGCGCACATCCCACAAGAGGTAGCAGACGATCAACCCGGCCGCGGTGACGGCCAGCGAGGTCGCCATGTAGGCCGTCGTCCGCCGGGCGGTCGCGACGCGCGGCTCGCGCATGACCGGCAGACTGTTGGAGACCGCCTCGAGTCCCGTGTAGGTGCCGCCGCCCAGCGAATAGGCATGCAGGAAGAGCAGCAGCATGCCTCCCCAGCCGAGCGTTTGCAGCCCGGCTCGGAAATCGCCGTGCAAGGCGACGGCGGTGGCGGGCAGCCGGTCTCCGTGAATCAGGATCGCGCCGAAGATCAGGACGATGTGCGTGATGACGAACAGCAGGAAGATCGGCAGCAAGGCCATCACCGATTCGCGCACGCCCCGCAAGTTGAGCAACACGAGGGTGAGGATGAACAGCGCTTCGGCCGGCAGTTTCGCGGCCTGCCATTCGATGGGCATGAGGCTGAAGAGCGCATCGCCCGCGGCTGCGATCGAAACGGTGATCGTCAGCATGTAATCGACGAGCAGTGCGCATCCCGACACCACACCCGCGCGCTTCCCGAGGAGTTTCGTCGCGACGAGGTATCCGCCGCCGCCGTGAGGGAAGGCTTCGACGACGCGACGGAAGGCGAGCGCGATCACGACGACCGTGACCGCGGTGAGCAGGGCCAGACCGACGGCGAGATAGCGATGGGCGCCCAGGACGCGAAAGGCTTCCGAGGGCCCGTAGCTGGAGGAGGAGAGCCCGTCGGCGCCGAGCCCCACCCAGGCGAGAAAGGCCGCCAAGGCGACATGTTGATAGATCGAGCGATCGCCCAGGTCGCGAGGAGGCCCGATCAGCATGCGTCTCAGACGCATCAAGAAACTGGGGCCCTCGTTGTCGGGAAGGGGACCGTGATCTCCGGGCAGAGGAGGAAGCGTGACGGGATGGTCCGCTGGGGGCGACGGGGGACGATCTCCCGCGAGCCCATCGGCCGGATGTCGCCGATTCCTATGTCCAAAGCGGCTCTTGGACTTCTTGGACATGCGAACCGTCCGGCCTCGCCGTTCACGAAGAGCCTCCGGGCCGGAGGTTCTTCTCTTCACCGCTCACAAAGTGTCTGATGGGCTCAGGCCGAGGAGCGTCCTGGCCTTGCGACAGCAGGAACGGGCACGCCCGCTTCCCTTCTGCCGGATGGAAGAGATTGGATCCGGAGTATGAAGGGCGAGTCCCAAGCGCGCAACCACTGGGTTGGAGGCCGCGACTCGGGCGAAGCCCTTGGGGCGCGCAAACCTATGCCGGCTAGCCGCGTTCGTCCGGCACTTTCCTCGCCGGCCTCAGCGGATCAACATCGCCGCGCGGTCGATCAAGCTCATCAGCGGGCCCCACCAGACGCCGAGCAGGATCGTCGGGACCGCGCAGACGGCGAGCAACGTCGCGGTCGGGCGCGCGAGGGCGAGCGGCGCGCGTTCGCCCGCTTCGGCCTTCTCGAGGAACATGGCGCGCACGATGCGGACATAGTAATAGAGCGAGACGACCGAATTGAGCACGCCGATCAAGGCCACCACATAGAAGAACGCGCTGCCCGTGCGGATCAGCGAGGCGAAGAGGAAGAACTTCCCGATGAATCCCGCGAGCGGCGGCAATCCGGTGAGCGAGAAGAGAAAGACCGCGAGGCTGATGGCGAGGAACGGGCTGCGGCTGCCGAGACCGCGGAAGGCCGCGATCCGTTCGTCGCCGGTGCTCGCCCGCACCGCCATCACCGCGAGGAATGCGCCCATGTTCATGAAGAGATAGATGGGCAGATAGAGCATGACCGCCCGCACGGCGGGTTCCGTTCCCACCGCGACGGCCATCAGCATGTAGCCCGCGTGCGCGATGCTCGAATAGGCGAGCAGGCGCTTCACATTCTCCTGCGAGATCGCGATCAGATTGCCGACGGTCATGGTCGCGATCGAGAGCACGCCGATCAACGCCGGCCACGGGAAGGTCCCGGCGATCGCGCCTGTGGCGGCGGCGGTCGCGTGCCCGGCTGCGGCGGCGCCGGCCGCCGGGGCCGCGAGCGAGCCGAAGCCGGCGATCACGAAGCGCAGCAACGCGGCGAATCCCGCCGCCTTCGGCCCGACCGAGAGGAACGCGACGAAGGGCGTGGGCGCGCCTTGATACACATCGGGGCACCACATGTGGAAGGGGACGGCCGCCACCTTGTAGCCGAAGCCCACCAGGGAAGCGAGCGCGGCCACCGTCACTCCGAGCGCGTGCGCGGAGCTTCCTTCGCGCATGATTTGCGCGAGCGCGCGCCCGATGCCGGCCAGATCGAGCGTGCCGGTCAAGCCGTAGAGCAGCGAGAAGCCGTAGAGCATGATCCCCGACGAGGCCGCTCCGTAGACCACATACTTCAGCGCCGCTTCGCTCGAGGGCCGGTCGCCGCGGCGAAATCCCGTCAGGATGTACGAAGGCATCGAGACCATCTCGAGCGCGAGATAGATCATCAGCAGATTGCGCGCGGAGGCCAGGAAGCTCATCCCGAGCGTGAGGCACAGGAGCAGGACGACATACTCGCCATAGCGTCCGCGCGAGATCTCGTTCGAGATCGCGCCGAAGAGCAGCCCGAGGAACGCGGCCGCGAGGAAGAGGCCCTTGAAGAAGAGGGCGAAGCCGTCGTGCGCGATCATGCCGTCGAAGAGCGAAGTGCCCGCGTGGGGCGCGCCCGCGGATGCGGCGGGGGGAAGCGGCGACCAGGCGAGCGCCACCGCGGCGATCACCGTTCCCAGCAGACCGAGAATGGCGAGGGCCGTGCGGCGCGCGGCGTAGCGCCGCAGGCCGATGTCGGCGATCACGAGCGCGAGCACCGTGACGACCAGGACCAGCTCGGGAAGGATTCCGGCGAGGTTCGCTCCCATCGTCATCTCCTACATCAGCCCGGCCATGACCGGCATGGTCTTCAACAGATGCTGAAGCGTGCCGTTGATGAGCTGGAAGATCGGCGTGGGATAGACGCCGAAGAGCACCGTGAGCGCCGCGAGCGGATACAAGGTCAAGCGCTCGCGCCAGGTCATGTCCCACAAGTGGCTCCACTTTTCATTCAAGGGGCCGAGGAACATGCGCTGCATCGTCCAGAGGTAGTAGCCCGCGGTGATGATCAAGGCGAGCGCGCCGATCGCGACCAGCGGCCGCAGCATTCCGCCGGGCGCGCCGAAGGCGCCGAGGAAGACGAGCACTTCGCCGATGAATCCCGCCAGGCCGGGCAGTCCGAGCGAGGCCATGAAGGCCAGCCCGGTGAGCCCGGCGTATTCGGGCAGCCGCGAGGCGAGCCCGCCGAAGCCGTTGATCTCGCGCGTGTGCGCGCGGTCGTAGATCACGCCGGCGATCAAGAAGAGGGCGGCCGAGATGATCCCGTGCGAGAACATCTGGAACATCGACCCGGCCAGCCCCTGGGGCGTCAGAGCCGCGAGCCCTAGCAGGCAGAAGCCCATGTGCGAAACCGACGAGTAGGCGATGAGCTTCTTCAAGTCCTTCTGCGCCATGCACACGAAGGCGCCGTAGACGATGTTGATCACACCGAAGAGGGCGATGCCCCACACGGCCCACTCCATCGCCTGCGGCAGGATCTGGAAGTTGAAGCGGAAGATGCCGTACATGCCCGTCTTCAGCAGGATGCCCGCCAGAATGACCGAGATCGGCGTGGGCGCATCCACATGCGCGTCGGGCAACCAGGTGTGGAAGGGGAACATCGGCACCTTGATGGAGAAGCCGATGAAGAGCGCGATGAAGACGACCTTGATGAACTCCAGGCCGAGGATCGGGTTCGCGCCGGCAAAGAGGCCCTGGCGGCCCATCTCGGTCAGGTAGACGAGATTGAAGGTGTGCGCGGTCGCGGTGCCGTCCACGAGCTTGGCGGGTCCCGAGGTGAAGTACATCGCGATCATCGCGAGCAGCATGAGCACCGACCCGGCCAGGGTGTAGAGGAAGAACTTGATGGCCGCATACGGGCCGCCGCGCACGCGCCCGTCCGCTTCCACGCGCGGAGGCGCGCCCCAGATGCCGATCAGGAAGTACATCGGCAGCAGCATCACTTCCCAGAAGATGTAGAAGAGGAAGAAGTCCTGGGCCGAGAAGGTGCCGAGCACGCCGACTTCGAGCAGCAGGAAGAGGATCCAATAGGCGGGCACGCGCTTCTTTGAAAAGTGCGGATGATGCGCGTCGTCGAGCCGTCCCCACCAGGGAACCGATGCGATCGCTCCGACGAGGAAGATGAAGGAGGTGAGGATCACCATCGCGATCGAGAGCCCGTCGACGCCGACGAAGTACTCGACCGCCCAGCTGCGCATCCAGACTGCGTGTTGGACGAACTGCAGCCCCGGGCGGCCGCCGTCGAATCCCGCCCACAGCGCGAGCGTCAGCACGAAGGTGATCGCCGTCGCCGCGAGCCCGATGGCGCGCGCGGCGTTGTCGAGCGACGCTTCGGCCAGGCGCAAGGCGGGCCGCAGCGCCAGCATCGCGAGAATCGCGCCCAGCCCCAGCAGCGGCGTGAAGATGATCCAGCTCAGCAGCGAGCTCGTCGTCGGATACTCCATGTCCTTCGTTCCCCGCTTGCGCGCCCGCGCGCGCCGTTCGGTTGTCGAGCGTCTCTTCCTGCGCGCCCGCGCGCGCGTCCTGCATGTTCGATCGTCTCGCGGGCCGCCGCGCTCACGCGCCCGGCGCCGCCTGCACTCAGCGATTCAGGATGTACGCCAGCACGAGCAGCGCGACCGCCCCGGCGGTGAGCCCGTAGACATACGATTGAATCTGCCCCGTCTGGATGCGGCGCAGCCTGCGGCCCGCGCCGGAAACGATCGCTCCCACGAGATTCACCAGCCCGTCGACGAAGCGGTCGTCGATCCATCCCTGCACGAGCGAGAAGCCCCGCCCGATCGTTCCCGCCAGATTCACGATCCCGTCGATGATCTTCGCGTCCCACCAGGAGAGGCCGTTGGCGAGCTGCAGGGCGCGATTCACGAAGAGCGCTTGATAGGCCTCGTCGACGTAGTACTTGTTGAAGATCGTCTTGTGCACCCCGCGCACGAGCGGGTTCGGGCTCGCGAGCAGGCGCGCGGGCACACGGCTCTTCGCGTCGCGATAGAGAGCGCGCGCGAAGAGGAATCCTCCGAAGGCGAGCGCGACCGAGAGAATCATGAGCGCCCACTCCGCGCCCACGCCCTTGTCCGCCGAGCGGATGAGATCGGAAGATCCCGCGAACACGGGCTCGAGCCAGTGCTCGAAGAGATTCGGCAGACCCCACAAGTGCGGCAATCCCACATAGCCGCCGACGACGGCGAGCGCGGCCAGAATGACGAGCACCCAAGTCATCGAGCGCGGCGATTCCTGCGGCAAGCCCGCATGGCCGTGGCCGTGCGCATCCGCGGGAGCGTGATCGTGCGCGTCTGCAGGCATGTCCGCATCCGCGTGCGCCGGCTGTGCGCCGCGATAGGCGCCGCTGAAGGTCATGTAGTAGCTGCGGAACATGTAGAAGGAAGTGCCCAGGGCGGCGAGGGCCGCGATGACATACAGGATCACGCCGCCGCCGGGAAGCAGGAGATTGCCCGTGTCGAAGGCCTTCCACAGGATCTCGTCCTTCGAGAAGAAGCCCGAGAAGAAGGGAAAGCCCGCGATCGCGGCGCAGGCGAGAAGATAGGTGAGCGCCGTCACCGGCATCAGCTTGCGCAACCCGCCCATGCGGCGCATGTCCTGCTCGTGGTGGCAGCCGACGATCACGCTGCCCGAGCCGAGGAAGAGGCAAGCCTTGAAGAAGGCGTGCGTCATGAGATGGAAGATCGCCACCCAGTAGGCGCCGATTCCCGCAGCCACGAACATGAAGCCGAGCTGGCTCACCGTGGAGTAGGCGAGCACCTTCTTGATGTCGTATTGGAAGAGCCCGATCGTGGCGGCGAAGAGCGCGGTCAGCGCGCCGACCGTCGCCACCACTGTCATCGCCGTGGGACTGAGCGCAAAGACGAAGTGCAGGCGCGCGACCATGTAGACGCCCGCGGTCACCATCGTGGCGGCGTGGATCAAGGCCGACACGGGCGTCGGGCCCGCCATCGCGTCGGGCAGCCAGACATACAGCGGAATCTGGGCCGACTTGCCGGTGGCGCCGAGGAAGAAGAGCAGCGCGGCCAAGGTGAGCAGGCTGATCCCGAGCACGCGCGTATCGAGCATGCCCGCGCGCTTGCCGGGATCGGCGAGCAGCGCTTCGATATGGCGGAAGGCGACGCTCGTGCCGATCGAAGGCGCCGCGTCATCGGCGCCGGCATCGTGCGCGGTCACCGCGGCCGCTGCGCCCGCTCCGGCCTCGTGCGCGTCGTGCACCGCGTCCACCGGGGCCATCGCTTCGTGCGCGCTCACGGCATCAGGAGTCTCGAGCGCGCCTCCCTGACCGTGAATCGAGCCCGCCGCCTGCACATTCACGCCCTCGGAGGCGTGCATGGAAAGCGCGCGGCCGCCCGTGGCGGGCGCGGCGAGCAGGCCCCAGAAGAGCAGGAAGAGCCCGAGAGAGAATCCGTAATCTCCGATGCGATTCACGATGAAGGCCTTCATCCCGGCGACGGCCTTCTCGCGTTCCTTGTACCAGAAGCTGATCAGGAGATACGAGCAGAGGCCCACGCCTTCCCAGCCGACGAACATGAGGACCAGATTGTCCGCCAGGACCAGCGTGAGCATCGTGAACATGAAGAGATTGAGATAGCAGAAGAAGCGCCAGTAGGAAGGGTCCTTCCGCATGTAGCCCACGGAGTAGATGTGGATCAAGCTCCCGACGAGGGTGACCACCAGGCACATCACGCCCGAAAGCCGGTCCATCAGGAAGGCCACATCGGCGTCGAGGGAGCCGATGCGGATCCAACCCCACAGGTTCTGATACAGGGCCGCGCCGTGTCCCTCTCCCGCGAGCGAAACGAAGGCGGCGAGCGCGATCACGAACGATCCCCAGGGAAGCAGGATCGCCGGCCAATGCACGGCCGCTTCGCCGAAGCGTTTCTGCATGCCGACCCCGAGCAGCCCGTTGTAGACGGCCCCGATCAACGGAAGCAGCGGGATCAGGAAGAGCAGGGGAAAGCTCGCGAGGTGCATCCCGTTACTCCTTCAGCTCGGTCGCTTCCTGCGTGTCCACCGTGCGGAACGCGCGGAAGAGCTGGAGCACGATGGCCAGCGCGACCACCGCCTCGGCGGCCGCGAGCACGATGCCGAACAGGGCGAACACCTGTCCGCCGATTCCGCGTCCGAAGCGCGAGAAGGCGACCAGGTTCAGGAGTGCGGCGTTCAAGACCAGCTCGACGCCCATCAGCAGCGCCACCGCATTGCGCCGCGTGACGAGGCAGTAGAGGCCCAACGCCAGCAGCAAGCCTGAGATCACCAGGTAATGGGAGAGCCCGATCGTCATCGTTTCCCTTCCTCTCCTTCATTCCAGAAGCGCGGCCCGTTCCAAGCGAAGCGCCCCGGGCCGGGCGCTCAGTCGTCTTCGGGTTGATGCCCGCGCGCCAGCGTGACCGCGCCGAGCAGCACCGCGAGCAGCAGGATCGAGATCGCCTCGAAGGGCAGCACATAAGCGCTGAGAAGCGCGTCGCCCAGATCGGCGGCAGTCTCTTTCGCCGGGGCCGGTTGCCCGCCGCCGAAGACCTGCAGCGCCACGATGACCGAGATCGCGACCATCACGAGACAAAGGACGAGAGCGGGGATCACGCGAATCGACGGATTGGAGATCTGCAGCGATCCGATCCGCGAAGTGAGCATCACGGCGAAGAGGATCAGGACGAGGATCCCGCCCACATACACCAGCAATTGCACGACGGCCAGCAGATCGGCCGCGAGAAACGCATACAGCCCCGCCACGCCGAAGAAGGTCGCGAGCAGCGCGAACGCGCTGTAGACGATGCTCCTCGAGAAGGCGACTGCGCAGGCGCCCGCCAGGGTCAGGGCCGCGAAACCATAGAAGACGAGGATCGCGCCGAGGGACTCACCCATTGTCTCGCTCCTCTTTCGCCGGCTCCGATGCGGACGGCTTGCTCGGCGATTCAGCGGCGGCGTTCTGCGCAGGCGCGGGCTCCGCAGCTTGCGCGTTCGCGCCGGCGGTCGTCGAGCGGTTCGCATCTTCCGGCGGGGATGCATCGGCGGACGGTTTCATGCCCTGCCAGCGATGTCCGCGCGAACGGCGGCCAAACTCGGCTATCACTTCGTCGAGGATCGAGCCGAGCGGACGCCGCGGCGGAGCGGTGGCGCGCTTCGCCACCGGCACCGGCTCCTTCACGAAGTGCAGCACGAGCAAGTCGGGATGCGGCACGGTCGCCTCGAACTGGGTCGTGTGCATGATGGCGTCACAGTCTTCCGCTTCGGAGCACAGGCCGCAATACATGCAGCGGCCCATGTCGATGTCGAACTGGGTGATCTCGCGCACGCCCGTCTCGGCATTCTTCTCGACCTTGATCTGGATGCAGTCGATCGGGCAGGTGCGCTGGCACAGCAGGCAGCCGATGCAGCGCTGCAAATCGACTTCGAGCACTCCGCGATATCCCGGGGGCAACATTTCCTGCACCGGCTTCTCGACCTTGTCGGGATACTGGATGGTCGCGGGACGGCGGAACATCCAGCTCATCGTGACGCTCAGCCCCTCGAAGGTCGAGGTCACCGCCCGCCAGATGTTCGCCAGATATTCGCGCGCCCGCGAGCGGCGCGGAGCGACGTTCACGGCAGCCGCAACGGCGGGTACCACAGCCCTTTGCCCTCCATCTTGCGATAGGTCGCGCGATCGGCCGCGAAGGTCGCGTAGATGCGCTGCGCGTAGAGAATCGCGATCGCCGCGCCCAGCGCCGTCATCACCCCGCGCACGGCGTAGTCGACGATGCCTCGCGGCGGAATGAGCGCGAGGCACAGGAGCCCGCCCACAATGACGACCAGGGTGAGCGGCACGAGATACTTCCAGCAGGTGATCATGAGCTGGTCGACGCGCAGACGCGGCACCGTCCAGCGCACCTGGATCACGAAGAAGACGATCACGGTCGCCTTGGCCGTGAAGATCGCGAACGAGAGGGCCTGCCAGCCTGCATACGCCCAGCCCTGGCTGGCGGCGATCCGTTCCACGCTCACGCCCGGGATCTGCCAGCCGCCGAGGAAGCAGGCGGTCCCGATCGCGCTCATCACCCAGATGTGGGCCCACTCCGCGAACAAGAAGAAGAGGAAGCGCAGGCCCGAGTACTCGACATTGTATCCGGCCACGAGTTCGCTCTCGGCCTCGGGAAGATCGAAGGGCGTGCGGTTGCTTTCCGCGATCGCCGCCGTCAGCGACAAGAAGAAGGCGGCGAAGAGGAACGGATTGCGGAAGATGAACCACTCCCACGGCAGCGCGCCCTGCGCCCCCACGATTCCCTGCAGCGACATCGTCCCGGCCGCGATCACGACCGTCATGAGCCCGAAGGCCGAGGGGATTTCGTAGGAGATGAGCTGCGCCGCGCTGCGAATGCCGCCGAAGAGCGCCCACTTGGAGTTCGAGCCCCAGCCGGCCAACAGGATCCCGATCACGCCGAGTCCGGTGATGGCGAGCAGGTAGAGGACGCCGACATTGAGATCCGCGGCGACCAGATGCGCGCCGAAGGGGAGGACGGCAAAGGTGCCGAACATGCCGGTGAAGACGAAGTAGGGGGCGATCTTGAAGAGCAGCTTGTCCGCGCAGTCGGGCATCAGGTCTTCCTTGAAGAGGCACTTCAGCCCATCGGCCAGCCACTGCAGCGCTCCCTGCGGCCCGGTGCGATTCGGCCCGATGCGCGATTGCATGCGGCCGGCGATCCGCCGCTCGATCCAGCTCACCGGCCCGGCGAAGATCGCGACGAAGGCGAAGGCGATGAAGCCCCCCAACGCGATGACGACCGCGTAGACGATCCACATCGCCGGCCAGGTGGCGGGATCGACGCCCAGCACGGACTTGGCCAGGAAATCGCCGATCGCTTGGAAGAGGTTCATCGATCCACCTCCGGGGCGATCACATCGAGAGAGCCGATCAGCACGACCAGATCGGCGAGCATGAGCCCGGGGCTCAGGTGCGAGATCATCGAGAGGGCGGTGAAGGAGCCGGTGCGATAGCGCGCCCGGTGCGGCCGGTCGTTGCCGTCGGCCACCACATAGAAGCCCGCTTCGCCGCGCGGCCCTTCCACGCGCGTGTACACCTCGTTGGCCGCCGGCTTGAGCGTGCGCGGCACCTTCGAGCGGATCTCGCCCGCGGGAATGGCGGCCAGCGCCTGGCGCACGATCTTCGCGCTCTCGATCATCTCGAGCAGACGGCAGTAGTAGCGGTCATAGGCGTCGCCCACGCGGCCCCGCCAGCCTTGCCCGGTGATCACATCGAAATCGAATTCGGAATAGATCGAGTAGGGCTCGTCGCGGCGAATGTCCCACGGCACTCCGCTGGCGCGCAGATTCGGGCCGACGATGCCGTAGGCGACCGCTTCCTCGGGCGCGATCACGGCGACATTCGCGAGCCGCCGCACGAAGATCTCGTTGCCGCTGATCAGGCGGTTGAACTCCGTGAGCATGGGATCGAAGTGATCGAGCCAGAGCGAAATCATCTCGGCCGTCTCGGCGTCCATGTCGCGCGCCACGCCGCCGAAGCGCATGTAGTTGTAGGTAAGCCGCGCGCCGCAGATGCGCTCGAGGATGTCGTTGATCTTCTCGCGCTCGCGCAGCCAGTGGATGAAGGGCGTGAAGGCGCCGGTGTCCATCGCCAGCGAGCCGGTCGCGATCAGGTGGCTCGCGATGCGGTTCAATTCGCAGACGATCACGCGCAGGTACTCGGCCCGCCGGGGAACTTCGATGTTCGCCAGCCGCTCGACCGCGCTTGCCCATCCCAGGTTCGTGAACATCGCGCCCAGGTAGTCGATGCGGTCGGTGTAGGGCATCGTGCCGTAGTAGGGCGTGATCTCGGCGAGCTTCTCGAGCCCGCGATGCAGGTAGCCCACTTCGGGGCGCACGCTGCGCAGGATCTCGCCGTCGGTTTCGAGGAGGAAGTTCAGCACGCCGTGCGTCGCGGGATGATGCGGGCCCATGTTGATCCGCATGATCCCGTCGGCCTCCTCGTCCTTCTCCACGTGCATGGGAGGCGCCACGGCCGTGACCCGGCGCGTGCGCGCCACTTCGCGGCTGGTCGGTATGCCGTGGTACTCGTCGGGGCGGACATAGTCCTTGCGCAGCGGATGGCCGACCCAGTCGGGCGGCAGGAAGAGCCGGCGTAAATCGGGATGCCCGCTGAACTGCACGCCCATCAAATCGAATTGCTCGCGCTCGTGCCAGTTCGCGGTGGGCCACAAGCCGGCGAGCGAGGGCACTTCGGGATGGTCGCGCGGAACGCGCACCCGCAGCACCGTCCCATGACGCAGGGACAGAGAGGCGAAATGATAGACGACCTCGAAGGTCTCTCCGCGATCGATCGCCGTCACCAGGCGGAGATAATTCATCTTCAGATCCGGTTCATCGCGCAGATAGCGCGCGATCTCCGGCAGGCTGCGCGTCTCGACGACCGCCACCGGATCGAGAAGAGCGTCCTGGATCTCCAGGATCTTTTCAGGAAAGGCCGCCTTCAAGCGGCGATGGATCTCTGCAGGTTCCATCCTGCCTCGCTATGCGCTCGGGGTTTCGCGCGGCTCGTTCGCCGATGGGGAAGATGCTCCGCCGGGACCTTTGCGCGTTCCGCCGGTCTGCTTGGGGTCCTTGCCCAAGCGGTCGGCCCAATGATCGCGGCGCATCAAGTCCTGCAGGCGCAGCAACGCCTCGTTCAACGCTTCGGGACGGGGCGGGCAGCCGGGCAGGTAGATGTCCACCGGGAGGATCGTGTCGACCCCCGGGATGACCGAGTAGGAACGCTGGAAGAGCCCGCCGCAATTGGTGCAGCTCCCCATCGCGATCACATATTTGGGCTCCGACATCTGCGCGTAGAGGAGCCGCACGCGGTCGGCCATCTTGTAGGTGATCGTGCCCGCGACGATCAACACATCCGACTGCCGGGGACTGGAGCGAAAGACGAAGCCGAAGCGATCGAGGTCCGTGCGCGGCCCGCCCGTCTGCATGAGCTCGATGCCGCAACAGGCGGTCGCGAAGAGCATGTACCAGATGGAGGAACTGCGCGCCCAATTGACCAGATCGTCGACCGTCGTCGTGACGACCAGCGGCGAGCCCTCGCCGCCCGCGGGACACTGGCCGATGTTCTGCAAGGCATCGGGCTCGATCCTGTTGCTTTCGGTCATGAAGATCTCCCGATGTTGGGCGAGGCACCGATGTCAGGAGAAGAATGGGCATCGGGTCCGGCGAGAGACGGCGAGGCGCCGGATGACGCGCCGGGCGAAGAAGGAGTCTGCGGTGCGGGAGAATCGTCGAGCACGCCGCGCAACTCCCGCACCCAGTCGAGATCGCCGCGCCCCCAGACGTAGGCGAGCCCGGCCGCCAGAATCCCGATGAAGATCACGATTTCGGAGACGGCGAGAAGTCCCTTGCCCTGCTCCACCCACTTCCGGACCACTCCCGCAACCGGATAGGTGAGCGCGATCTCGACATCGAAGACGATGAAGACGAGGGCAATTAAATAGAAGCGAGGGTTGAAGTTGAACCACCCGTGACCGATCGGGCGCTCGCCGCATTCGTAGGGCGTGGCCTTGACGGAGTCGGGCACGCGCGGCGCCACGAACCGGGTCAGGAGGAGAGCGATCCCAACGATGCCGGCGCTCACGGAAAGGAAGATGAGAACGACGGAGAAGTCGAAGCGCACCTGTCCTCCCTGACAAAAAGCCCGCCGAATTTCCCTCACAGCGCGGGCCGGAAAAACCGCTGACTCGACCGGAAGCGGGAGATCATGCTGGGGGAATGGGTCGCCTGTCAAGTTGTGGATCGATCATTCGGGTCCGGGCGGGGCTATCTCTTTGAACTGCTTCATTTGCGGGGCTCTTGCCCACGCGGATGTCAAACGAGCGGAATTCGGCTGCAACTTGTTGGCACATAATGCCTTATCTGGTTGCTTCCCCGAATCTCCGACCCACAAGGAGGGGAATACCTGCCGGCCCGCCAGGCGCGCCCGCGCCGCCCCGCGCGCCCCGGCGATCGCGCTTTCCCCGGCCTACTGGCGGCTCCTCAGGATGCGAAGATTCTGGACCGCGTCCATGTTGTTCGGCCAGATCCGCAGCGATGCCTCGAAATGCTCGATCGCCTTCTCCGGCTGGTTCAACCGGTCATAGATCAGGCCCAGATAGTTGTGGATCTTGGCGACTTCAGGATCCGAGGCATGCATCTGCTCGAGCAATTCCCGATCGAATTTCGACCAATCGATGTCGGAGATGTCTCGCGATCCCCACGCGTCCAGCCACGCCTTCGCGTCCGCGTCGACGTCGGCCCCATCCCGAGCGCGGTTCAGCATTTCCTGGAGGGGAAGAGCAGGATCGAGCTGCGAAGCGAGCGCTCTTTCGAACGCATCCCGGGCGAGCTCAAAGTTGCCGAGCTCGGTTTGCAGAGTGCCGATCTTCCGATAGACGAGGTCGTTGCGCAGGTCGGGCCCGAGGGCTTGCCCGTAATAGCGCAACGCCTCCTCGAACCGGCCTTCCTTGCGCGCCACGTCGCCGAGATGAAGCTCGATGCGCAGACGAACACGAGAAGTCGGGTTGAGGCTTTGGGCGCGCAGAAGCGCTTCGCGGGCGAGCGCCACTTGCCCGATCTCCAAATAGGAGGTGCCGAGGTTGTGCTGGATGTCGGCCGCCAGCGGATCGATCTTCGCGGCATCGAGGTAGAGCGCGGCCGCGCGCGCATATTCCCCGCGCCGATAGGCGAGATCGCCGAGCGATTTCGCGGCCGAGCCTTCCGCCGCCCGACCCTTTCGCTGCATCTTCTCCAGCCAGTCGGGGCTGAAGAGCGAGGAGATTCCGAGGCCGATCAACACCGCCCAGACGACGAGCAGGACCCAGGCGATCGTCGTCCGCAGGCCCGATGCGTCGGGCCTGCGCGCCGGTTCCCTGGGCGCCTCCTTGCGCCGCGTCTCAGCAGGCGTTGTGGATGACGAACGCAACCCGCTTCCCTTCCTTCTTCAGGCGATTGAATGTGAGGCAGGCGTCCGCGGTTCGCTGGATGATGACCTGCGTGACGCCTCCCGAATAGGGATTGTGCAGGAACTGAACCATGGAGGGCTCGGGGAACCCTCTTCCGCCGAGCCCTTTCCGACCCGTTCCCACGACGATGATGTCGCTCTCCTGGCGGAGCAGCCGCTTCTGATCCCGCGTGGTGAAAGAGTGTTTGCGATCGACGAGGCGGAAATGCCCGTCGGGAAAGATGAGCGCATCGAAGAACGGCAGCGGCATGCCGCGGTACACCGTCAGCCCGTTGCGATGGGAGACGATCTCCTGGCCGCGGTGATGGATCGCGCTGTATCCGAGGGCGCAGATCGCGATCACCGCCAGCGCTCCGAGCGCGATGCGGCCCGGCTTGCGCAAGAGGAGCAGATAGACACCGAGCGTGAGAGCGGAAAAACCGATGCTGAACAAGGCGACCAGAGGCGCGTACTCCGCGTCGCTCATCAGCGATGCGCAACTCAGGAAGATCAAGGTGAAACAGGCCATCAGGACGAGGGCGACCAGCGGATGGCCGAGCGTCCGCAGGCGGGGCATGCGCCCCAGGCTCTTGATGTCGAGACGCAGTTCGTGCGCATGCCGGCCGCAGAGGGCGACGGCCACCAACCCCATGAGACAGCCCCACACATCCTTTGCCGTATCGGAGAGGTCGAAGACCCGGCTGCTCATGTAGCGCTGGAAGAACTCGTCGAAGGTGGAAAAGCCCAGGGCGCAGAAGAAGGCGATCCAAAGAAACCGCGAGAAACGCACTCCCCGCGGATCGAGATCGCGATAGAGCATCGGACCGAACAGGGCGTAGGCGATGTAGTGCCAGTTCTGGAGGAGGTCGTAGAAGTTCTGCCCGAAGTAGTAGTCCGACATCTGATGCGAGAGCGTGATCATGAGGAGGATGATCGCGGCGGCGAGGAGCATGTTGCGCGTGATCCTCTTGCGCCACCAGATCGCCAGGGCAAGCACAACGACGGCCGCGACGGTCGGCATGATCGGCAGGCTCCAGCCGCCCAGGTTCATTCTGCTCGTGGAGATGGAGGCCACGATGTCGACGAGATAGTTCTGCAGCAGGATGAAGGGGGTGAAGACGAGGAGGAAACTGTAGAGCACGACATGCAAACGCGTGGAATGGATCCATGGCGTGGATGACGCGTTTGTTTTCTTCGGCCGGCCCATGCCTGCTCCTGTTCGCCGGGCAAAACCCACCCCGCCGGAAGAACGCTGCCCTTCCGGTCCGAGGTCCATGATCCGCATGCTCAGATGAATGAACCGCTGGCCCGCGAGTGTACCAGGATCGCGGCCGGCTCCGCTACCAACCGGCCGCTCTCCGAGAACCCGATGGCGAGAATGCGACGGGTGGCCATGCCCGCGAACGGGAACGACCGGCGCAACTCCCGGGCAAGCGTGCGGCCCGCTTACGCGAGCGGGCCGCTCTCGCCGTAGACAGCAGCGGCGCCCGGCTTACAAGAACAGGGGCGCCAGCACGAGCGTGATCGTCGACAGCAACTTGATCAGCACATGCAGCGAAGGCCCGGCCGTGTCCTTGCAGGGATCACCCACCGTATCGCCGACCACCGCGGCTGCGTGAGTGGGGTTCTTCATCTTCGAGCCGTCGGGCGCGGTGAGGTATTTTCCCCCGTGCGCGCCCGCTTCGATGTACTTCTTCGCATTGTCCCAGGCGCCGCCGCCATTGTTCAGGAAGAGGGCGGTGATGATCCCGACGATCGTGCCGACCATCAGCAGGGCTGCCACCGCCTCGGCGGAGATCAGGCGATCGCCCGGAGTGATGAAGATGCGGAAGGCGAGTCCCACGCCGATCGGCATCAGCACCGCGAGCAGTCCCGGGCCGACCATCGCCCGCAACGCGGATTTCGTCACGATGTCCACGCACGAGCTGTAGTCGGGCTTGAAGTCGGCGGGGAACTGGATGATGTCATGCACCCGCGGAAGGTGCGCGTATTGGCGGCGGACTTCCGCGATGATCGCCTGAGCGGCCCGCCCGACGGCCCGAATCGCGAGCGCCGAGAAGAGATAGACGAGCACCGCTCCGCCCAACGCGCCCACGAGCACGACCGGCTTGGAGAGATTGACCGGGAAGGATCCGTGGAAGCCCGCGGCCACCTGAGGGCCGGCATAGTTCAGCACTTCCTCCATGTACGCCTGGAAGAGCAGGAAGGCGGCGAGACCGGCCGAACCGATCGCGTATCCCTTCGTGAGCGCCTTGGTCGTGTTGCCGACCGCATCCAGGCGATCGGTCTTCTGGCGCACCGCTTCAGGCTGCTCGGACATTTCCACGATGCCGCCCGCGTTGTCGGTGATCGGCCCGAAGGTGTCCATCGCGAGAATGTAAGCGGCGGTGGCGAGCATCCCCATCGTCGCCACGGCGGTGCCGAAGAGGCCCGCGTGCGGAAGGCCGCTCGACTGGCCGAGATAGTAGGAGCCGAGCAGGGCGGCGCCCATCGCCAGCGCGGGCATCCAGCAGCATTCGTATCCGACCGCGAGCCCGGCGATGATGTTCGTGGCTGGGCCGGTCTTCGAGGCTTCAGCGATCGACTTCACCGGCCGGTACTTGTACTCGGTGTAGTACTGCGTGATGTAGACGAACGCGACCGACGTGAGCACGCCCAGGATTCCGCAGGCGAAGAAGTGCAGCCACGCGTTCGGAGCCTTGTCGCTGTGGAGCAGCCAGCGCGTGGCCGCGCCGAAGGCGATCATCGCGAACACCACCGCGATGTAGTAGCCGCGATTGAGCGCGGTCATCGGATCCATCTTCTCTTCGCGATCCATGCGCACCGACATGATCCCGATGATCGAGGCGACGATCCCGAAGGCGCGCGCGACGAGCGGGAACATCATCACGCCCACGACTCCGGCGCTGAAGCCCATCCCGGCCCGCTCGGCCGCGGCGGCCAGCGAAGCGCCGAGGATCATCGCGCCGATGTTCTCGGCGGCCGTGGATTCGAAGAGATCGGCTCCGCGGCCGGCGCAGTCGCCGACATTGTCGCCGACCAGATCCGCGATCACCGCCGGATTGCGCGGGTCGTCCTCGGGAATGCCCGCTTCCACTTTCCCGACCAGATCCGCTCCGACATCGGCGGCTTTCGTGTAGATCCCTCCGCCGAGCTGCGCGAAGAGCGCGACGAAGGAAGCGCCGAATCCGTAGCCGACGATGAGCAGTGGAATCTTGGTCTGTTCGACTCCGCCGAGCGCGCTCACCAAGGCGAAGAGACCGCTGACGCCGAGCAGGCTCGTCGCGACGACGAGCAGGCCCGAGACGGCCCCGCCGCGAAGCGCGATGCGCATCGCGGAATTGACGCTGGTGAGGGCGGCGGTCGCAGTGCGGATGTTGCTGCGAATCGAAATCCACATGCCCACATAGCCCGCGAAGACCGAGCAGGCCGCTCCGAAGACGAAGGAGAGGGTGATCCAGAAGGCGAGCGTGACGCCGCTCGAGACGGGATCGAAGTCGCGGTGGCCGCGCAGGAAGGCGTATCCGATGAAGAGCACCACCGCGACAAGGGCGGCCAGCCGGAGAATTGTGCGGTTTTGCCGCCGGAGAAACGCTTCGGCGCCCTCCTTGATCGCATTCGAGATGCGCTGCATCGGGCTCGAGCCCGTCGAATGCCGCAGCACCCAACGCGCGAGATAGGCCGCGAAGAGCAGACCGAAGACGCTGAAGGCCATGACCAGCAGAATCAGCTGACCGGTAGTGCTCATGTTCCCGTGCTCCTCTTCCCGAAGTCGACACGCGAGGGCCCGAAGGGAATTCCCCGCGGATGCGAGACGGCGGGAGAGAGGCATCGAGGGCGAAGGCGCCCCAAGATGCTGTCACTCCAGCCGTTCCGCCGTTTCCGAGCCGGCCGGACGGCCGGCTCCCTGGCAGGTGCGGAGACGAACAGGGCAGATCCTAGCGATCGGGCGGCGATTAGCAAGACCTATGGCGGGGGAGAGGAAGATTGTCGCCAGGCAAGGGCCAATCGGCAAGATATTGGAGTGCAATCAAATAGGGGTGCAATGGTGGCGGCGGCCTGAATACGGTCGATTCCCGCCTATCGGATTAGACTTCCCGGGCCAGAAGCACAGAATGAAGTAGGAAATTCTCCTTACCTAAGGTATCATTTTTTTCAACGGAGTCCGGGTCTGATCGCTCGAATGTAGAGAGCCCCTGGCTGTGCAGTAGGACGCACGGACGAGCTCCCAGCAAAAAAAAGGGGAAAGTGTATGTTCGCTCGAAGCGGCAGTTGTCTTGCCTCATGCCTGATTCTGCTCGCTCTGCTCCTCGCGGCTCCGCCTGCCTCCGCCGCCATTCTGGATCTCACTTTGGAGGACGCGTCCGGCTACATCGGTGATGCCTTCTTCACGCAAGGGACGACGGGCGCGGGGACGGGGGTGATCGATCCCTTCCTGCGGCTCCAACGCAACCATCTGGAGTCCGGATTGAACTCCGACGGCCCCTACCAGCTGGACGAATTCAATCCGACTCACGCCATCCAGGTGAACGCCTTCGGCGTGACCGAATACAACGGCCTGCAGATGATCCGGTTCCTGCTGGACATCAACGAAGTGGACAGCCGGCCGCTGGTTTCTCTCGACCAGTTGAAGGTCTTCGTCGCTCCGGTGGGCACCTACAACACGCTCGCGCTGCTCAATGATCACGCGACTCCCATCTACGACATGGGCGCGGACAACAAGATCTACTTGGACTACTCGCTCGAGCCGGGCAGCGGCTGGAGCGATATGTACATGTATCTGCCCTACGAGCTTCTCCGCGATCATCGCACCGAATACCTCTACCTCTATTGCGAGTTCGGAGCGACGGGCGGAGATTACGAATGCGAAGACGGATTCGAGGAGTGGGCCAGCCCTGGCGATCCCGTGCCTGACGCCGCCTGCTGCCTTTCGGGCCAGTGTCTGGTGAGCACGGAAAGCGAATGCGCGGCCGCGGGCGGGATCTGGCACGCGGACCTCATGGATTGCAGTCCGAGTCTCTGCTTGCCTCCTCCTCCGGAAGCGGCCTGCTGCGTGGGGATCGAGTGCGTGGTTCTCACGGAAGCGGACTGTCTGGCCGAAGGCGGGCAATGGCATGCGGACCTGGCGAGCTGCGATCCGAATCCGTGCCTGATCGAAATGGCCTGCTGCCTCGAAGACGGCAGCTGCGTGAGCGTGTATGCGGCCGAAGAGTGCATCGCCATGAACGGCGTGCTCTATGCGGACATGACATGTTCGACGCCCGGTTTCGCCTGTCCGCCTCCGGAAGGCGCCTGCTGCCTCGATCAGGACGAGCAGTGTTACATGGAGACCGAGGCCGACTGCCTGCTTGCGGGCGGCGTCTGGCATTCCGGCTCCGATTGCGAGAACTTCAGCTGTCCGCAATGGCGGGTGTGCTGCGTTGACAACGATTGCTACATCATGACGGAAGACGGGTGCATCGACGCGGGCGGAAGCTGGCATTCCGGCCTCTACGAATGCGATCCGAACCCTTGCGGCGAAGTGCCCACCCTTCCGCAGAGTTGGGGAGCCATCAAGTCGGTGTACCGGTAGACTGCGATCGCAGACAGACGCATGAACGAACAGCAAGGGGCCGCTTCCCTTCGGAACGGCCCCTTTTCCTGCCCTCCGCCTGCAGCGCCGTGGGCACGGACGAGCGAGTGAAGACGCCGCCCATTGCTTGAATCCTCCTGCGCCATCAGCGATCCTTCCGGCCCATGGCCAGGGAACAGAGAAACGCCTCGCAAAGAGCCGGGAAGTATTCAGCCGGGCGAGCGACAGGCCCAGGTTCGATCCTCGGACGGCCGGATGCTCTCTGGATGACCGCCTGTGCGCTGGCGGTCGCGGTCGAGGCCTCGATTCTCTCGACTTTGGTGTTCGGGCGCATTCCGCACGTGCAGGATTCCATCGCGCAGCTCTTTCAAGCGCGCATCTTCGCGGGCGGGCGGCTATGGGCACCGAGCTCGGCGCTTCGGGAATTCTTCGATTACGCGCACATGATCAACGACGGCCGCTGGTATGCGCAGTATCCCCCCGGCCACGCCTTGTTGCTCGTTCCCGGCGTGTGGCTCGGCATCCCCTGGCTCGTGAATCCGCTGCTCGCCGGGTTGGGCGTAGCGGCCACCTACCTGCTCGCGCGGGCCGCGTTCGACCGCGCGACCGCGCGGGTGAGCGCGCTGCTCGCGCTCGTCTCGCCCTTCCTGCTCTTCATGGCGGCCGAATACATGTCGCATGTATCGGGGTTCGTCATGCTCACCGCGTTCGTGGCCGGACTCTTTCTCGCGGCGCGCGAATCGCGGTGGCGGTACCGGGCAATCGCAGCCGCCGCGCTGGCCTTCGCCGTGCTCATCCGGCCCTACACGGCCTTCGCGATGGCGTTGCCGGCGTTCGCGTGGATCTTGCTTCCTGCCCTGCGGCAAACGGATCGCGGCCGCCATCTGTTCGACGCGCGCTCGAATGTCTGGATCGTGCCGGCGGGCCTGGCGGCGGGCCTGTTGTTGTACGGCTTGTACAACTGGGGCACGACCGGCAACCCGTTCGTCCCCGGGTACATCAAGTTGTACGGCCCGTCACACGGAATCGGATTCGGGAAGGGAAGCTGGGGACCGCCGCACACGCTTGGGCTCGGTCTCGCGCATGCGGGAAGGACGCTCGTGCGCTTGAATGAACACCTCCTCCAATGGCCGGCGACCTCCCTGTGGCCGATCGCGGCGGCCCTCGTTCCGCCGATCGGCTGGCTGGTGCGCGAGACCCTCCTCTCGTGGAAACGTGCGCTGCTGCTGGCCGCGTTTCCGGCGATCGTGCTCGTCGCCTACATCTTCTATTGGTACTACGACTCCTGTTTTGGTCCGCGCTATCTGTACGACGCGCTCGGGCCGTTGATCGTGCTCTCCGGTTGGGGAATCGTGCGGCTCGTGCGCGCGGCGGAGGCAACCCGCTTGCGAAAGCCTCTCGCCGCCGTCGCTCTCGGCCTCGTCGTCGCCGGGTGCGTGGGCTACGCGGCCGCGGTGCGCATCCCCGCCCTGGTCACGCTCACGCCCGAAGCGGCGTCCGCTCCTCCGGGATCGCCCGCGCGAGTCGGCAGCTACTTTCTCCAGTACACGCCCCGCTATTGGGCCGTCGGCCCCTATCTTGGGCAGCTCGTGGAACGCGAGGGAGTGCGCAACGCGATCGTCTTCGTGCGCCCGCGCGAACGGCAGCCCGATGCGCTGCAGGTGCGCCACATCTGGTTCGGCTCGGCCTTCGCGCTCGAGGAGCCGTATCTCGAGCGGGCGAGCGTGATCTACGCGCACGATCGCGGCGCGGAGAATGCGCGGCTCCTGGCGCTCTATCCCGGCCGGACGGGTTACTTGTATGACGGCACGATCGAGGACGGCAGGCTGATTCCGCTCGCGCCCTGATTGGCAACTCGGCCGCCCTTGGCCCCATTGCGCGCAGTCGAGTCGCATCTGCCCTCAGCGGGGCCGCGTGAGTTTTTCCCCACCCGGCTAGTGAAGGCTCACGAGCTCGCGGGTCGAAGTTCCTTTCCGTGCGCGAGACGATGAGTGCGCCCGTCCCTGCGTGCACGGCCGCCTCGGCCCCATTGCGCGCGATCAGCGTTTGGCCGATCGCAACTTCATTCACGAGGGCCGAGGTCGCTATGTCCCGGCGCGCGGCTGCTCCGTCAGTCGATCGCGATGCTCTTCAGGAAGGCCTTGTTGTTCTTGTGCGGCTCGAGCGCCTTCAGGAGCGCCTGCATGGCGGAAGCGGGCTTGCGTCCCGCGAGGGCTCTGCGCACCAGCGCGATGCGCTTGCGCTCGTCGGCGGAGTAGAGCAGCTCCTCTTTGCGCGTCCCGCTGCGGCTGATGTCGACGGCGGGGAAGATGCGCGCCTCGGCGAGCGTGCGGTCGAGGACGATCTCGCTGTTTCCGGTGCCTTTGAACTCCTGGAAAATGAGCTCGTCCATGCGCGAGCCGGTTTCGACGAGCGCGGTCGCCACGATCGTGACCGAGCCGCCTTCCTCGACATGGCGGGCGAGACCGAAGAAACGGCGGGGAACATCGAGCACCCCCGCTTCTAGTCCGCCGGTCATCGTGCGCCCGGTTCCCGAACCCATCACATTGAAGGCGCGCCCCATGCGGGTGAGGCTGTCGACGAGCAGGATCACATCGCGCCCGCATTCGAGCTCGGTGCGGACATGATCGAGGGTGATGGCGGCAAGCTCGATGTGCTCTTCAGGGCTCTGGTCCTTGGAGCTCGCGAGGACTTCCGCCTCCACGCTGCGGCGAAAGTGGGTGACTTCCTCCGGGCGCTCGTCGATGAGCACGACGATGATGCGCGCGTTCGCGTTGGTGGCGCGAATCGCGCGCGCGATCGACATCAAGAGCATCGTCTTGCCCGCCTTGGGCGGAGCGACGATCAGGGCCCGCGTGCCTTTCGCAATGGGCGCGACCAGGTCGACGACCCGCATGCTCATCTCGCTCGTATCGCCGAGGCGGAAACGTTCGGTGGGATCGACCGGCGTCAACTCCTTGAAGGGCCGGCGGCGGGCAAAGACATCGGGGGCGAGGCCGCAGATCGCCGTCACGCCGGTGAGCTCGAGCCCCTGGCGCACTTGGCGGATCGGGCCGGTCACCGAAGCGCCTTGCGGAAGCGCGAAATCGCGAATGAGGCGGCGGGGGACCCAGATTCGCTTGGGTCCCGGCCGGAAGGAGCGATGGGGATCGGAGAGCTCTCCGTCGCCCTGTTCGAAGAGAACGAGGACTCCGGTGATGCTCTCGGCCGATTGGTTCATCGATCATGCATCCTTGCGAATGAGCGTGCTCGAGCGATCAGCGTAGCAACATTCCCTTTTGCGTTCGCTGCCCGCCGTTCCATTCCAGGCGGAAAAGATACAGGCCTCCGGGCGCGGGCCGGCCATCGTTCGAGCGGCCGTCCCACACGATCGTGCCCGGCGCGCTTTCCCGATCGCCTGCCACGATCACTCGGCTCGCGATCACGCGTCCCGAGGCATCGTGAATCGTCAACTGCGCGGGCACCCCCTGAGGCAAGCGATACGCGAGCGCGATCGATCCCGAAGCGGGATTGGGCCGCGCCGGCGAAAGCCACACGAGCGACGCGGCATGTTCGCCGGCGGGACCGGCGCCTGTATCGAGACCGGGCCCCGCCGACATCGGAGATTGTTCGGCGGTGATGTCGTCGATGTACCAGCCCTCGTCGGTGGTCGCGCCGTCGGTGCCGAAACGAAAACGCAGGCGGGCTTGCACTCCCACCAATTCGGAGAGGTCCACCCGCACCTGCGACCAGCCGTAGGTCCCGCTGAAGCAGGGCGTGCCGCCGGGGAAGGGCGAGGCGGGATTCGCGATGATCGTGTGGGGATACCCTCCGTCGGGCGTGATCGCCTGCCAGGGGCCTGCGTCGACCGAAGCTTCAATGACGCCGCCGTCCCAAGCGGTCCCGTTGTCCGCATCCTCCGCGTCGATCCAATGCCAGAAGTCGACCGCCACCACGAAAGCGAGGGAGAACGGAATCGTGACCAGCCCGGCGTCCATGTAGTTCGCGTAGTCGCCCGTGCCGGATGCGCCGCACTTCCAGGCATAGCTTCCACCGGGCGTGTGATTGCGCTGGGTCGAGATGTTCCACTGATCTCGATATCCGGGAGAGACGATCTCGTGCTGCCAACCGAAGACGAGCAGCGGATCGTTCACGCCGACGACGATGGAGGAGTTGTCGGAATGCCCGGCGTTGTCTTGCACTCTGATGAGCAGCGGAATGCCGTCGGCCGCGCTGCCGCTCGCGAGCGCGAAGCCGAAGGGCGGCGTGCCGGTCGCTTCGGCTTCGGGGCCGATGTTTCCAAAATCCGTCGAACCTTGCAGGACCGTGACCGCCCCGCTCGATGTCGTCGCGGTCCCGGAGACGTTGGTCGCCGCCGATCCGATGTTGCGGGCCGTGAAGGAGAGCGTCCAGTCCTCGCCCGGATCGATGTCGCCGTCTGCATTTCCATCCATCGCCGTCAAATTCCAGCCGGCCATGCGAAAGATCGGCTGTTCCTCGACCGTCAAATCCGCGGTCATCCATTCGCCCGAATCGCCGACATTCGTGACCACGACCTGAGTGAGGCCGTTCGCATAGCTGCGCGAGTTGGGAGTGCTGTTGGCGTCGAACGTGCGGTTGTTCGTGCCGCCGGGGTAGGGGTCCCCGCCATCGGAGCCGCGCGCGTACTGCAGGTCCGAGAGGCCGTCGGCTTGCTCGACCATCACGAGCGGATGCCAATCGTCGCTGTTGCCGCTCACGCTTTCGTCGATGTGACAGAGGATCAAGCCCGACGCCGGCAGGGAGACATCGCTGCCGACCCGCTGGCGGTTCTCGACGGTGAAGGATTGCCGGTTGGGGTACCCGCCCGTCCACAGCACATATGAGACCGGATGCGTTTCCACCTGGCCGATGGATACGCCGGTCTGATTGGAGAGCAGGGTCGTCGGCTCGAGAAATCCGAGGCGCGCCTTGCACCAGCTCAGGAAGTGCACGGGCGTCGAACCGCCGCCTCCCCAGGAACCGGTCGACATCATGCACCAATAGCCGACTCCGGAAGAGGAATAGTCGGTATCGTAGAGATCCGGCAGGCCGAGCACATGACCGAATTCGTGACCAAAGACTCCGCGCTTGCCGTTGTCGGACTCCATCGAATAGGGGCTGGCGATGACTCCATCCACGGCGACCGGATTCGCCATGCTCCAGGCATGCGAGTGGATGTCGTCGTCGGAGCCGGTTTCCTCGCGCCCGGGCCCCGCATGCACGATGAAGAGCGCGTCGACGACGCCGTCGTCATCGCCCGAGTCGGGCACGCCGTCCGGGCCGTCATTGTCGTATTGCGAGAAGTCGATGTAGGGATCGGCCGCGACGGCCGCGTCTTCCGCCAGCTTCTGCGCGTTGTGCGGATAGCTGCCGAATCCCGCGCTGCCATCGACATAGTACGCATAGGTCCGAGGCATGCGCAGCCAGATCGTGACGCCGCCGGTGACATCGAACTGGCCGTAGGAATTCTCGAGGTACCAATCGCGCATGCTCCCGCCGGGATAGGCGCCGACGGAGAAGAGCATCTGCTGATAGTGGCTTGGAGGGTACGTGGCTCCGTCGGCCGCATTGTCGCTGAAGTCGACCAGGATCACGATCGCTTGGCGATCGGGAATGATGCGGCCCTTGGCGTGCGATCGCACCCAGGGGTGCAGGTCCGCGGGCGGCTGATCGAGCCCGCGCGCTCGGGCGGCGTCGGTGGCCGCGACGATGGCAGGCAGCTTGCCCTCCTGGCGCAGGGACGCGAGAACATCGGGACGAAAGGGAACCGCATGCGCGAGCGGAGTGAGCGCGGCGAACAAGAGAGGAAGAAGGACTGCCGCCACTGCCGCCCAGCGAGCCGCGGCGCCTGGGATATGAGCGAACCGCATCGGGCCTCCTCGAGGTTGTGTTGCTCGGTTGATGAGAACGAGTATAACCGAGAGACCCGGATCGTATCGCGTCTTTTTCCCGCCCCCGCGGCGCATTTCGACGCTGCAGATCGAGCGAGCCCTGCGCCATCCGCGCCCAACGGTTGCGCCAACGCGTCCGTTTGCGTTCGCGCGCGGAATGCCCCGCACGAACGGCCGCGTGACCGCGCGCGGGGCCCTCAGGATCCTCTGCGTCGAGCGCCCGCCGGCCGAAGGGTGCGCCTGCCTCGGCGGAAATGGGCCATCGGCCGGTCCTCAGGCGAGCCCGATCAACGGGACAGATCGGCCAGTTGCTGAGCGAGGATTTCGGCTGCGAGAAAACCGACGCGCGAGGGACGACTGTCGGCGAAGGCGCGGAGGAGTGTCGATGGCTGCCGCTCACATCCCCCGTTCAGGCAATCGCCGTCAGGACGGCCCCACTTTGCCCCCAGGCCGAAGCAGGCCGGAAGCGGCCGATCGCGAAGATGAGACGACTCACGGAATAGTTGGGGGAGGAGAAGCGCAGCCCATGATACGAGGCGAGCAAAGGGATGGCATCGGCGCCGATGCCATGGGTGGACGACGGATTCGCGCCTCTCTTGCACGACCGTCACCCGCCTCGTGTATAATCCCTTCGTTCAGGGGCGCGCGAAGCAACGCCATCGAAGCGGGAGCGAGTGAGGAGCATGCGAGTCGGGCTCATCTCCGATACGCACGGCCTCGTGAGGCCGGAAGCGATCGAAGCCTTGCGCGGCAGCGATCTCATCCTGCACGCGGGCGATGTGGGCACGCCCGAGGTCCTCGAAACATTGGGCGCGCTCGCGCCGGTGGTCGCCGTGCGCGGCAATGCGGACCGGAGCGCCTGGGCGCAGGAACTTCCGGTGACGACCACCGTCGAGGCGGGCCGCGTCTTGATCCACCTGCTGCATGACCGGCACGCGCTCGACATTTCTCCGGCGAAGGCCGGCATCGCCGCCGTCGTGAGCGGCCACTCGCATTACCCCATGATTCGTCGCAAGGACGGCGTCCTGTGGATCAATCCCGGGAGCGCGGGGCCGCGCCGCCTCTCGCTGCCCGTGTGCCTGGGGCATCTGACGATCACCGAGAACCAACTCGAGGCGCGCATCCAGGAACTCTAGCAGGGGCGATCGCGATCTCGACCAAGCGACCGCCGCTGCGCGATCGCGTCCACTCCGTTTCTTCGCGCGTGCCGCCGACCGTGCGCGCGCCGCGATTCCTCAGCGCCGTGCGTCCACCCGGCCCGATCACGCGACCCGTCACGTGCTTGCGGGTCCATCCCGCGGCTCTTCCGCATGTCCGCGCTCTTCGAGCTCGTCCGCGCGCTTGTCGTCGCGAATCCCGGCCAGATGCCTGGAGGCGATCCATCCTCGCGCCGCCGCCTCTTCCGCCATGGCGAGCGTGTTGCCGGCGCGGACCAGCGGGATATTCCGCGAAGCCGCTTCCGCTTCCAACGCGCGCAACTTCTCGTCTCCGCGCGCGTCGGGGCCGACATCGCGCAGGAAGATCGCGAGCACGCTGCCCGGATGGTTCTTGGCGAACTCGAGGTAGATGTCCGGGTCCTTTTGCGTGCTGTCTCCGATCAACAGGAAGGGAAGCTCAGGATAGAAGGCGATCAGAAGCTCGAGCATCGCGAGCTTGTGCTCGCGAACTTGAAAGGGAAGCAGCGGGCCCGGTCCCAGGCCCCAATCGCCCAGAAAGAGGACCGGCGCGGGCACGCCGCGCAGGCGAAAGAACTCGAGCAGCAGATCGTACAGATTCCACGGCCCGCTGGAGATGAAGAAGAGCGGATTGCGCTCGCGCCCATCGGTCCCGGCGTGAAGCGCGCGCAGAAAAGCGGCCATGCCGGGGAAGGCGATCCGCGTGCGCGCATTCCCGAGAAAGACGGCGCGCGCCAGCCGGAGGAGATGCCTGGTGCCGAGATCGATCACCGTGTCGTCGATGTCGCTGACGATCGCGAAGCGGGCCGTCGCCGGCGGCACGAGCACTTCGCCGACGGCTCGCACGGGCTGCGTCTGGCGAGGCGATTGCGGAGAGAGGAGCTCGATCTCGAGCGGATGCCACATCCGGCCGTCGGGCGAGCGGCGCTCCGCCTGGTTCGCGGAAAGCGCCTGCTCGGCGCGATGGAAGGAGACTTCGAAATAGCCTTCGTCGTCCGCCTGGACTTCGCATTCCTGGGCGGAGAAGCGCGCGCGCAAGCGGGCGTGCGGAATCTCGTCGCTCTCCAAACGCCGATAGGCATTCAGCAGGTTCGTCCAGATGCTGTCGTTGTCCTTCGCCGAGAGATCCCCTTTGTCCTCGAGCACGCGCCCGCGCAGGAAGACCCGCTCCAGGTTGCCGAAGCCGCGATAGGGAACGATCTTGATCGGATCGGGACCGCCCAGCGCGGAATGCAGGCGGTAGCGCAGCCGGTCGAATTCGTTCTCGATGTCTTGGGCGGTCTGCAGAAGGATGTCTCGCCAGTCGGCCATGGATGCGGCTTCCCCATCGGTGATCGTTCTGCCAGAAGATCCTGCGCGCCGCGCGCGCGGCATGATGGCGAGAGCCGGCGCGCTTCGCCGCGCATCCGCGTCATTCTCGTTCCAGAGCGCTGTGGGCGATACCGGAATCCAAGAGAAGCGCATTATCCTCCAGCGGATTCTTCAAGCCAGGCAAGAATTCCCGTTGGCGCCAGGCGGCCGGAACCGCCGGCGAGCGTTCTGGTCCTCGTCGCGCAGGCCCAGCGCGGGTCGAAGAGTTGCTCGGCGATGCCCGGAAATCCGGGGAAGGGCAGCGCGCGGTCGATCAAAGGGGAGTGGCGGGCGGGGCATCGGCCGGCCGTGGCGGCCACGAGCGGTCGCAGCTCCCAGAACATCGGCAAGCCGGCGGGAAGCATCCATCGGCGAATCGCTTTTCGCTTCCTAGGGCAAGGCCTTGTTTGCCAGCGGGCGCCGTTTCATTGCATACTTGCCCGATTCGTTTTTGGAGAAGTGCGGGCGGTGCCAGCGACGGGGACGACGCGCCGTGAGGCGAACAGGGAGAGAGTTCTGGATTTCCTGGGGACACGTTCATGGCCGGCGCGCGCGCGGGCGGCTCGCGGCTTGCGCTGGCCCTGGCCGGCCGCGCTTGCCATGGGGATCGCCGTCCTGATGGCGGCCGGCGCGCTCTTCGGCTGCCTCTTCGTTCCCGAACGCGGCTACCTGGGCGAAGCGGCCTCCAATCAGGCGCCCTTCTGCCGCATCACGGGCGGGATTCTCATCGACACGGCCGATCCCGCGCTGGCCGAGCAAGCGGATGCGAGCGTGCACTTCTATTGGTTCGGCGGAGACACCGACGGCGTGATCCGCTACTTCGAATGGGCGATCGATGACACGACCAGTGCGGACGCCTGGCACATCACCACCGCGTTCGACGAAGTGATTCCCTTCAGCGCCTTCGACCGCCAGCATGGGCGCGACTTTTCCGCCTGGCACACCTTCTTCCTGCGCTCGGTCGACGACGATTTCACGCGTTCGCGCCCCGACCGGCGTTTCTTCAACGCGCACACGATCGCTCCCAAGAGCGAGATCGTGCTTCCGGCGCAGCATCGTTCGCCCAACCGGCAATGGGCCCGCACCCTGCGCGTCTCCTGGCGGGGCGACGATCCCGACGCCTCGCAGGCCGACCGCCGCCCCGCCTGGTACGAATACAAGTGGATCGATGTCGAAGAGACGATCGATCGTGACAACCTTCCGCAGATTCGGCGGCTCTTCGACGAGCTGCCCAACGAATTCATGCGCGACAGCCTGAAGGCGGGCGACTTTCCGCCCGGACATCCGCAGTACTATCAGGAAGCGTTGCGGCAGTGGGTGCGCGTGCCCGGAACGGTCACCGAAGTCTGGCTCGAGAACATGATCATCGACCGCAAGTACGGGTTCTGCGTGCGCGCGATCGACGAGGCCGGCGCGGTCGAGCCCGATTTGAACTGGGACAATTGGACGATCTTCGCGGCGCGCGACAGGAACATCCTCGTGTACCTGAGCGAGCCCGCGCTCGGGTGGCGGCTCTTCACCGCTCCCCAGTACGACACCTGGGAGGTTTCCGTCGCCCCAGATCAGCGCTTCCGCTTTCAATGGACCGGCGACGCGAGCGGTTCGGGCACCGATCCGGGGCCGACCAACTACGGCCTGGACATTCCCGACCCCCAACAGGAAGTCGACCGGTCCTTGGACGGCATGGGCGGATGGATCGGCTGGGCCACGCGCACGCGCATGGACCGGCCGATCTACTTTTCGCGCCTGGACGAAGGTTTGACGCATCATTTCTATTTGAAGATGCGGGATGTCTCGGGCTTCGAAGGCACCGAGACGCGCGCGCACGTCGCCATCCGCGTGCTGCGTTTCAGCTTTCACAAGAAGTTCCTGCTCGTCGACGATCTATGGAGCCCGGTTGAGGGAGGGGGGATCCCGAAGAGCTGCGGAACCTGGTCGCCGGCGGACCCCGCCATGGACGCCTGGCACGAAGAGGTCTTCGCCTCGATGCGGGATTATCTCGCGCCGGGAGACCGGCCCGATCACTTCGGCTTCTTCGGTGAAGGGGACGCGCTCACGCAGGTCCCGGACCGCGAGGACTACCTCGAGACGCTGGCGAGCTACCAGACGCTGATCTGGTCCTCGGGCGATCTGGGCATCGACAACGGCTTGTCGACCCTCGCGCTCTCGGGCGATCTCGCCCGCTACATCGGCGCGGGGGGCAACCTCGTGCTGCTGTGCACCGGCCCGATCACGATCGTGACGCAGGATTTCAACCTCGCGGCTACGGAGCCGAAGAAGCCCAGCGAGACGCTCTCGCTGGACGAAGCTTGGGATCGCTACAGCGTGCTGTATCAGCAATTCCACCTGCGCGGGCCGGTCGACAAGCCGCGCGGCAGCACCCAGACTGCGGATTGGCCTACCTTTCGCAAGTCGACCATGGTCGCAGCCCGAGCGGAGAATCCCATCTATCCCGATCTGCCGCTCGATTGGGAGCGCTGGGATTGTTCGCAGACGGTCTTCGAAGGGGGCATGCTGCAATTCGAGGCGCTCTGGCCGGATGTGAACGATCTGTCGGAGACGCCCTGGTACGGACGGGAAGAGGGCTTGGAAACCATGTATCGCGCGCGCACCTACAAACCCGGGTGGCGCCTGGACGGCTTGCCGGTCGCGTGGCGGACATCGGCGACCGCCGAGGATCGCGCGCTCGGAATCTCGCCCGGGCGGATCGTGGTCTTCGCGTTCCATCCGTATTACTTCGAACGGGAACCGGTGCGCTCCGCGATGACGCTCGCCCTTCAATGGGTCATGACGGGAAGCGACTTCTAGAGACGCGCGTTGCGTGCCGCCGAAGGCGCGCGGAAAGGCGTTCGACGAGATGAATGCGATCGAGTTGACGGGAGTTACGAAGCGTTTCGGAACGACCGTGGCGGTGGACCAACTGAGCCTCGCGGTGCCGGCCGGATCGGTCTACGGCTTCATCGGACCGAACGGCTCGGGCAAGACCACCACGCTGCGCATGCTCATGAACATCTACTATCCCGACGAAGGATCGATCCGCATTCTCGGACAGCCGCCCGGAGAGGCGAACACCGACCGGATCGGCTATCTGCCCGAGGAGCGCGGGCTCTATCGCAACATGGGCGTACGGGAGTTGTTGCGCTTCTACGGCGGATTGAAGAACGGCGTCGACATCGACGGGGAGATCGATCACTGGTTCGAGCGGCTCGGCATGCAGGGCTGGGGCAAGAAGCGGATCAAGGAGCTGAGCAAAGGCATGAGCCAGAAGGTCCAGTTCCTCTCCGCGATCGTCGCGCGCCCCGAGCTGCTGATTCTCGACGAGCCCTTCAGCGGGCTCGATCCGGTCAATCAGGAAACGCTCAAGGATGCGGTGCTCGAGCTGCAACGCCGGGGAACGACGGTGATCTTCAGCACCCACGACATGCATGTGGCCGAGCGGATGTGCGACTACATCCTGATGATCTTTCGCGGCCGCAAGGTGCTCGACGGCACCCTGCTCTCCATTCAGGACGCGTACATGAGCGACACCGTGCGGGTGCGCACCGAAACCGGCGCGGCCGCGATGGAAGGGCTGCCGGGCGTCGAGCGGGTGAACGATTTCGGCAAGCTGCAGGAGCTGCGCATGGCGCCCGGATGCGATCCGCAGGAGATTCTGCGCGCGCTCCTCGCCCGCACCCGCGTGCTCAGCTTCGACATCGTGAAGCCTTCGCTGCAGGACATCTTCGTGCGCATTGCCGGTCCCGCGGAACGGGTCGAGCGGGAGCCGGTTCAGCCGGCCGGGAGGTGAGTGATGCGTAAGATCCTCAAGCTGACCAAGCGCGAGTACCTGGCCGCGGTGCGCACCAAAGGCTTTCTGATCACGCTGATCATCGTGCCGCTGATGATGAGCGGCAGCGGACTGGCGATGGCGTTTCTGAAGGATCGCGTCGACACCACCGACAAGCGCATCGCGATCGTGGACCGTTCAGGCGCAATGGGCGCGGCGCTGCTGCAGGCGGCCGAGCAGCACAATCGCAACGAGGCGGTCGACCCGAAGACGGGCAAGCGCGTGAAGCCGGCCTATCTGCTCGAATCGATCGCGCCCGACGACGCCGATCCCATGCACCAGCGGTTGGCCTTGTCCGAGCGCGTGCGCGAGGGGGAGTTGCACGCGTTTCTCGAGATCGGTCCCGATGTCTACAAGCCGGGCGCCGATTCCGCGCGCGCGGCGGTGGCCTACTATGCGGAAGGCTCGGCCCTGGATGAAGTCCGCGCCTGGATGGCCTATCCGATCAACAACGAGCTGCGGCGCGCGCACTTGAAGGAACTGGGGATCGCCGACGAGGCGGCGGAGAGCCTCTTCCGCTGGGTGCCCGTCGAAGGCCTCGGACTGGTGACGCGCGACGAGACGACCGGCGAGGTGCGCGCCGCGCGCCGCGCGGGCGAAGCCGAGGCGGTGCTCGTGCCGATCATGTTCCCGATGATCATGTTCATGATGGTCATGATGGGCGCGCTGACGCAGCTCAACGCGGTCACCGAGGAGAAGGCCCAGCGGATCGCCGAGGTGCTGCTCGGGTCGGTCAAGCCCTTCCAGTTCATGATGGGAAAGGTACTGGGCGGGGTGCTCGTCTCGCTCACCGCACTGGCCCTCTACGCGCTCGTCGGAGCGGTGCTGGTTAATCGCCTCGACCTTGGGGCCTTCGTGCCTTATGGGGTGCTGCCCTGGTTCCTCGCCTTCACCGTGCTTGCGATTCTCATGCTGGGAGCGATCTATTCCGCGCTCGGCTCGGCCTGTAACGATTCGAAGGAAGCGCAGTCGCTCGCCTTCCCGAGCATGATCCCGGTGATGATTCCCTTGTTCGTGATGATGCCGATTGTGCAGCATCCGCTCGCGCCGCTCGCGACCTGGCTGTCGCTGATTCCCATCTTCACGCCGATGGTCATGGTGCTGCGCCTCGGGACCCAACAGTCGATCCCCGCATGGCAGCCCTGGCTCGGCCTCGGGCTCGTGCTCCTGACCGCGATCGGGGCCGTGTGGGCGGGCGGCCGGATCTTCCGGGTGGCGATTCTGATGCAAGGCACGCCGCCCAAGCTGGGCAATCTGATGCGCTGGGCGATCAAGGGCTGAGCGTGGAGGGGCGCCCGGACCGTGAGGAAGGAGCCTTGCGAGGCGGGCGGAAATCAGCGAGACTTTGCAGTTTTCTTGTGGGCATGACGAGGGAATCGAGGATCGACGGGCCAGCGCGGGAGCGCTGAGTGAGGCCCGTGCAGCGAGGCATCGAATGGGTATCATCTATCTCGACAACGCGGCCACGAGCTTTCCCAAGCCCGATATCGTTCACGACACGATGCGCGATTTCTATCGCGAGAACGGCGTCAATCCCGGCCGGACGGGCTGCGACCTCGCCTTGAAGGCCGAGGAGATGATCCACGACACGCGCCGGCGCTTCTCGGCGTTCTTCAATCCCAGCCTCGCGGCCGCGGGAAAGACCAAGGACCCGAACCGGCTCATTTTCACGATGAACGCGACGATGAGCCTGAATCTGGTCATCAATGGAACGATTGCCGCCGGCGATCACATCGTCACGACCGCCCTCGAGCACAATTCCGTCATCCGGCCGGTGAATCACAAGGTGCAGGACGGCGCGCAGGCGGATTTCGTCACGCCCGATGCCGACGGCTATCTCGATCCCGGCGACATCGTGAAGGCCATCCGCCCGAACACGAAGCTCGTGATCGTCAATCACGGGTCGAATGTGACCGGAGTCGTGCAGGACCTGCAGGCGATCGGGGAAGTGTGCCGCAAGGCGGGCGTGCCGCTGGCGGTGGACAGCGCGCAGACGGCGGGCGTGATTCCCATCGACATGCACGCCTGGCATGTGAGCTTTCTCGCCTTCACGGGACACAAGAGCCTCTTCGGCCCGACGGGAACCGGCGGGCTGTGCGTGGCCGACGACGCCGAGATCCGGGGCACGATCTATGGCGGCACCGGCGTGCGCAGCGCGGTGCCCTATCACCTGACCGAGTTCCCTTATCGTCTCGAGGCGGGCACGCAGAATCTCGCCGGCATCGCCGGTTTGAACGCGGGGCTGCGCTGGGTGGAAGAGCGTGGGCTTACCGGAATCCATCGGCACGAGATGGAACTCCTCGGGCTGCTTCAGGAAGGCCTTTCCGATATCCCGGGCGTCACGATCCACGGCACGCGCAATCTGGAGCGCCGCGTGCCCACGCTCTCCTTCACCGTGCAGGGTTACGATCCCTCGGATGTGGGCACGATTCTCGATGTCGACTACGGGATTCTCACGCGCACGGGGCTGCAGTGCGCGCCGCTCATTCACGCCCATCACGGCACGACCCCGCGCGGCACGGTGCGCGCCTCGATCGGGCCTTTCAACACGCGCGAGGACATCCAGACGATGGTGCGCGCGGTCGCGGCGGTGGCCGCCGACCGGCCTGCCACGCTGCGCGCCTGAGCGGGGTTCGTCGGCTGCGACCTCGTTGATGTGCGGCTGAGCGATTATGCCGGTTCGCGCACCAGCGCGTTGTACACGAGCTCGACGACCGACTGGATCTCCACGCCCAGTTGATAGTGCTTGGAAATCTCGATCAACTGATCGGCGCAGTTGTGGCAGGGCGTCGCGACGATGCGCGCCGCGGTGTTACGGATCTGCTCCGCCTTCTTGCGCCCCGACTTCACCCGCCGCTCGCCGAACTCGCTCATCGAGAGCATGCCCCCGCCTCCGCCGCAGCAGAAATTGTCGGCCCGGTTCGGATGCATCTCGCGAAAGTCGGAGACCACTCGCCGCAGGATTCTTCGCTGCGGCTCGCTCAGTCCGCCCCAGCGCACGAGATTGCATGGATCGTGCAGCGTGACCGGCTCGGTGTTCTTGCTCGGATCCACTCGAATGCGGCCTTGATCGAGGTATTCCTCGACAACTTCGAGCACGCTGCGAACGGGCAGGGGATAGGAGCGGCCCATCCAGTTCGGCCCTTCCCAGCGGAACGCGCGAAAGCCGTGGCCGCATTCCGAGAGCACGATCTCCGCGACGCCGAGCCCGGCCGCTTCCTTCACCACCCGGTCGGTCAGCTCGCGCGCGGCGGTTTCGTCGCCGGCGAAGAAGCCGTAGTTGGTCACATCGTAGCAGCGGCTGGAAAGGGTCCACGATTCGCGTGCCGCGTGAAACACGCCCGCGGCGGCGATCAGCGAGAGCGGAAAGAACTTCACTTCGCGCGGATTGATGAGATAGAGCACGCGCGCGCCGCGCACATCGAGGGGAATGGCGGCCGATTCGTCGGCCATCTCGTCGCGCAGATTCTGGGCGAGCCAGTCGGCCGTCGAGACCAGCTCCTCTTGCGGGATCGCCATCTGGTTGCCGGTCTCGATCTGGTTGTCGACCGTGCGCTGCAATCCCTCGGGCACGATGCCCGCCGCGACGAGCGCGCGCCGGGCGATGCGGATCGCGGAAGCCATGTCGAGGCCGATCGAGCAATGCAGACCGCAGCGGCCGCACGCGGTGCAACGGCCATAGGCGATTTCGGCGAGCTCGCGCAAGCGTTCGGGCGTGAGATCGCGCGCGCCCACCAGGCCGGGGAAATGCTTGCCGAGAAAACTCGCTTGCCGGCGATAGAGCTCGTTCACCCGCGCGACCTTCGCGCCGGGATGGTTCTTGGGATCGGGCTCGCTGAGATAGATGTGACAGCTCTGCGCGCACAATCCGCAGCGCACGCAGGCGTTCAGGGAATCGGGGCCGATCGCCCGGGCCGCTTCCATGAGCGCGCGCCGCGCGCGTTCCAGAGCGTCGGGAGCGAGCGCGTCCGGCGGCGCCTTGCGCTCGGCCGAAGAGGCAGCGGATGCTTGCTCGCGCTTCTGCTCGCGATCAGCCATGGGCACGCTCTCCGCGCCGGGCGGGAGGCAGGACGCCGCGATATCCGAGCCGCGCTCCCTGATCGGCCCGGGCGACGAAGAAGAAGAGCGCGTGGCGCAGCTTTCCGAGCGGCAGATAGGCGAAGAGGAAGATCCCATACACCAAGGCCTGCACCGCCAGGCGCGAGCGCGCGGGATCGAGACCCAGGCGGGCCGTGACCGCAAGCAGGCCGCAGGTCGCGAGAATCGCGAGGTAATCGTCGAAGGAGCTCATCGAGCGCAGCGTGCGCGAGAGAATCCGGCGCACGAAGAGGATCAGGCCCGCCAAGAGCCCTCCGGCGAGCAGCGGCAGGAGGACTTGCGCGAGCACGCGGCCGCTCAAGGGATGGACGATCAGCAGCAGAAGGACGGCCAGCGCGCCGAAGAGGCCGATGTGCATGAGGAGCCCGAGCGCGAAGGCGACCGGATGCAGGCGCACCGATTCCTTGTGCGACGGCAGCATCCCCGCGGTCAGGAACCACACCCGCCCGCGGCTTGCGCTTCCCCGCGGGAGGCTGTAGTCGCGGCGCCTGCGCACCCGGCCGGCGCGCCATTGATACGCCAGGGACGCGAGCGCCCAGAGGAATGCGAGCAGGCACAGGATGCGGACCGTCTCCACGCGCGTCTCCCGCCTACACGCAACCGTCGGGCTTCGGCAGGCCCGCCACGCGGCACGCGCCGCGCGCGGGTCCGGAAGTGAAGAGCTTGTACATTTCGCGCAGGGTCATGCCCGTCTGCTGGCAGAGCAGGCGCACCGGAGGCGCGAGTTGATGCTCGGCGTAGTACTCGCGAATGAAGTGGATCACGGCCCAATGCTTCTCGGTGATTTCCGCGATGCCTTCGCTCTGGGCGAGAAAGGCGGCCACCTGCGCGTTCCATTCACCAGGCGCGAGCATGAACCCGTCGTCATCGAGCGCGATGCGAAGTTCTTCGGACACAGCACCTCCCGGGACGAACGCAAACCCCCGCGGAATTCGGACCAAGGATTGTGCCGCGCGACGGCCCGGATTTCAACCGCGATTCGCTTCGGCTTCGGACGCGGCGGCAACGGGGCCCGGCTCCACGGGCAGGAACGGAGGCAGGGGGCAATCGAGCGAGATCGAGATCACCCGCAGCAACTCGAGCTCGCCCAGGGTGACGCTGCGGTCCTGCAAGGCCGCGTGCGCGCACGCGTCGATCACGAGGCGCTTCACTTCCGGCGAAGCGAGCGCGAGGCGGTGGAGCGCCTGGCCGACTTCCTCGAAAGAGGGAGCGGCGGAGGGCAAGGCCGGCATCGACCGCGCCATCTCAGGCCAGCGCGCAAGCCCCGCGCGCCAGGCGGCCGCGATCGTTGCCTGCGCGCCCGCACTCGCGCCGGCGAGCGCGCTCGCGTTCTCCGCAGCGCCGGCGGACTCGGCATACGCGAGCGCGGCCAGGAGCGCGAGGATCTCGTTGCGCACCGCGCCGGGTTGCGAGAAGGCGATCACGCGCGGGCGGCGCCGGGTGTGCACCAGGCGAAAGGCGAGCAGCCATTGCAGGCAGAACTCGAACAAGGTCACGCGTTGGTCGGCCATGACGAGCAGGCGCGCGCGCGCAATCAGGCGATCGGTCTCTTGCGGAGGGAGCCGCTTCAGGGCGGGCAAGGCGAGATCGGCGAGCGGCAAGCGCGCCTGGGCGGGGAGGCCTTCGAGGAGCGCGCGCATCTCGTCGAGCTCGGCGAGGAATGCGGCCGGGGTGATCGGCCGCAGCGCGTGTTGCTGCCGTTCGCGATTCGCGGGATCCGGATCGAGCAGCAAGGCGAGCATCGCGAGCCCCGCGCGATGCGGCACGCGCACCGCCTCGCGCACGTCCAAGGAAATGCTCTCGAGGAGAGCGGCGCTGAAGACCAAGTGCGCCCCATCCGGACTTCCGACCTGCCCGACCACATCGCGCGGATCGATCGTGGCGGCGCTCTCGTTCGCGAGGCCGGGGGTGGCGCCTGTCGCCGCACCGGCGAAGCCGGCCGCACCGGCGCGATCGCGCGCGTCCTCCGCGAGGCCCGCATCCGGTGTGACCACCGGGAAATCTCCATCGAAGGAGGGATCGATGCGCTTGATGCGCGCGATCAGCGGGGGATGCGTCTGCATCAACCCTTCCAGAAGCCCGAAGGGACGGCCGGGGCTGAAGAAGAGATGCCGCGCCTGATCCGCTTTCGGCGTCTCGATCCGCGAACCGTTGGCATGGCCCCCGATCTTCTTCAGAGCTCCCGCCAACCCGCGCGGATTGCGGGTGAACTGCACCGCGGCCGAATCGGCCAGATACTCGCGCTGGCGCGAGACGGCGCTTTGAATGAGGCGCCCGATGAAGGTCCCGATGTAGCCGATCAGCATCAGCATCAAGCCGCCGATCGCGATCGCGCCGCCGCCGCGCCGGCTGCGCCCGCCGCCTTGCAGGAGGATCCGGCCGAAGATGCCGAGGGCGAGAATGCCGAAGACCACGCCGATCAAGCGCACATTCAGGCGCATGTCGCCGTTCAGGATGTGGCTGAACTCGTGCGCGACCACGCCCTGCAGTTCGTCGCGATTCAACAGGCGCAGGGTGCCGTCGGTGACGGCCACGGCGGCGTCACGCGGGGAATGCCCGGCCGCGAAGGCGTTGATCCCCTCTTCGCGCTCGAGCACATAGACCTCGGGCACCGGCACTCCCGAGGCGATCGCCATCTCATCCACGACATTCAACAGCCGCCGCTCGGCCGCATCGGTCGTGTCGCGCGCGACCGCGCGCCCGCCCAGCATGCGCGCGACCGCGCCTCCTCCGCCGCTCAGCGAGGCGGTCTTGGCCGCGCTCGCGATCGTGATGAAGAGCGTCACGACGATCGCGACCGGCAGGAAGACTTGCGGGTCCCAGAAGGAGACGTCCGGAGGCAGCGCGCCGCTGAATTCTTCGCTGCGCGAGAGGCCGAAGCGCATCACGAGGCGCACGGCCGCATAGACGCCGAAGATGATCCCGAGCACGGCGAGGCCGAAGAGCACTCCGAGCAGGCCCGTCTTCCGGCGCGCGGCCGCCTGATGCTCGAAGAAATCCATGGCTCGATCGGCTCTCTTGCGAATCCGCGCCCCGCGCGCCCGCAGGCACGCAGGAAGACGCGCAGGGCGCGAAGCTGATGGCGCGGCTTAGAAGGTCACCTTGGGCGCGCGGCGTTCTTCTTCTCCCTCCGTCGCAGCGAGCAATTCCGCCGGGCCGAAGTTGAACATGCCGGCGACGATCGAGTTGGGGAAGGTTTCGCGCGTCACATTGTAGTTCATGACCGAATCGTTGTAGGCCTGACGCGAGAAGGCGATCCGGTTCTCGGTGGAGGTGAGCTCTTCCATGAGCTGCATCATCGTCTGGTTCGCCTTCAGGTCGGGATAGGCCTCGGCGACCGCGAAGAGCCGTCCGAGGGCGCCGGCCAGGCCCGCCTCGGCCTGCGCGAGACCGCGCATCGCATCGGGCGTTCCCGGCGCTGCGGCCGCGCGTTGACTGGCGGCAACGGCGAGGTTGCGGGCATTGGTGACCGCTTCGAGCGTCTCGCGCTCGTGCTTGATATAGCCCTTGGCCGTCTCGACCAGGTTCGGGATGAGGTCGTAACGGCGCTTCAATTGCACATCGATTTGCGCGTAGGCGTTCTTGTACTGATTGCGCTTCGCGATCAACCGATTGTAAATTCCGATCGCCAAGGCGCCGAAGACGACGATCAGAACGACGATCACGAGCAAAACGGACATGGCTCCATCCTCCATCGTGGTCCGGCGCCGCCACCCTGTCTTTCCGCACCGCCACCCGGCCGCCGGTCAAACAAGCTCGTTCAAGGTATCCGGCAGGGGCCGGAGGGTCAATGCCCAATGGGGGAAGGAACCGCGGGCGGCGCGTGGCCGGGGATGCGCGCAAGTTCCGCGCGGGCCTGCTCGCCCGTTTCGGGAAAACGCGCCGCGACTTCGAGCCAGCGTCGCGCTTCCTGGTCGTCGCCCTGCTCGCGCAGCGCGATCCCGAGCAGGAGATAGGGACGGGTGGTGTACTGCGCCGAGCCGAAGAGGGGCGCGACATGTTCGACCGCAAGACGCAGAGCTTCGGTCGCTTCGCGCGGGCGCCCCATCTCGCGCAGGAGGATTCCGAGATTCAGGTAGGCGAGATGCTTGAGCGGCATCGTCTCGGTCGCGCGCCGGTAGGCCTGCTCGGCTTCGTCGAGCCGCCGTTCGCGGCGCAGGATCTGCGCGAGCTGATACCACGCCTCGCCTTCCTGCGGGCGGATGGCCACGGCCTGCTCGACGTGCGCGCGCGCTTCCGCGTCTTTCTGGCGTTGGGCCAGCAGCAAACCGTAGTTCAAGTGCGCGCCCGCGGTCGGCCGTCCGGCGGCGAGCGCGTGCCTCCACAGATGTTCGGAGTCCTGCCAGACCTGCGTTTGCCGATGGGCCGCGATTCCCAGGGCGAGCAGCACGGCGGCGGCGGCCAAGGCGAGGGCGATGCGCGCGCCGGTGAGCGCGTGCGATTCGCGCGACGCTTCGCGAGCAATGTCGCTGCGCGTCTCGCGGCCCTTGGCGCGATTCCACAACCAGAGGAATCCCGCGGACGCGAGCGCGGCCAGGCTCATTCCGCTCACATAGGTGTACTTGTCGGCGACGAGCTGCGGCCCGCTCTGCGCGAAACCGAGCACCGGAGCGAGAATGAAGGCATACGCAAGCGCCGCGACGATGAGCGCGGGGATGCGGCGCCGCAGCAGCCAGACCGCAATCGCGATCACGATCACGACTGCATAGCTCGCGAGAAAGCGCGCTTCCCAAGGATTCAGCTTCGCGGGCAGCTCGTACAAGGCGACCAGCTTCGAAGGCCAGAGCGTCTTTCCCAAGTAGAAGGCGAGCCCGTAGAAGGCCTGCACGATGCGATCGCCCACGCTCCATTCCGCCAAACTCTTCATCGTCTGCAAGGCGCCCTTCTGGCTCGCTCCCGCGACGATCGCCGCGCCCAGCCCGAGGAGCAGGAAAGGCAGCTTCTCAAGCAAGACCGCCTGGCCTTCCGACGAGCGCAGCGTGCGGCTCGAGAGGCGCCGCAGAGGATAGATGTCGAGCAGGAGCAGCACGGCGAAGAAGCTCATGCCCCACGCTTTCGAAAGCAGGGAGAGCGCCAGGGCGGCGAGCGATGCGAAATAGAGACCCTTGGAACGCAGCGCCGCCTTGCCCGGCGCGACCGCGCGCAAGTAGGCGAGCAGCGCGAGCAGCAGGAAGAAGCCGCTCAGCACATCGCGCCGTTCGCTCGCCCACGCGACCGATTCCACGCGCAGGGGGTGGAGCGCGTAGAGAAGCGCGCCGAAGGCGGCGGCGAGAGGAATGGCGAGCGCGGCCGCGCGGCCGCCTGCCTGGCCGTCTTCCCCGCGGGGAAGCCCTTCCAGGCCGGACCGCGAGGCGCTCGCGCGCGCGGCGGAGAGAAGCAGGAGCAGGACGAAGTAGAAGAGCGCGGCATTCAGCGCATGCAAAATCAGGTTCGTGCGATGGTAGCTCGCGGGATCAACCCCCGAGATCTCGTAGTCGAGGGCGGCGCTCATCCAGGTGAGCGGCTGATAGTGCCCCATGTAGTGCGTGGTCCACATCCACTGAAGCTGCGCGGGTCCGAAGCCGCGATACATCGGATTGCCGGCATAGAGGCGATCGTCGTCGTAGTTGACGAATTCGGCGTCGAGCGCGGCGGAGAAGGCGAGAAAGGCGAGCACGGCGATGAGCGCGGGAATCGCAATCCGCGCCACCCGGCCGATCGATTCCGAGGGAATCGGGATGCCTTCTTTCGACCCCGCGCGTTTTCCCGAAGTGTTCATGCGCTGCGTGCCTTTGCCTCGCGCCGACGACCGGCGAAGCGTCCGCCGGCCGGGCAACGCCGGCCACTGCCCTCTGCCGCCTCGCTCATCCGAGGGCGATCGGTTTCCGCTGAACGCGACAATCCGAAGGATCAAGGCAGGCATTCTACGAGGCGCGTGACGCGGACTCAAGCCGCCGTCGGCGGCCACGGCGCGGCGCGAAATGAGGCGCCGCGCAGGACGGCAGGCCAATCGACGCAGGGCGAATCGTGGCGCTTCCGCAACGCGCATCGGGGGAATCCCGCTGGACGGCGTTGCCGCTTTCGGGTCAGTGTATGCGGTGAGACTGGACGCAAGGCAAGCGCCGGAATGCGGGCAGGCGCGTCCGATCCAGGCAGGCCGTGCGGGCAGGCCATCCGCATGGCGGGCAACAGCGCTGAGCCGGAGGAACCGAAGATGCGCGAAGAGACGCCCAAGGACGATTCGGGAACGAGAAGCGACCACGATTCGCTGGGAGAGATCGAGGTTCCGGCGTGGGCGAAGTGGGGCGCGCAGACGCAGCGCGCGATCGAGAACTTTCCCGTCTCCGGCATCCCGCTGCCCGAAGACCTGATCACGTGCCTCGCGCTCATCAAGAAGCAGGCGGCCGATGTGAATCGCGGCTTGAACCTGCTCGAGCCCGACATCGCCGAGGCGATCGTGCGCGCGGCCGGAGAAGTGGCCGCGGGCCAGTGGAAGGACCATTTCCCCGTCGATGTCTTCCAGACCGGCTCGGGGACCTCGAGCAACATGAATGTGAACGAAGTGATCGCGAACCGGGCGAACGAAATGCTCGAGATCGTCTCAACCTCCGCCGGCGGCGCGGGCGCGAAGGGCAGGCGGGTGCATCCGAACGATCATGTGAATCGCGGGCAATCCTCGAACGATGTCTTCCCTGCGGCCATGCACATGGCGGCGCGCCGCTCGGCCGCGCGCCTCGCGCTCTCGCTGGCCCATCTTGAAGCGGCGCTCGCCGGCAAGGCGGGGGAGTTCGCGCGCGTGGTGAAGCTCGGGCGCACACACCTGCAAGATGCGGTGCCGATGACGCTCGGGCAGGAGTTCTCCGCGTATGCCGCGCAGGTCCGCGCGGGACGCATGCAGTTGGAGGCGTGCTTTCCTTGGCTGGAAGAGCTGCCGCTGGGAGGGACGGCGGTGGGAACGGGCTTGAACGCGCATCCGCAGTTTGCCGACCGGGTGATCGCGCGTCTCGCCACCGAGACGGGGATTCCTTTTCGCCCGGCCGGCAATCGCTTCGCGCTGATGGCGGGCCGGGAAGCGATGGTCGCGCTCGCGGGCGCCTGCGAAACGATTGCGGTGAGCCTCTCGAAGATCGCGGACGACTTGCGCCTGCTCTCGAGCGGCCCGCGCGCGGGCCTCGCCGAAATCTCGCTGCCCGCGCTTCAGCCCGGCTCCTCGATCATGCCCGGCAAAGTGAACCCGGTGATTCCCGAGATGGTCCTGCAGGTGGCCGCGCAAGTGATGGGCAACCGCCTGGCGATTTCGATCGGCGCGCGGCACGGACCGCTCGAGCTCAACATGATGATGCCGATGATCGCGCACAATGCGATGCAGGCAGTCGCGATTCTCTCGGCGGCCGCTCGTTTGCTGGCCGACAAGTGCGTCGCGGGCATCGTCGCCGATGAGCGGCGCTGCCTCGCCTGGGTGGAGCAGAGCCTCGCGCTCGCGACGCCGCTCGCCCTGCAAATCGGGTACGAGCGCACCGCGCAGCTCGTGCGCGCGGCGGCCGCGGCCGGGCGCACGATTCGCGAGCAGGCCATTTTCGAGAAGCTGCTCACCCGCGAGGAGGCCGCGGAGCTGCTCGATGCGCGACGCATGGCCGAACCGGACGAAGGCAAGGCTTAGGCCGCGCGCGTCAGAACCCGCGTCGCGAACGAGACACGCATCGATCTCTCACTTCCCGGCGAAGCCCGCCGCCCCGATGTCAACCTTCCGAGTGCATGAGCCGCATGGCATGCGCGTGCGCGAGATCCTCGTGATAGGGCAACGCGCGCACCGTGAAGCCGCGCCGGCCGCTCTTCCCGCACACCAGATCGGCTTGATAGAGGAGCGTCTTGCCCTCGCTGCCGGCCACGCGCATGACGGTGAGCTCCGCATCGCGGATCTCTCCGTGTTCATCCAGCGCTCCGTGACGGATCTGCACGGCCACATCGCTCGGTTGCAGATTTCCCAATGCCACTCTCGCCATCACCGTCACGCGATCGCCCACGCGGATGCCGGCCTGCTCTCCCCATCTCAGCGCCCCTCCCGCGGGGGAGCCGGGGGAAGGATTCGGCGCTCCGGTCTTTGCTTCCGTCTGGGCTCTCGTCTCCGCCCCCGTCTGCGCGCCTGCCTCCACGCCGCTTGCCTCCACGCCGGCCTCCGCGCCCGCCATGCGCACATCCAGGATGCGGACCTGGTCCCACGCGCTTCGCACGCGGTCGCACCAGCGCACGAGTTCGCGAGCGCGCCGGCAGTCGCTCTGTTGGAGCGCGAGCGCCCGCGCGGCCGAAGGCAAGTAGTAAGCGTCGACATATTCGCACGCCATGCGATTGCTGTTGAACACGGGGCAGAGCCGGCGCATCGCCTCCTTCATCCGCGCGGTCCATCCGCGGGGGATGTCGTCGGACCCGCGGGTGTAGAAGAGCGGCACGATCTCGTTTTCGAGCAGGTCGTAGAGCGCGCGCGATTCCACCATGTCCTGATAGGCTTCGTCCGCGTACTCTTCGCCGCGCCCGATCGCCCATCCCGCTCCGGGGGCATAGGCCTCGTCCCACCAGCCGTCGAGAACGCTCAGATTGATCGCTCCATTCGCGCTCACCTTCATGCCGCTCGTGCCGCTGGCTTCGCGCGGACGGCGGGGAGTGTTCAGCCATAGGTCGCAGCCCTGCACGAGATAGCGGGCGAGCATCATGTTGTAGTCTTCGAGAAACACCGCGCGCAAACGAATGCGCGGATCGCGCATGCGGCCGATCAATTCGCGAATGATCGCCTTGCCCAGATCGTCGCGCGGGTGCGCCTTGCCCGCGAAGAGCAGCTGCACCGGGCGCCCGCTCGCGGTCAGCAGGCGCACCAGGCGTTCGAAATCGTGGAAGAGCAGCAGCGTGCGCTTGTAGGGCACGACCCGGCGCGCGAAGCCGATCGTGAGCGCGGAGGGATCGAGCATCTCGCCGGCCGTTTCGATCTCGGTCGCCGGCGCGCCCCGGCGCTCGAGTTGCGCGCGCATCGCGCGGCGCACATAGGCGACCAGCCGTTCGCGGCGGCGTTCGTGCGTGCGCCACAGCTCGGCGTCGGGGATCTCGCTCACGCTTTCCCAGATCGACTGGTCGGAAGGCTCTTCCACCCAGCGCGGCCCCAGGTAGCGGTCGAAGAGCGTGGCCATCTCATACGAGATCCACGAGCGCGCGTGCACGCCGTTCACGATGGCGCCGATGGGGATCTCTTCTTGGGGAACGCCTGGCCAAAGCGGCGAGAACATCGCCCGTGCGGTGCGCGCATGCAGCCGGCTCACGCCATTGACCCGATTCGCCAAATGGATCGCGAGCACCGCCATGCTCACCTGGGTGTCGCCCGGCTGCTGCCCGAGCTCGATCAAGCGCTCGACCGGGACGCCGAGCTTCTCGGCGTACGGAGCGAGATAGCGGCGCACGAGCGGAACGGGAAAGATGTCGATGCCGGCGGCAACGGGAGTGTGGGTGGTGAAGACATTGCCCGCTTCGGCGATCGTGCGCGCTTCTTCGAATCCGATCCCATGATGCTGCATGAGACCGTGGATCCGCTCGATGGCGAGGAAGGCCGAGTGCCCTTCATTCATGTGACAGGCGACCGGATCGTGGCCAAGCGCGTGAAGCGCACGCATGCCGCCCACTCCCAGCAGCAGCTCCTGGCGAATGCGCATCTCGGCGTCGCCGCCGTAGAGTTCGTCGGAGATGTCCTGATCGGCTTGAACGTTCCCGGGCATATTCGTGTCGAGCAGATACAGCGGCACGCGCCCCACCTGCGCCCGCCATACGAACGCGGAGATGCTGCGCTCGGCCATCTCCACCTGCACGAGCAATGGGCGGCCCTGGGGGTCGCGTTCGAGCAGAATGGGGAGCGTGTGGAAATCGTTGATCGGATTGCGCTCCTGCTGCCACCCGTCGTTGGTGAGGTACTGCCGAAAGTATCCCTTCTGATAGAGCAGACCCACGCCGACCAACGGCACGCCCAGCTCCGAGCACGATTTCAAGTGGTCGCCCGCGAGAATCCCGAGTCCGCCCGAATAGATCTGCAAGCATTCGGTCACGCCGAATTCCGCGGAGAAGTAGGCGATCGATGCGCCGGCGACATCCGGATGCGCTTTCTCGAACCAGCCTCGCCGGGTCATGTGCCGGCGAAGCTCCGCGGCCACGCGGTCCATGTGCACAAGGAAGCCTTCGTCGGCCGCGAAGCGCGCCAATTCGGCCTGGTCGATGTCTCCCAGCATGCGCACCGGATTGTGATCCGCTTCTTCCCACAGGCGCTTCGAGAGGCGGCGGAAGAGCTCGATGGTGTCGTGGTCCCAGCACCAGCGCAGGTTGTAGGCGATCTCCATCAAGGGAGCGAGACGCGGGGGAAGCGCCGGGGCCACCTGGAATTCATGGATGCGCATCGCGGGGGACCTCCATCGGCTGCGCCCGCCTCGATTGGCTTGCGCGAGGCATCGACCCTTCGATCATTCCAGGCATTGTGCGCCAGATCGACCTCGCCGTTCAACTCGTGGTTCGGCCATCCTCCGCTTCCGTCCGGCCGCGAGCACAATTCCGGTTCGTCGTTTGCTACGCAAATCGCCGAGCGCGCATCACTCGTCGCGACAGGGGACGCAGGTTGCGGCCCGCCAGGGAGGTTGGACGGCATGGACACGATCGCGTCCTCTCACCTACGCGTCGCCCACGGACGAGGCGGTTCTCGCCGAGGACAAGCAGATCGAGCGCTACCCGCTCGCAATCGCGCCCGAAAACATTCGGATCATTCCGGTGGAAGAGATCTTCGAGCGCTGAGAGCCGCGCAAGCTCTCGAGCGCGGAATCGGGCCGCGCGCATCGCCGGCGGGGCCGACGAGCGCATGCCCGCTCAGCGACTCATCCGCGCAGGAACGCGCGCATCGCCGCCGTCATGTACCACGCATCCAGCGCGCCGCCCATCTCGCGGATGCTGTGCATCGCGTACTGCGCGTTGCCCACATCCGCCGTCGGCACGCCGAGCTGAGCGGCGGTCATGCTGCCGATCGTGCTTCCCGACTTCACGTCCGATCGGTTGACGAAGCGCTGGAAGGGCACGCCCGCGCGCCGGCAGGCGAGCTCGAAGAATGCGGCCGCATAGGCGTCGGTCGCGTAGGCCCGGCTCGCATGCGCCTTGATGACGGGTCCCTCGTTCAGTCGCGGAGCATGGCGCGGCTCGCTCTTGTCGGCGAAGCCGGGGTGGACGGCGTGCGCATTGTCGGCCGAGACGAGCTGGGATGCGGCCAGCGCGCCGAAGTAGCCCTCGCGCGTGTTGCCCGAAGCGAGCGCGATGCGTTCGAGCAGGTGGGGGAGGAGGTTCGATCGCGCGCCCGCCGGCGTCTGGCTCCCGATTTCCTCGCTGTCGTAAAAGACCGCGACCCTCGTCGCCTCGCAGGTTTCGTCGGCATCGCCGATCAGGGCGAGCGCGCCCGCATGGCACATCGCGAGATCGTCCAGCCGCCCGCTCAAGATGAACTCCTCGTTCCATCCCGTGAAGCAGGCCGGCTGGGTGTCGTAGAGATACGCGTCGAAAGCGACGATCGAGGAGGCGGGAACATCGATGAGCTCGCCGATCAGCATTCTCACGGTGTTGCGGCTCGGAAGTCCGGGCGCATGCACGCGGAACGCCGCCTCCGGCTCGGATGCCTGTGCGCGCTCGCCATCCGGTTCCTTGGCCTGCTCCACCTGGCCGAGAACGGGCGTGAGCTGCGTTTGGGGATTCAGCTTGAGTCCCTCGTCGTTCACCGTGCGGTTCATGTGCACCGCGATGTTGGGCAACCCGATCACCGGCCGCCGGGTCGCGAACAGGCGCGTCTCCAATCGCTCGCCGTCGGGCGAGAGAATCGCGCGTCCGCACAACCCGAGATCGCGATCGGCCCAGGTCGCGAGAATCGGGCCGCCGTACACTTCGACGCCGAGATGCACGAGCCCTTGCGAGACGATCTCGGGTCGCGGCTTGAGCTTCAGCCCCGGGCTGTCGGTGTGCGCGGCGACCATGCGGAACCCGGCATTCGACGGCGGCTTCGTGCCGCGGATGAAGGCGACCAGGGCGGAGCCATGGCGGTCGACGAGGTACTTGCCTCCGGGCTCCAAGCGAAAGGGCCGGTCTTCCCCGAGAGCGGCAAATCCCGCCTTCTCGAACATCGCGCGCAAGTTCGCGACCGCGTGATACGCGCTGGGGCTGCCGTCCAGGAAACGGAGCAGCTCTTCGGCCGTCGCCCGAGCCTCGCGCCTGCGCGCATCGTCGATGCTCTCGGAGGAAGCGTGCCCATCGCTTGCCTTGCTGGAATTCGTCCGGTCTTCGGTCGCCATATCGCCTCCCTGTTCAGGAACGATTCGCCTTCTGCAGACGCATCCGTTCCTGTCGCGCGTGTCCGTGGCCGGCCCACAACAGAAACGAAGCGCATGGCCCGATGGTAGCGGTTCCACCCCGCGGTCGCATCCCCTTTGGCCGGGGAGCTTGAGCCTTGCGGTCCTCGCGCGCAGCCCATAGGATCGGGCCATTCGTGCGCAGGGACGGGACGGCCAGGAGTGCGCCGGGCCATGGAGACAACCAGGCCCGACGACCGCGCCGTCCCAATGGATGCCGGCATGCGCCGCTTGCGACGGCGCGCCGCCGAGGTTCAATGAAGCCCGTCGAGCTTCGCAATGCTCGGCGGGATGCGCTTCAAGGAGGAACGCATGCGGATGCTCACGCTTCGGCTCGCCCTTCTCGCGGCCCTCGGCCTGCTCGCCGCCCCCGTTTTTGCGGAGCAGCCTGCGCCGGGGCCCTGGCAGGCGACGGCCGACCTGGGACTCAATCTCAATCAAAGCAGCTATAGCAGTTCCTGGGCCGGAAGCGAAGAGGGCGCGATTGCCTGGACGGCGCTCGCGAATCTCCTCGCCGAACGGCAATTCACTCCGTCGATCAACTGGCGCCACACGTTGAAGCTCTCGTTCGGCCAGATTCATCGCGAGGATCGCGACCAGGACGATGCCGACCTGGACGGCGATCGCGAGGAATCGCGCTGGATCGCGCCCGAGAAGTCGGCCGACCGCATCTTCTACGAATCGCTGCTGCGGCTGACGCTGGGCGGCTTCGTCGATCCGTATGTCTCGTTCACCTTCGAAAGCCAGTTCTTCGACGGCACCCACCCGGTCGTCAATCGGCTCTTCAATCCCATAACGCTCACCGAATCGGCGGGTATCGGGCGCACCTTCATCAAGAACGAGCGCACCGAGCTCTATTCCCGCCTGGGCGCCGCTGTTCGCCAACTACTCGACCGCCAAGTGACGCCCGATGAGCTCGACTTGCCGGAGGACGATTACTCCACCGATCTCTCCACCACGGTCGACGGCGGCGCCGAATCGGTGACCGACTTCAAGCACACCTTCAGCCCGAGCTTGAACTACACCTCCAAGCTGCGGTTCTTCCAGGCGGTGTTCAACTCCAAGGCCGACGATCTGGAAGGCCTGCCGCAGGAAGACTACTGGGAGACTCCCGATGCCGCCTGGGAAAACACACTCTCGGCGTCGGTGGCCAAGTATGTGCAAGTGCAGCTCTTCTTCGAGCTCCTCTACGACAAGGAGATCGACCTGCGCGGGCGTTACCGCGAGACCCTGGGTCTCGGTTTGACATACAAGCTCTTCTAGTCAATGACCAATGGGGCAGAGCCAGTGCGCCCGTTTGTTGAGACGAGAAACCGTGGAAGGAGGAACCTATGCTGAAAGAGTTCAAGGAATTCGCGATGCGCGGCAACATGCTGGACATGGCGGTCGGGATCATCATCGGGGCCGCGTTCGGCACGATCGTGAGCTCGCTGGTGAAGGACATCATCATGCCGCCCATCGGCCTTCTGCTCGGCAACGTGGACTTTTCCAATATCTTTCTGGTGCTGAAAGACCCCGGGGCGGGAGGCTACGCGACGGTGGATGCCGCCAAGAATGCCGGGGCCGTCACCATGAACATCGGCATCTTCATCAACGCGATCATCAGCTTCCTGATCGTCGCCTTCTCGGTCTTCTTGCTCATCAAGAGCTTCAACTCGCTGAAGCGCAAGGAAGCGCCGGCCGCGCCCGACACCAAGAGCTGCCCCTATTGCTTCTCCACGGTGGCGATCAAGGCGAGCCGCTGCCCGAATTGCACCTCGGAGCTCCAGGGCTGATCGAGCGCGGCGTGACGCGTGATGCGTCGCGCGTCGTCCGCGGATGAAATCGGCAACAGAATTCGGGAGGCCGGCACTGGCGGCCTCCTGTCTTTTTCGTGGTGCGGCCTGCGTGGCTCGAATACTGATTCCTCTCGTCAGACCCCGGGGCTTACAATATTGATGAGACGCTCCCTAGCCCGGATGATTCATGAAATCTCTGCTGCGACATCGTATCTGCCCGTCGCGGCCAATTCTGGTTCTGAGGTAGCGGAAGCGTGACAGCCGGACCATGGTGAAGTTGAGGTCCAACATGCGTGGCTTCATCGCGGCATCAGTGGCGAGCATCCTGATCGGCTGGCTGAGTCCTCTCGCCGCGACGACCTATCTCGTCCTGCCGGACGGGACGGGGGACTTTCCGACGATCCAGTCGGCGCTCGACGCGGCAGTGAACGGAGATGTAATCGAACTGGGAGACGGGACATTTCGGGGAGAAGGGAATCGAGCCTTCGTTCTGTCCAAGGCATTGATTCTTCGATCCGTCAGCGGTGATCCGGATCGCTGCGTTATCGATTGCGAAGGAAGTTCCTCTGAATCTTCCGGAATCGGGATTTGGCCGAGTGCCACTTCATCTGCCGTGATGCAGGGTCTGAGTGTAATCCACGGCTACGGGGAATCTCATGGAGGCGTCCTCTGTCGTGCGTCCATTTCCTTCGTAGATTGCGTCTTCGCGGACAATACGGTTGAGTGGGGTTATGGTGGAGGGGGGGTGTGTTGCCGTGATTGCGGACCCACGTTCATCGGGTGCCACTTCGAGCGCAACTCCTCTCTGGATGCTGGCGGCGGCGGAGTTCTAGTTTACTTCGGGGGGCCCGTGCTTTTTGACGGCTGCACATTCTTGCAGAATGTCGCCCCTGTGGGTGGCGGCGGATGTGGGCTCTATGAGAGTTCTGCGATGTTGTCTGACTGTGTCTTCCTGGAAAACGTCGCTCCGGTTGGAGGGGCGGTGACTGCTGGCCAGGGAGCCAGCGCGACAATGGAGCGATGCACTGTGGTGGGGAACTTCGGGGGGGGACTATGTGCCTGCAACGGGAGCCTACTGACTGCCACGACCACGGTGATCGCCTGGAACGGTGATGGGGTGGGCTTCTGTTGCTCTGGAACGGGTGTCGGCGCCCTCTCTTGCTGCGACATCTTCGGCAACGAAGGCGGCGACTGGGTGGGCTGCATCGAGGGCCAGCAAGGCATGAACGGGAATATTTCGCTCGACCCGCTCTTTTGCGACTGGCAAGGGGGCGACTTCCATCTTCAGATTGGTTCGCCCTGCGCACCGGACTACAACCCCGTCTGTGGCCTGATCGGGGCTCTGCCTGTGGGCTGCGGTTCAACGCCGGCACAGGAAACCACCTGGGGCGCGATGAAGGCGCTCTTCCGGGGGGACGCGAAGTAATCAGGCGAAGGAACATCGCCTTCGCTGCGGCGCGGGTGCGGCCTGCCCCGCGGCGTCCTACTCGCCGATGGCCGGCCGTTGGCTGAGCGGAAGCGGCTCGCGCGACATGCCCTGCGAAGAGAGCTCCATGTCCTCGACCAGAATGTCGGGGGTGACGATAGCCATCGGATAGCGCAATCCGGTCATCGGGGCCGGCTGCCGCATGTTCACTACCCGCGTCTGCGATCCGAGCGCGGCGATGTCGCGCAGCGTACGGATCGTCACTTCGTCGAAGGCGAGCCCGCGCACCGGTTCGCGCCGTCCGTCCTTCGCGTAGATGCGATAGACGAGCATTGGCGCGGTGAGCATGCCCTCTTCGTCTCCGCCCGATGACATCCATTGATAGGCGCTCGAAATCTGCGGGTCGTCCAGGCGGGTGACCAGGAGACCGTATTCGTTTCCCGCTTCCTGGCAGAGCTTGCGCAACTCTGAGACCAGGTCCTCGACGGGACGCGAGGTTTGGACGAAGAGATTCGTCGAGGCGGTCGTCATCCACTGATTGGGCAGCAGCAGGGCGTGGCCGTTTGAGGCGCTGAGCTTCTTCGTGGGCAGCCGGCGCATCGGGAGATCGACGAGACGGCCGTCGCGCACGAGGGTGAGATCGCCGGCCGCCACGCCTTCGTCGTCGATGGCCTGATAGCCGGAGAGCGCGACGCCCTGGAAGCGATCGCGGGAAGGCTCGTCGGTGACGCTGACGAAGTCGGGAAGCACGCGGCGGTGGAGGCGCGCGGCGAGCTTGGCCTCTCCCAGATTGCGCGCCATCCACTCGTCGGCGGTGAGCGGCTCGCGCGCGGGGCTGAGCTGCGCGACGAAGAGCTGCGCGATGAGCTGGGCGGCGGCGTAGTCGGTGAACAGCACGGGCCCGGCATATTCGTCGAGCACCGGCGCTTGGGCCATCGCGCACAAGGCGCCCGCAAACGCGCGGATCTCCTTCGCAAGCGCTTCTCCCGAGAGGGGCTCTTCATCGCGCGTGTCGAATTGCACGAAGCTCGAGAGGCGCTGTCCGTCGGCGGCCTGCGCGGTCGCGCTCACTTCCAGGTGATGATGCAGCCCGCCCTTCAAGTGGCGGTGATTCTCCGAGGTGAGATAGCGCTTGTTCACCGCCACGGTGAAGTAGCTCACTTCCCAGTCCTGCAATTGCGGATATTCGCCGAGCACCCGCCCGGCCGCGCACACTTCCGCGCTCCAGCGCGCGGGATCGGCGGAGATGCGCGCGGGCTCGCCCAGATAGGCGAGCTTCTCGGCGGCGACGAAGTCGGGCAAGGTGTCTTTCTGAGGATGGGCCTGGAGATACGATTGCTTGCGCGCGAGCGCTTCCAAGGCGTCCTTGTAGGCCGCATCGGTGTTCAACCAGATCTCGTGGCGCAACCCGAGGTAATCGTCCTCTTCGCTCAAGCGCGCCCGCATGGTGGAGGCGTCTTCCCACGATCCGATGAACCCGGTGTTGTCGCGCTCGGGCGAGCCCACGCGAATCTCGGTCGAGAGGTAGCGTTCGCGCGAGCGGTCGACTTCGGCTAAAGCGCCGTAGCGCGCGCGCACGGTGAGCATCTCGTTGTCCTGGACGCAATAGGCCAGGTAGTAGGGCCTGGGCATGCCGGGCAACGCCAGGCGGTCCATCGATCGGGTGAGCTCGTCTTGCATCGCGCCGAACACCGGATCCTCCGCGGAAGCGGCGGACGCGGCCGGGGAAGTCGACGGGGGTCCAGCGGAAGGTTTCGCCAAGGGCGCGGACGAGGCCGTCCGCTCCTGAGCGAGGACGGGCGAGAATCCGGTCGTCGCGAACATGGTGAATAGGCACGCCGCGATCAGCGGCAGCAGAAGCGCACACGCGCGCGAATACCCGGATGCTCTCATGGCGTGAATCGCGGAACCTCTGCGGCCCATCGTCATCTCCTGTTCTTGTTTCAAGCGATCTTCTCTGTTCCCGTTCCAACTCGCGACAGCTCGGACTTCCCGCACTTGGACCTACGGCCGGCCCTCGTGTCCCGGCGGCGGAAGAATCGGCGGCTTGTCCTGCCCCTTCGGCCGCTTCTCGACTTCGATCTCGGAGACGAGCACGCTCGGCGAAATCGCGGAGACCGGCACGCTGCCCGACTCGGCGCCGCAGGTGCCGTTGAACACCGTGTCGTCGTCGCCGGCCAGGATGATCTTGCTGAAGCTCGTCAGCGGTGTGCCGACGATATCGACCCCGCGCACCACTTCATCGGGCCGCCCGTCGGCGTAGACGCGGTAGACATAGAGCGGATTCACCTTGAACGCTTGCGGCCCGCCGCGGCCCGTCATCGTGTATCCGCCCGAGATGTCCGCAAAGACGAGCCCGTACGGTTTCCCCTGCCGGCGGCATTCCTCGATCAGCGCGGCGCGCAATTGCTCGAAGGAGACGCGCTTGGTGGAATCGACGATGAGGTTGCCTTGCCGCGCGACCACCGCCGATCCGAACTCGCGTCTTCCATGCCCGTTCGACGCCGGGAAGTTCTCGATCGGCGAACGCGTGGTGAGGAAGTTGCGCAAGATTCCGTTCTCGACCACCGTCACTCGTTCGGCGGGAGTGGCCTCGTCGTCGTAGCGATAAAAGCCGCGCAGATCGGTGTCGCGGAAACGCGCGAGAGTGGGATCGTCGTAGACGCTGATGAAGTCGGGAAGAATCTGCTGTCCGACTTTCTTCGTGAAGGTCTGGCCCTCCGATTCGCTCTTCTGCCGGTGGCCCTCGATGCGATGGCCGAAGATTTCGTGAAAGAAGACACCGCTCGCGCGATGGAGGAGAATCGCCGGCCCGATGTAGGGCTCCACCACCGGAGCGCCGATGAGCGCCTGCAACTCGTTGACCAGGCGCTCGGCGTCGGCGAGCACGGTCGCCTCGTCCGGCAGGTTCCCGATCACCGCGCCGTCGTAGATCATGCCGCGCTGGAGCGCCATGCCGTCCTCGGCCATGCCGCTGATCGAAAGACGCAGACGGATGTAATGATTGCCGTGCTGCAGGCGCGAGCCCTCGCTGTTGACGATCGTGCTGCCTTGATCGGTCACATTCAGAAAGGCGGAGGATTCCTGCACGAAGGGAAAGCGGGTGAAGAAATCGCCGACGCGATCGAGCAGCGCCGTCCAGCGCGCCTCGTCGATCGCGGTGGTGGAGAAGGGCTCGCTGTATTTCTGCGCTCCGGCAGGCGAGAAATCGTCCGACTGATCCTCCTCGGCGACTTTCACTTGGCGGTTGGTCAGCACTTTCGTGAAGCGCTCTTGCGCTTTGCGATACTGGAACTCGGTTTCGTTCCAGAGCGCGGCGCGCACGGCGGCCGCATCGTTCTCGAGCGGAAAGTCGAGCAGCCGGCGATCGCTGGAGTTGTCCCGCCAATCGCCTCCGCGGATTTCATGAGTGCTGTCGAGCTGCGGGCTTCCCACGCGCAGATCGACATCCAGATAGCGGCGCTGCTCCCGCTCGGGAGACACGCGCGCTCCGTTTCGCACCCCGAGGCTCAGGCCGTGGCGCTCGGTCACCGCGTACTGCAGATAGAAGAGCGGCGCATCGCCCTCTTCGTGCAAGTTCTTGAGCGAGCGCTGCAATTCGGTTTCGAGGAGCCCGACCAGGGAGGCTTGCGACCCCGCACGATCGCCTGCTTCCCGTCCCGCGGCGTAGGCGGGCCGGGGCAACGGCGCGAGCATCAAGAAAACGGCAAGCGTTCCAAGGACCATGACCCATGCGGCCGTCTTGCTCATCTGCGATCTCCTGTTCGCGTCCAATGCGCGCGTTCGAACTTCAGGCAGCGAATCCTCGGGGAAGCGGGTCTCGGAAAGGTGCTCCAAACGACATCCATCGAATGCCCATCAAGAGAGAAAGCGTTCCACCCGCGCGCGCAAGGCGGCCAGGGGCAGGACGCCCACGATTCGGTCGACCTCGATTCCGCTCCGCAAGAGAACCTGAGTTGGGATCGAGTGGATCGCGAAGCGCGTGGACAGAAGCGGTGCGGATTCGGTATCGACCTTGATTACCAGCAGGCGGCCGCGAAGGTCCGCGGCAAGCTGCGCGAGGATGGGCGCTTGCATCTTGCAGGGAGCGCACCAGGCGGCCCAGAAGTCGGCCAGCACCGGGAGCGGGCTCGTGCGGGTCACGAGGTCGAAGCGGCCTTCGCTCACATCCACCGGCTCTTCCGCGAAAAAAGAGCGCGGCGGAAGCTCCGCATGACAGCGGCCGCAGCGCCCTTGCTGCCCGACTTTCGCGAGAGGAATGCGGTTCTTGGCCCTGCACGACGGGCAAGTCGACAAAAAGGAGTCGGCCATCTGCTCCTCCGTAGGCCCGGATTCGGGCCGCCGGGGAAGTCTAATCGGGCGCATAGGGGAGGACAAGGCCCGGCCGCCGCTGGCCGCCCGCTTCCTTTCCCAACTCCGGCAGGCGTACACTCATAGAACAGTCATCGGCCGGCCTCACAGATTCCATCCGAGCCGGTCATTCGCGCTGTCCCGCGCCGAAAGGGGGCCACCCATGCGTTCGAGCGCGATGATACTCATCCTGCTTTTCGCCTCTGCTTCATTGGGGCAAGCCGCAGATCCACGAGATTTGAACCAAGGGGGCCCTGGGTTACCGCAGACCTCGGACGCTGCATTCCCCAACGCGCGAGGACCGAAATGCGTGCGCGTGGGCGAGGAGGATAGCGCCTTCGCCCCGCTGCTTCCCTCAGCGCCGGCGCTGACCTGCTCCCTCTCGTGCCCATGGTTGGGCGAGCCCGAGGGCGAGCCTCCCTGCCACGACGGGTACGTCGACCTATACAACGGCGGCTGCAATTGGTCTGTATTTCAGAGTCTGGCCAGTTGTGTTTTCTGCGGCAAGAGCGGGACTTTCATAAACAACGGCTACCAATACCGTGACGCGGATTGGTTCGAGATCGTCGGAACGGGGGACACGATGTCGGTCACTTGCACGGCGGAGTTTCCCGTCTCGATCTGGCTTTTCCCGGAGAACGATTGCATGTTTCCGTACGAAGTCGCGAGTGGCATTTCCTGTGAAGAAGTCGGCTTTCGCAGGGTGATGTCGCGCTTCGAGCATATCTGGTTCGTCGTTGTGCCGAGCGCGTACGCCGGCGTTCCCTGTGAGAGCGACTATCTGCTGCGGCTGAAGGGAGCCCAGTATTGGCCGGGGCTTTTCGGCGCCTGCTGCCTGCCCGACGGATCGTGCCAGCTTGCCGAACTACACAGCTGCACGGACTATCTCTTTGGGGTCTGGCTGGGCAAGTGCGTGTTTTGCGATCCGGATCCATGCCTGCCGCCCTCGGACATTTTGCCGCCGGACGACCCAGAGACCTGGGGAAACGTCAAGAAACGCTTTCGGTGAGAGGAGAGGCAGGCGCCGGGCACGAACCCGAATCCGCCTTTGAGCACCGGCTGGCGACCTGCCCTTCTTCCCGTGTATCTTCTTCCCGCATCATCAGCTCCACTGGCCCGACTCCTCGTCCGCCCCGCATGGGCCACACCCACGCGCATGGCGGGCATTCGGCCGAGGCCTGGCCCATGTGCGGGTCGACCGCGTCCTGGGCGAGCGCGCAGAGGCAAGGACTTACGGCTGTCAGTGCCCGTTTGCAGCGGCCGGGGGGTGGACTTTTCTAGATCGATGGACTATAGATCCAAAGCTACCGGTACATCACAAAACCATCGGGCGGCCGGCCGCCCGGCGCCAAGAAGAGGAGGAAAGTCAACATGCGTTCCTGGAAGTCCATTCTGCGGTTCACCGGCGTCGTCTTGCTGATCTTCGCGTGCGGCCTGTCGTACGGATGCGGCAAGCGGACGACGACCGGGGCCGCGATCGGCGGAGCCGCGGGCGCGGTCGCCGGCGCGGTGATCGGGCATCAGACCGGGCACAAGGCCGAAGGCGCCGTCATCGGCGGCGTGACCGGCGCCGTGATCGGAGGGGCGGTCGGCCACCGGCTCGACAAGCAGGCCGAAGAGCTCGCGAAAATCGCCGAGACGCGCCGGACGGAGCAGGGCGTGATCGTGAGTCTCTCCGAGAACACGATTCACTTCGCGGTCAACAGCAGCGAAGTCAACGAGGAATCGCGCGGGACTCTGGCCGAACTCGGGCAGGTGCTGAAGAACTATCCCGAGGACTTGATCACGGTGACCGGACACACCGACAGCGATGGAGCGGCCGACTACAACGAGCGCCTCTCGCTCATGCGGGCCCAGGCGGTCAGCGACATCATCATGGCGCAGGGCGTGCCGGCGAATACGATCACCGTGCGCGGCTACGGCGAGACCCAGCCGCTCGTCGCCAACGACACCGCGGCCAACAAGGCGATCAATCGGCGCGTCGAGCTTTCGATCACCGTCGATGAGAGCAAGGTGCCTGAGGAGTAAGGACGTCTGATGGAGCAAGGCGCCTGATCTGCGGCGCGTGACGAGCACGGCGGCGGATCGAATGCCGTCGGTGAAACCGGTTGCCGGTCCGCAGGGAAGCGGGCCGGCATCCGGGCCTTGCTGATCCTGGCCTCGCCTTCTGGCACGAAATGCCGTTCGCATGTCTTCGCCCAAAGCCGATCATGTTCTCCGCACTGGGCGAGCGAGAGTTGCTGCTGCGCGCGATGGGGGAGCCGATGATCGCCATCAACCGCCGCATCGCAATCGATGAAGACGAAATCTCCTTTCGCTTCATTCGCTCTCCGGGCCCCGGCGGCCAGAATGTGAACAAGGTCGCCACGGCGGCGCAGCTCAGCTTCGATGTGCGCCGCTCTCCGAATCTCCCCGACGAAGTGAAGGAACGCCTGAGCGGGATTGCCGGAAGGCGCATCTCGCGCGAAGGCGTGCTCGTCATCACGGCTCGCCGCCATCGCTTGCGCGAGCAGAACCGCCAGGATGCGCTCGCCCGCCTGATCGCTCTGCTTCAACGGGCCGCCGCTGTACCGAAGAAGAGGATCGCGACCCAACCTTCGCCAGCCTCTCGCGCCGAACGCGCGGCAACGAAGCGCAAGCGGTCAGAGACGAAGCGCCGCCGCGGCGCGGGCAGGCGCGAAGCGGAAGAAGTCTGGCGCGAAGAAGAAGCGGAGTGATGGCGCGCGGTCCCGTCCCGGCGATTTCTTCCCAGCGACGGGGAAGCTCGGTGATCCGCAGGTGGATCGCCGTCGCCAGGCGCCCCTCGATCTTCCGTTCCTCTTCGCCGTGCACATCGAGAATGCGCGCGCCCGCGCCTGCATCCAGCGTGCGGCACAACTCCTGGCTGTGATCGTGCCGGTCGTCACAGTGCGCGCGCCGTGTTGATACCAGCAGCGCATGCCTCCCGCGAGATAGCCGCCGAAATGGTCGTATCCCATCCGAATCAAATGGCGCACGGCCTCGTCCACATCGCGGCGAGGATCGATGGCGACCGCCTGGCGCTGATCTTCGATGATGCAGGGAAAATGGGCGAGAGAGGGAGCGGATGCGACGGGGGCGTCTTGCGATCGGATGGCCGGCCGTGGATGTGCGCGCATGGAAAATGCGCCCACTCGGACAACGCTCGCCGCTTGCGCTACAATGCCGGGCGACGGGCGACGCGGGCGATGGGTGCTTGCGGGCCCGGCCCTTGGAACGAAAGGAGAGCAGATTCATGCAGCCGTGCAGCGATGACAGACGACCGGGTGACGGCAAGCAGCCGAGTGACGCAAAGCGGTCCGCCGGCGATCCGCAACCGAATCCCAGCCTGCTTCTCGAGAAAATCGGGATTCGCGCCCCGCTGATCGGTTTCTACGACGCCCCCGATCCGTCCCCGTTCGAGCCCTTCGTCGAACCGCCCGCGCAAGGCCACGCCTGCATCTTCGCCTTCTATCATCGTTGGCTGGAAGGCAAGATGCTGCACCTCACGCGCGACAACTTCGGCTGCGGCGGAGCGGGCATGTGGATGTGCGGTGTGCAGTCGCGTCCGCGCGCGGCGATGGTGGATTTCCTCGTGAACGAGGAAGGTTTGAAGGCCTCGCCCGAATTGATGGAAGAGTGGCTGGATGCGATCCGGCCCTACGAGCCTCGGCATGCGCATCTCTTCGTCGGGCCGTTGCGTGAATCGCAATACGAATGGCTGCGCACGATCACCTTTCATGCCCCGCCCGATCAGCTGGGGATGCTCGCGCTCGGCGCGCAGTATCATGCCTCGCCGCGCGATCCCGTTCCCGTGCTGGCGCCGTTCGGATCAGGATGCATGCAGATCGCGGGAGCTTTCCCCGATTTCGACGCGCCCCAGGCCGTGATCGGGGCGACCGACATCGCGATGCGCCAGTATCTGGCGCCCGACCTGCTCGCCTTCACCGTCACGAAACCGATGTTCGAGCGGCTGTGCGCGCTCGATGAGCGGAGCTTTCTGTTCAAGCCGTTCTGGGAGAGGCTGAGAAAAGCTCGCGCGGCGGTGTAGCATCCGCTCTTGCCTGCTGCGGCCTCGGGTGATAGTATTCCGGCTGCGAGAGTACGCATCATGGTATGCAGCCCAAGTCCGGCTGCGCCGTTCTCGAGTGCATGGCTGTACAGCCGGCTCGCGGGGCTTCACTCGGCTGGGGACGTTGGAGTGAAACGCCGGGCCCTTGCCATCCTGCCTGCAATGTCGTGGCCCTCGCCTCCACTCCGCATCTCCGCCGATGGCGCGCGCACCATTCCCGTTGTGCATCGCTCCCTGTTGCGCGTGTGCGAGGAGTGCCTTCCATGGGCAGGATGCGAAGACGCGATTTCCTGCGCGCCCTCTCGGCGGTGGCCGGGATGGCGGCGCACGAAAGAACTCGAGCGCTCCTGATTTCCGATCGCGATCGGCCGGAGTCCGCCTGCTTTGCGGCGTCTCCGGCCGCCGGCCGCGTGACGGCGAGCGGCGCGGTCGTGAATCTCGTCACCGCCGAGAATTCTACCGGATGCGTGACGGCCCGCGTGCGATGGGCCGAGAACGAAACTGCGCTTCCCCAATCTCCGCACGTTTCCGAGGAACGAATGGTCGCCGGCCCGCTGCAGGCGCTCGAATTGCCGCTGAGCGGGCTCGCGCCTTCCTCGGAATACTGGTATGGCGTGGAATACGAATCCGGCGCGGAGCCGGGCATCTGGAGATCCTTGCCTGCGGGGCGGCTGCGTACGCAGAAGCCTCCCGGGGAAGCGTTCGATCTCTGCATCATGGCCGATACGCACTGGGCCGACCTCTTCTTCGACTTCGACCTGAGGACCGTCTGGGGATACAACGCGCTCGCCTGCATCGCGCAAGTGCTCTCCGAGGATCGATCCGATTTCTGCATTGATCTGGGCGATTGCGTCCATCCCAACTCCGTCTGCTCGGAGCTGGACGCCCTTCGGCACTATGTCTCCTACCGCCGAGTGATGGCGTCGCTCTTCGCGCGCGCACCGGTCTATTTCGCGTGTGGAAACCACGAGATGGAAGCAGGCTTCTTTCAGCACGGGGACGACGGCATGCATTCGTTCTCTCCGTTCGGCAACCATCTCACGCCATACCAGTACGCCCAGAAGTGGTCGACGCATGCGCGTTTGACGCTGATTCCCAATCCGCGCGGCGACACCTATCCGGAGGGCGGCGAGGGTGGAGTGGACACGGACTCCTCGAAAGATTGGGGAGCGGGCGAAGATCCCTGGAACGACGGAGAGCGCGCCCACCTGCAGAATTTCTACGCCTGGAGCTGGGGCGACGCGCTGTTCGTGGTGCTCGATCCTTTTCGCTACACGCTTCCTGGAGCATTCGTGCGTCCGACGCGGCCCAGCCAGTGGAGTCTAGGTGAGACTCAGCGCGTATGGCTGACTAGAACGCTCTCCGAATCCACGGCGCGTTGGAAGTTCGTGATCGCGCATCATCTCGTGGGAGGGGGGCTGATTGGAACGGCCGGAGAGACGATCGTCTCCGGGCAAGGGCTGGCCTACGGGCGGGGCTGCGCGATCGATGCCATCCGGCCGGGCACCGAGCAGGCGTGGATTCATTCGATCATGCGCGCGCACGGCGCTCAGTTCTTTCTCTATGGCCACGATCACTGCTTCGCGCACAGCGAGGCCGACGGGGTGCACTATCTGGCTTGCGGGCGGCCGACGCACATCGAGCGCTGGTTCTCCCGTTCGGGAATGCAGCACAGCTACGGCGATGTGTTGCGGCAGGGAACCGACCGCCCCTGGATGCGCCAGCTGCTCACCGTTCTTGGTTACACGCGCCTGCGCATCCGTCCCGAATCGGTCGAGATCGACTGGATTCGGACGGGCTACTCGTTCTACCCGAATGTGATCCCCTGCTTCACGCTGGATTACCCGCGACGCGACTGGAGAGAGTCGTGGTGCGGCCGCGCCTATCCCGTCGGCGGAGACGAGGTGGAAGTGGAGAGCGTTCCGAATGATGTCGACGGAGTGCGCACCTTGGACGGGGCGCAATTGAACCAGATGTACACCGAACCGGCCGGAGAGGATTACTACCTTCAGCCGATTCCGACGCGTCCCGAAAGCTACGCCGAGGCGCGCATTCCGCTATCCGGGTATCCCGCCGGGGAGCATCCGGTCGCGGTGGTCGATGTTGTTCCCGAATGCGTGTACTCGCAGGCCTGGAGCGATCCCGCCGGCGTGGAGGAAACGGCGGAAGCTGCCCGGGGCCAACGCCGCGGCGCCGTTGACGAATTCCCCCCAGCCGGCGCCCTTCGCAATGTGCGCCTGGAAGCCAATCCCGGTCGAAGAGGCGCCGTCGTTACCTTCCACGCCTCGCAACGGCTCACGGGCGTGCGTCTCGTCGTGCTCGACAACGAAGGCCGGACGATCGACTGCGTGCCGTTGGCGCCGATCGAATGCGGGCCGGGGAAAGCGCGCTGGAACGGAGCGCCGGGCGGGCGCGCCGTCGGGTCCGGAGTGTACTTTCTGAAGATCGGCTACGACGGAGGCGAGACCCGGGCGTGCAAGCAGGTCATCCTTCATTGAGCCCATAGCAGGCCGTCTTCAGGACTGCGCTTCCCCCAGCCGCAGATTCATGCGCCGTTGCTGCCGCAGGAACAGATAGGTCGTCGCTCGGGCAATCACCTTCATCACCACTCCGAGCAGGCGCCGGGGAATCGGCCAGCGCATCGGCCGCCGGCCCAGGATGCGATGGACGAGGAGATAGCGATCTTTGTGGCCATGCGGCAAGGCGCGTCTCTTCGCCGGGGCGGGACGCTTGCGCGTCCACAGATCGACCGCCTCGGAAATCTCGCGCGTGAATTCCTGGAAGCGAAAGTGATCAGGAAAGGTCTGCGCTTTTCCCGCCACCGCGCAGGCGAGGAATTCCTCGACCGATTGCGCCTTGGCCTGCGTGTAGCACTTGCCCACTTGTCCGACATGCGTGTCGGAGTTGGCGATCAACGGCTTGCCGTGACGGCGGGCGAGCGCGGCGGTGCGCGCGTTCAGTTCGGGAATGCGGCCCGCGTTCAGCTCGATCACTGGGAAGAAATCGACGGCCCGCTCGACCTCCTCGATCCGCGGCCGCTCCCCGCGCTCGAACCACAGCGGATGGTTGTAGGTGTGGAACAAGCCGTGGCGTCGGCAATACCGCGTAAAGCGCGGCAGGGAAGACCTGCGCTGCTCCAGCCGCTCGTGGTCCTGCGGGCTCAAGCCGAGCACATTCACATGGATGGTGTGCCCGATCGAGGGATCGAAGAGCTTCATTTCAACGCCCGGGATGACGGGGATCGGCGGATGATCGCCGTAGGTCGCCTGCAGGCTGCGTTGCAGGTCTTCGATTCCCGCGAGAGTGTCGTGATCCGTGAGGGTGAAGAACGCCATCCCCCGGTTCACGGCGCGATCGTAGAGCGCGCGCGGCGAGAACTCGGGAAGATTGGGGACATCGTACGAAAAATTCGAATGGACGTGCAGATCGGCCTTCATGAACGAGGACGTCCTCCTTGCGCCGCCAACCGTGTGCGATGCAGAGCGCCGATGCATTTGCCAGGCCAGGCCGCCCGACGAAACCGGGGCGCGAGGCGGGGCAAGGGAAAACCGACGCAGTCTATCGAAAACGGTGCCCAAGCGCAAACATCAGAATCGATCCATTGCCGATGACAACGCGAGCGCCCGAGCGCCCGCGATTTCGAGGTCCTCCTACCCCTGTGCCCACGTACGGGTCCGGGGAAATCCGAGGTGGTCTGCCCGGACCCGCCCGAGGGTCTGGATCCTCCTCGGCCGCCGCTTTCTTATGCCCGAATCGCCTCAAGCATAGGGAGGTACCGTTCTTTCGCAAGGCCCGGCTGCAACTTCGGTTCGTCGAAGCGGTGAGGCGAGGACATGGCTTGCCAGAGGCCGGGAGGCGGAGGCTCATTTCCTCGCCTCGCCCGTCATCGGCACGAATCGCACCGGAGCGGCCTGGCGCTCCTCGATGGTTCCGTCCGCCCGCTTCTCGACCACCATGAGACTTTGGCGTTGGTCGCCCACCGGGATCACCAGACGGCCGCCGGGAGCGAGTTGCTCGATGAGCGGCGGCGGGATCTTTTCGGGGGCCGCGGCGACGATGATGACATCGAAGGGCGCATGTTCCGGCCAGCCGCGGTAGCCGTCTCCGCAGCGCACTTCGACATTGCGATAGGCGAGGCGCTGCAATCGTTCGCACGCTTCTTCCGCGAGCGGGCAGAGGATCTCCATGCTGTAGACCGAATCGACCAGTTCCGCGAGCACTGCCGCCTGATAGCCCGAGCCGGTGCCGATGTCGAGCGCGCGCGCGTCCGGCTTGGGGTTTGCGAGTTGCGTCATGAGGGCGACGATGTACGGCTGCGAGATCGTCTGATCGTGCCCGATCGGCAAGGGCGTATCCGCATACGCGGAGCCCCGCAAATTTTCGGGAACGAAGAGATGTCTCGGCACCGCCCGCATCGCCGCCAGCACCGTGGAGTCGGTGATGTCCCGGCGAGCCAGCTGCTCGCGTACCATGCGCTCGCGCTCCTGGGCGAAGCGCGCCTCCTCCTTGGTCGGGCTCGGCTGCCCGCGGCGCGAATCGGGACTGCCACGCTCGCCCGCCTGCCCGCTGTCGCTCGCGCTCTGCATGGTCGGCCCTTTCGCCTGCTTCGATTCGCCGGCTCGTTTGAATTCCCCGGCCCGCCTCGATTCCTCGCCCCGCTTCGATTCTTCAACGCTGCCCGAACCCTGGCAGCCTGCAAGCGCGATCCCGAGCGTGGCCGCCGCAAGAAGGCACTCGAACGCCGGGACGCGCCATCGCTCGCGACAGGCTCTCGCGCGCAGCGCGACCATACGCCACGCCCAGGAGATCATGACCTGTCCGCTCCTTGGCCTTCGCCCGCGCGATCGTCGCCGGAAGAAGAAGGCGCCTGCCCGGCCAACGAAGGATGGGGAGCCGCCTCGTTCAAATGAATCGTCTGTGTCGGATAGGCGAACGCGATTCCCGCCTCCTGAAACGCGCGAATTACGGAGAGCACGATGCCCTGCTGGATGTCCATGAAGAGCTGGTAGTCGGGGTCGGGCACCCAGTAGATGGACTCGAAGATCAGCGCGGATTCGCCGGCTTGCTTCAGGTGGCAGCGCTCGAAGCGGGCGCGCGGGTCGCGCGAGATGATCTCGCGAATCATCCCGGGAATCGCTTCCAGCTTTGCGACCGGCGTGCCGTAGGCGACGCGCAGGGTGAGCTCGGCGCGGCGATCCTCCATGCGCTTCAAGTTGCGAATGCGGCTTTGCAGGAGATCGTTGTTCGAGAAGATCAGCTGCTCGCCCGATACGCTGCGCACGCGGGTGGTCTTCAAGCCCACATGCTCGACGGTGCCCGAGAGAGTGTCGACCGCGATGGAATCGCCCACCACGAAGGGCTTGTCGAAGACGATCGAGAGCGATGCGAAGAGATCCGAGAGGATGTTCTGCAACGCGAGCGCGATCGCGATCCCGCCCAGCCCCAGTCCGGCGATGAGCGCGGTGACATCGACGCCCACATTGTCGAGCGCGAGCAGGACGAGCACCGTCCAAAGCCCGATGCGCGCGAAGAAGCCGAGCGCCGATACGGTCGTGGTCGCGGACGGATCAGCGGCCAGGCGCTCGGCCGCGTAGCGCCGCACATGGAACATGATCAGCGCCGTTCCCCAGATGCCCGCCTGGACCAGCATGCCGAGAATGACGATGACCGAGAAGGTCTTGGCCGCTCCCTGGGGAAGCTGCAGCGCCAGGCGCCCGATGTAGGCGGCGATGAGCAGGAGGAAGAAGTTCTTGGTGCGTTGCAGCATTGCGAAGAACGAGTCGTCGATGAGCGTCGTGGTGCGCGCGACGAGCGGGGCGATGCGGCGGCGGATGAGCCCGTTCATGATGCGCAGCGCGAGGAAACAGACGGCCAGAATGCCCACAGCGACCAGCCACGCGCGCAGGGGATTGTGATAGAACATGAAGTCGCCGAGGCTGCTCAAGTCCATCGTACCTCCCGCCCACGAATGTGCGCTCGCGCGGCCATCGAGCTGGCGCCGCAGCCGAGCCACGCGCCATCCTACCGCATCCCGGGACCACGCGCGGACGAGGGCTTCCTGGGCGGCATGGAAGCGACGGGCTTTCGCTTGGTGGCCATGGGGTTCCTCGCCCGGCTGAGGGGTTGCGAAGACGAACCGGGAACGCAGGAGGATGGCACGGAAGCCAAACCATGGCAAGCGAGAGGGCGTCTGGGCGGCCCGCGCCATTGCTTGCGGGGCAATCGTTTAGGAGACTGTCGTCCCCGGGGGAGCAGGCATGGTATGCTTCTTTGGGACCGCATCGTTGGAAGTTCATGAGGAGATAGCCATGTCGCGTGCCTTCGTTATTCTCTTCCTGGCGCTCGCCCTCGCGGGATTGTCCCGCCCGGCGTCCGTGAGCGCGATCGCGATCGGAGACACCCTCACCATCATTCAGCGCCCGCTGCTCAACATCCCATCCTTCGTCGTGCCGTGCGATACGCTGCGGATCGAATGCGCGGCGCCTTCCTCAACGACCGGCTGGAGTGCGCGACTGCAATTCGCCTCCCATGAAATCGCGCTTCCGATTCTCTCGGCCAGCTACGACCCCGCGACGGTCTGGTGGACCTTGACGGCGCAGGTTCCCGAGGCCGCCGACATCCCGCTCTACGAACAGTACGATCTGATCGTGCAGGCCAACGGCGGCATCTGGGATCGCACGCGCAACGCGGTGGTCGTGATTCCCGAATACCGCGAGGAATACTACTTCGTGCACATCTCCGACCCGCATCTGCCGACGGATCTCTATTACTACGAGGCGGGCGCCGACACCGACAGCTCCGAGATCATGGACCTGAGGGCAGTGATCGCCGACTTGAACATCATCAATCCCGAGTTCGTGCTCCTGACCGGCGACTTGATTAACGAGGGCGAGCTCGAGGACTTCCTGCTGAAGCGCTACTACACGCGCGCGCAACGCGTGCTGACCGAATTCAAGATGCCCGTCTTCCTCACCGGCGGCAATCACGACATCGGGGGCTGGGACGCCACCCCGCCGCCTGATGGCACGGCCCGCCGCGATTGGTGGCGCTTCTTCGGATGGAAGCGCCTCGACAGTCCTCCGCCGGGCGCCCCCTGGCGCACGCAGAACTACAGCTTCGACTACGGCACGATCCACTACACGGGGCTCGAGTCCTACGACAACTACGACGGCTTCCGCTATTCGATCTACGGCGAAACGAGCTTCATCTCCGAGCAGTTGCAGTGGCTGAACGCGGACCTCGCCGCGGCCGCGGGAAGCACCGCCAATGTGCTCTTCCATCATTACGATTTCGCCGACCAGTTGAATTTGAGCAGTCTGGGAATCGACCTCGCCCTGTGGGGGCACATCCATCGCGACGCGGGCTCGATCACGCAATATCCGTACGATCTCGGCACCAACAATCCCGGCGGCGGCGAGCGCGCCTTCCGGCTGGTGCGCGTGGTGCAAGGCCAGGTCTATCCCGAGCTGACGATGTCGGCCGGCTCGACGGGAGAACGCTTGCGCGTGCTCTACACGCCCGCGAACGACGGCACCAACGACACCGTGACCGCGTCGGTGTTGAACGCCTATCCCGAGCGCTTCGAGAACGGGTTGTTGCGCTTCTTCATGCCCGGCGGCGCGGGGCAGTATCAGGTGAACGGAGGACGGCTCATTCAATGCGATGATGCCGGGATCTTCTCGGTCTGCTATGTCGGCGTCGACATCCGCGCTTCCGCCAACCAGACGGTCACGATCGTGAAGATGCCCAGCGATGCGGACGATCATCCTCCGCTCGCCCGCCTGAGTCTGTGGCAGAACAGTCCCAACCCCTTCGCGCTCGCGACGGAATTCGGCTTCCTGCTCCCCGCGGCGGGCCATGTGCGCCTGTCGATCTATTCGCTGGAAGGCCGGGAAGTCGCCCGTCTCGTCGATGAATGGCGCCCGGCCAGCAGCTACACCGCGGCGTGGGACGGGCGAGGGGCGGATGGAGGCCGGGTGCCCGCGGGCATCTACTTCGCGCGTCTGACCTGCGCCGGCTCCGAGGTGACCCGCAAGGTCATCTTCGCGCGCTGAGCGCGCTCTGAGCGCGAGCGCGCGAGGCGGTATGGCAATCGAGGATGGCCTGCCCATCGAGGCAGGCGCATCGGCCGTCGCGCCGCATGGCAGGGGCGGCAGTCCTGGAGCATGACACGGATGTCTGAGCGTCTCGTGGTGATCGGAGGCGGAGCGGCGGGTTCGAGCATTGCCGCTAAAGCCAGGCGTTCCCGTCCCGATCTCGAAGTCCACATGTTCGAGCGCGGGCCGCATGTCTCCTACATGTCCTGCCCCACGCCCTATTACATCGCCGGCCGCATTGCGGACGCCGGGCGCCTGGTCGCCCGCACGCCGGAGCAATTCGAGCAATCGGGCGTGCGGGTGCATCTGGGAACCGCGATCACGGCCATCGACTTCGCGAGAGGCATCGTGCGCGCCGAGGGCGGCCAAGGCGCGCGGGGTGAACGAGGTCACGGCGAAAGCGCCGGCGGCGAATCGTGGCCATTCGATTATCTCGCCTATGCGTCGGGCGCATCCCCGCTCGTGCCTTCCATCCCGGGAATCGGGCACGAAGCGGTCGTCACGCTGAAAGACCTGAAGGATGCGGTGCGCATCAAGGAAGCGATTCGCGCCCGCGGGGCTCGCAGCGCGATCATTCTCGGGGCGGGATTGATCGCGATGGAAATGGCCGAGACCTTCCGCGCGCTCGGTCTCGAGACGCGCATTCTTCACCACGGCGATCGCCCGCTGCGCCGCCTCGCGCCTTCGTTTTCGGAAGCCATCCGCAAGGAGCTCGAGAAGCAGGGCGTCGAATACCTTCCGGAAACCGAAGCGATCGCGATCGAGCCCGCGTGCGGCGAGGCGCAACCAGCGGGCGCTCTGCGATCGCCGGGGACTGCCGAAGGTCGAGCCTGCGGGGCGCGGGTGCGCACCAGCGACGGCCGCACCTTCGAGGCCGATCTCGTCCTGGCGGCGTTGGGCATCCGGCCGAATGTCGATCTCGCGCGGGAAGCGGGAATCGCGCTCGGGTTCTCGGGCGCGATCGCGACCGACGATCGCATGCGCGCAACCGTCTCCGGGGATTCCGGGCGCGCGCCCGCGGCCGGACGCGCGTACGCGGCGGGCGATTGCGCGGAAGCGTGGCACAGGATTCTCGGGAAACCCGTTTTCTTTCCCTTCGGCGATGTGGCCAATCGTCAAGGGAGAGTCGCGGGATCGAACATCGCCGGCCAGGAAGCGCGCTTCCCCGGCGTGGTCGGGTCGTGGTGCTGCAAGATCTTCGACCTCGAGGTCGCGCACAGCGGCCTTTGCGACGAGGAGGCGCAGGCGGCGGGCATCGATATGATCTCCGCGCAAGTGACCGCCTCGACGCGCGCGCGCGCGTATCCCGGTTCGCAGCTTTTGCAGCTGCGCATTCTCGCCGAACGGGCGACGGGCCGCCTGCTCGGCGCGCAGGCCATCGGAACCGAGGGCGCGGTGAGCCGTGTGAATGTCGTCGCCGCCGGATTGCATCGCGGGATGACGCTCGAGGAGCTCGCGCAAATCGACTTGTGCTACGCGCCGCCCTACGCTCCGGCCTGGGACCCGCTGCATCTCGCTGCGAGCGAGGCGCTGAAACGCTCGTAAATCGCACAGGCGGTTGAGGCAGGTTCTCGCTTCTGCGCGCGCCTCGGTTGTGTCACAATCGCCCCGATGGCGGCCGCTCCCCCCAGGCCGCCGGCTCCGAGCGCTTTGTCCATGCGCACGAGTGCGCGATGTTGCGGCTCGACCGAGTCGCGCAACGGCATATCCGCATTCACTGATGATCTTCGTGGAGCCGCCATGATCGTCGTCGGAGTGCCCCAGGAGACCTTTCCCGAAGAGCGCCGGGTCGCGCTCGTTCCGGCGGTGCTGCCTTCCTTGACGAAAGCGGGAATCGAAATCGTCGTCGAAGCGGGCGCGGGAATCGCGGCCGGATTCTCGGACGAGGAATACACGGGCAAGGGCGCGCAAATCGCCTCCTCGCGCGCGCAGCTCTTTTCCGATGCGCACATCATTGCGCAGGTGCGCGCCTGCGGGGCCAATCTCGACGCCGGGCGCATGGACATCGGGGCCTTGCGCTCGGGGCAGGCCTTGATCGGCCTCTGCCATCCCTTCTCGGCCGCCGACACCGCGCGCCGCCTGGCGGAATGCGGCGTGCTGCTCTTCTCGCTGGAATTGATGCCCCGCACCACCCGCGCCCAGGCGATGGATGTGCTCTCGTCCATGTCGACGATCTCGGGCTACAAAGCCGTCATTCTCGCGGCCGATGCGCTCACCCGCATGTTTCCGATGCTGGTCACCGCCGCGGGCACGGTGGCCGCCGCGCGCGTCTTCGTGGTCGGCGCGGGGGTGGCGGGCCTGCAGGCGATTGCGAGCGCGCGAAGATTGGGCGCGCTCGTCTCCGCCTACGATGTGCGGCCCGCCGTGCGCGAGCAGGTCGAAAGCCTGGGCGCGCGATTCGTGGAGTTCGAGCTTCCGGCCGAACAAGCGGAGGACAAGAGCGGTTACGCGAAAGCGCTGAGCGAGGAGTTCTACCGCCGGCAACGCGAACAAATGGCGGAAGCGGTGGGCGCGAACAATGTCGTCATCACGACCGCGCTCGTGCCCGGGCGTCCCGCTCCGAAGCTGATCAGCGAGGAGATGGTGGCGGGCATGGCCCCCGGGTCGGTGATCGTCGATCTCGCCGCCGAGCAAGGCGGCAATTGCGAGCTCACCATTCCGGGGCAGACGCTCGTGCGCCACGGAACGATCGTGATCGGGCCGATCAATCTCCCTTCCACGGTTCCGTATCACGCCAGCCAGATGTACGCGCGCAATCTCGCGGCCTTCCTGTTGCACATCGTGAAGGACGGGGCCCTTCATCTCGATCCGCCCGACGAGATCGTCGCCGCGACGCTCGTCACCCGCGGAGGGGAAGTCGTGCAGCCGCAAGTGCGCGACTTCCTGGGCATGGGGCCTTTGCCGGAAGCCAAGCAGGGCGGATGACTCGCGCGAACGCGGGGCGCACAGAAGATGTCCGGATGTTCCACGGATGTCCGCAGGAGGGAACGCGGCGAAGACCTCGATTCGACGAAAGGGCAAGTGCCATGAACGATTTCATCGGTGCGCTGGCGGTCTTCGTGCTGGCCGCGTTCGTCGGCTTCGAAGTCATCGCCAAGGTGCCGCCCACGCTGCACACGCCGCTGATGTCGGGATCGAATGCGATCTCCGGCATCACCCTGATGGGGGCCCTGATCGCCGCCGGCGCGGAGCGGGGAGGGCTGGCGGCCTGGCTCGGCTTCTTCGCGGTCGTCTTCGCGATGGTGAATGTGGTCGGCGGTTTTCTCGTGACCCATCGCATGCTGGCGATGTTCCGCCGGAAGAAATGATCCCCGCGTCTCCCTTGCGGTTGCGGGGCGGACGCGTGCGCGCGCGCTGGGGGTCGAGTCGCCCCGGTGCGCGGGAGCTTGGCCTGGACCAGGGAAACGGCGGGCGTTTCGAACAGGGAGTGTGAATGTCCGGGAGTCTCATCAATCTCGCCTATCTCGTCGCGGCCGTGCTCTTCATTCTCGGCCTGAAAGGGCTCGCGCATCCGCGCACGGCGGTGCGCGGCAACTTGCTCGGCGCGCTCGGCATGCTGCTCGCGATCGTGGTCACGCTCCTCGACCGCCAGATCATCGACTTTCGCCTGATTCTCGCGGGCCTCGTGATCGGAGGCGGAGTGGGAGCGGTACTCGCGCAGCGGGTTCCCATGACCGCGATGCCGCAATTCGTGGCGCTCTTCAATGGATTCGGCGGGATCGCTTCGGTGCTGGTGGCCGGCGCTGCGCACGCGAGCGCGGTGCATGCCGGACTGGCGATGAACGGCCAGTTCACCGTTTCCACGGCCGCGACCGCGCTGATCGGCGCGGTCACCTTCTGGGGCAGCATGGTCGCCTTCGCCAAGCTCCAGGGGCTGATGACGGAGAAGCCGGTCGTCTTCCCCGGGCAATTTCTCTTCAATATCCTGCTCTTCGCGATCTGCCTCGCGCTGAGCGCCTACCTCGTGATGTCGCCGCGGCAGATCGCAACCTACTGGGCCCTTTCCGGCGTGGCCTCGCTGCTCGGCGTGCTGCTCATTCTTCCCATCGGCGGCGCCGACATGCCGGTCGTGATCGCGCTCCTCAATTCCTACTCGGGTCTCGCGGGAGCGGCGACCGGCTTCGTGCTCTCCAACGAAGTGCTGATCATCTCGGGCGCGCTCGTGGGCGCTTCGGGCATCATCCTCTCGCAGATCATGTGCCGGGCGATGAACCGTTCGCTCACGAATGTGCTCTTCGGGCGCTTCTCCGCGAGCGCGGCGGCTCCGGCGGGCGAGTCGATCTACGCGGGCAAGGTGAAATCGGTCAGCGCCGACGAAGTGGCGATGATCCTCGAGGGCGCGCGGCGGGTCGTCTTCGTTCCCGGCTATGGGCTCGCGGTCGCGCAGGCGCAGCACGCGGTGCGCGATCTCGGCAATCTGCTCGAGCGCCAGGGAGCGAAGGTGGAGTACGCGATCCATCCCGTGGCGGGCCGCATGCCGGGGCACATGAATGTGCTGCTCGCCGAAGCCGATGTCCCCTACGACAAGCTCGTCGAGCTGGAAGCGATCAATCCGCAGATGGAGCAGGTGGATGTGGCGATCGTGATCGGAGCGAACGATGTGGTCAATCCGTCGGCGCGCGATGATCCGAAGAGTCCCATCGCCGGCATGCCGATCATCGAAGTCGACAAGGCGCGGGCGGTGATCGTGATCAAGCGCAGCTTGAGCCCGGGATTCGCGGGCATTCCGAATCCGCTCTTCGCCGCCGACAACACGCTGATGTATTTCGCCGACGGCAAGAAGGCGATTCTCGATTTGCTCGCTGCCTGGAACAAGTGAGCCGCACCGCCGGCGCGCGAGCCGCCTACTCCAGCTCCTCCAGCCTTACGACCTCGATCTTTCCCAGCCCGTTCAGCTGGTCCTTCGTCTCGGCGTAATGGGTCATGACGAACAGCAGATCGTCGTCGTGCCAGAAGCGCTCGCGCGCGACGGCCAGGCAATCGTCTGCGGTGACCGCGTTCACCTTCGCGCCGTACTCTTCGAGGAAGGTGAGCGGCCGTCCGTAGAAAGTGAGAGTCGTGATCCAATTGGCGAGTTGATCGTTCGTCTCGAGATTGAAGGGGAAGAGCCCGACCAGGTAGCGCTTCGCTCCCTCCAGTTCTGCGGCCGTCAGCTTCTCGTTGCGCATGCGCGCGAGCTGGTCGAAGGCCACATCGATCGTCTCGCGCAGAGTGGCGTTCTTGGTGAAGGTGGAGACGCTGAAGTAGCCGCCGTCCTTGAGTTGCGCGAGAGAGCTGCGCGCGCCGTAGGACAAGCCGCGATTGACGCGGATCTCTTCCACCAGACGCGAGGTGAAGCCGCCTCCCAGCACCGTGTTCGCGACCAGCAGCGGAAAGTACTCGGGAGTGTCGTAGGGCACGGCGATGTTGCCGATTCGGATCTGCGATTGCGTGGCGTCGGGCTTGTCGATGACGATCACGCGCCGGCCGGGGAAACTGCGCACCTCCAGGGGCGCGACATTGCGTGCGGAGGCGCTTCCCTGCCACTCGCCGAAGCGCGCGCGCACGAGAGCGAGGGCGTTTGCGGGAGCGATGTCGCCGACCACGGCCAGGATCGCGCCCGCGGGCACAAAGCTCGCTCGATAGAAGGCGAGCAGGCCGTCGCGCGTCATGCCCGCCACGCTGGCTTCGCTGCCGTCCACCGGATGGGCATAGGGATGCGCGCCGAGCAGCGCGCGGCGGAACTCGCGGTTGGTGAAATCCGACGGCTCGTCCTTCACGCTCGCGATCTCGGCGATGACCATTTCCTTCTCGCGATCCACTTCCTCCTGGGGAAAGGCCGGGCGCAAGGCCACCGTCGAGAGCAGGTCCAACGCGCGGGCGAGATCGGCGGCGAGGAACCCGGCGCTCAGCACGGTGAAATCCGATCCCGTGCTCACCGAGATCTGTCCGCCGGCCTGCTCGATCGCGCGGGCGATCTCTTCCGCGGACATTTCTCCCGCTCCGCGCATCAAGAGCCGGCCGGTCAGGCTGGCGATCCCTTCGCTGCCCGGCTGATCGACGGCCGAACCCACCGGCACGAGCAGATTCACCGTGACGAGCGGCACTTCGTGGTTCTCCATCAGGAACACGCGCAGCCCGTTCGGCAGGGTCTGCTCCTGATACGGCGGAAGGCGCAGCGCCTGCTCGCTCTTGGCCTGTCCGCTCGCCGTCTGCGCGGCCTGGAGAATCGTGAGCGCGATGCCCGTCGCGATCGTCGCTTTCCACAACGCGTTCATGCTTGCTCCTTATCGTGTCGCCTCGGCGCTCTCGTCCGACGCCGGAATCAGAGTGACGACATTCCGGTTCGTCTCGGCGAAGTACTGTCCGGCCACGCGCTTCACATCGTCCATCGTGACGGCGCGATAGCGGTCCTGCATGCGAAAGAGCTCGCGGTAGTCTCCGAAGAGGATCTCGTAGCGTCCGATCTCATAGCCTTTGTCGTTGACCGTCTGGATGCTGCGATAGAAGCCGGCCAGCAGGCGATTGCGCGCCTTCTCGAGCTCGGCCGGATCGACTCCCTTGGCCGCGATCCGCGCCAGCTCCTCGTAGATCGCGCGCTCGGCCGCCGCCGGATCGGCGTCGGGCCGCACTTGGACATCGAAGAGGAACAGCGCCGGATCGATCTTCCACTCCGCCCCTCCGGCGGCGTACACGGCCAGCTCGAGCTCGCGCACGAGCTTACGATAGAGCCGCGAGCTCTCCCCGTCGGTGAGAACCATCTGCAGGACATCGAGCGCGACGAGATCGGGAGAGCGCACATCGCCGATGTGGTAGCCGATCAGCACACGCGGCATCTCGGCCGCTTTGCGAAATTCCGCCCGGCGTTCGCCCGCCTGCTCGGGCTCTCGTGTGCGCACCGGTTCGGGCGGCGCCTGCCGGGGAATGTCCCCGTAGTAACGCTTCGCGAGCGCCAGCGCCTCTTGGGTGTCGAAGTCTCCGGCGACGATCAGGACCGCATTGTTGGGCGCGTAGTAACGCTTCCAGTAGGCGACCGCGTCGTCGCGGGTGATGCTCTCGAGGTCGGACATCCATCCGATCACGCCCCACTGGTAGGGATGGGCCTTGTAGGCGAGCGCGGACAATTCCTCGTAGAGCAATCCGTCGATCGAATTGTCCACCGAGAGGCGCCGCTCTTCGCGCACGACGCCCAGCTCGCTCTGCACCGCTTGCGGATCGAAGGCGAGCGAACGCATCCGGTCGCTGTCGAGATCGAAGCTGAGCTCGAGGACATCGGAGGCGAAGTTCTCGTAGTAGGCGGTCATGTCTTCGGAGGTGTAGGCGTTCGAGTAGCCGCCGTTGGATTCGAGGATCCGGTCGAACTCCTTCGGCCCGTACTTGGCCGCGCCGTTGAACATCATGTGCTCGATGTAGTGCGAGATGCCGGTGATCCCCGGCCGCTCGTTGCGCGCGCCCACATGGTAGTAAGTGTAGCGGCTGACGACCGGCACCGAGTGATCTTCGACGAGGATGATCTTCAAACCGTTGGCGAGGCTGTCGACCGTAACCGGAAATTCCGGCAGGCTCGTTGGCGCGCCGCCGGGCTGGGCCTCAACGGGAGCGATCGTGGCGGCCGCAACCAGAAGCGGCATCGCGACCCAGGCGCGCCGGCCATGAGCGATCGCAACGCGGCACGGCTTCGGAGGCCGCATCCCCAGCCGGATGGGAGCACGGTGGGCGAGCGTGAATCGATTGCATCGTGTCATACGAGCATCCTCTCCGTGATCTGGGAGACCTGAGAGGCTCCCGAAGAATCATGAACCCATGGATCGATGGGGGCTGCGCAATCGCCAGGCGATCCTGTCAGCAGCGCGCGTGGCCGCGCAATGGGAAATCACCCTGTGGCGGACTTTCTGTTCCGCCTGTGGCCTGGGCATTCGAAGCAAGCGGATCCAAGTCAGAGAGCAGCATCGTGTTGCGGGATCGTTGCCTTCTCGCAAGCGGCGCTGGGGCCGATGCCCGGGATGCCGCAAACCGGCGAAAGGTCTCCCCGCTTCGCTCGGCACTGGCTGACATCAGCCAACCCGCCTTCCTTGGAATCGAAACCTTCGCAACAACATGTGCGATCCGCATGGAAGAGCCCTCTTGGCTATAGCCAAAACCGGGCCGGCATTCCACTTGCGCCTCTTCGCTGCCGATCTTTTGCGTGACACGCGCGGCGATCCGTTCGCGCGGCGGCGGACGCATCGGGTGAGGACGCAGGCCCGCGCGCGCGCCGGGGGAGAAGGCGGCGGCGGCAAGCGCATCGCGCGAGAGAACAGGGCCTGCGATCGCGTGGCATGAGAACGCCGGGCATGAGGGAGTCAACATGCGGGAGACCATGAGGCTGCTCGGAATCGGCATCGTCATCTTCATCAACCTCCTCCTCTTCTGTCTTGCCTCGACGCAATCGTCCTACGCTCTCCCGCCCGACACCTCCTTGGGGCACGCGGAAGTCGATGGGGAATACGAAGACGACTGGAATCTCGAAGCGGACTTCTTCGCGAACATGTATCGGGCGGGCCGTCCGACATTCCCCTTGGAATCGAAGCTCTGTCTGCGCTACGACTGCGCCGAAGGGACGATGTACGCGCTCGTTCTGGTGGAACCCGAGGTGGCCGGCTGCATCGATGCGCATGATGTGACGAGCTGGATCGCGATCGATCGCGTCAACCGCAAGGTCGTCAACCAGGAATCGGGAAACGACGGCACCCCGCCCGACTTTGCCTGGGTGGGCGCCGGCTTCGATGGCGACCCCGCGCACGCGCTCGGATACGAAGCCTCCTTCCTCATCGCTCCGGGAACCACCCACATCATCATCGCCCACTTGCAGGTCTGGGATGACGGCGCAGAGCAGGGTTCGGCGACCGAAGGCTCTCCGGGCACCGGTCCGCAACTCATCGTCCCCGCTTGCACGACGGCCTACGCCTGCTGTTGGACCGATGGGTCGTGTGCGCTTGCGCTTCCCGCCGATTGTTCGACGGGCGGCGGCACTTGGTACCCGGTCGAATCCTGCGAACCCCAGCCGTGTCCACAGCCGCGGTATGCCTGCTGCCTCACGGACGGCACCTGCCTGCTCGCAACGGAGATCGAGTGCGCGCAGATGCAAGGCGCGCTCTATATCACGCTGAGCTGCGAGCCGAATCCCTGTCCGGTGCCCTATGCCTGTTGTCTGGAGGACTACACCTGCGAGATGAAAACGCCCGAGGATTGCGATGCGGCGGGCGGCGTCTTCCTGCTCTACGAATCGTGCGCCTCCGAACCTTGTCCCGAACCGGACTATGCCTGCTGTCTCCCGAATGGCGACTGCCGGCTCACGAGCGAGCAGGAATGCGCCGAAGCAGGCGGAACGCTGTACCTCGAAACGTCGTGCGACCCCAGTCCTTGCCCCGAGGTTCTGTTCGCCTGCTGCTTGCCGACCGGCGAGTGCCGCGTGATGCGCGAGACGGAATGCCTCGAGATGAGCGGGAATCCCGAGCCCACGGATTCGTGTGAACCGAATCCCTGTCCGCCGCCGTACTACGCCTGTTGTCTCGAAAACGATGAGACCTGCCAAATGATGAGTGAAGAGGAATGTTTCGCGCAGGGCGGGGCGTGGTTCCATGACCAGGTCTGCGAGAGTTCGGGCGGATACTTCTCCTGTCCGCGCGTCCGCGTCTGCTGCGTCAACGAAGATTGCCGGCTCGTGAGCGAGGAAGCGTGCGAGGAGCTGGGCGGGGAGTGGCACGAGGAGTCGGACTCCTGCGCGCCTCCCAGTCCCTGCAGCGCGCCGGTGCCTGCCGATCCCCAGACTTGGGGAGGGATCAAGTCGATCTTCCGTTAGCCGCCGTGATATCTTCCCGTGTGGCCGGCATGCGAGGAGACGCCTGCCGGCCCGTTTTGTGAATTCGGCGACCCCATGCAGGCCAAGCGGGTTCGGCGCGGTGGGCGACCCGATCATGCGGACACACTTCTTGTCGCGGAGAGCGCGATGACATCGCGGCCATGGAAGCCGACGCGTGAGCAATTGCTCCAGGCGACGGGCAAATCGGTGCCTGATGTCATTGGCCACGGATTGAAGCTGCTCTTCGTCGGCATCAATCCGGGCCTCTACACCGCCGCGGTCGGCCATCACTTCGCCCGGCCGGGAAATCGTTTCTGGCCGGCGCTGCATCAAAGCGGCTTCACCGAACGGCAGCTTTCTCCTTTTGAAGAACGGGAGCTGCTTGCCGGCGGAATCGGCATCGCCAATCTGGTCGGACGCGCGACGGTCGCAGCGGGAGAACTCACGCGCGCAGAGCAGATCGCGGGCGCGCGAAGACTCGTCAGCAAGGTCCGGCGCTATCGCCCGCGCTTCATTGCCGTCCTCGGCCTCGATGCCTACCGCAACTCCTTCGAACGCCCGGGGGCCGCGATTGGCGAACAGCCCGAGCGGCTGGGCGAGACCCGCATCTGGGTACTTCCGAATCCCAGCGGATTGAACGCGCATTATTCGCCCGCCGATTTCGCCCGCCTGTTTCGCGAATTGCGGCTGGCGGTCGAGCGGTCGGCCGAAGAACCGCGCGGCGCGCGAGAAGAGTGACTCGCGCGAATCGGCCGCTCGGCTTTCAAGGCCTTGAAACCGATTTCCAAACCCTCGCGGGCGGCGCCGTCTGTGCCGGCCAGGCGCAGCTCCCGCTGGACACCAGGAGCGCGAATGCCCTACAGTAACCCGATTCGCGCTGGGAACCTGCCGGCGCGAAATCCAGGTAGGATCATCCTTGCCTGTATCGTCGCGCCATCTGATCACGGCGCTCCTGGATTCTCCGATTTCGTTGAAGGAGGAAGCGTCAGACATGGAATCTCGCACCTACACCCTGTCGGCTTTTCTGGAGGAGGCGGCGACACGCCATCCTCATCGTCCGGCCGTCGTCTTCGAAGATCAGCGCATCGATTATGCCGAGCTCAATGAGCTCGCCAATCGCTTCGCCTCGGGACTGCTCGCTCGCGGCCTGAAGCCGGGCGATCGCGTCGGCATCTACATGACCAACTATCCCGAATGGGTGATCGCCTTCTTCGGGATCGCGCGCATGGGCGGGATGATCGTGCCGATGAACTCGCGCTATCGCGGGCACGAGCTCGCTTACATCATGAACAACTGCCAGGGCTCGGGGCTCGTGATCGGCTCGAAGTTCCTGAAGAGCGATTTCGTCTCGATCGTGGAATCGGTGTGGGACACGATCCCCAGCTTGAAGCAGGTGATCGTGCGCGGCGAGGAGAAGTCCCCGCGCATGGCGTTCTTCCAGGAGATCCTGGCGGCGGGCGCGGGCCATGCCAAAGACCCCGCGCTGGCGGCGGCGAGCGGTGCGATCAAGCCCGAGGATCCCGTCTTCATCCTCTACACCTCCGGCACGACGGGCGAGCCCAAGGGCGCGGTGCTCACGAACTTGAACATCGCGCAAAACGGCGAGCACATCGCGCACGTCATGCGCCAGGACGAGAACGACCTCACCCTCGTCGTCGTGCCCTTCTTCCACTGCTTCGGCTGCGTGATCGGCCTCACGGCCAGCGTGTCGGCGGCGAGCGGCGTGCTGCCGCTGCCCGCCTTCGAGCGGGCCGAGGCGCTGCGCGCCATCGAGAAGCACCGGGCCACGATCGTGCACGGCGTGCCCACGATGTTCATCGAGTATCTCGAGGAGATGAAGGACAAGCGCTACGATGTGAGCAGCCTGCGCACGGGGGTGATGGCCGGCGCGCCGTGCCCCATCGAGGTGATGAAGGCGGCCCACGACACGATGGGCGCGAATGTGGTCATCGCCTACGGACTCACCGAGACCTCTCCGGTCATTACCATGACGCAGCTCGACGACTCGCTCGAGGACCGCGTGACCACGGTGGGACACCCGCTCCCCGGACAGGAAGTGCGCATCGTGGACGACATGCGCCGCCCCGTTCCCAACGGGCAAACGGGCGAGCTCTCCGTGCGCGGCTACAATGTGATGAAGGGCTACTACGGAAATCCCGCGGCCACCGCCGAGTCGATCGACCGGGAGGGCTGGTTCTACAGCGGCGATCTCGCCACGATGGACGACCGGGGATACATCCGGATCGTCGGGCGCAAGAAGGAGATGTACATCACCGGCGGATTCAATGTGTATCCGCGCGAGATCGAGGAGTATCTCTTCACGCATCCCAAGGTGGCGAATGTCGCGGTCATCGGCGTGCCCGACGCGCGCATGGGCGAAGTGGGCTGGGCGATCGTGAAGCTCGCCGACGGCGCGCAGGCGACCGAAGAGGAGTTGATCGCGTACTGCCGCGATCAGATCGCGAACTTCAAGGTCCCCAAGCGGATCGTCTTTGTCGACGGCTATCCCATGACGCAATCGGGCAAGATCCAGAAGTTCCGCCTGAGGGAAATGGCGGAGAAAGGGACCTTCGCGCAGCCGTCCGGGGCGTGAACCGGGGCCTCGCCGGCGCGACGGCCGGCGCAGCGATTAGAGTGAGCCGGGCGGTACGCGCGTACAGGCGAGACCATGTTTCCCATTCGTGACGACATTCCGACGCGCATCCGGCCGCTCGTCACCTGGGCGATCATCCTGGCGAACGGAGCGGTCTTCGCGATCGAACTGGCGCTCGGTCCCGAGCGCCTGTCCGTCTTTCTCGAGCAATTCGGGTTGGTGCCGGCGCGCTTCACCGGCTCGGCCGATGTGATCGCCTCTCCCGTGGGAGCGGTGGGCACGCTCTTCACCAGCATGTTCCTGCACGGCGGCCTGCTTCACATCCTGCTCAACATGTGGACGTTCTGGATCTTCGGCAACAATGTTGAAGACCGCATGGGCCACGCGCGCTTCCTGGTCTTCTACCTGCTCTGCGGCCTCGCGTCCGCCATCGTCCACACGCTCTTCCAGTCCGCGTCCGTCATCCCGACGGTCGGAGCGTCGGGCGCGATCGCGGGCGTGCTGGGTGCCTACTTCCTCATGTATCCGCGCGCGCGCGTCGTCGTGCTGATTCCGATCCTCATCATTCCGTACTTCACGCAGCTTCCCGCCTTTCTCTACCTGGGCATCTGGTTCGTGCTGCAGATCCTGAGCGGCGCGGTCTCGATGACGAACGCGGCCATTGCGGAAGGAATCGCTTGGTGGGCGCATGTGGGAGGATTCGGGGCGGGCATGCTCCTGCACCGGCTCTTTCTCGTCCGCAATCGGCAGGAAGAACGCTTGGAGCTGGAAAACGCCTGGGGCCGGGGAGCGTTTCGAAGACGGTGAGCGCGTGCCCGCCGCGCTTCGCGGTCACGCACCCTGCGAAGTTGCTGGCCGTTTGCGCCGGCCGCCCCTCGCTTATTTGCCGATTCCCGCCGCGGAGAACTCCTTCGCCGCGCTCACTGCCAGCACCTCTCCGAAATAGACGCGGTGGTAGTCCTTCGCCGGATACTGCCTGGCGATGTGGGTCGCCAGGAAGTGGGCCGGATCGAAGTCCTGCCAGTACATCTTCGCGCATTCGATCACGAGATCGGCTTCTTCGTAGCAGGGAGACGCCACGCGACTCGCGGCCATGGGAGTGAGCCTGGCGGCGGCGATCTTGTCTCCATCGCGTCCGGAGGTCGTGCCGAGCAGGTTCAAGGCTTCGCGATAGCGCTCGGGAAAACTGCACAGCGTGAAGCTGTCGTGGCGCTCCATGAACCCGAAGGTGTGGCGCACGGGACGCACGACCACTTGCGCGAAGGGCCGGTTCCACATGGTGCCGAAGCTTCCCCACGCGACCGTCATCGCATTGAAGTCCTTCTTCGCGAAGTCCCCGCAAGTGAGCAGGAACCAGCGCTTGTCCCAGATTTCGAAGGGATGAAGAAGGAGCTCCCTGATCGCCACCTTGTTCCGCTCCATGCGATCCTCCCGGGCGAATTCCGCTCGCGGCCCTCACGCATCGCCGGTCATGCGTTTCGCCGTGCTCGGTCCGTTCTCTTCATCTGTTCTGCTTGCGCGATCCGCAGCGCCAGGTTCTGCGCGTCTCCATCGAGTGGAGAGGCTACCACAAAACGGTGGGATTTGGATGTGAGCAGAGGCCGGCGCAATGGCTGCGGGCCGGCCGGTCGTGGGCCTTGTCGACGGGTCGCGCGCGCGATTGCGATCCGGAACCCGGGCAGGTAGCATCCCAGGCACGCGGTCGGACAATGGAATCCGGAGGTTGCATGCATTTCCTTCGCGCTTCGCGATTGGGATCTTCACGAGCTCGCCCGCCGGGAGCCTTGCGGGGGGCGTGGATTCTCGTCTGCATCGCTTTCGCATGCGTTCCCTTCCCGGCCGCTTCCGCGCTGCCCGGGCGAGCGGATGCCGCTTCCCCCCAAGCGCCGCCGGCGGCCCCCGGCGCGTCCGAATCCTCGTCGGTCGTCTCCGTCGCACCGAACGGCCCGGTCTATCGCCCTGCCGTGCGCGATAGCGTGATGATGGAGATGAGCCGGCTGCGCAAGGCGAGGCAGGCTGCGGCCGATTCGTTGTGGATGGACGCGGACCGGCGCGCTCGAGAGCGCGGGCAGACGCGCGAAAGGCGCCTGCAGCTGCGCATGGATTGGACCGGCATCGAAAAGCCGGCCGGTCCGGAGGCCTTCTCCCCGGCGTTTCATTTTCCGCCTCAAGCGCAGTACATGACCGGCACCTGCTGGTCGTTTTGCGCCACTTCGTACCTCGAGTCGGAGGTTGCGCGGCGCACCGGTCGAAAGATCAAGCTGTCAGAGATGTGGGCCGTGTACTGGGAGTATGTCGAGAAGGTGCGCCGATTCGTTCGAGAGTACGGGCACTCGTATGTTTCCTCGGGCTCGGAGGATCAGGGCGTCCGCAACGTCTATCGCCTGTACGGAGCGGTTCCGGCGGAAGCCTATTCCGGAGTTCCGTTTCCCGACGGCCGGCACGATCACGCGCGCCTGGCCGAAGAGCTCGACGCCTATCTCGCTTGGGTGAACGAGCATCACTACTGGGATGAAGAGGCGATCATCGCGCATGTGCGCGGGCTCCTCGACCGCGAGCTCGGCCCGCCTCCCGAGACCTTTCGCTTCGAGGGGCGCGCGTACGACCCGCGGCAGTTCTTTAAGTCGGTTCTCCGCTTGGAGATGGATGATTACATCTCGGTCGTCTCGACCTTGAAACAACCGTTCCACGAGTGGGTACTGTTCGATGTGCCGGACAACTGGAGGCGGGAAGAGGACTACCTGAATCTCCCGCTGGACGAGTTCTATGCGGTGCTGGTGCAGGCCTTGAAGTCGGGCTACACCGTGTCGATCGGCGGAGACACGAGCGAGCCGGGCATGGACGGGGTGGAAGGAGCCGCGGTGATCCCGGAATGGGACATCCCGGCGGAGTTCATCGATCAGGCGAGCCGCGAGATGCGCATCGACAACGGGACGACGACCGACGATCATGGCGTGCATCTCGTCGGCTATGTGCGTCACGGCGGGCGCGACTGGTTCCTGGCCAAGGATTCGAATCGCAGCTCACGCCTCGGGCGGTTCAAGGGCTACGATTTCTATTCGGGCGATTATGTGCGCTTGAAGTCGCTGTCGTACATGGTGCCTCGCGAGTTGCTGCAGGGCCGGTTGCCCGAGGCGGCGGCGAGGTCCGATCAACCGCGGGACGATGCGCGGCAACCGTCCGGAGAGTGAGGACGGGCGCGCGGGCGCGCACAGAGACGAGAGTCGAACAGGGGAGGACCGAGCACTCATGATCAGCATGCGCAGGATTCTTGATGAGCATCGCGGTGGCGGTCGGCAGGGCGCCGGCGGAGAAATCGGTATCGGCGCGCAGCGCGAACAGGTCGGAATCGAACGGCGACTCGCAAAGCGGCTCGTCTTGGCCGCGAGCGTCTTCTTCTTCGTGAGTTTGCTGTCTCCCGCCCTCGTGCCCGCCGCCGGTCCGGGCGTCGAGTGGGAGAAAATGACTCTCGATCAAGCGCTTCTCAAGGCCAAGGACAAGAACCGCATCGTGATGATCGATGTCTTCAGCGATCATTGCATGCAGTGCAAGGACATGGACGAGCAATTCTGGTCGACGGCCGAGGGCGCGCGCCTGGCCGACGATCTGATTCCCTTGCAGATCATGTCCGACGGCCCCGAGGGAGCCCAACTCGGGCGCCGCTTCCCGATTCTCGGCCTCCCGGCCGTGCTATTCATCGGCCCCGACGGAAAAGAGATCGGACGGGTCGTCGGCTTTCGCGGAGTGCAGAGCTTTCTCGATGAAGCGCTCGGCCTGAAGAGCGGGGTCGATCCGCTTCCCGCGGTGGAAGCCGATCTGGCGGCCCAGCCAGGCTCTTTCACTCTGATGGCCAATGTGATCGAGGAATATCTCTTTCGCAAACGCGAGGACCAGGCGAGACAACTGCTCGACAAGATGGTCGCGGCCGACACACAGCGCACCTCGATCGAAGTCACGCGCGCGATGTCCTCGATGGGGAAGTACTACGAGTATTTCAAGCAGGACGGGGAAGCGGCGCTGACGATGTGGAAATCCATCGTCGAGCTCTATCCGACCAGCGCCGGCGTCGCCTCGGGCATCAGCGGCTCGTGCAAGATCGCCGTCTCCTGGGGCAAGACCGCGGATTGGATCGACTGGATCTGCGGAATCGGAGCGGAGCATCCCGAGGACGGCCGTCTGCACTACAACATCGCCATGATCGCGTACCGCCAGGGTCTGAAGCACGCCTGCCTGGCCGCTTCAGCGCGCAAAGCGATCGAGAAGAAGGTCGGCCCCCCGAACATGGGCGAGATCGCCGCGGCGTTGGAGGGCAAGAGCTGAGCGCATGCCAAGGCACTACGCTCCGTTCTTCGTCGGCGTTCGCTTACAAAAAGCGGGCAACCTTCGCTGAGACGGTGATCCGTTTGCCGGCGCGCTCGATCTCGAGGCGGCGGATGTCCCCAGGCTTCCCGCGAAGGGCGTCGATGACGGTTCCCATGGTTGTGCCCGTCGCTTGGAGGCCGTCGATCGTGAGCAATCGATCGCCCGCCATCACCCCTTCGACGGCCGGGCGCCCGTCCATCACGGCGACTCCGATCACCGAGTAGCCGCCATCTTCTTCGGGGCGCAGAGTGAGTCCGACCAGATCCATGTCTTGAACGCCGAACTCGCCGGTGCGGTGAAAATAGACGGCCGAATTCTCGTAGTCGATCTCCACGCGAAAAGCGCCGAAGGCGTTTGGTCCCAGGAAGCCGTCGACGGGGCGGGCGGTCTTCCGCGAATACCATTGGCCCACGCTCGCATCGTTGCCGAAGAAGTTGGGAAGTCCCACGACGCCGACACCTTCGAGGTGCGCCGATCCCCAGGCGATCTCCGGGAGACGCACCACGGGCCAGACGGGCTCATCCGGCCACCATCCCCAGATGTTCGCGCAGCCCAATGCCCCGTTCATGCGCGGCCATTCGGGATGCGCCCGCGACCAGCCTTCGAGGATGCCGGCCGAGGTGAAGCAATAGGATGCGCCGTTGTCGAGCGCGAAGCTCAGGGTGTCTCCGGCGATGACCGCATCCAATTGAACGATGCCGGTCTCGAGATTCACGGCTGCCGGCGAGCGCTCGCCGCGCGGCTCGAAGGCCCCCGGCCGGCCAAGCGTTAATGCGCGCCCGGGGTAATCGAACACCACCCGAAAGCGCTTCAACACCGAGGCGGGAAGGTTGGCATCGATGCGCATGGAAGTGAAGAGCCAGTGCGGTTGCGCCAATACCGTTGTCTGCACCCCCGCGTAGTCGAGGGCCATCTCCCCGATGCGCACGCCCTTGGGTGGCTCAACGTAGATCGCTCCCGCCGCTTGCCCCGCGGAGTCCGTCATCGCGGAAAGGTCGATGCCCAGATCGCGCGCCAGGTCGGCGCTGATGAGACAGGCCGGGTTTCCGGTGTCGACCCAGAGACGCACGGGCCTCCAGGTGCCGTCGGAACGAAGGAATTCGGCATCGAGCAGCATGCGGTTGTGATCGAGGACGAAGGGAACGGTGACGGAAGACGGAGCATCATCGGGTGGAACGGATGGCTCCTCCAAGGCTGCTGCAGGGAGCGAGAGCGCCAGCAGGCAACTTCCGGCGATTGCGATCTGCTGCAGGCATTTCGTCGATCGCATCTCAACCTCCAGGTTTTTGACTTGCGGAAGCGTTCGGAACGCCCGCACATCCGGACCTGTCGAGTTTTCGGCGACCCTCGAGCGGTCGGCTATGGATGCCCGGCTCATATCACCCAAGAATACCGGGATCAACGAGAACACCCGAATCAACCATGTCAAGCCGACAGCCCTAGGGCAAGAGTAAGCGGAATGCCGATCCGCGCGTAGTCGCCGAAGATATAACGGCCGGTCCGAGCACTGTAGGTCTGGCGGCTCTGCGGGTGAGCGCGAGGCGGAACGCTTGGGCGGGCCGGCGTCCGCGCGGCGTGAAGCGAAGTGCCCGTCTTCGCACTGATCTTTCCGCCAAAAACGAAGAGCGGGGGTTGGCTGTTCCAACCGCCCGCTCATTCCGTCTCTCTCGCGCCGATGATCGGCGCTTCAGATCGCGCTTCCGATCACTTCACTTCGACCGTGACCTTCTCCATGACGAGCTTCTCGGCCGTCGCGCCGGTCTGCGAACCCGCCGCCTCCAGCTTCTTCAGCGTGTCCATGCCTTCGACGACTTCGCCGAAGATCGTGTGCTTGCCGTCGAGATGGGGAGTGGGAACGAAGGTGATGAAGAACTGGCTACCGTCCGTGCCCGGCCCCGCATTGGCCATCGAGAGCATTCCGGGCTTGCTGTGCTTGACCTTGGGATCGAACTCGCCCGCGTACTGATAGCCCGGGCTTCCGTTGCCGCGTCCGAGCGGACAGCCGCCCTGCGCCATGAATCCCTTGATGACGCGATGGAAGATCAGGCCGTCGTAGAAGCCGAGCCGGGTGAGATAGATCGTGCTCGTGACATGCATGGGTGCCACGCCGGGCATGAACTTGATGACGATCGGGCCTTTGTTCGTCTGAATGTTCCAGTAGTAGGTGTGCGCCGGATCGAAGGTCGCCTGCTCGGGCTTCGGCAGCGTCGTGCGCCAGTTCGTCTGGCTCTTGTTCACGGCCGTCTTGGCGATCATGGCGTCGATCTGGTCGATGGCTTTGTCCTGCACGCTCTTCTCCTTGACGGCGGGCGCCTTCGCGGCCGCGCCCGGATCTCTGGTGGGGGTTTGCGCCATCGCCATACCGCTCAGGGCCAGGGCGAGAACGCCGATCAACACGGACTTCATTCGCATGCCTCCCTTGGTTCGTGACAAACGCACAACATCCAAGCTCGTCCTCGCGCATGGCGAGCGGTCCCAGAGCTGGACGCTTCCGCTCGAAAAAAATCCGGGTCGACAGGGTACCCGATCGACCGGCCTGCGGCAACCCGGCTCCGATCGATGTTCATAACCGCTTCTGCAAGGCGGGTTCCGGAGAAGCGGCTCCGATTTAGCGCACGATTCTTCGCCTCATGAGCACGATGGCGAGCGCTGAAGCGACCAGCGTCCCGGCAAGCAGATAGAGGAGGCTGGCGGCGAGATGAGGAGGCGGTTGCGCCAGGCATGCGCCGCGCACGAGGTAGGAAATGTGCGTGAGCGGGAGGGCGAGCGCGACGTGCTTGGCCCAGGCGGGCAGCACATCGATGGGGAAGAAGGTCCCGCTGAAGAGAAACATCGGAAAGATGAGCAGGAAGCTCGGGATGTTGAAGGAGTCGATGCGCGGAACGAGCGCCGTCGTGATGAGCCCCGCCGCCGAGAAGAAGAGCCCGCCGATGACGGCGAGAGGCAGCACGAGCAGGCCCGCGGGCCAGGCGATCATGCCGAAGATGCCCGTCATGGCGAGCATGATCGCGGCGGCCATGACCGACTTCGTCGCTCCCCACAGCCATTCGCCCGCGATCACATCTTCAATGAGGAGCGGAGTCGCGAGGATCGCCTGAAAGGTCTTCTGGTAGTACATGCGCACGAAGGAGGCGTAGGTCGTCTCGAAGTAGGCCCAGAACATGATGGAGACGGAGATCACGCCCGGGATCATGAAGCGCAAGTAGGGCAGCGAGCGACCCTGGTAGGCCACCGCGCCGATGAGCGTTCCCATTCCCAGGCCGAAGGCCACGATGTAGAGCACGGGTTCGAGGATGGGAGGCAGGAAGTTGGTGCGCCAGGTGGTGATGTAGACATCGTAGTCGCGGCGCCACACATGCCACGCGCGGCGCGAGACATTGCCGAAGATGGCGCTCGTTTTCATCGCCTGCCTCCGCCGGAGTTCCTCGCCCGCGCGCTCAATCCCTCAGCATGCGGCCCGTGCGATGCAGGAAGACATCTTCGAGAGACGCGCGCCGGATCAGGCGTTGCTGGCCGGGAAAGCGCGCGCCGATCGCCTCCGCGATCCGCCCGCCCACGCGATCGTGCAGATAGAGCCGCTCCTCGCTCTTCTCGCACGGCCACTCTTCCTGCCGGATGAGATCCTCGACACCGGGCTGAAGGTCCCACAGTTCGACCACTTCCTGTCCGATCTCCTGCGCGATCAACTGCTCGGGCTCGCCTTCCAGCACGATCCGGCCGCGATCCATGAGGATCACGCGGGTGCAGAGCTGGGTGGCCTCTTCCATGTAGTGTGTCGTCAGCAGCAAGGTCGTGCCCGCGGCGCGCAACTGGCGCGCGCGCGTCCAGATCGCGTGGCGCCCTTGGGGATCGAGCCCGGTGGTGGGCTCATCGAGGACGAGCATGCGCGGCTCGTTCAGCAGCGCGCGAGCGAGGATCAAGCGGCGCTTCATGCCTCCCGACAGATCGTCCACGGAAGAGCCGGCCTTCTCGGTGAGCTGCGCGAAGTCGAGCAACTCGTCCACGCGCCGCACGAGTGCCCGCCCGCCCAGCCCGAAGTAGCGAGCATAGACGAGCAGGTTCTGGCGCACATTGAAATCGGGGTCGAGGTTGTTCTCTTGAGGGCACACGCCGATGCAGGCCTTGATCCGGCGAGGCTCGAGCGTGACATCCCGGCCGAACACGAGCGCGCGGCCCGAGGTCGGCGGAGACACGCAGGTGATCATGTTAACGGTCGTCGTCTTGCCGGCTCCGTTCGGACCAAGGAACCCCACGCACTCTCCGGCCGCCACGCGAAAGTCGATCCCATCCACGGCGGTGAGCGGGCCGAAACGTTTGGTGAGAGCGCTCGCGACGACCGGAGCCTGTTCCTGTCGCTGCTCGTTCATGGGAGCGCAGGCTAGTGGGTCTTTGCGCGGCTAGCAAGCCGGGCCTGTTCCTCGGGTTGCATCCTTTCGCGCGCGAAAGGCTGTTCGGACGAGCCTTGGTGGTTCGATCGAGCATCCGGCAGAGCCGGAGCGGGCGCTCTCCAGAATTCAGGATGCCACCAGCGGAAATGGTATGACCCTACACTCCGAAACTTCAGCAGGAGCGCAGCAGGGTCATGTGGCGGGAGTGGAATGCGCCTTGCTTCCGGTGAGTTTGCGCACCAGCCGCAGAAGTCCCCCGCGCCTTCTCTCCCTCTCATCCCCGGACATCACGGCGATGGAGCGATCGTCCGTGCGGGGACTCCGATTCTTCGCGCTCTTTCTGTGCGAGGCCGCGGAGACGGCATGTTCGCGGGCGCGGCCATGCGACCGGGCGTTCTCGCGCCCTCGAGCGCGAGCAGGCGGACGGGCACCCCCGTGATCTTGCCTGCGATCGGGATTCGACTGCCGCCGTGCGCGCGAGAACCCTTCCGCCCGCGAAGGCAGGTCGCGCGCGACCGGAGCCGGGTGGCGGGAGGCAGACGAAGCAGGCGAGGCCCGGCGGCGAGAAGCATGCAAACCACTCGCCTGGCTCGCATCCGCATCACGGCTCGACGGCATCCGCCCGGGTTCGTCCAGCCATTGCAGCCGCCGATGGATCAGGCGCTCGATCGAGGCGACGCCGGCGGAATCGTCGGGCGTGACGATCGAGATCGCCCGTCCCCGCCGTCCCGCGCGGGCCGTGCGGCCGATCCGGTGTACATAGTCCTTCGGCGTGTGAGGAAGATCGAAATTGACCACATGCGAGACATCTTGCACATCGATGCCCCGCGCGGCGATGTCGGTGGCGACGAGGATTTGAATGCGCCCCTCGCGAAATCCCTCGAGCGCGCGGACGCGTTCGGCCTGGCTGCGGTCGCTGTGGATGGCAGAGGCCTTGTGTCCGTGTTCGCGAAGCTCCATGGCGAGACGCGAGGCCCCCGACTTCGTGCGCGAGAAGATGATCGCGCGCTCCATGCCTTCGCTGCGAATCAGACTCTCCAGGACGGAGCGCTTCTCGCGCCGGGTCGCCTGCACGAGGAACTGATCCACTTCCTCGAGCGTGCTCGACGGGGGCGCGACTTCGATGCGCAGAGGATCGCGCAGGATGCCCTTGGCGAAGCGGCGGATCTCCTCGTCGACGGTGGCGGAGAAGAGCATCGACTGGCGCTCTTCCGGCAGCAGCTCGATCAGCTCGCGCACGGCCTTGATGAATCCCATGTCGAGCATGCGGTCGGCTTCATCGAGGACGAGGAAGCGAGTGTGACGGAAATCGAGATTGCCGCGCCAGACATGGTCCTTCAACCGCCCGGGAGTGGCGACGAGAATGTCGACCCCCTGGCGGAGCCGGCGTTCCTGCGGCTCGATCGGCACGCCGCCGTACACGGTCGCCGTCTGGATTTCGAGATAGGTCCCGTACAGCTCGAGGCTCTTTCCCACCTGCAGCGCGAGCTCACGGGTGGGGACGAGGATGAGCGCGCGGATGGGAGCGCGCTCGCTTTGCGACAGGAGATGCAGAATGGGCAGCGCGAACGCCGCCGTCTTGCCGGTCCCCGTCTGCGCGCAGCAGATCAAATCCCGGCCCGCGAGCGCGGGCGGAATGCCTTGAGCCTGAATGGGAGTAGGTTGATGATGTTCGTTCTCTTCGAGAGCGCGGATGAGCTCCTCACGAAGCCCCGTTTCCTGAAATGTCATGAATCCTCTTTCGGTGGTCGCTGGAATCGTTCTTCACACCCGAAGGCGTCCCGTCCGGTTCCGCATGGAATGATTACAGGAAGACCTGGAAGTGCTGGTCGCAGAGGGGATGGCTCCTGAATGCGGGTCACCGATCGGCTCTGTCGTTCACGGCTACCTCTGTCTTTCCCTGGACTATCGACCATCCGGGCGGGAAATGCCAGCACGATTTTTGCCGGCCCCGATGGGCGAGCTCCGACGGGCGCGGAGCGATCGCGCGCAAGTGTCATCCTCGCAGGCGGAACGCGCCCGGCAAGGGCAGCGACAAGCGCACGTCCTCCTTCGTCACCGGATGCGTGAAGGCGAGCAGATAGGCGTGCAGGCCAAGCCGCCCGATGGGATTCGTGCGCGCGCCGTACTTGCGATCTCCAACGATGGGGCAGCCGAGCTCGGAGAGATGCGCGCGAATCTGGTTCTTCCTGCCCGTCTCGATTTCGATTTCGAGCAGCGCGTACGAGCGATGTTCGCGCCGCAGGCGATAGTGGGTGACCGCCCGTTTGGCGCCGGCTCCCGGAAGGCCCGAATACATCTTGTGCGCCTGGTTCTCGTGCAGCCAGCTCTGGATCGTGCCCTCGTCGCTGGGCGGCCGTCCCTCGACCAGCGCCCAGTAGCGCTTGCGAACCGCGCGCCAGTTGCGCTGCAGCGCCTCCTGGATCTCAGGGCTCAAGGCGAAGACCATGATGCCGGAAGTCTCGCGATCGAGCCGGTGCACGATGTAGGCGCGCGCGCGCCCGCCCGACGTCTCGCGGACATGGCTTTGCACGCTGCGATAGAAGGTCTCGTCATCGGGCCGGCGGGCGATCGAGAGCGCCCCGGCCGGTTTCTCGATCGCGAGCAGATGCTCATCGGCGAAGAGCAATCGCCCCGGCGGCCGGATGCGCAATGGCGCCTTCTCGCTCGCGATCTCGATCGTCTGCCCCGCGAGCACGCGCGCATCGGCACGCGCGGCGGCAACGCCGTCGATCGAGACCCGCCCATGCCGGACCATGTCGCGCAGCGTGGTCTTCGAGGCTTGGGGCAGACGCGCCTGCAGGAGCTCCAGTAGCACACCCGCTTTCGAGGCCTTGAACTTCGTCATGATCCTATCCGTGGGTCACGCATGCTGCCCGCCATGCGGCGAGCGGTTTCGAGAGAAGGGCATGGTTGTGCGATCTCTGGTCCAGGACCAAGGAGGGCATCGTCGTGCCGGCGAGCCGCGCTTTCAACGCGCCCGCAGGATCATGACGGCCGCCTGCTCGCCGTGCGCCCACAGCCTGCACCAGTAGACTCCGCTTCGGGCGCGCGTTCCGCGATCATCCCGCCCATCCCAAGTGACCTGCTGCCACCCGGCGGACTCCGCGTCGCAGACGAGCGTCCGAATGCATCGACCCGTCACATCGTGAATGTCCATGCGAGCGCGGCCGGGAGCGGGAATCGAAAAGCGCAAGCGAACTTCCTCGCGCGAAGGGTTGGGAGTGGGATCCGATAGAAGAATCCCTGCCGTGGGGAAGGGAGTCGGACCCGATGGCTCGTCCCGCTCCTGAACCATCGTCGCTGCGCAGCTCTGTTCGTGCGTGATGCCGCTCAGCGACGCGAGCAGGTCCTGGAAGGTCGTCCAGCCTTGCGGATCGCTCTTCAGGATGCCGTCCAGCCAGGGGAGGACGAGCTGCGTCACGAAGGCGTGCTGTTGCGCTCGCGAAATCGAAGGGTCCTGGCAGCCCCCTTCACCGAGATTGCAGTAGAAATTCGACTCCGCGAATTGACAGTGGCTCGCGCCGGTGATCGTCACCCAGGTCTTGCAGTCGCAGGCGAGCGCCGCGTACATCGGTTGTTGATGCTGCGCAGGCGGAGTCACGCAATCGTGAGACCCGGAGAAGAGCAGCGCGGGCGCGAGAATGGAGCCGGCCACTTCGATCGCAGAGGGATTCGTCTCGGCGGCGGCGAGATGGAAGATGGCGTCGGCGCTCGGCTCGGCCGCCGCGGCGAGCATGCTCGCTCCTCCGCCCATCGAATGCCCCGCGACGGCGGCGCGCTCGGAGATCGCGCCGTAGAAACGCGAACCGGGCGTCGCTCCCTCGATGCGCATGCGCCGGATCAGGAAGGCGAGGTCGAGACCGAAGGCTTCATGGCTGGGTAAGAGACTCCCTTCGGTGCGCGGAAGGACGACGACATAGCCGGCGGGAGCGAGCGCCTGCCAGATGTAGGCGTACGAATCCCAGCCCATGAAGAAGCCGTGGCCGAAGGCGACGACGGGGAAGCCTCCCTCAGGAGGAAGCGCAACGGGGACATCCTCGCCCGCGATGTCGGCCGGGTAGTAGATCTCGCTCGGGATCGAGCGATTGGCACGCGCCGGATCGGTGTACGTGGCGGAGGTATGGCCGATCGCATAGGCCCAGGCGCACGGCGCGGCGGCATGCAAGAGAAGAACGAGCGCAATCGTCATCCAGAAAGCGAGACCCACAAGCCGGACCGTGTTCGAAGGAGATGCGCTCATATCCAAATTCTCATGATCGCCGTGCGTTCGAGTGCGCATTCGTCTCACTCTCGTGGCGCCCGTTGGTCGCATCCCGGATTCTGTCCGCCGGCCTTGCGTCGACCCGTGGGCTGCGTGGCTCGATTATACCAGAGCGTCCGGCTCGTCCCCTCGCCCTTCTTCGTCCGGCGCCTCTTCGGCCAAGCGCTTGGGCCGGAGGAGCAAGTACAAGGCGAAGATGACGGCCAGGAGAATGCCCGTCACGAGCAGCTCCCCGCGCTTCGCGTGCGCGATCATCACCGCGCAGACGAGCATGCCGCCGAGCGGCACGACCGCGGGCACTTCGAAGTGCCCTTTCGGTTCTCCGCGACGACGCTGGAGAACGAGCAGCGCGAGATTGATGACCAGAAAGACCGTCAGCAAGAGCAGCGCGGTCGCGCGCGCCAGGGTCGCGATGTTGCCGGTGAAGGCGAGCGCGAGGGCGACGAAGAGCAGGGTCGCGATCGCCACATGCGGGGTGCGCCGCTGCCGATGCACCGTGCCCAGCGCGCGCGGCAGGAGCCCCTGGCGCGCCATGCCGTACGCGAGTCGCGATCCCATGACATAGTTCAGCAGCGCCGTGTTCGCGACGGCGAAGAGCGTGATCGCGCTGAAGACCCAGGGGCTCAGCCAGGGAGCCGCCCGGCGCGTGATCTGCACGAGCGGCGCGCCCAGGTTCTTGTCGGCCAGTCGCGAGGCTTCGACCACTGAGACGGCCGTGATGCTGACGGCGAGATAGAGGAGCGTGGCAATCGCCACCGCGACGACCAGGCCCCAAGGCATCGTGCGTTCGGGATCGCGCACTTCCTCGGACACATTGATCATGTCCTCGAAGCCGACGAAGGAATAGAAGGTGAGCACCGCGCCGGAGAACAGCATCGGCAGGGTGAGCGAAACGCGCCCCTGTGCGCTCGCGGGCGTCTGCAGGTAATCGATGCTGCCCCAGTACTTCATTCCGATCGCGATGATGAAGAGCAGGCCGCCCACTTCGATGGCCGTGCACAGCAGATTGGCCCACATCGATTCGCGGATGCCGCGGAAATTGATGGCGGCGAGGGCCAGAAGAAAGACCGCGATCAGGATCCGCGGCGCGATCCCTCCGACGAGCGGGGAGAGATTCTGGGCGAAGACATTGCTCGCGGTCGCAATCGAAGTCAGGCCCGAGGCCATGACCGCGAGGCCGATCGCGTAGGAGAGCAGCGGCTTGCCGAAGGCGCGTTGGGTCACATAGGCGGCGCCCGCCGCGCGCGGATAGCGCGAGGAGATGGAGGCGTAGGTGAGGCCGGTGAGCATCGCCGCCACCATGGCGGCGAGGAAGGCGAGCCAGACGGCGTTGCCCATCGCGCCGGCCGCGACGCCGATCGTGCCGTAGATGCCCGAGCCCACAATGTCGCCGACGCCATAGACGATGAGAAAGAAGAGGCCGATGTGACGCGCGAGCGCGGGAGCGTGGGAGGAAGAGGGGGCGTGGTTGGTAGCGTTGCGTGATGGCATGCGGGCATTCAAGCAGAAGCGCGGCTTTTCCGAAAGAGCGAACGATGCTCGGGAGAGTGCGGCCCGCCCGCGCCTGCGCTTCGGAAGCGGAGGGTGCATCCTCGCGGCTCGGCTTTCGATGGGTGCAAGCGATCCGCATCGTGAGCCTCGGCGATGAGCGGCGCGAGATGTGGAAGGGGCGATCTTCACCCTGGCCGGTGAAGATCGCCCCATGGTGAGGGAAGCCGCGCTCGAATGCCTTCGCTCGTCTCAGTTCACGAGCAGCATCCGCATCGTCTGCTCCGCTCCCTGAGCTCGCATTCTGCACAGGTACACGCCCGACGGCAGCCCGGCCGCGTCGAAGTCCACGCGGTAGCTTCCCGGCGCCATCTCCCGATCGACCAGGGTGCGCGTCAGACGCCCTTGAAGATCGAAGAGCTGCACCGCGACGCGCCCGCGCTCCGCAATGCGGAAGTCGATCGTCGTGCGGCCGTGGAACGGATCCGGACGGTTCGGTTCGAGAGCGAGACGCGCGGGCGAGCCATCGGGAGCGCTCGAGCCATCGTCATTGGCCGCCCCGGGAGTCGGCACCGGCGTGATCACGAACGGGCCGCTGCCGTTCGGGATGCGGGCGAGCGAGTAGTTCGTCTGCTGCGGGCCGAAGGTCGTCTGATCGACGACGCTCAGGTCCGCATTCGAGAGCACCACATCCTCGCCGTCGGCCGAGAGCTTGAAGCCCGCGTGGAGACCTTCCTGCCCCGTGTCCTCGTCGCACCAGATGACCAGATATCCATTCGCGGGAAGGATCGTGCCGGTGGGGAACTGCCACTTCGTCGGCGCGCCCTGGCTGTCGCTCAGATACAAACCGGCCATCGCGATCGCCTGCCCGGTCATGTTGTAGATCTCGAGCCAGTCGTCGGTTTCTCCCGCGGGGTCCTCGATGATGTCGTTGTCCGCCATGATCTCGTTCACGACGACATCGCCCGCCGGGACGATCGTCCCGTATCCGTTGAACGCCTGGAAGGTCGGCGGTCCCTGCACGAACACGCCGGTGCCGTTCGGAACGCGCGCCATGGTGAGATTGGCCGTCTGCGCGCCAAAGGTGACGCCGTCGAGAAGCGCCGCGGCCTGATCGTAGAAACCGATGTACTCGCCGCCCGCGGAGAGCTTGAAGCTTGCGTGCAGCCCTTCCTGCCCGGCGTCGTCGTCCAGCCACACGATCAAATATTCGTTCGCGCCGATCGTCGTGCCGGCGGGGAACTGCCAGAGCGTGGGCAAGCTCTCGGTATCGGAGAGATACATCCCGCCCAGGTCCACCGCCTCGGCGGAATTGTTGTAGAACTCGACCCAGTCTTCCGCCTCTCCGGCCGGATCGAGAATCTGGGTGTTGCTCGCCGCGAACTCGTTCACGACGACGACACCCACGCCGAGCCCGTTCCGTCCATTGAAGGTGGGATGGCCTTGCACGAATTCTCCGGTGCCGTTCGGGATGCGGGCCATGGTGAGATTGGCCGTCTGCGCGCCGAAGGTGACCGAGTCGAGCACTGCTCCCTGCAGATCGGAGAACCCGATGAACTCCCCGCCCGCCGAAAGCTTGAAGTCCGCGTGCAGGCCTTCCTGATCGAGATCCTCATCCGCCCACACGATCAGGTACCCGTCGGGAGCGATCGTCGTGCCGGCCGGGAATTGCCACAGGGTGGGATTCGAGGCGGTGTCGGTCATGTACAGGCCGCTCAGATCGATCGTCTGCGTGGTGTTGTTGTAGAGCTCGATCCAGTCCTCGGCTTCGCCGGCGGGATCGAGGATCAGCGTATTGCTCGCCGCGAATTCGTTGATCGCGACATCGCCCGGAGCGATCACGAATTCGCAGGAGATCCCGAGCGCCGCGAGCTGCGTCTCCACGCTCGCCCCCCGCGCCGCGATGAAGGGCTTCAATCCGGGCTTGCGATGGCCGCCCACGGCCAAGTCGCTATCGAGATTGGTCTCGAATTGCTCGTTCGTGTACATCTTGCGCGGGTCCGCGTAGACATAGGGGCGGACCAGGTTCGCGAGCTCATCGACCCGCGCCTGCAGCCCGTCCACCGAGTAGTGCTCGTTGAAGAGTTCGCAGAAGGTCTGCAGATAGTCGTGGCACAGGACCGGATCGCCGAAGATCTTGCCCGCGAGCGGCCGGTTGGCGGCGTTGCTCACATAAGTGATGCTCAGATCCTCGAAGTTCGTTCCCAGCGACCAGTAGGAGCCGAAGCTCATCCCCGCGTCCCAGACGATCCACTCCATCTTGGTCGTGAGCGGATTGAAGTAGGCGTAGAAATTGCGGCAGCTACCGACATACGAGTCGAGATTCGCGAGCAGGATGTCGGCTGCGAAGGCGCGGTACACGCTGGGCAGGTTGATGACCGGCGGCATGGCCGCGGAAACATCCGCGGTGTTGTTGATCGAATCGATCACCGCGATCAGATCCGTCCAGATGGGATAGGAGGGCTCGTCGGTCTTCAACTCGTAGCGATTCAGATAGTAGCTCGGATCGTCGCCGTACCACTTGAAATCCGAAAGCACCGGCATCATCAGCCCATCGACCGCCTTGTAGAGGTTGCCGTCGTTGTCCCCGTAGTGCGTTCCGAGAAAGGTCTTGTTGACGTGCTCCTCGAGACCGTAGAGGCCCCACACCTCTCCGTTCAGCGAGAGCTGCGCGAAATTGCCCCGCGGCCCGGGAATGCCCGCCTCGTGATTGAAGTCGAGATGCAGCTTCTCGCGGATGAAGGTCGGGTCCTCCCAGCAGTTGTTCAGATGCACGCCCTTCAGGCCGTCCCACAGCTGATCGCCGTGGAACTCGTCGAAGCTGAAACGGAAGGGCTTCTTGTCGTTGGGATGCGTGTAGGAGGCGTTGCCCTTCAAGCGCACGCCGACGCTGTCGAACACCGTGCCGTCGATGGTGACGGTCGCGGGCATGTAATGTTCGAGCCCTTGATTGTAGTAGTAGACCAGCGAATCCCAGTAGGCCGGCTGCCAGAAGTCGATGTTGATCGCATAGACATGCGTCTCGCCGAAGACTAGGTCGCCGGGCGCGGCGTGGGCAGCACACGGCAGCAAGGTGAGCAGGAGCAGGGCCAACCAGGAGAAGCGATACGCGTTCATGGCACCCCCTTGGATCTCGACGATAGAAAATGCGGGCCGGATGGCCGGTTTGCGCCGATGCGGCATGAGGGAGGCACGGAGGCCGGCAGGCAAACGAAAACGCAGGCACCTCTTGGCGCCCGAGTCGGTTTCGGGGGATCTCGATGCTGTCCCGCCCGTGGTCACGCCCATCCTCCCAGGAAGGAGACAGCCGGAAACCGCGAGCGTTAGGCGGTTTCTGCCCGGCGGACGCGACATCCGTCACGAGGCAGCATGTTTTTTCTAACACTGCGGCCTTCGGGTCTGTCTATATGCCGGGCATGGGGATTCCCGGCGCCGACGACAAAGCCCTGATCGAACGGGTGCGCTGTGGAGATGCAGCTGCCTTTGAAGCGCTCGTCGTGAGGCACGCGCGGGCCGCGTTCGCGGTCGCGCTGTCGTTCGCCGCTAATCACGCGGATGCCGAGGATATCTGCCAGGATGCCTGGGTGCGTGCGGTCGAGCACATCGAGGATTGCCGCCAGCCGGAGAAATTCGCCTTCTGGCTGCTTCAGATCGTCCGCAATCGCGCGCGCAATTTCCTCGAGCATCGACGCATTCGGGCGGCCCAGCCGTTGGATGACGCCTTCGCGTCCGGGGGCCCGGCGGGAGGAGAGGATCCCGTCCGCTCGCTCGAACGGCGGAGGCAGCGGGCGGTGCTCGAGCGGGCGATCGATCGCCTGCCGCACGAGCAAAGGGAAGTGGTCCTGCTGCACGATCTCGCCGGATGGAAGCATCGCACGATCGGCGAGGCGCTGGGGATTTCCGAAGTGCTATGCAGGCAGCGCCTGTTTCAGGCGCGAGCGCGATTGCGCAGGTTCATCGAGGACGACGCTCAACGGTGAACCATGAATCTTGGAGGTGAACCATGAGCCAGGGGCGGAAAGAGCGTCACAAAGGTGGACTGCCGCCCGATGCCGAAGCGGGAATCGATTTCTCTCCATTGGATCCGACCCAGGACCGGGATCGATTTCAGCGCTTCGTGCGCGAGATGGGAGCGGCCGCCCGAGAAGCCTTCTCTCATCGCCGTCCGCTTCCCAGACTGGGCGACATCATCCTGCATTGGAAGCGGCCCATCTTCGCGGCTTCCGGCCTTCTGCTGCTGTGGTCGCTACTGATCTTTGCCATCGTCGATCGCCCGGTCGTGAGGCAGTCCATGGACGAAGCGCTCGGCATTCCGGCACCCTGGGCGCGCTGGAGTCAGGCGCAAGAGAAGCCGACGGCCAGCGAGATTCTTTTCGGGAATGAGATGCCCGGCGACGAGCGGACTCCGTGGCTCGAGGAGAGGCGATGAAGTCGGGATTCGAATCGCTGCAGCGTTTTCATCTCCAGGCGATCCTGCTGCTGCTGGTCGTCTTTCTGATCGGAGCGGTGGTGGGCGTCGCCTTTCAACGCGCGCAATGGGGCCGGTGGCATGGGTCCGGCCGGCCTCCGAGCCCGGGGCGCTTGCCGCCGGAGTTGAGCGAAGGCTTGAACCTGCGCCCGGAACAGGAACGGGCGATCGATGAGATCCTGAAGACCTTCGGTCCGAAGACCGATGAAGTGATGGCCGATTGCCTTCCGCGCATGGAAGCGTTGCGGGACAGCGCGTTCGCCCAGGTTCGCGCGCTTCTCGATCCGGACCAGCGGAGAATCCTGGACGAGCGAAAAGACCGGCGCGGGCGCGGCCCGCATCCACTCTGGGGCAGCCGACCGGGCGAGCCGCCTCCCGGCCCGTCGGGTGAGATGCGGGACAAAGGCGGCCCGCCGCAAGACGGGGGCGCGGACACGCGAGGGGCAGACTCGCCCGACTGAAAAAGATATGATGCGGCTCCTGACGAATCCCCGGCCGTGATTCAGGGAGCGCGGCCGGAAGGAATCATCGGCCTTCACGCGAGAAAGGAGTCGACATGGGCGAGGCGGACATTCTTCAAGGAATTGCAGCAGCGAAGTTGATCGAGTATCAGCCGGGCACGATCGTCAGCAAGATCCTCGTGAAGTCGCCATCGGGAACCATCACCGTCTTCGCCTTCGACAAGGGGCAGGAATTGAGCGAGCACACCGCGCCGCACGACGCGCTGGTCATGCTCCTCGATGGCGAAGCGGAGTTCCAGGTTTCCGGAAAGCTCCATGCGCTGAAGAGCGGCGATGCCCTGCTCATGCCCGCACGCTCCCCGCATGCGGTGAAGGCGACGCAGGGGTTCAAGATGCTGCTCGTGATGATTCGCTCGGAATAGCGTCGCTTCGCTTGCTCCGGTGATTTCGGCAGAAGCCGCCGGCGGAAGGCAACAATCCACGCCGGCGGCGCCGGTCCAGTTGTCGCATGCGGATTGCCCGCCCTTGCGAACCGATGATCGCGTGCGCGTGGCGCATCATGCCGTTCTGTTGCGGGAAGCGGGCAACATAGTTGCAGCTCGCGCCCGCGTCATCGCTCCTCCTGTGGTTTTCGGAACTCCCTGACCTGCCCTCGGTTCTTGAGGGGCAAGTGGCGGCAGGCACGCGCCGATCGATGAAGAGAATCCGGTATCCACGCGCGCGCATGCGATCGTGTATCATTTTAGCGGAATGAATGAGGTCGGGCGTCCAAGGATCCACGAACCATTGATCAGGAGCACGATGCGAAGCTTCTTCCATAGCGCGCTTGCCCGGCGGCTGTCTTCGTTGCACGCCATCGTCGCTGTGACGCTGCTCATCGCGTCGGCCCATATCTGCACGCACACGCCTCTCTCCGCTCCCCCTTCGGCTTGTCCGGTCGTTGATGCGGCCGAGGGAGAGCACTCGGCCTGCGAAGCCGGCGGTACCGCTTCTCAGGTTTGCTGTCTCTGCATCTGCAAGACTCCCGGCAGCGCGATCGTTTCGGTTCCGCTCGAAGAACCGCTCCTCTCCGGCTGGCTCGTCATCGACGCCGGTCGACTAGGAGAAGCGTTCTTTACAGACTCTCTCGATCGTCCTCCGCGCTTCTTCCTCTAATCCTCTTTTCCTTTTCGCTCCCATTTCCGAATGCCGGGGTCAAGAGGTCCGGCGAACAAACATCCCGATCATCCGAGGACAACGAGCCGCGCTCGAAAAGGAGCTGATGCTCTCCGGCCTACGGGAAATCGGCTTCTCGAATGTTCAACGACATCGGTTCGATGAGGAGAACCCATGAAGCAGGTTCGACAAAAACCGCGCAGCATTCTCGCGGCGCACGTATCTGTCCAGGCTTTCGCGATCCTGATGCTTCTTGCCGCGGTCCCCTTCGCCAGAGGCTTGACGCTCGAAGAAGCGCGCGAGCGCGCGTTCGCGCACAGCCCCGCTTTACGGGCGGCCGCGAGCGAAGCGCAAGCGGCCGAAGGGGCGCTGCGCCAGGCGGGCGCCTGGCCGAATCCCGAGATCGAGATGGAAGCGGAGAACTTCGGCGGCGATCTGCCCGGTTGGGATGAATCCGAATGGACGCTTTCGCTTTCCCAACCGCTCGCGCTCTTCGGGGAACGCGGCGCGCGTGCGGAAGCGGCGCGGCACGGCCGGGAGGCGGCGGCGCTCGCTCTGGAAGCGCGCGAATTCGATCTGCTCACGGAAGTCGACCGGCGGTTCGCCCGCGCGCTTGCGGCCGGTGCGCGCGTCGCAGCCGCGGAGGAAAGCGATCGGATTGCGGCCGACATCGTGCAAGCGGTGAACGCGCTCGTGCAAGCCGGAGAGGTCTCGCCCATCGAGGAGGATCGAGCCGAGGCCGAGCGGGCGGGGGTCGCCATCGAGTTGCGCAACGCTCGCCTGGAAGAAGAGACGGCCCTCCGGCAGTTGGCCGAATTGTGGGGAGCGCGCGCAGGGGATGTCGAGAGCCTGGAAGGCTCCCTCGAGATCGATGCGACCTCTCCAGCGCCCGGCTCTTCCGCGGCCGCCGCCGAATCTTCGCCCGATTGGCTGAGAGGCAAGGCGCAGGAACGAAGCGCGCAGGCCGCTGTCGCCCAGGCGAAGAGAGCGGTTTGGCCGGAGATTGCGGTGCGCGGCGGGATCCGGCGCGCGAACGGTGAAGAACAGACGAGTTTTGTCGCCGGCGTCGGATTCGAGTTGCCGCTCTTCGACCGCGGCGGCGGAGCGATCGAGGAAGCTCGCGCGAGGCTCGCGCAAGTTCGCGCTGAGCGCGCCGCGGAGGAGAGCCGGATCCTGCTTGCGCGCGAAACGGCCTACGCGGCGTTGTCCAACGCGATCGAAACCGCGCGCACCGTGCGCGAGATCGCCTTGCCGCGCGCGCAGGCGATTCACGATGCCGTCCAGGAAGGCTATCGGCGGGGGAAATTCTCGCTGCTCGACATGCTCGATGCGCGCCGCTCGCTTGAGCAGGCGCGCCTGCAGTCCATCGATGCATGGGAATCGGTCTGGTTCGCGCGCGCCGATCTGGAGCGCCTGCTGGCTACGCATCGGAGTTCGAACGAAGGAGGATCGCGATGATGACCATGAAGAATGCGGGATCGGGGAAGAATGCGGACTCGGGAATGCTGAGGAATGGACGGCCGGCGGCTCGGGCGGCGTTCGCGGGCTCAACATTCCTGTTCGTCTTTGCTCTCTTGCTCGCCAGCGCGTTGACGGGCGCGATCGGATGCGGCGGCGGGCGCGCGGAGGCCGAGGGGGATGACGCGCAGCGCGCGCATGGCGAAGATCTTCACGCGGAACACGCGCATGCCCAAGATGCCCATGCCGGACACGCACATGGCGGAGACGCGGAGGCGATCAGCGATCTCGATCGCCCGATTGCGGAATTGATCGCCGAGCGCTGCGAGCACGACATGCTCACGCACGCATGCGACGAGTGCCGTTACGAGACCGGCATCGTCAAGGTGAGCGCCGATCTCATCGACGCGGATGGGCCCCTGGCGCTCGCGCACGCCACCTTGCTCGAGAGCAAAGAGGGCGAGACGCATGTGGGCGAGGTGCGCCTGAACGAGGAGCGCTCCGCCTTTGTGTGTCCGCGCGTGGAAGGCACGGTCCACTCGATCCTGGTCGATGTCGGGCAAGTGGTACAACGCGGGGACGCGCTCTACACCGTCACCAGCGCCGGCTTTTCCGAGGCCAAGGCCGCCTACCGGAAAGCGCGCGCCGCGTTGCGGCTGGCCGATGCCGAGCAGGAACGCGAGCGCGACCTGTACGCGAAGAAGATCAGCCCGCACAAGGATGTGCTCGAGGCGGAAGCCGCGCGCGAAGACGCGGCCGCAGCGGCCCAGGCGGCGCGCGAGCAATTGCTCGCCTGCGGGATGAACGCAAACGAGATCGAGCGTCTGGCATTGGCCGGCGCGGAAACGGGGAGCGGCAATTCCGCCGGCGGCGAAGCGCTGACCGTGCGCGCTCCCTTTGCCGGCGTGGTGCTCGAACGGAGACTGAGCATCGGCGCAAACATCGGGCCGGGAGACGAGCTCCTGCTTCTCGCCGACACCTCCGAGATGTGGATTGCGACCAGCTTGTACGAGCGCGAGCTCGCGCGTGTGACCGGACCGCGGCCGGGAAGCGGCTCTCTCGCGTATGTCGAAGTGCCCGCGTATCCGGGACGCGTCTTCGAGGGGCGCCTGGACCGGTTCGGCGGAACCTTGAACGAATCCACTCGCACTCTCGAGGCACGCGTGATCGTGCCGAATCCCGGCGGTCTGCTGCGCGCGGGCATGTTCGCGAATGTGCGTCTGCTCGGGACAGGAAGCGAACGCGTGCTCGCTCTCCCGGCCGAAGCGGTTCTCGAGGACGAGGGACGCCGGTTCGTCTTCATTCCACTGGAAGCGCCCTACTTCATCCGCCGTCCGGTGTCGACCGGCCGCGCCTGGGAAGGTTGGGTCGAAATCGTCGACGGCCTTTCGGCGGGCGACGCGGTCGTCGGTCAAGGCGCCTTCACGCTGAAATCCGATGTCCTGCGCTCGAAGATGGGCGCCGGATGCGCCGACTGATCGGGATCCGCCGCCGTGCGATGCCGCACGCGCGCCAGGTAATGCCGCGCGCACGCAGTCGCGCCCGGACGCGCGGGCAGAGACGGTTTGCCGGGATGGGGAAGGAGATGCAGGCATGAACAAGCTCTCGCACTTGCCGCTTACGAAAGGCGGATCGGTTCTCGCGATCGCGGCGCTTCTCGCCGCGCTTGGTTGGGTGGCGTGGACCCGGCTGCCGATCGACGCCTTTCCCGATGTCACGAATGTCCAGGTCATGATTCTCACGAAAGCCTCGGGGCTTTCGACCGAGGAATGCGAGCAACGCATCACCTATCCCATCGAACAGCAAATGGGCGGCCTGCCGCATGTCGAGCTGGTCCGCTCGCTCTCGCGCGCGGGGCTTTCGCAAGTCGTGGTCGTCTTTCGCGACTCGGTGGATCCCTACTTCGCGCGCCAGGTGGTCTTCGAGCGCCTGCAGGAGGCGCGCGAAAGTCTGCCTGAGGGGGTGGAGCCCGAATTGGCTCCCCTGAGCACCGGGTTGGGCGAGATCTTTCAGTACACCATCGAGGGCGACAGCCTTTCCGCCATGGACCGGCGCACGATCCAGGACTGGCTCGTCGCGCCGCAGCTGCGCACCATCGCGGGCGTCACCGAGGTAAACAGCTTCGGAGGCCTCGCCCGCCAGTACGAAGTCGTCGTCCACCCCGAGCGGCTCGTGAAGTACGGATTGACCCTCAGGGATGTCGTCGAGAGCGTGGAAGGAAACAACGCGAACGCGGGCGCGGGGTACATCGTGAAGGGCTGGGAACAGGTCTACATCGTGGGCCAGGGCCTGTTCACGACCGCCGCCGATATCGAGCAGGTCGTGCTCACAGCGAGCCACGGCGTGCCGGTCTTTCTGCGGGATGTCGCCGATGTGCGCATCGGCAGCATGACGCGTCAAGGCGCGGTCACACGCGATGCGCGCGGGGAAACGGTCGCGGGCATGGTGATCATGCTGCACGGCGAAAATTCCAAGACGGTCGTCGAGCGCGTGAAGGAGGCGGTGGGGCGCATCCAGGCGAGCCTTCCCCGGGGCGCGCGCCTGGATGTCTTCTATGACCGGACGGCGCTCATCGAAGCCTGCATCAAGACGGTCATGGATGCGCTCCTCATGGGCGCGCTGCTCGTCATCGTCATCCTCTTCTTCTTTCTCGCCGAATTGCGCACGGCCTTGATCGTCGTCCTCTCGCTGCCGATCACCTTCTTGTACACCTTTCTCCTCATGCGGGCGACGAATCTGTCGGCGAATCTGATGAGCTTGGGCGGCCTGGCCTTCTCGGTCGGCATGGTGGTGGACGCATCCATCGTCGTGGTCGAGAACATCCGCCGGCATCTGGCCGAGCGAGGCGCGGGGGAGTCGAAACGCGCGGTCGTGATCGGCGCCCTCGAGGAAGTCGCCCGCCCGGTCAGCTTCTCGGTGCTCATCGTGGCGCTCGTGATCGTCCCGCTCTTCACGCTGCAAGGCGTGGAAGGAAAGATGTTCCGGCCGCTCGCCCTGACCCTGCTTCTCGCGCTGCTCACCTCGATCCTCGTCGCGATATTCGTCGTGCCCCCGATCGCCGAACGCGTGCTGCGCGCCGTTCCCGAACGCGAGTTCGGCATCGTGCGCCGGTTCCATCAAGGCTATCTGCGCCTGCTGGAACGCGCCATGCGCAGGCCGAAGAGGACGATCGCCGTCGCCGTGGCGGTGCTCGTCCTTTCGCTGGGGCTCTTGCCCAGACTGGGTACGGAGTTCATCCCTTCGCTCGACGAAGGCGCGATTGCGATCAATGTCGTCCGGCTGCCGAACGCCTCGCTCGACGGATCGGTGGCGATCGGCCAGGAAATCGAGAAGCGCGTGCTGCGCTTTCCCGAAGTCTCGACGGTGGTGTCGAAGACGGGCCGGGCGGAGATTTCCGAGGATCCGATGGGCCCCGAGCAGAACGATGTCTTCATCATGCTGAAGCCTCGGCGCGAGTGGAAGACGGGACGGAACAAGCAGGAGTTGATCGCCGCCCTGAACGCGGAGATCTCCGCGATCCCGGGCTTGCGGCTCTCCTTTTCGCAGCCGATTGCGCTGCGGGTGAATGAACTGATCTCAGGCGTGAAGAGCGATCTCGCGGTCAAGATCTTCGGTCCCGATCTCGAAGTGCTGAAGGGCCATGCCGATCGTGCGGCCGCGATTCTCGGGCAGGTGCACGGAGCGCAGGATGTGAAGGTCGAGCAGATCTCGGGCATGACCCAGGCGACGATTGCGCTCGACCGCGCCGCGATGGCGCGCCATGCGATCAACGCGGCCGATGTGAACGATCTTCTCGAAACCGGAGTCGCGGGCCGGGTAGTGAGCACCTTCGTGGAGGGCGAACAGCGCTTCCCGATTGCGGTCCGGTTGAGCGAGGACGCGCGCAACGATCTTCCCGCGCTCGAGAACCTGCTCATTCCCGCTCCCGGCGGAGAGCGGATCCCGCTCGGGCAGATGGCCGCGATTCATCTGGGCGATGGGCCGGCCCAGATCAGCAGGGAAAACGGCATGCGGCGCGTGGTCGTCGAGACGAATGTGCGCGGCCGGGACTTGGGCGGGTTCGTGGCGGAAGCGCAGGAGCGGCTGCGCGATCTCGAAGCCTCGCTGCCGCCCGGGTACTTCGTGCGCTACGGCGGGCAATTCGAGAACCAGCAGCGCGCCATGCGCCAGCTCGCGATCGTCGTTCCGATGGTCCTGCTCCTGATCGCCTTCCTGCTCTACTCGGCGCTCGGCTCGGCGCGCAATTCGCTGCTGGTGATTCTCAATCTGCCTTTCGCGCTCGTCGGCGGATTGATCGCCGCGGTCGCGTTCGGCATGCATCTCTCGGTGTCCGCCGCGGTCGCGTTCATCGTGCTCCTCGGCATCGCGGTGCAGAACGGGGTGGTGTTGCTGGCCTTCTTCCGTCAGCTCAAAGAACGCGGGCGCGATGCGCGCGACACGGTGATCGAAGGGTGCCGCCTGCGTTTCAAGCCGCTATTCATGACCGCGCTAACGAGCTTCATCGGGCACTTGCCGATGCTCTACGCGACCGGCTCGGGTGCCGACATCCAGAAGCCGCTGGCGGTCGTGGTCATGGGCGGGCTCGTCACTTCGACGCTGCTCACCTTGATCGTGCTGCCGGTGCTGTACTACGCGATCGAGAGCCGCAGTCGCGGGGTCGCGGCGATGAACAAATCCGCCTCACTGGAGGAAGCAGCGGTGTGACGAAAACGCACGGCGCGTCAATCGTCGTGCAACACTCGAAAGCCGGAGCGGAGGAGATGCTCCCAGGTCTCGTCCAATTCCGCGAGCGGGGGCACGAAGACGACCGTTCCGTCACGGCCGCGGGTCAGCAGCACGCGATAGGCGTTGCGCCTAAGCTGCAGCGGGTCGTGCACTTTCGCTCCGCGCTTGTACCCGCGGGCGAGGGCGTTGGACCAGCGCCCTTCCGCGCGCAGGAAGTCCGTTCCCCAGGCGAGGACGGCCAAATCGAGCTCCAATCCTTGCGCCGCGAATTCCGTGGCGATGTCGCGCAGGCGGCAACAGGAATCGGGCTCGTCAGGCTCGGCGTTGTACCAGGGGCCGACGCGCAGGCGCTTGGTGGTTTGAAAGCTGTTGTCGAGGCCGAAGCTCACGAGGTCTTTGTCTTTGGAGGACGCGAGCAAGCCGAAGCGGGCTAGCGGAAACTTGGCGTAGCGCTCGCGCGCATAGCGGCGGGCCTGTTCGATGTCGCGCGTCAGCAGGAAGCGATGTCGTTCCGCGTACAGCTCGTTGCCCAATGTGCGCACCATCCCGACCGGTTCGTCGTCTTCCAGCAGGCCGTTCACGAATTCATGAACCTTGGGCGTCAAGTGATAGCGTATCTCGGTGTCGAGATTGAAGCCCGGCTCCCATGAAGTCTGCAGGCCGACGAATTCGCGTTCGAGGTGCGCGGGCGCATGTACGCTCCATTCACCGCGGCGGTCCGAGCGCTCGATCGCCTGCCGCCATTGCGCGATGCCGCCTTCCTCGCCGACATGGATCTCCTGTCCGCTTCCGATCAATCCGACCACCAGGCACCATTCGGGCACGCGCTCGGCGAATTCGATGAACCATTCCGGCTCGGTCTTTTCCTGCGCACCCTCCGCGTGCGTCTGGGCCATCTTCTCGGCGTCGAAGGCGCGCTGGGCTTCGTCGAAGATCAACACATGCTCCGGTGGAATGCGGGTCGCGCGTCCCGAATAGGCCTTCACATACTCCTTCACGCCGCGCACGAAGGTGCGGCCTCCGCCGCCCGCCTTTCTGAGCGCATGTTGCAGCACTTCCACGAGCGGCCCGTTTCCCGAGAGGAACACCGCCGGAGAGGAAGGTCTTCCGCCCGCGCGCTCGATCGCGAGGCGATCGAGCTCCGGCTCATGGACAACCCGCAAGCCCACGAGCGTCTTCCCGGATCCCGGAACGCCGGTGATGAGCGCTAGCCGTCTCGTCTTCGTGGCCGCCGCTTGCTGCGCGATCTGCAGGATGCGATGCACGGCGGGATCGGTGGCCGCCCGCGCGCGCTTGATGTACGGCAAGGGCTGGCGATGGAAGAGCTCGCGCGCCGCGGTCACGAGGCTCGGCATCGGCTGATACGCGTCTTCGCGCAGGAAGCGCTCGGGCGAGAGGGCCGGCGCGGTGGACTTGCGCGAGAATTCGAGGAGCAGGCCGTCCAAACCGGCAGGCCCGACCACATGCACATCGTCGATTCGCGACCGTTCTCCCTGCGCGCGGGTGGGTACGAGCACCGCATGCACCGGCCGCTCGTGGCATTCCGTATGATAGGCGCGTAGGTCGCGCGCGTACGCCATCACCTGGTCGATGTCCGCGGGGCTCGGCCGCTCCTTGCCTTTCAATTCGAGCACGACCACGACGCCGTTTTCGAGAACGATCACATCGGTGCGCCGCGATTCGAGCGGCAGCTCGTATTCGAGAATGGCAGTGTAGGTCCGGGCATCCGAATCGCTGTCGATGAGCTCGTTGCATTCGCGCTGCAGGAAGGGAATCGACTGCGCCCAGGCGCGCTGTTGGGCGGCGCCCGCGTCGCGCACGAACCCTTCGAGACTCACGCGAATGACTTTCGGTTCGGTGCGCGTGAAGGTGGGAAGATCGGAGTTCCACCCGCAGGGACGGCGATGATTCCGCGGCGGAGTCGCAGCGTATCCGTCGCCTCGATTCATACGGCCCTGCCTCCTCGCTGGATGAATGCCGAAGGAAACGCAGGTGGACAATAGCTGTCCGTGTGCGGCGAGGCAACGACCTTGCGCGTGCAAGCGGCGAGGAGTATACAGCGCAAGGAATGTCTTCCTTCAACTCGACCAGCGCGCTCGCGCGCGCGCGGCAGGTTCTCGGACGCCTTGCTCCCGGCGCCTGGCTTGCGGCGGGCCTCACCCTGCTTCTGCACCTGATCTCGAACGGCCGCTACGGAATGTTCCGCGACGAATTCTACTACCTCGCCTGCGCGGACCATCTGGCCTGGGGCTACGTGGACCACCCGCCCTTCTCGATTGCGATGCTCGCGGCCTGGCGTGGGCTGGTCGGTGACGGCGCGTGGGCGATTCGGCTCGTTCCCGCCCTTCTTCACGCCGGCGTCGCATTGGGGGCGGCCGACCTGGCGCGGCGGATTGGCACGTCCGGACTTGTGACGGGCCACGAGATCGAAGGCGGGAGAGAGGCGCACGCAGGCAGAACCGGCGCGCTTTCCGGAATTCCGCAGCGGGCGAGCGGGTTCGCTCAAACCATCGCCGCCCTGACGACCGGCTTGATGCCCGGCATGCTCGGGACCACGAGCGTGATGTCGATGAATGCCTGGGAGATCGCCATCTGGACGGCGCTCGTTCTCGTCTTCTGCGCGCTGCTCATCGATCCATCGAGGCCTTCACTAAGTTCCGATCGCGCGCGGCCGGGATTGTGGGTCCTTCTCGGATTTCTTGCAGGGCTCGGACTCCTGAACAAGTACGGGATCGGGATGGCTCTGGCCGGGATCGCGGCCGGGATCGTGCTCTCTCACTTGCGGACGCGCCTGCGCACGCGATGGCCGTGGATCGCGGTCGCGATCGCCTGCGCGATCGTGCTTCCGCATCTTCTTTGGCAAGCGCGACACGGCTGGCCGACGCTCGAATTCATGGAAAGTGCGCGTGAGAACAAGATGATCGCCTTCGGGCCAGGCGCCTTCTGGGGACAAGTGGTCTTCTTCGCGCATCCGCTGTATGCGCCCGTGTGGCTGATCGGTCTCGCGGGGCTGCTCTTCGTGCGAAGGCTGCGCCGGGTGCGCGCGCTCGCCTGGACCTTCATCGTTCCGGCGATCGCTCTCACGGTCGGTCAGGGCAAGCCGTATTATCTTGCGCCTGCCCTTCCAGTCCTTCTCGCTGCAGGAAGCGTGATCATCGCCGGATGGATGGCTCACCTTCGCGTGAATGTCCGTCGATGGACAGCCGTTGCCATTCTAGTGAGCGTACTTCTCTCTGGCCTCGTGACCGCTCCTCTCACGATTCCATTGCTTCCGGTCGATGCGTATGTCCGCTATGCGAAGATGCTCGGCGTTTCTTCCCAGTCGGAAGAGCGGCACGCGCAAGGCGTCTTGCCTCAGCATTTCGCCGACCGGTTCGGCTGGCCGGAGCTGGCTGGAGAAGTAAGGCGCGCATGGCAGAGCCTCTCGCCGGAAGATCGAGCCGACTGCACGATTCTTGCGGGCAATTACGGAGAAGCGGGCGCAATCGCGTATTACTGTCGCGAACCCGGATTTCCTCCGGTGGTCTCCGTGCACAATGCGTTTCACACCTGGGGCCCCGGAGACCGGTCGTGGGATGTCGTTCTTGCGGTCGGAATGTCGCGAGAAGATCTGACGGCGTTCTTTGCGGAAGTGGAGCCCGTCGGACGGCATCAGCAAGCGCTTGCCATGCCCTATGAGGCGGATCTCGTCATCTGGCTGTGCCGGAAACCGCTCGGGCCGGTGAAGGAAGGCTGGGCGGCGGCGAAGCATTACATCTGACGGATGAAGGAACTCGCCCGCGCGGTTCTGCAAACTCCCGTCTGGGGCCCAAGCCGATCAGCTCATGCGCGTCAAGTCGGGCAAGTCCCGCTCCCTGCAATAGCCTTCGGGATCCTGGTCGTACGCTGCGATCTCTGCCCGCAGCTCCTCCGCGTCCGGCAGCCCCGCCTGCGTTTGCGCGAAACAGTACAAGCAACCGTATCCCGCGCTGAAGCAAGTGCGCGAGCCGGTCGAGTAGCCGATGTCCCGGCTGTAGGTGCAGCGGCAGGCCGCGCGCTGGCTGCCGATCCGGTTGTGGGGGACGATCGTGGCCGCTTCCGTATCGGGACCTTTGAGCGCATTCAGCCAACGCCCGTCGATGCAGCCCCAATTGTCGAGCAGGCCGGAGGCGAACGGCTCGCAACAGACGCTGAAGTCCGCCTCGCGCGAGCGGCAGTACGCATCCATTTGCCGGCAGAAAGTGATCGCGGCGGCATCCTCGATGGGCAGCCACGCGAGCCCCACCGAAGCGACGCGGGTCGCGACCTTCGGATAGCGAAGCGCGTCGCCGCGGCTCGTGGTCACGCGCTTCACGCCCAGTTGCAGGACGGGATCGCCTACGGTCGCGAACGCTGGCAGCGAAGCATTCGTGAAGATATGTCCTCGCGAAGTGCGCACCGCGAGAAAGGGATCGTAGCGGTAGATGACGGCGCGCGGATCGATCCATCCTTGCGCGAGCAAGGCGCGCAGGTCGGCCTGCGCTTTGCGCCAATGGGGAATGCCCGGCTCGAGGAAGGTGCCGCCGAAGCCGGTGATCGTGAGGCCGAGGGAGATTTGCGCGCGCTGTCGCTCAATGAGCGCTTGCAGGGTGCAGCGTAGCTCAGCATGTTCGAGCAGATTCGTGAGGTCTTTCGTCCACAAGACCACGCTGTGGATGCGCTCCGGCGCGAGTCGCGTTTCCTGCCCATGCGGCCCGAAGCGGCAAGGCGCCTCACCGGTGAGAATGCGCGCGAGAAGATCGGGGCAGCGGTGGACCATGTCGCGCGTGCGCGATGCGGAGACGATGATGGGACGGGCGAGCTCCTCTTGCTTGTCCATGCTGTCAGTGTGCGGAGTCGGCCCCTGCCTGTAAACGAGCAGAAGCAGCGAGGCAGGAAGCGCCCCTCGCGGATTCCGCGATCGGCGCACCGAGCGTTTGACCTTCCACCGCCGATTCTTTGCGGTTCAAGGCTCATGCAATCGGCTGCCCTGCCCTTCGTTGCCGGTAAACAAGCCATTGGTGCGCTCTAGTCGGGGTTCGATCAGCGGCCAGAGATCGCATTGGCCTTCCAAGAGTATGTCCCAACTCAGCCGCTGGAAATTCGGTCGTGCATCGAGAGCCCGTTTGCGCCTCCGGTGATCGGACGAGGTGGATTCTTGCGGGCGCGGCCGCACATCGACGATGACTCCTCCGCAGGAAGGCATCCACAAACGGAGCACCTCGTAGCCGTCCGCTCGATTCTGGACATGCTGATTTCGCCACACGGACCAACGCCCGGGCAGGCTTGTCGGAACCGCGAAGGATTGCAGTCCGAAATCGTGGATCAAGGGGCCGAGGAGCGCTTCCGCAGCATCTCGATGCTGTTCCTGGAGCAGTCTCGCGACGGCGACGCAGCGAAAGAGGTTTTCCAGTTCTCGATAGACCGGGCGTTTGTCCGCGATGGCCGAGTAGAACTCTGAGAAGAGGTCGGAAAACCTCTTCGCCCGCGGGTCGCTTCGGCCGGTTTGTTGTACGGCGCCCGAGCGAAGGATCTTCTCCGCCTCGGTCAAGAGAATGACGGGACAGCGCTCGATGAACGCGCCCGCCTGGTCGGCTCGATAAGCCCCTTGTCCGGAGCAGAACCAGAAGCGATTCAATCCGGAAATCGATATGGGTTGGCGATCCCCCCGAGCAACGGCCGCCTCCAGCTCGCCGATTTCCATGTCGGACAAGCTCTCGAAGCCGGGGATTCCGAGCGTGTCCGATCCATCGACGATCCGCTTCATGTCGTAGTCGGCCTGCACCATGATGCCGGCGAAGTGGCAGTCGGGAGGGACTCCCCAGACGCTGACGAGCTGCTCTCGCTCGCAGATCGCGCACCATTCCTGAATGGCCGTTTCGGGATCGGCCTGGTCGAGGCTCTCCTGGATCTCCTGCAAACGAGCCAGCACTTCCGCCACGGGATCGATCGAGCAGCCGGGATCCGAATAGTAGATCGTGTCATCCCTTTGTTCGGCGCGCACGAGCCAGACATTCTGCAGCGCGGCGGCGAGGTGATCCAGCAGCAGAGGAGAGCCGGCGCCCGCTTCTCCGATGAGCACGATATCGTTGGGAATCATGCGGTCGTCGAGCACATATCCGTCCAGCCGAGTGAGACCCGCGAGCGTGTAAATATCCTCCGGGATCGGTTGCCCCGGCTGCAATTCCCCGAGCTGTTGCTGGAGGACGCTCAGCGATACGGCCCTGCACACGGGAGGACGGCTCTTGGCCGGGAGGCAACCCAGCAACGCCAGGACCGAGGCGACGGATATCATCCTGGCAATGGAAGCCATGGAACGCACACGCCACATGGATCACCTCCACTTTCGCACTCGCGATTGCGAGTCAGACTCCCATGTCTGCGGAAAGGGCCAGCCAGGTCTTCGCCCGGCGTTCACGCTGATCGGATGCGGCGCTCCTGCTCTTCGATGACGGCAAGCAGCTCCGCGCGAGACTCGAGTGCCGTCATGCTTGCGGCTGTCGCGCGTGCCTGGGTGCAATGCCGCTCGGCTTCCGCAAGGTCTTCGAGGTCGAAGGCCAGCAGATCCGCTTGCGCGAGCAGACAGCGGACGACCGCATCCCAGTCTTGCAGGCGCCGGAACAATTCTTCCTGGTCTTTTCGCTTGCTCAACGCCTTCCGGAACTCGTTCGCCTCTTCGTACAAGTCGCATTCCAGGCCGGCCACGCGGGCAAGCCCCTGAAGGTCGCCGATTTCCTGAAAGACTTCCCTCGCTTTCAGGCACATTTCCATGGCCGCGTCTCGTTCTAGAAGTCGGGCGTGCGCCACGGCCATGTTCGCCACGATCCGGCCGAGATCGCTGCGGTCGCCGGTTCGTCGGAACAGGATGGCGAGTTCCTCCAGCGTCTCGAGCGCTGCGCGCCATTCTATTCGCCCTGCCAGGCGGTTCGCCCGCATGGCGAGGATGCGCTGAAGACCCGCGATACTTCCGAGATCCCGATTCATTTGCTCCGCTTCAGCAAGCACACTTTCGAGCAAGCAGTCATCTCCGTGCTCCGGATCGTCCATTTGGGCTGCCAGCAGAATCCCGGCTTGATTGCTGAGATTGCTGGCCAGGGATGGGCGGTCGCCCAATCGTCGGCACAGGCTTGCTTCTTCACGGTAGAGCTTGAGCGCTTCCGTTCGCTTGCCCGATTCATACGCGATCACGGCCTGATTCGCAAGCGCGCGCCGCAACACATCGGGGCAGGAATGCTCCCGGGCGATTCGGGCGGCCGCTTCGAACTCGAGCTCGGCCTCCGACAACGAATGCGTTTGCTTCAGAATCAAGCCCCGGTTGTTGTGCGCCAGCGCCAAATGTCGAAAGTCGTGCTCCCGTTCATGTCGCGCGGCCAAGCGCGTCCACAGATCCAGGGATTGCTGCGGGTAGCGCGTTTCCCGGAGCAAACGGGCAAGCTCACTCAGGACCGCGGTGCCCCCTTTCCAATGAGGCGATGCGAGAATGCGACGATAGGCATCCGGCATGCGATGGTCTGACCGTTCTTCGACCGCGGTCCAGAATTGCTTCACCTCGAGAGGATCCTTCCGCCAGGCCATCCGGAAGAAATCGAGATCTGCCAAGGTGGCCGCAAGCTCGTCCCATCGGCCTGCTTGCGCCCACTGCCAAGCCAGCTCCGCCACGCGTCTGTGCCCGGGCGCGTGATCTCGAAAGTACCTCGCGAGCGCGACATGCGCCGCGCGGGAGCGGCCGCTCGTTCGCAGATAGCGTTCTTGCACCGCCTGCCGCAGACCATGATGCCGGAACCCGACCAAAGGTCCTCGGAGTTCCAGGTGGGTTCGAAGCTGGCGCAGGACGAGCATCGCGCTCTGTGAACCGTCGCTCTGCACCGATCCGCTCACGATCGCATCGATTTCCTTCTCGCTCAAACCCTGCCTCGCGCTGGCAAGAAGCATCAAGCTGCGACGGGTGGCCTTCGGAGAGAAATCTTCTTCCAGCCGTTCCAATACTTCCTGGAACATCGCAAGGACGGGGTCGAATGCACGCGGTTCGCCGACCTCCCGGCCTTTGGCGGCCGCGGCGCGGGGGAGACTGAGAATTCGCTGATTCAAGTACTTGTGCGCGCCGAATCCACGCAGCTCATCGAGGGCGATTTGCAGGAACAGGGGATTCCTGGTCGCTTCGTTTTCGAGCAGCAACCGGACCTGGTTGTCATCGAGGGACTTGGAGGAAAGCGAAGCTGTCTGGTGCACATACCGCAGCCGTTCCTCATCGGTCAGCGGCCCGACGGCCAGATCTTCATCGACGGTGGTACCTGCCGGAGCTGGTTCCACCGGCCAGCGATCGGAGCATCGCCTGAGGCCTTCCTCGGAGGAAGATCCGAGTCGAATCGAGGAACTGAGCACGATCGTCACATGCGCGGGAATTTCATCGGGCAACCAGGAGAATGAGGTTGCTTCGCGATTGCCGTGCAAGTGGTCGACACCGTCGATGACCAGCACCAGAGGCCGAGACTCGGGGATCTGCGCCAGAAAGCACCGAAAGGTTGGGCAAAGATCGTGGATTTCGCGCGGCACGCGATCGCTGAATGCGTAGGTCCGCTTCAACTCCAGGCAGAGCCGTCGAAGCGTCAGGCGCAGCTCGCCGGACAACGGGCCGGCTCCGACAAAGTGAGAAATCAAACAGGCGGACGGACGCTCTTTGCGCATCGTTCGACAAAACCAGCCGAGGAGCGCCGTCTTTCCGAGCCCCGCGCGGCCCGTGAGCCAAAGGGGGCGCCCGTGCGCCTGTCGGACGCGCTCGCGCAGCCGCTCTTCGAGCACCGGGCGGGCAACGTAGCCCTGCGCTTGGGACTCGAAGAAATGCTCGTGGAGCGCGCTCTCGTTGTCGAGATCTGCCTTCTCCATGCGCGCCTTCGTGCGCCGCGCGCTCGGGGGAGAGCGACGATTGCGCGCATTCACCTCCGGGTAAAACGCCCGGATGCTTTGCCAGAGATCTTCACGAACGCGGGTTCCGAAAGCCTCGAGATGGTCGAGGTGCAGATAGCCGAAACGCTGGGCGATCGCCTGAAGCCGCCCATCCATTCGAGCGAATTCGGCCGGCTCGATCCAGTCCCGCCGCGCGGCCTGATCCAGCGCCCGCCAATCGGCCGTCGGCAGCTCCATGCGGGCGATCCGTCGCAAGATCTTCACCCCAGCGTACGCGCAGGGATAGTCCTCCTCGGGAGGATGCTCGAGCCCCGCGTTTCGCAAGCGTTCCTTCAAGTCGAGCTGAGCTGCGGCGGCGCTTGGAGACTCAGGCTTGACCCAGGGCCACAGGCATCCAGGCATGTCCGTACTGAAGGACGGATCGCGGAAGTAGAAGAAACTGCGATCGCACAAACGCGGGTTCCGTAGGACCGCATGCTCGATTTCCAGAGCGGTGATGGAATGCCCTGTGCAAGTCTCCAGCCATTCCCGCCCTCGCTTGCGCGCCGACTCGTCAGGCAAAGGAGAGAGCGGATGGCCATAGCGATCTCCCAGAATGCCGATGAAGAACGGCGCGCACTCCTCGATCACATCCAGGCAGACGGAAAGCGCCTGGCCATTCTCGGATTGTTGGGCGGTCACACCCCAGCGAAGATCAATGTCGACGAGATGGATGCGAGTCGAGGAAAGGCGTTCGCGCAATTCAGGGAAGACGATTCTCGCAAGATAGTCCCGTTCGGAATGCATGCCATGGAAGGTCGAGGAGATGAAGACCTTGATCGTCTTCCAGGCTGTGCCCATCGCCTCTCCTTCACACGAGCGGGCCGTTCACGCATCCGACAGTCTGAATCATATTCTTGCTGCGTTCCCGCTCACTTCCCCGCAAACGCCGGCCGCACGCCCATCTCGTCCAGCAGGCGATCGGCCTTGTCCAGCCGGTCCATGACCCACAGGACATAGCGGATGTCGACATGGATGGAGCGCACGCGCTCGGGCTCGTAGAGCCAGTTCGCGAGCAGGCTCTCCCAGGCGCCGTCGAAGAGTAGCCCCACGAGCTGGCCGCGCGCATTCAAGGTCGGCGAGCCGGAATTGCCTCCCGTGGTGTCGAGCGTCGAGAGGAAGCAGACGGGGATGGAGCCGAGCGACGCGAGCGTGTAGGGGCCGTAATCGCGCGCGTGCACCGCGGCGAGCAAGGGCGCGGGCGCGTTGAAGGGCTCCTTGCCGGTGTCCTTTTCGAGAATGCCTTCGGGGGTCGTGAACGGCTCGTACCAGACGGCGTCGCGCGGTTCGTAGCCTTCCACATTTCCGTAGGTCACGCGCAGCGTGCCGTTCGCATCCGGATAGACCGTCTGTCCGCGGCTCTTCTGATACGCGATCAACGCCTCCATGAAGCGCGGGCGCACGGCGTCGAATTCGCCCGCGATCGCCTCGTCTTCCGCTTCCATCGCGAGGTTGGCCGGATAGAGCGCCACCGCAAGACGAATGAACCCATCGTCGCTGCGCTCGAAGTCCTCGACGGACGCATCCATCCAATGCAGGCGCGTCTGCAGGTCGTTCAGCCGAGTGCCCGCATAGATGCGATCGAGCGTCGCATTCACCTGCGCTTCGTCGACCGCGCCCGGGCCAATGTCCAGCGCGCGGTCGAAGGCTTCCACCCGCTGGCCGGCGGGCAGGGGCGCGTACATCTTGATGCGCTCGAAGGCGAGCAGGCGGTCGACGCGCGGGTCGTACGTCGTCTCGATGCGTTCCATGCGTTCGCGGATGCGGCGCAGGTCGCGCTCCTGGTAGCCCGGCTCGCGCTCGATGTCCGGCTTGCGCTTCTCCTGCGCGAGGCGATAGAGCGTGGAGGCGGCGTCGAGCATCGTCCAGCGCGTCGCGGTGCCGTAATAGAGATCGCGTTCGCGGTTCTTTTGCTCGCGCTCGATCAACGCGCGCAGATCGGCCAGCGCCTCTCCGTAATGCGCGGCGCGCTTTGTATCGGCATGGATCCAGGCTTCGAGTCCCCGCTCCAGCTCGCGCTTCGGCGTGACGACATCCGTGCGCTCGAAACCCGCCAGCAAACCCTCGGAATTCTTCGCGCGATTGCTGAGCCCGGCGATCATCGGCTCGAGCTTGAGGCGCGCGTCCGGGTATTGCTGCAGAACAGTCTCGATTTCGGCGAGAAGCGAGCGGGTGAGCGCCGTCGAGTTCGGATAGTACCAGGCGATGTTGTTTTCCACTTCCGCGGCGAGGCGATAGCGATTCGTGCGGCCGGGATAGCCCGCGACCATCACGAAGTCGCCCTCGTCGACGCCGTCCGTGGCGATGCGCAGCCAATGCTTCGGGCGGTAGGGGACATTTCCAGGAGCGAAATCGGCGGGCTTGCCGTCGGGGCCCACATACGCGCGGAGGAAGGAGAAGTCGCCGGTGTGGCGCGGCCACATCCAGTTGTCCTCTTCGCCGCCGTACTTGCCGATCGAGCTCGCGGGCGCGTAGACCAGGCGGACATCGCGAATCTCGAGCTGCGTTACCAACTCATAGTAGAGGCCGCCGTGGTACTCGCTCACGCGGCAGCGCATCCCCGGCTCGCGTTCGCCTTCGGCGACGAGCGCTTTCTCGGCGGCTTCGATCGCGTCGTAGCGCGCTTTGCCCTGCGCGCCATCGGGAACGGCGGCGAGAATTTGTTGCGTGACATCTTGGACGCGCACCATTACATACACGCGCGTGCCGGGCGCGGCCGGCAGTTCGTCCTTCAGCGATGCGGCGAGGAATCCGTTCTCGAGGATGTTGTTCTGCCCGGTCGAGTTGTGCTGAATCGATCCGTAGGCGCAGTGATGGTTCGTGATCACGAGCCCTTGATCGGAGACGAACGAGGCTGTGCATCCGCCGAGCGAGATCACCGCGCCCATCGGAAACCCCGTGAGATCGGTGAGCGTCGCCGGGTCGAGCTCGAGGCCGGCCGCCTCCATCTGTTCCGCCAGCTCGGGCAACTGGGCCGGCATCCACATGCCTTCGTCGGCGCGGGCCATGGATGCAGAGAAGAAGATCACCATGCCCAGCGGGATTCCCAAACGAAGCCTTCGCACGAGAAACCTCCAGTCCTGCTTCGCGCGAACTTGCGGCAGGTTCGCCGAAGCGTTTGCCGGCTCACGACCGGCTGCGGCCCCTGCGGGCTTCAGAGGAAGACCGAGTTTCCTCTGCGCCGGCTGAGCCAAGGCATCAAAGAAAGCGGGACTTCGAGGGGCAACAATAGCGAAACCCGAATCCGAATCCCAGAGTCCAGTGCAAGCCCATCCCTGGCGCTTGAAGCAGCGCGCGTCCGCATCCAGAATCGGGAGGGGAGATGGCGCCGGTCATCACGCACGCGGTGATGACGGGAAGTGCTGGACGATGATCGGGGGCGTGGACTTGGAGCAAGAAGGGGACATGGACGACACGATCCTGGAAGCCGGCCTGCAAAATGCTATGGAGTCGATGCCGCCGGATGTCATCGCCGCCTACCTGTTCGGCAGCGTGGCTCGGGGAAAGGCGGGCCCGGAGAGCGATGTGGATATCGCGGTCCTATACCGCGATCCTCCGCCTCGTACCCTTGCTGGGCTCGAGGTGGCCTTTCGGATGCAGGATGAGCTCCAAAGCAAAGTGGGGCGGAAAATCGACCTGGTCGTGCTGAATACCGCCCCGTTGGATCTGACGCAGCGGGTCCTGCGGGACGGGAAGATCCTGATCGACCGTGACCGAGGCGCGCGCATTCGATTCGAAGTGAAGACGCGCATGGCCTTCCTGGATTTTCTGCCTGTTCTGAATCGGTACCGTCGTTTTGGGGGAGAGGAAATCGTGACGGATCCGGAACTTCTGGCCAAGAAGCTCGCTTTCATCGAGACCTGTGTGGCAGAGATACGGCGCTTGTCCGATGTGGATCGAATGGCGACCGATCTTCGAGAAGAACGGTTTGTGATCCACACCCTGCAGATCGCGATTCAAGCCGCCTTGGACATCGGCTCGCACATCATTTCCGACCTGCGACTCGGAGAGCCGGGCAGCTATCGCGATGTCTTCCAATTGCTGGTCAAGAGCGGCTGGCTGCCCGCCGAGTTGGCGCAGTCGATGAGAAACATGGCGGGCTTTCGAAATGTCGTGGTTCACGGGTACGAGGCCGTGGATTCCGAAGTCGTTCGGGAAATCGTCCGGGCCCGTTTGGACGACCTGCTTCTCTTTGCGAGCGCCATCCGCGCCCATTTGAAGGACGAGTGAATCGCAGCGCCGGGCGACATGTTGCCGCCCGCGCGCGTTCCCGCGGCCGAGCCTCCCACTTGCCGCCTTCCCTCCGGCCCGTGTTTCCGTTAGTCTCGGCGGACTCAGAACTCAGAGCGCTCGTCGCCAATGCCTGACCCGTTCCTGCGTCTTCCTCGGCGGGGTAGGGCGGTTCTGAGGGAATCTCGGACAAGGAGGTTTGCATGAAGCGCGCTCTCTCCTCGATCTTTTCCCGCCCCGGCTCCGTTGCCGCTGCTGCTGCCCCGATCGCGATGATGGTGATGATCGCCGCGGTCGTCATCGCCTGCGGTTCTCTCGTCGGCTGCGGCGGGCAGAAGTCCAACGAGGTCCTGATCGGCCACATCGCGCCGCTCACCGGCGACATCAAGACTTTCGGGGAATCGAGCCGCAACGGATTCCTCGTGGCGATCGAGGAGGCCAATCAAGCGGGCGGCGTGCTGGGCAAACCGATCCGCACGGTGGTGACCGACGACAAAAACGACCCGACCGAAGCGGCCAACGCGGCCCAGAAGCTCATCAACCAGGACGGCGTGCACCTGATCGTCGGTTCCATCTCCTCGAAGTGCTCGATCCCGATTTCGGAGATCGCGCAATCGAACGGCGTGGTGATGATCTCTCCCGCATCCACGAACCCGAAGGTGACGATCCGCGAGGATGGGTCGCGCAAGCCCTTCGTCTTTCGCGCCTGCTTCACCGACGGTTTCCAGGGGGCGGCCGCTTCGCGCATCGCGCTCGATGAGATGCATGTTCGCCGGGCGGCGATTCTCTACGATGTGGGCAACGATTATGTGAAAGGGCTGGCCGAATTCTTCCGCGACTCCTTCGCCAAAGGCGGCGGGGAAGTCGTGCTCTACGAATCCTACGCCAAAGACGATGTCGACTTCTCGGCCCTGCTCACCAAGATCAAGGCCGCGAACCCCGATCTTCTCTTCCTGCCCGATTACTACAACAAGGTGGGATTGATCGCGAAGCAGGCGCGGCAGATGGGCATCGCCGCGCCGCTGCTCGGCGGCGACGGCTGGGACTCGCCCGACATGGTGAAGATCGCGGGAGCGGCAATCGAAGGCGGCTGCTTCACGAATCACTACGCCGCCGACGACCCGCGTCCCGAAGTGCAGACCTGGGTGCAGAAGTACGAGGCGAAGTACCACGCCAAGCCCGATGCGCTCGCGACGCTCGCCTACGACGCGACCTTGCTGATGCTGGAAGCGATCCGCCGCGCGGGCGACACCGATCCGGTCAAGGTCAAGGACGCGATGGCGGCGATGCAGGACTTCCCGACCGTCTCGGGGAGCGTCACATTTGACAGGGACGGCAATCCGGTCAAGAATGTGGCCGTTCTCGAATACAAGAACGGCCAGCAGACTTTTCGGGCCTTGATCACGCCCTGACCGTTCGAGCACGGCGGCCACCGCGTGCCGGGCACGCGGACGGATGGCATTCGAGGCGATCGGCGGCCATGGGCGCACGCATGGCCTGCCTCTGAAACGCGGAGCCGATGGCGTACCTCGTCCAACAGCTGATCAACGGGCTTCAGCTCGGGTTCGTCTACGCCTTGATCGCCCTCGGCTACACCATGGTCTACGGCATCGTGCGCCTCATCAACTTCGCGCACGGCGATGTCTTCATGGTGGGCGCCTACCTCGGCTTCTATGCGATCACGCGCGCCCACCTGCCCTTTCCGCTCGCCATCGTGATCGCGATGCTCGGCTGCGCGATTCTCGGGGTCGTGATCGAGCGGATCGCCTACAAGCCGTTGCGCGCCGCTCCGCGCATCGCGGCGCTCATCACTGCGATCGGTGTCTCGCTGTTCATCGAATACTTCTCGAGCCTGCGCTTCGTCTTCGGCCCGAACTACCTCGCCTATCCGCAGCCCATTCCCATCGTGAACTACCAGCTCGGCGGAGTCACGATCACCAGCATCCAGATCGTGGTCTTCGCCGTGGCGACGCTGCTGCTCGTCTTCCTGCAGCTCTTCGTGCAGAAGACGAAGACCGGCATGGCCATGCGCGCCGTCTCGTATGACCGCGACACCGCGCGCCTGATGGGCATCGATGTCGATTGGATCATCTCGATCACCTTCGCGCTGGGCTCGGCGCTGGCGGCGGCGGGCGGCGTGCTCTACGGCATCGCCTATCCGCAGATCCATCCCTTCATGGGAATCATGCCGGGCTTGAAGGCCTTCGTGGCGGCGGTGCTCGGCGGAATCGGGATCATTCCCGGCGCGATGATCGGCGCGCTCATTCTCGGCGTGGTCGAAGTGCTGGCCGCCGCGTTCGTCTCTTCGACGATGCGCGATGTCTTTGCCTTCGGGATCCTGATCCTCGTGCTGCTGGTGAAGCCGACCGGGATCATGGGCGGCTCGAGCCAGGAGAAGGTGTGAGGCGATGGGAGCGGGCAGGCGCAGGAAGCCAGGAGAAGGCGTGAGGCGATGGGAGCGGGCGGACGCATGGAACCAGAAGAAGGTGTGAGGCGATGAAGAGCCGCAGCCGCTGGATCGTGCTCGTCGTCGTGGCCGCCATCTACGCGGCGGTCATGATCGGCTCGGCCACGCGGGTGCTCAATCCCTACTGGCAGCAGATCTTTCAGTACGCCTGCATCATGACGATTTCGGCGCTCGGGCTGAATGTGATCTACGGCTACACCGGGCAGTTCTCGCTGGGGCATGCGGCCTTCTACGGCATCGGCGCGTACACTTCGGCATGGATCACCAAGAGCTGGGCCGTGGGAGCCGTGAGCTTCCCGATCGCGCTCGCGGCCGGCGTGATCGCGGCCGCGTTGATCGCCTTCCTGATCGGGCTGCCGATTCTCCGCTTGCGCTCCGACTATCTCGGCATCGCGACGCTCGGCTTCGGGATCATCGTCAAGGTGCTCTTCGACAACGCTGACGCGGTCCTGCCGACGCTTGGCGGATCGCGCGGGATGACCGGCATTCCCCACTACACCTCCTTCACCTGGGTCTTCCTGCTCGCGGTGGGAGCGGTGCTCTTCGTGCGCAACTTCGTCTTCTCGAGCCCGGGGCGCGCCTGCATCTCGGTGCGCGAAGACGAGATCGCGGCCGAGGCCATCGGCATCGACACGACCCGCTACAAGACCCTCGGCTTCGTGATGGGCTGCGCGCTCGGCGGGCTGGCCGGCGGCTTGTATGCGCACTTGTACACCTTCCTGCATCCGATGAACATCGACTTCCTGAAGTCGTTCGATGTGCTCTTGATCGTCGTGCTGGGCGGACTCGGCAGCATCAGCGGCACGGTGGTCGCCGCGTGCGCGTGGACGCTGCTTCTCGAAGGCATGCGCGTGGTCCTGCCGAGCGAGATCCTCGACTGGCGCTTCGTCATCTATCCCCTGCTGCTGATCACCGTCATGCTGCTTCGCCCCCAAGGGCTCTTCGGCGGCCAGGAATTCAAGTTCCTGCGACCGGGGGAGAAGACATGAGCGCGCTGCTCTCGATCACGAACCTCACGAAGGACTTTGGCGGCTTGCGCGCGGTCGCCGATTTTCGTCTGGCGTTGGACGAAGGCGACCTGGCCGGCCTGATCGGTCCCAACGGCGCGGGCAAGACGACCGTGTTCAACCTGATCACCGGCACGATTCCTCCCACGAGCGGGACGATCGAGTTTCGGGAGAAGAGCCTGGTCGGCCTGAAGCCGCACAAGATCGCGCAGTGGGGAATCGCGCGCACATTCCAGAACATCCGCCTCTTCAACGACCTCTCGGTGCTCGACAATGTGCGCATCGCGTACCATCCCTATGCGGGCTATGGGCTGGCCGAAGCCGTGCTGCGCGCCCCGCGTTTTCGAAGAGGGGAGCAGGCGCTGACCGAGCAGGCGCACGAGCTGCTGGCCGTGGTGGGATTGGAGAAGCGCGCGCAGGAAGCGGCGCGCAACCTGCCCTACGGCGATCAGCGGCGCCTGGAGATCGCGCGCGCGCTCGCCGTGCGGCCGCGCCTGCTCCTGCTCGACGAGCCGGCGGCGGGCATGAACCCGGGCGAGATCGAGCGGCTGATGACCCTCGTGCGCGGCATTCGCGAGCGTTTCAAGCTCACGATCCTTCTGATCGAGCACCAGATGCGCTTCGTCATGCAGATCTGCGAGCGCCTGACGGTCATGGACTTTGGACAAGTGATCGCCGAGGGCACCCCGCAGCAAGTGCAGGCCGACAAGAAAGTCGTGGAAGCCTACCTCGGGAAAGGGCCTTGTTGATGCTGCTCGAGGTGAAGGACCTGCAAGTCGCCTATGGGATGATCCGCGCGCTCGACGGCATCTCGCTCACGCTCGCCGAGGGCGAGATCGTCACTTTGATCGGCGCCAACGGCGCGGGCAAGTCCACCACGCTGCGCACCATCTCCGGCGTCGTGCGCGCCGCGTCGGGCGAGATCATCTTCGATGGGCGACCCATCGGGCGTTTGCCGAGCCACAAGATCGCGCGTCTGGGAATCGCGCATGTCCCCGAGGGGCGCAAGCCGTTCGCGAACATGTCGGTGCGCGAGAATCTGCGCCTCGGCGCCTATCGCTTGAACGACCGCGCCGAAATCCAGAAATCGCTCGAGCGCGTCTTCCGCTCCTTTCCGCGTCTGCGCGAGCGCATCGACCAGCCGGCCGGCACGCTTTCCGGCGGAGAACTGCAGATGCTCGCGATGGGACGCGGCCTCATGTCGCGTCCGCGGCTGCTCATGCTCGACGAGCCCTCGATGGGTCTCTCGCCGATCCTGGTCGACGAGATCTTCAACATCATCCGCGAGATCAACGAGGCCGGGACGACTATCCTCCTCGTCGAGCAGAATGCGCGCATGGCGATGAGCGTCGCCCATCGCGCGTATGTGCTCGAGACGGGCGAGATCGTGCTTTCCGGCAAGGCGAGCGAGCTCATGTGCGACGAGCGGGTGCAGGCGGCGTATTTGGGGGGATGAGTTCTCATCGCGGCGGCGGACGGATTGCATCTCGCGCCTGGCGCCAACGCTTGGACCCGAGGTGGAAGGCCCGCTCCTGCCCGATGCCTGCCACCCCTGCGGAGGTGTATACTTCTCTCCGCAATTCCGCTCGAAGGCCTTTCCGTCGGACGACCGCGGAGGAGACCATGAATCGTCTGCCTTCTTCCCGCATGGACTGGTCGGATGTCTCCCGTCATGTCCGCGCCTCGCTTCTGCGCCTGAGCGCCTTGACGGTCCTGTGCCTCACTGCCGGTTGGATCCCGTTCGCGCATGCCAATCCCGTCCCGATGACCTACCTCGGCGTTGCCGTGCGGGAGGAATCCGGCGGCTTTTGCGATGAATGGCCTTTCGTCGAATGCCAGGGAATCACGGATGTGACGGATCTCACGGGAAGGCTCGAGTTTGACTTCTACTTGTTCTCCTATGTGCCCGATTCCTTGGTATGGGAAGATGTGCGCTGGCGAGCGTATTGGCCTTCGGACTGGGCGTTCGTTTCGGCGGAGGTGTGCGGCGGTTTCATCGTGGAGCAAGGCGCCAATCAAGTCATCTTGGAGAAGCCCAGCCTGGCAGGTGGCTCTTCGACGGCGTACACCCGTGCACTGGCCAGCGTGGTGTTGGATGTCCATTCGCGCGGCCGGCTGCAATCGAGGTTCCTCTCCGGCGAACTGGGAGATTCCTTCGCGCCCGATTGGAATGGCAGTGCGGAGGCCGGGTATCCCTGTGGCGGTTGTCCGGATCGCAGTTGTTACGGAGGCTTTCCCTTTGATCCCTCGTTCGATCCCGAGAGCCTTGCGCTGGAGATCCCGATGGGCTCGGTGAGACACGAAACCTTCGAGATCAATGCAGATGATGGCGAAGATCAAGAGCTGCTGTTTTCGTCCTCCGTTCCCTGGATGACGATTCAGGAAGTTCAACATCCGTATGATTGGGAGTATTCCGTGACGGTGAGGATCAGCGCCCAAGGGCTCCCGACCGGCGACTATCAAGGTGTGCTGCTCGCCGATGCTTCGAGCTGCGCCGAGTGCGCCCCCATTCACTTGACGGTGCTCGAACCGACTTCGGGGACGGAAGACGGGACCTGGGGAGCGCTCAAGCGGCGGTTTGTTCGCGGGAGCCGGTGATCGAGCGATTGCGGATGTTGCGCGTGCGTCCGTGGGAGTGGTCCCATGACTTGCGGTGCTCGACGCGCAAACGGACGCGCGATCGACGCGTTTGCGTGAAACTGAGGCGAAGGCGGGCCTGATGAAGGCCCGGCTGACGATTTCAACGCCCCTCCGTCCCCACCGTGATCTCCACGATCTCCCAGCGCCGGTCCGCAATCACCTTGTCGATGGCCGGCGATGGAGTCAGGTACCACATCAGCAGCGCTTCCCCCTTGTCGAGCGGCATCGCGACCACGACCGCCTGATCGATCCGCTCGCGGTTGAAGCGCACCACATTCATCAGCCAACGGCCCAGCCCGCGCGCGTCCGTCGCATTCGAGAGCTGTCCTTGCTTCACGATTCGCGGATGGCCGATGACGAAATTGACTCCCTGATCGCGGAGATGGCTCAAGGTCGCATGGCGGCGGTGCCCCGGGCGTCGCGTGCCGGTTGCGGGATTGCCGTGGCGCGGGATCTCGAGATCGTTCAAGCCCCATTGATCGATGGTGCGCAGGCCGCTGTAGAACGGGACTGCGCCCACCGCGGTCGTAGCGATCACGGCGTTCGTACCTTCGAGACTCTGTTTCAACGCCAGGCCGAGCCGGCTCCAGTCGCCGTCTGAATAACGGCCGTAGAACGTGCCCAACATGGGGATGCTGTCGAGCGCCTCGTCGTCGGTCATGCCGGTGAAGCTGCGCGCGTGATGGAACGACGCCGCGCCGAGCAGGAGAACGCTCGCGAGCGCGACTGTGAGGGGCCGGCGGATCCACGCGCCGCCCAGCGGAAACCAGACGAGATAGGCAAGGAGCAGAAAGAACAGCGGAGCGACCGGCACCAGCATGCGGAATTCCATGAAGTCGCCGCCGATCACGACCGTGTAGGTGAGCCACGCGAGGACGATTGCGGCGTAGGGAGCGAGCGCACGGAGCAGCCGGCGATCGAGATTCCGCCGGTGAAGGAAGAGCCCAATCAACCCTGCGGCGAGCACGGGCCAGAGCAGATACGCATGCAGGAAACGCCAAAGGAAGAGGAGGCCGTTTCCCGCGAGCGCCGCGCCGTCGCCGAGCTTGGCGTAATAGGAGTTGGGAAGCAGGCGCCCGTAGTAGGAGAGCTTCCAAGCCGCATATCCGCCGACGAGCACGACGAAGGGAAGCGCGAGCGCAAGAAGAAGTGCAAGCGCGCTCGAATGCGCGCCTTTGCTGGGACTCGCATGCCGGATGTCATCGGGGTGGTCGGGCTCGAGCGCGCGATCGGCATGCTTCGAAGAACGAGCGATCCGCGACAGGGCAAGACCTCCCAGGATCGCGGCGGGGAGCGCGCTGTCGGGACGGGTCAGGCATGCGAGAGCGAGAAGCAGGGAGAGGGCGAGCGCCGTCCTGGCTTGCGAAGGCGAGCGCGCGCCTTCGCAAGCGCCTATGCGCAGGCGCTCGCAGAATACGGCGCTCCAGGTGAGAAAGGCCGCCTGGGTCATGGTCTCGAGGCCGCCGGTCGCATAGGCGAGAACCGTGTAGTTCGTCACCAGCAGGAGCACGGAGAGCAGGGAAGGAAGCGTTGCGCGAAAGAGGCTTCGCGCGAGCGTCCACAATCCGGCAAGAACGAAGGCAAAGGAGAGCATGCTTCCGACATGCGCCCATGCGACCGGAGCGATGCCCAGCTTCATCCCCAAGGCGATCCAGAGCACCCAGAGGAAATTCGTGTAGCCTTCGACGCGAGTGCCGAACCAGCTCAGACCTTGGCCATGCACGAGACTGCGCGAGTAGACGAAAGAGATGAAGGCATCATCCTGGATGAAGCGGCAGATCCAGGCGAGCGCCAGCGCGAGAAGGCTCGCGATGGCCCACAAAGGCCAACGCCAGGACTGCGCGCGAGATTCCCATCGTTCCGAAAGAGAGCTCATCGGTAGCAGAGATTACCATTGATGCCTTGGCCGCGAAACGGACCGATCGCCGAATCGCGATCGGGCGGTCTCCGGTGCGAGCGCCGGCTTGGTGGGCGGCATGCGGCAGGTGTATGCTTGTCTTCGCGGATCCGCTGGACTGGTCTTTTCATCAGACAACCGAGGTGGGCCTGGCCTTGACCAAGGAGGTCGTCATGACTCTCCTCCATCGCTCTTCGCGCGTCGCATCATCGAATTGCGCCCCTCCTCCAAGGGTTCGCCTGCTTGGCGGGCTCGCCTTGATGCTCATCAGCCTCTCTGCCTGCTGGGCCCCGATCGCGAGCGCGAATCCCGTCCCCGTCTCCTATGTTGGAGTGGCCGTGCGGGCCGAGGCCGGCGGCGTTTGCGAACAGTGGCCGTTCGTCGAATGCGAGGGCATCACCGATGTGACGGACCTGATGGGGAGGCTCGAGTTCGACTTCTACTTGACGTCCTTCTTTCCTGATTCCCTCGTCTGGGAAGATGTGCGCTGGCGTGTGGACTGGCCTTCGGACTGGTCGTTCGTTGCGGCGCAAGTCTGCGGCGGTTTCATTGTGGAGCAGAGCGGCAATCAAGTGATTCTGGAGAAACCCGATCTTCTGGTAACCGGCCCTTCCCCGGAATACATTCGTGCGCTTGCCACTGTCGTTCTGGATGTCACTTCGCGTGGACGGCTGACATCGCGCTACCTCTCGGGCGACATGGGATTCTTGTACGAACCTGAGTGGGACGGCAGGGCCGACGCCGGGTATCCGTGCGGCGGGTGTCCGAATCGAAGCTGTTGGGGAGGGTTTCCCTTCGATCCCTGGTTTTTTCCTGGAAGCCTGGCGCTGGAAATTCCGATGGGTTCGGTGACACAGGAGACATTCGAGGTCTACGCCGAACACGGCTATGATGAAACGCTTTTTTTCTCGTCCTCCGTTCCCTGGATGACGATCGAGGAAGTCGAACAGCACGATTCGGAGTATTCCGTGACCGTGAGGGTCAGCGCCCAAGGCCTTCCGGCCGGCGACTATCAAGGACTGCTGCTCGCCGATGCTTCGGCTTGCACCGAATGCGCGCAGGTTCAACTGACCGTGCTCGACGCTTCCCTCACGGAAGAGAGGACCTGGGGAGCGCTCAAGCGGCGCTTCGTTCGCGGGAGCCGGTGATCGAGCGAATTCCCGGGCTTCCCCGCGATCGGTCGGAGGGGCAGAAGTCAATCCCCGCAAGCGCCTCTTGAATCGTCGAGCGCTTTTCCGTATAATCCGTCCGATCGCTCTTCCCGCCACCACACCGTCATGCGGGAGGCCACCATGAACTCCAGTCTACGTCTTGCGCGCCAGCTTCCTTCTTCCAGACGAGTCCGAGCCGCCGGGAATCTTCGCCTGAAGTTGATCGGTCCCATGCTTCTGGCTTTGGTGGCCGGCTGGATTTCCTGCGCTGATGCAAATCCCCTCCCCGGCACGTATATCGGCGTTGCCGTCCGCGAACCCGCCGGAGAGTTCTGCGCGGGATGGCCTTTCGGGCCGGGCTGCGCCGGGATCACGGATGTGACCCCATTGACGGGCAGGCTCGAATTCGATTTCTACCGTTGGTCGGACTATCCTCCCGACTCCATCCTCTGGCAGGATGTTTGCTGGCGAATGTACTGGCCCGAAGAATGGTCCTTCGTGTCCGCTAGTGTTTGCGGCGGCTGGGTGGTGGAACAGAGCGGCAACGAGGTCGTCCTGCAAATGCCCGATCTATCCCAAGCTCCGGGGTTCCCCCCCTATTTCTTCGGTTTGGCCAGCGTGGTGCTGGATGTCACATCGAGAGGAAGACTCCAGTCGCAGTTCGTCTCGGGATACATCGGACAAGGCACGGTCAATGAGCCGGACTGGAATGGCAGCGCGGAGGCCGGATATCCGTGTGGCGGGTGCGCGGATCGCACCTGTGGCGGGGGATGGGGGCGGGACCCCGTCTTCGTCCCTTCGAGCCTCGATGTGGAAATCCCTTCAGGGTCGTCACGGGAGGTGATCGTCCAGGTCTTCGACGAATTCGGTGACGAGGGACTGGCTTTCTCCTCCTCGGTTCCGTGGATGACGGTGTTGCAGGTCGATCATCCTTATTCGGGCGAATACACCGTGACCTTCCGAATCAGCGCCCAAGAACTCCTACCCGGCGAATACGAAGGCCTGATGCTGGCCGATGCTTCGACATGCGTCGAATGCGGGCAGGTGCGCCTGACGGTGCTCGAGCCATCGGGGACGGAAGACGGGACCTGGGGAGCGCTCAAGCGGCGGTTTGTTCGCGGGAGCCGGTGACCGAGCCGATGCGGTCGCGCACGGGAACGTGCTCCATGAAGCGGCCTGAAAACGAGGGCGCTCGCTGGTTGGCCCAGGCCCTATCCGCGCTCGACGCTTGGACTACTCGATCCTGACCGCCCGCACTTGCTTCTCGACTTCGCCCGCGTGCACCCTGATCCAGTACGCGCCCGCTTCCACGCGCTGTCCGTCGCCGCGCGTGCCGTCCCAGGCGATGCGATGCTCGCCGGCGTCGAGCATCTCGTCGATCAGCGTGCGCACGAGCCGCCCTTGCACATCGTGCACCGTCACTCGCACCGTCCCGTTCGCCGGTTGCGTCCACGCAATCGTTGCGCCAGCGCGGAAGGGATTCGGAGTGCACGCCAGCGCGAGGCGGCTGGCCACCGGCGCGGTGTTGCCCGGGTCATCGAGCGCGGCGGGGCTCGCCGGCGTCCGCAGATCCATTTCGGCGGCGCCGTTGCCGGTGGCATGGAACCACGGTGTGCGCGGGAAATAGGGATTGCGCGATGCGATCCGCATACGCCAACACCATCCGCGCGGACCGACGAGGCCGCTCACCGTTTCCTCGATTGCGATCATGCTGCCGAGCGAAGGATCGGGGAGTCCGGTGTCGTACGTGGTCCCCGCTTCGATGTCCCCGTCGTCGAGGCTCGTGCCGAAGCGCGCGACTTCCCATTCCATGCGCACATCCGTCCGTCCCGCCGCCGAGCGCCCGATCGCGTGCAGGCCGAAGCCGTCCCAGCTTTCGCTGAAGGAGAGCAGCGGAATGGGATCCGTGTGGTCCGCGCGCCACTGGTCGGGCGAGCGGCGCAGGCCACGGCCGAGGTTGCCGTAGTGCAGGAACGCGCGGCCTTCGTCCGTTTCGCCCTGATCGTGCTTCGGCGCGCCGATGAGCACATCGGAGAACCCGTCACCATTCACATCCGCGGCCGCGATGCTCTGGCCGAACATCGCGCCCGCCTGCCGGCCTCCGATTTCCGGGGGCGTGAACAGAATCCCCTCCGGTGAACCGCGTTCGAACGCCACGGCTCCTGCTTCCGCGACGCCGCCCCAGGTCGCATAGGGCGCGCTCACGATGACATCGGAGTACCCGTCGTTGTCGACATCTCCCGCCGATGCGACAGCATATCCGACCTTGTCGTGATCGCCGTTGCCGAACATGCGCCAGTCGGCGTCCGAGGGGTCGCTTCCGCCCGGCCCGCTCGACGACCCGTACCAGCACAAGGCCATGCCGGGCATGTGCAGGCCGTCTCCATACTGCGGCATGCCGACCAGGATGTCGCTGAAGCTGTCGCCGTTCACATCGCCCGCGCTCGCGACCGACCAGCCGAGCAGCGCTTCCGGTACGCTTCCTTCCACCGTCCACGAAGCGGTCTCGCTCGGTCCACCCTCGCCTCCATAGTACAAGTACACCGCTCCCGCGGCTTCAACGGAGGTCTCGAAATAGGGAGAGCCGACGATCACATCCGAATACATGTCGCCGTTCACATCGCCCGCGCATGCGAGGGAGTAGCCATAGTACGCCCCCCCGTGCGCGCCCTCGCCGAGCCAGTCCGGAAAGTGCGCCGGTCCCGAGGGAGAGCCGAAGTACAACGCGGCCGCGCCTTGCATCCCGTCGAGCAGATTGTATCCGGGCACGCTGATCAAGAGATCGGCATGGCCGTCGCCATTCACATCTCCGGCGGATGCGACGCACTGCCCGTAAAAAGTGTTCGCTTGCGCGCCATCTTCCGCCCAGTCCGCATTCGCGGGAGTGCCTATGGGCGGAGGGCCTGCGTTCGTGCCTCTCCATACGAACGCGGCTCCGCAATTCGCCAGCCCCGAGACATCGTAGTAGGGAGCCCCGATGACCACATCGTCATATCCATCGCTGTCGATGTCCCCTGCGCCCGCGACGGAGAAGCCGAGTCCCGCGCCCACCTGATTGCTCTCCGCCAGCCAATCGGGAGAGATGCTGGCCCCGTCCCGTCCGCCGAGAAACAGGAACGCGACTCCTTCGTCCGCCTGGCCCTTGTCGTACTTGGGCGCGCCGACGAGGATGTCCTCGCAGCCGTCGCCGTTTACATCACCCACGCTCGCGACGGAATACCCGAACTCCGCGCCCGTCTGATTCGGTTCGATCACCCACCCGGGCGCCGTGCGGGGGCCTTCGCCCGATCCGAGGAACAGATACGCGCGCCCTTCCATTTCCTGATCGTCGCTGTAGAAATACGCGCCGGTGAGGAAATCGCCGAATCCATCGCCGTTCACATCGCCGGCGCAAGCGACGGTCTCGCCCAAGCGCGCGCCGGCTTGATCGCAGGTGTACACCCAGGCGGGCGCGGTGGCGATGCTGTCCAGGCGAGTGCCGTAGTACAGATACAATTTCCCGAAACCACCAGCCACCATGCTGTACGGTTCACCGACGAGGAAGTCGGCCAGTCCATCGCCGTTCACATCGCCGGCCGTGCCGAGTGCACTGCCGAAATAGGCCGTCGGCGGCTCCCCCTGGCGCGTCCAGAATTCCTCGCTCTCCAGGCCCTCCGTGTTACCCAGGAAGAGGTGCGCGCAACCGAGCGAACCGACGAGCACATCTCCATAGCCATCGCCGTTCACATCGCCCGCGAGGGAAACGGCCGTGCCGAAGCGCCAGCTGGCCGCGAATCCATCCTTGGTCCAGCACGGAGCGGGTGAGAGCCCGCCCGCGGAGCCGCAGTAGAGATAGGCGCGGCCGACATCGTCGCTGAAACGGGAAGCGCCGATCACCAGGTCGTCATATCCATCCGCGTTCACATCGCCGGCGGAACTCACACCGCCGCCGTAGTAGGATTCCTCCTCGGTGCCTTCCTTGAACCAGGCCGGGGTATCTTCCAGGCCGTCGGAGCATCCATGATAGACCCAGACCGCGCCGGCTTTCGGTATTGCGCCGTCGTGCCCAAAGTCGGAGACGGCCACATCGTCGAAACCGTCTCCGTTCACATCGCCCGCGTAGGACAAGTGGCCGGCGAAGGTGTGCGTGGTATCGGGAGCGAAGGTGCGCGCGCTCCAGTGCGGACCGGTGGGGCCCGACGGCGAGCCGCAATAAAGGAACACGCTTCCCTGCGATCCGTCTTCGTGGAGTTGCATGGGGGCTCCCACAATCACATCGTCGTACCCGTCTCCGTTCACGTCGCCGGCGGTCGACACGGAAAAGCCGAAGTAGCTGGACGGGCTTTCTCCCTCTGCCATCCATTCGGGGGTTGTCGAAGGGCCAGTCGGGCCTCCGTAGAAGAGGAGCACGCGGCCTTGATTCAAGTTCGGTCCGTTGTCGTAGCTGCCCAACCCGAGGAGAACGTCGCTGAAGCCATCTCCGTTCACGTCGCCGGCGGTCGACAAGGCCCGGCCCGCCACCACGCGCACCTGATCGCCAAGAAAGTCCCACGCGGGAGCCGCAATCAGAGGATCAATGATGACGGGATACTCCGCGCCTCTGTCATCGACGAGAATGCGAAGGCGATCCTGATCGAAGGCGATCTCTCCCGGCAGTTCGCGTCCGCTGGCATCCATGGCCAGAAGTCCGCCGTAGTGCAGCGTCGCCCGACTGTCGGGGCCGCGGAAGGTGACGCCTGAGGTTTGGGCGCCTGCTGCCCGATCGTCCGCTGCAGGGCCCGCTGCCGCCGGCGCACTTGCCGCGCGCGTCGCCATCGCGCGCAGACTGCCGCCGATCGTCGCCTCGATGCAGATGCGCCCCTCGCCGGCCGGCGTTTGCGCGATCGTGAAGCCTTGCTCGAGTCCCGATGGTCCGTTCTCGTACCACTCGTCGAATCCCGCGCGCCGGTATTCGACGCGGCTCATCGTCTGGATGGGATCCGATGGCGCGAGCGCGACCGTGCCTGTCTCGCGACCGAAGGAACGAGTGGTCCAACTCCACTTCCATTCGGTCTGCGCCGCCGTTCTGGGGACGAGCTCCACGCCGTCCGCATGAAACTGCGCGCGAAATCCGTTCGCCCGGTTGGGAGCCTGCAGGCCGAAGTCCGCGCGCGACGGCCGGTACTCCATCTCCTCGACGACGACCGAGACCTGCTTCCACCAATCCCCTTGATGCGGCTCCCGTGCGAGGCCGCCATTCGCGCGGCTGTCCATGTTCCATGCATCGTCGGGGTTCTTTGCGACGGCGCGAGGAAGCGAATCAGGATCAGACAGAATGCTTCCCGAAACGAGAAGGGCGCTTGCAGCGAGTATGCTCGCGCATGCAATCAGAGCGCGTCGATCGCAAACGATGTTCAGGACTCGAGACATGGTTCACCTCCGAAGAGAGACGCCCAAGGGCTAAGGCAGGCATGGGACGAATGGCGAGAGGTCCGGAGAGGTCGATGTCCCGCATACGTGAACGATGGGTAGGAAAGCACATGCGCGACTCCGGGATGCGACATCGCATGCAGCCGCTCGCCGTTGCATGAAGGAGAGAAACGCGAACGACCGGGCTGTCACGGGAGGAATGATACCATCCCGAGGAGGTGATCGGAAGTGCGGATCTCTACGAGGCGATCAACGCGAGGAGGGCTTTGGAATCGATCGCGCTCAAAGCGCGCATGGCGAGCTCGCGATCGCCTCGAATGGCGAGGAATACCGTCTGGGCAGTGGTGTGCGGCAGCGCGGAGTTGGGTCGCGCTTGATACATCGTCTGCTCGTTCTCGGTGCTCCTCGTCCAAGGGCCGATGAGAACGACGAGGCGGTCTTCGTACACGCCTTCCGGATCGTGCTCGATATATCCCATCTGTCCGAACGGAGGCTTCCAGTCGACGACGCGGTTGGCGGGGAGGGAGGCGTAGAGACTGTTGACCGACATGTCGATGACGACGCGGCTCTTGTGAGCGAGCGTGCTCATCTCGCCGTCGAGGACGGCGTTCTGCTCATCTGCGGCCTTCTCCATCTCCTTACCGAGCGCCTCCATTTGCGCCTGGATTTCCTCGACTCGCGCCATGTTCTGCGCCTGCATGGCTGCGGCGAGCTCTTCGGCCAGCTTCTGCTGCTTGTCCATCAATTGCGTCATGCGAATCTGCGTGTCGCCGGATTGCAGGCGGGCGGCGGCGCGCTCGACCGCCGCCGCTTCCTGCAGCTGTTCCTGTTCTTCGAGCTGAGGATTCACCCAATCGACTTCGTAATCGACGCCGAGCGGCGACTGCTCGCAACCCGGAGAGAGCGATTCGAATCCCCGCAGCTCGGTCGTGTCGGCGCGCTCGAATCCGGGAAGGGGATGGGCCACTGCGCGCGCCATGGCGGTCAGCATGCGCAGGGAGAAGTCGCGTTCGGCCGCGGTCGCGGCGCGGCTGTCGCCGTCCGCCCATGCGGGAGCGGCTGTCCCGGCCGCCCACGAGAGGAGCAGGCTCACGAACATGATCTTCGAGCAACCCATCACGATGGACCGCATGATCGAACCTCTCCAGCTTTCGTGAAGATTGAGAATATGCAAAAACCGACGGCGCGCCGGACGGTATCGGGCCGTCGATAGCATCACGCCGTCGGTGAAATGCCACGCTTTTGGCGCACGGCGAGAACGCAGCGCCTGCGATCACCACGCGCTTGGTCGGTGCGCTTCGGAGAGCTACTGGCCGAAGAGTTTCCCGAGTCCCTTGCGGGCCAGGTCGCTCAAATCCACATCGCCATCGCCATCCGCGTCGAGAAGGCTCTCCAGGAGTCCCATCTCTCTCGGCGCACGTTGCTCGATCGATTGCCGCTCCCGGTTCAGCATCGAGCCCAGACCGCTGGAGTCGAGATTCTGCTGGCGTTGCATCTTGCCGAGGGCGCCGAGCACGATCGGGGCGAGCATCGTGAGCAGCGTCCCGATCTGCCCTGCGTTCAGACCGGTCGTCTGCCCGAGTCCGCGTTGGACGCGGTCCTGGCCCGCGCCGAGGACATGTCCGAGAATCGCGGCCCCTTGCCCGAGATCGAGATTCCCGAGCATCGAGCCAAGCCCATCGAGAATGCTGCCGTCGTGATCTCTCTCCAACGCTCCATGAAGGGATTCGGCGCCCGATGGATTCGAGGAATTCCGGGCGAGGGCGCCGACCAGAAGCGGCAGGGCGGCGGCGATGGCGTTTTGGGTGGTGGCCGGATCCGCATTGAGCCGGCGGCTGATCTGGTTCATCGCCTCGCCGCTCAATTGCTGCTGAAGAATCTGCATGACTGCTGACATCGTCTTGCTCCTTTCCTGTGATATGCCCTAACGAAGCCCGACCATACCCGGTCTGAAGGCTTTTTGAAACCCCCAGGTGCTGGCTATGGCCTGCCGGGCGGCATTGCCCTACAATCCCGCTGAAGATGTGACGATCGGCAGTCGGCCGAGGGCGCTTCCCGTTTCCGGCGGCAGGGGAGCAGGGCGCTTCCATCCGGTCGCACAAGGTCGGTTCGTCTTAGAAAGGTTCTGCGATGATTCCGGAGATCCTTCTCAGCCTCCTCGTCGGCATCGCGCTCGCCGCGGCCTGCGGGTTGCGCATCTTCGTCCCCTTGCTGGCCTTGAGCGCCGCCGCGCACTTCGGCCACTTCGCGCTTTCGCCGGGATTCGCCTGGCTCGGATCGTGGGGCGCATTGATCGCGCTTGCCGCGGCCACCGTGGTCGAGATCGTTTCCTATCATGTGCCCTGGCTCGATCACCTGCTCGATGTGGCCGGCGCGCCGCTCGCCGTTGCGGCCGGCGTGATCGTCATGGCCGCTTCGATGGATCAGGTGAGTCCCTTCGTCCGCTGGGCGCTCGCCGTGCTCGCGGGAGGGGGAGTCGCCGGCCTGTTCCAGGGTCTCACCGGCATGACGCGTCTCGGATCGACGATGATGACGGGCGGCGCGGGGAACCCCGCCTTCGCGTCCGCGGAGTCGGGATCGGCGATCGTCGTTTCGATTCTCGCGATCGTGATTCCGCTGGTGGCGTTGCTGGCGCTCGTCCTGCTCGGCGCTTTCGCCTTGCGACGAGGTCTTCGTCTGCTGGGAGGAAGAGGGTGAACACGATTCTGGTCGGAAAAGGAGAGCAGCAGATTCGCCTGCTCGCTCCGTATGGAAATCGTCACGGTCTCGTCGCCGGAGCGACGGGCACCGGGAAGAGCGTCTCGCTGATGGTGCTCGCCGAAGGGTTTTCGCGTTTGGGCGTTCCCGTGTTTCTCGCCGATGTGAAAGGCGACATGGCCGGGCTCGCGATGCCTGCGATCCCCAATGAAAAGATCCAGGCCCGCGCGGCGCAAATCGGGATCACGGACTACGCGCCCGAGGGCAGCCCCGTGCTCTTCTGGGATGTGTTCGGAGACGCGGGCCATCCGGTGCGCACGACGGTGAGCGAGATCGGCCCCAGCCTGCTCGCGCGTATTCTCGAGTTGAACGATGTGCAGGCGGGAACCCTGGAGGTCGCCTTCAAGCTGGCCGACGAGCAAGGGCTGCTGCTTCTCGACCTCGACGACTTGCGCGCGCTGCTCACCTATGTTGCGGACCATCGCAAGGAGATCTCGAGCGAGTACGGCCTCGTGAGCGCGCCCTCGATCGCCGCCATTCAGCGCGGGCTGCTCACCCTCGAGCGTGAGGGCGGGACCGAGCTCTTCGGCGAGCCGGCCCTCGAGCTCGGCGATCTCATGCGCACGGATTTGAACGGCCGGGGGGTGATCAGCATTCTCGCGGCTGATCGTTTGATCCTGAAGCCGCGCATGTATTCGAGCCTGCTCCTCTGGCTGCTCTCGGAGTTCTTCGAGAACCTGCCCGAAGTGGGCGATCTGGAAAAGCCCAAGCTCGTCTTCCTGTTCGATGAAGCGCACCTGCTCTTCGACGATGCGCCGCCCGCGCTGCGCCAGAAAGTCGAGCAGGTGGTGCGGATCATTCGTTCGAAAGGCGTCGGCGTGTACTTCTGCTCGCAATTCCCCGACGATGTGCCCGACGAAATCCTCGGACAGCTCGGCAATCGCATCCAACATGCGCTGCGCGCGTACACGCCGCGCGACCAGAAGGCCGTGCGCACCGCGGCCGAGACCTTCGTCCCCAACCCTGGCGTCGATGTGGCCCAGACGATCTCGCAGCTTCAGGTGGGAGAGGCGCTCGTTTCGTTGCTTCAGGAGAAGGGCATTCCCATGCCGGTCGAGCGCACGCTGATTTGCCCGCCGCGCTGCCGCATGGGCGCCATCACGCCCGAAGAACGCGCGGCGGTGCGCTCACGAAGCCCGGTGGGGAGCAAGTACGACGCGCCCGTGAATCGCGAGTCGGCCTACGAGATCCTGAGCGCGAGAGCCGAACAGGCGGGCGGGAATGCGCCGCAAGGTGAAGGCGAAGGACGGTCGCGCGGCGGTTCCTCGCGTCGGCGCGCGCCTCGCGAGAGCGAGCCGGCCGAGCGCAAGTCCGAGAGCCGCGGACCGGTGGGCGACATGTTGTGGGGAACGAAGCGCCGCCAGGGCATGGTGGAGACGATGGCCAAGCAGGCGGCGCGCACGGTCGGCAGCCAGATCGGGCGCCAGATTCTGCGCGGCATGCTGGGAGGAATCCTCGGAGGAACGCGCCGGTGATAGGAGCAGGCGCTCGGGATGCCCGCAAGCCGGGCATCCCGAATGTTGGACCCTGCAAGAATCGACTACTGGAAGAGCTCCTTCACCTGGCCCCAGCTGTTGACATCCGCAGGCACCAGCAGGAGATCAGCCTTGATCTGAAGGATCGTGGTGCGGCCATACGCGCTGTCGCTATCCCAAACCCCGCCATACCAACCGTAGGTCTCCACGCCATTGTAGCTGGTCATGCCCATCATGCCGGTGTTGTCCATGCCGAAGCAGATCGTGTCACCGGCCGGGAAGAGAATGTTCGATGCGGAGATGTCTACATAGGTGTAGTCATCAGGCGGGAAGGTCGAGGGGTCGGGATCGTCAGGCGTGTAAGGTCCGAAGTACTCCGCCGTCTCAGCGGGACCCGGAAGGGTTTCCCCTGTGCCGGTCCAAACGATCCATCCATACGGACCGCTGGCAGGACCGCTGCACGGCCAGGAGATCTCCGTGAGGCCCAGGTCGTTGTAGGTGGAATTCGCAACGAAGGCGATTGCCCACTCGGACCAACCCGTCGCGGAACCGCCCGTGCTCGGAGGGTAATCGATGGCTCCACCGGTGTTGTACTCGAAGAACGCGCGGGTCGGGCTCGCCACATTCGGCGTTCCCGGATTCACCACGACAGGCGTGCCGTCCCTGGACGCGGTGTCCGCGAATGCGGGGGAGGCCGCCAGCAGGGCGATCACAATCAGCAGCAGCAGTTTTCTCATGTCTCTTTCCTCCACTAGCTGAGAGCACTTGGACCGGCTGCGGCCCGGGCCATGGATTCATCTTCCCGTCTGCTCGCCGCTTCGCTTCGTGACGCGGCGGATCAGTTCCTCCTCCAATCGCGCAGCGGTTCCTGCCGAATGAGCAACTCCATGTTCAGGCGCTCGCGCTCGAGGATGCGCTCGATGGCGCGGTTCTGCTCGACCCCTTTGGTCTTCACGAGCAAGTAGGGCCGCGCCTCCGCCATCGTGCGGTCGCGCGCAGGGCGGCGCTCCTCCACCCGCACGAAGGCCCAGCCTCCCGCGGAGGTGCGGAAGACGTCCGAGTACTGCTTCTCTTCGAGCTCGAGCGCCACGGGCCAGTAGTCGGCCAACTCCGGACGGAAGGGCCCGAGCGCGACATTGCGCAGCTGCGTGCGCGCGACGAACCAGGCCCCACGCTGCTGCGCTTCGCGCGGGCCGATGGCCGCCAGCGAGTCGGGCGATGCCGCGCGCAATCGTTGCAGGATTTCACGCGCGCGCGCTTCTTCCGAAGGAGGATAGCTGAGCAAACTGAAGGAGACGGCTTCCGGGAAGGCGAGCAACGAGCGGTAGCGTTGATACGCGGCCGCGAGGGAATCGGGGCTCGGATCGGGAATCGACGCTGTCACGTATCCAAAATAGGCTTCGAGCAGCCACTTGTCTACGAGCATCTGCAACGCTTCACGAAATGGAAGGCTGGAAGGGATTCCACGGCGGTTGGCTTCTTCGGCGAGTAGAATGCGCTCCACGCGCGCCTCGAAGTGCTCAAGAGCCTTGGTTCCCGAGACCATTCCCGGCCAGTACTCGACATCGATCTCCTCGAGACCCGCGAGATAATCGGCGACATCAAAAGCCCGTCCCCGGAGCTCGTACACGGGCAGGGCGAGCTCGTCGCGAGAGAATCGCCACGCGGGCGGGCGGACAGACAGGATGTCGAATGGGAATCCTTCGGCGCGAGCCGCTTGCAGGGAATCCCACATCGCAGCGAAGCGCTCCACGATGAGCGCATAGGTTTCCGGATGGGTGGCCAGTCCGGCCGCCTGCTTCAAGCTGTCCGACCACTCGCGCGAGCGGTCGATCCAGAGGAGATTCGTGAAGGCGCGTCGCGCCTGAGAGAGCCACGAGGAATCGGAAGCCTCGGACAGCGGCTCGTACCCGAGGACGCGAACGAACACCGTGCCTTCGGGCATGCGCACCGGCTCGCCCACGGATCCCGGCTGCAGATCGCGCAGCAGACATTCCTTCAAGAGCGGCACGGGAGCCTGGCGGTCGTCGATGCGCACGACCTTCGATTGAACCGGCGCCGCCGGCGCCCCGCCGGGGGAATGGACATCGCAGAATTCCTTGGCCGCCTCGGCGAAGTCGCGCCCTTCGCGCAAGGCGTTCTCCGCTTGCACGGCCCGGCCGTTGTCGATCACGAGAAACTGCTCCGTGCGAGCGGCGCGAAGCAGGCGCGGAAACTCGCGCGCCTCCTGCAGGGAATCGGGATGGAAGCGATCGCGAAGATCGCGCAGCAATTCGCGGATGAGCAGTTTCTCGTGCTCGGCTCGATATCCCCGCTGCGCGCGGCCTGCGATGGCCACTTGTTCGCTCTTGGCGAGGCGGAAGAGGATCTCGCGGTCGGCGAGCGTGCGAGCGAACGCCACCCGCGCGGCGACGTCCAGGGAATCGAACGCGCCTGCCCCGCGCACGCGATCGCATTCGCTGGCGATCTCCGCGGCGGTCATGCTCCACCCGCGCAGCGAGACGGCCGCATCCTCGGCCGCCCCTGACGGCGGGAAGAAGAGGAGAACGGCCAGCAATCCCATGGTCGAAAAGAAGACGATCCTCAAACCCATTCTCCTTCCCCGCGGATCGAGCCGAGTTCGCATCGCGTCCCGCCTTGTCGGCTAAGGATTTGACGACTGCCCTGCGAGGCGGGCGCGACGTTCCAGATCGAGCGCTTCGAACGGCCGCCCGATGCGCGCATTCGCGCGCGCGATGGCGCTCGCCCAACGGTCCGGCCGCAAGGCGAGGATCGATCGATAGAGATCGCGCGCCTCTGCGCCTCTTCCTCTGCGCTCGAGAAACTCGGCGGTCCGCTGCATGGCGACAGCATACGCCAAACCGATGGCCTGCGTCTCCAGGTCGGCGGCTTCACGCACGCCCGGCAGCGATGAACGAAGATCATTCCACAAGGTCACATTCGCGGCGGCCAGGGAGTCGCGGTCCAGCGACGCGCTTCTCGGCGCGGTGAGCGCCAATCCGGAAGGCACGACCGTGCGGTCCTGCCACCAAGGCCCCATCGTCCGTTCCGCAAAGAGGGCCGGGCTGAAGGTGAACGCGACCGGCCGCGTCGCTCCCTGGCTTTCGAGAAGCGCCCGGTAGGCGTCTTCGGGATGCTGCCCGGAAGGGAGGCGCGGAAAACCGACCGCGGAACGGCGAGCGAGTTGATCGAAGTACCATTCGGACGCATGCCCCGTGGAAACCAGCAGAAGATCGGTGCGTTGGCCTTCGATGCCCTGCAGATACCAAAGCACATGCGTGACCGTGTCGCCCTGGGTGAGAAGCAGCGCCGAGTGCGGGACGCCGCGCAGGAGTTGTTCGCCGTACACGCGCGCCGCGTCGTCCCGGTGCAGATCATTGGTGCGGAAATTGAGCGGCAAGCTGAGCGCGCACAGCAGAACGATGGCCGCGCCTGCCGGATTCCATGCGGACTTCGCCATCGATCGATCTGTTGCCCGCGCTCGGCCGAGGAAGGCCAGCAGCCGTTCGGCGCCGAGCGCGCCGAGGATCGCGATCGCAAGCGCGCCAGGCAGCCGGAAGCTCGCGACATCGAGCACTCGATACGCCGAGACGAGCAGCAGATTCAAGATCAAGAGCAACGCAGCGCCCTGCGAGAGACGCCGTCTGCCGGTGTCCGACGATCGAAGCGAAAGGAGTCCGACGACGGCGAGGATCAGGCCGAAGCCCGCTTCGAACGGGAGCGCACATACATGATGGATCATCCGCGTGGCTGCGGCGGAGAGAGGGAACGCGTCCACATGGCGGACATACGGCGCCCCCCGAACGACCTCCAGAAAGCGACCGAACGATTCCGGATCGCCGATGTCGATCGGCGGGTTCGCGCGGCTCGCGATCGGCAAGTACAAGTACACGAGCGAGGATCCGAACACACCCAGCAAGTACGAGCGGGTGCGCCGCCAGATATGGCGAAGACTGCGGCCGTTCTCGAAGCCGCGTGCGGCATGGTGCGTGCTCGACGCGGCCAATCCCTGAGCGAGGAGCCAGATCGCGGGAAGATAGAGGAAATTCAGCGGGCGATGTCCGAGCCAGAGGCCGAGGGCCAGCCCCGCCATCATCTCGTCGGTCGCGCGGTCGCTCTTCCGAGCATGCACGATGGCGACGATGGAGACAGCCAGCAGAAGGATGTCGAACGCGTACACCTCCGCGGCAACGGCCTGGGCCCAGGTGGATCGTCCCAAGGCCAGGATCGCGGCGGCGGCCAGGACCGCGCTCGTCGAGAAGGCCGCGCGGGCGAGCAGCAGCGCGACAAGGCCGGCCGCAAGAGCCGCGTGCAATCCCGAAGCGAGGTTCGCGGCGAAGTCGCGCAAAGAAGTGGGGAAGAAATGCGTCCAGAGGCCGGTCGTCAGCGTGTAGAGCGGATATCCAGGAGGATGTGGAACGCCGAAGCACGCGGCGGCACCGGCCAGTTCGGCGCTGTCCCCGACGAAGATGGTCCGCGCGGCCGTGCAGGCATACAGGCCGGCGGCAGCGATCGTGCAGGAGGCAGCCAACAGAGCGCTCGCACGCGTCGAGGGAGAGTTCGTCAGGCGGCCCTCGGAGCGGACCAGGGTCCGGGCGGCTGTGGGATGGGTCGGCATGTCCGAGAATTATGGATCGTGGTGGAAGGAACCGGAATGCATTTGTTGCCGCCGCGATTCCGGCCAAGGAGAAGCGCAGGATGCAGACGATGCTTGCGGCGTTCAGAGTGCCGGGCCGCGGCGGCTCGAGGCCAACGAGAAGCGGATGCAAGAGCTGCGACCATGAGCCACAAAGAGAACGGGATGCCCGCAAGCCGGGCATCCCGAATCTCAGACCCTGTGAGGATCGACTACTGGAAGAGCTCCTTCACCTGGCCCCAGCTGTTGACATCCGCAGGCACCGGGCCTTCGAGATCAGCCTTGATCTGAAGGACTGTGGTACGGCTATAGGGGGCATCACTGTCCCACATCCCGCTATACCAGCCCCAGGTCTCCACGCCATTGTAGCTGACCTGGCCCATGATGCCGGTGTTGTCCATGCCGAAGCAGATCATGTCACCGGCCAGGAAGGGCACGGCCGCAGCGGAAATGTCCACATAGGTGTAATCGAGAGGCGGATAGGTCGTGCCGTCGGGATTGTCCGGCGTGTAAGGTCCGAAGTAGTCCGCCGTGGAAGCGGCACCCGGAAGGACTCCGCCCGTTCCAGTCCAGATGATCCATCCATACGGACCGCTGGCAGGGCCGCCGCACGGCCAGGAGATCTCCGTGAGGAGCAGATCGTCGCCTGTCCCATTCGCAACGAAGGCGATCGCCCACTCGGACCAACCCGTCGCGGAACCGCCCATGGTCGGAACGACATCAATGGCTCCACCGGTGTTGTACTCGAAGAGCGCGCGGGTCAGGCTCGCCTCATTCGGTGTTCCCGGATTCACCTCGATGGGCGTGCCGTCCTTGGACGCGGTCTCCGCAAACGCGGGGGAGGCCGCGAGCAGGGCCATCGCAGTCAGCAGTAGCAGTTTCTTCATGTCTCTTCCCTCCACTAGCTAAAGGTGCTTGGACCGGCTGCAGCACGGGCCCTTGATTGGGCCGCACATCAAGATTCTACCGGGCTTTTGAGAGAAAATCCAGGAAAAACCTCTATCTGCATGTCAGGCATCAGACGGCGCGCTCGGCTCCAGAAGCAGGATCGAAGGAATAACTTCAAACCATGCAATTAGTTATGAAATATCAGATATGGCTGACCAGCGCCATCCATGCGCGTGAGGCTCAATCCCACCCGATCTTCCGTCCCTTGTTCTGCTCCTCCAGCCAGGTCATGAGCGGCTGGTAGTATTCGAGCATCGCGCGTGTGGAGAGATCCTCGCCCGTCGCCTCGCGCAGCAGCGCGCGCCAGTCGCGCGTCGCGCCCCAGCGTTGCATGCTCAGCAGGAACTCGCCCACTTCCGTTCGTCCCGCGTACATGCAATGGCGCGGATCTTCGTGGAGAACCTTGCGGGCGATGTGATCGTGCAGCTGGTAGCTCATCACTGTCGCGATCGTGTAGGAGAAATAGTAGCCGGGATTCGTGTTGATGTGCGTCTTGGTGGCCGCGTCGCAGAATTCCTCGCCGCGCGGCGCGGGCGGCTCGACGCCTTGGAAGCGCTCGACATATTCCCACCAGCGCGCGTTCCACTGATCGGGCGGCAACTCGTTCGCATAGAGATCGGCTTCCCAGTGGGTCATCGTCCCCGAGGCGAAGAACATGAAGGGGATGTTGTTGAGCGCATCGCGAAGCAGGAAGGCGATTTCGTCGTCGGGGCCCTCCGCCAGAAGCCCGAGCGATTTCAAATAGGGAACCTGCCTGCCCCCCATCTCGCCCAGACCCGCGAATGCCTCGTGCATCGCCGGGCTCGCGCCGGTGCGAAGCAGGAAGGGAATCGGCGGCTTCGAATAGGCCATGTCGTAGTAGGCGTGACCGAGCTCGTGATGCGCGGTCGCCAACCAGTACTCGTCAGCCTCCACGCTCATCAACGACCGGATGTCCAGGCCGAGATCGATGCTCCAGCAGGAGGCGTGCGTATTCTTCTTGCGCGCGTCGCCGGGCGGCACCGGATAGAGGTCCGACTTCTCCCAAAACGACGCGGGCAGCGACGGAAGCCCCATGCTCGTATAGAAGCGCTCGGCCGTTTGCACGACCCATTCGGGCGAACGATTCTCGAAGGCCTTGCTCATTCCAGGCGTCGGCAGCATGCCGTTCCATTCCTGCGCCCATCGATTGGTGATCCAGTGGGCGGGGATCTTCTCGGGCGCCGGCTGCCCGTAGCGGCGCGCCAATTCGTGTTTGGCCCAGGTGTGGATCTGCAGGTAGAGCGGCTGGAGCACCTCGAGGAACTCTTCCTCGAGCGCGAGCAACTCCGCGACCGTGAGATCGTGACGGGCCGCCTGAAGCGCGAGGTAATCGTGATAGCCCAGTTCGCGGGCGACTCCGTTGCGCAGCGGCTGCAGCTTCACGAGACCCGGCTTGAGCGCGGGGCCCGACATCTTCGACGCCTCCCAAACGGCGAGCCGCTCGGCCAGGTCGGTGGACTCGATCAAGCGATCGTCGATTTGATTCGTGGAAACCGGCTGTCCTTGAAGCACGAAGGGAAAACTGTTCAAGGTGGAAGTCTGCGCCGTCTCGGCATCGATGCGGGCAGCGACGAGTTCGGGGTTGGTCATCGGCCCCTCGGCCGCATTGAGGAGCGCCTGGCGCAACTGGCGCACGGTCACCGGGTCGAGCTCGCGTTCGTGCGCCAGGAGCTCGCGCGCTTCGGTGATGATCTCGGGATTTCCATTGAAGGCGGCCAAGGCCTTGCTCGCGGCGGCGGCGGCGGCGTCATGCTCCGGAGTCACATCCGTCTCCGCGGTCCAGGTGGTTTCGTGCTCCAGGGTGCGCAGAGCCTGATAGCCGCTGTTCACGAGGGCGAGAAAGCGATCGGCGCGCTCCTGCAAGGGATTCGGGCGGGTCGACGCGGCGCCCGCGTTCCCCATGGGATGCAGGAAAGCGACCAGAACGATTCCCGTCAACAGGATGAGGGCGGACATCGCCAGGCTCGATCGCGACCATCGAGACGCACGAAACCAGGACGAGAAGCGCGAGCAGCGGCCGGAGAATCTACAATGCATGGAGGTCCCCCCGATTTCGAGTGAACATGGATGTCACGAACGGGAGATTCTATCGCAAGGAGCGGGAGAGGGGAACATCGGCGACAAGAAGAATTCTTCTCGATCGCGGAGCCGGAATACCCGGCTCCTGCGCCGCTCCTGCCGTTGCACTTGGATTGGCTGAGCGGAAGGATCTTTCACGATGGGGGCGTGAGTTGGGACCGAGGCTCGCCGGCGCCTGGAAATGGCAGCTTTCGGCCCGATTTCCGGGCATTCTGTGACCGGCCGAACACAGGGGCGACGGAGCCGGCGCGGGCAGTCACCCGCTTCTGCTACAATGGAATCGAGGTCGCCGGGCTGGTGTATGCCCCCTCGTTGCTTCGCTTCTCGAGGTCCGACAACTCCGGAGGATTCTCCATGAAGGACTTGCGCCGCATCGTGGCGTTCTTCCTGCCCCTCATCGCGCTTCTCGCCTGCGTGCCGATGCTGTCGGCCCTGGCCCATTCCCCTGAGCTTACTCCTGCGCTCGAATCGCGCGCCGCCCGTTCGAACAGCCCGACCGCTCGTCCGCACAGCCCGAATCCGGGCCGCGCCTCGAAGCTCTCCATCGATCGCCACCTTGCGCTCCAAACGCCCGCTCCTTCGGGACGGATCGTCGTCAAGTTCGCCGCATCGACGGGCGTGCGCATGAAGGAGGAGGGTCCGGAAGCCGCGGCGCCCCAACTGGAGCGCGTGCGTGGATTGCTCGACCGCTTGCGGGCCGCGCACGGCGATGTGCGCCTGCAGCGTCACTTCTCGCGTTCGGCGGACGATCTCGACGCCGAGCGGCAAGAAGCGGAGCGTCGCTCGGGGCGCGCGCTTCCCGATCTGAATCGTTACGCGCAGATCGTTCCTTCGCGTTCGCTCTCGCGCGCGGAGCTCCTCGACATGGTCGCCGAGCTCTCGGCCGATCCGGCTGTGGAAGCGGCCTTTCTCGAGCCGGTCGCCGTTCCCGCGGCGCTCGGCTTCGATGCCTTCACCGGCCGGTACGATCCTCATGCGGCCGCAGAGGAAATGCGCGCGCACGCGATCGTGCAGGCCCCTTCGCTGGATGCGCGCGTGCGGACGCTTGGCCGCGAGGCCGCCATCCCGGCGGGCGCGTTGCTGCCCACTCCCAGTTTCGTCGATCAGCAGGGCTATCTCGATCCCGCGCCCCTCGGCGTCGACGCGGAAGGCGTGTGGACGATCGCGGGCGGACGCGGTCAGACGGTGAAGTTGATCGACATCGAAGGGGCTTGGCTGTGGGACCACGAAGACCTCGTGACGCCCTTCTTCACGGCGGGCGGCGAGATGACGGATGCGAGCTGGCGCAACCACGGCACGGCGGTCATGGGCGAGATTCGAGGCACGAGCAATTCGTACGGCGTGAGCGGCATCGCGAATCTCGCGCAAATCGGTGGCGTGTCGATCGCCGAGCTTTCGGTGGCCGACGCGATCAACACCGCTTCGGCGCAGCTCGCCCCCGGCGACATCTTCGTGATCGAGCTGCACGCGCCCGGTCCCAATGCGACCGGCGAAGGGCAGTTCGGGTATGTCTGCATGGAATTCTGGCTGGACAATTTCGAAGCGATCCAGATCGCCACGGCCAATGGAAGGATCTGCTGCGAAGCGGCGGGCAACGGTTCGCAGAACTATGACGATCCGGTGTACGGAAGCCTGTTCGACCGCGAGGCGCGCGATTCGGGCGCGATTCTCTGCGGAGCGAGCGACGGCTCGAGCCTCGAGCCGGCGGGCTTCACGAACTACGGCGCGCGCGTGGATCTGCACGGATGGGGATACAATGTCGTGACTTGCGGATACGGCAATCTGCAAGACGGCGACGAAACGGAATGGTACACCGACACCTTTTCCGGCACTTCCAGCGCGACTCCGATCGTCGCCGGATCGGTGGCTTCGCTGCAGGGCATGGTCAAAGCCGCTTTCGGCATTCCGCTGGACGCGCATCTGGCGCGCGAGATCTTGGTTGAGACCGGCACACCGCAAACGGGAACGGCCCACATCGGACCGCGGCCGCACTTGACCGCGGCCTGGGCGGAAGCGCAGTCGGGCATCGGCAGAGTCGCCGGCACGGTGACGGCGCAAGGAACGGGGCAGCCGCTCGCGGGAATCGATGTGCGCATTCCCGAGACGGGAGCGTACGCCGTCACGGCCTCCAATGGCGACTACGCCATTCCCCTGCGCGCGGACAGCTACACCCTCGAATTCGATTCGTTCTTGTACGAAGAGATGAGCTTGCCGATCGAGATCGCGGGCGGGCAGACGACGACGCAGGACGCCGCCCTCGCGCTGCGCCCGACGGTGGAAATCGGCGGGAGCGTGATCAGCGACGACGGCGTCACGCCTCTGCCCGGCGTACGCGTCGCTCCGCAAGGCGTTCCCATCGGTGCGACCTCGACCGATCTGCAGGGCGATTGGGCGATCGACGGCTTTCCGATGGGACACACCTACGCGTTTCTCTTCGACGGCCGGCCCGGCCACGGCGCGGAATTCGCCAGCGTCGCAGTCGAGCGTCCCGCGCGCTTCGACTACGGCATTTTCCTGCAGTTGCCGGCGGTGACGGCGGATTTCGAATCCGGGGCGAACGGATTCACCGGCGATCCGATCTGGTCGCGCGGTACGCCCGTGGGAGCGGATGGGCCGACCGGGGGCTTCAGCGGCGCGCGTTGCTGGGGCGTGGGCATGAACGGCGACTACGACGACGATGTGAGCGGCTACTTGACCAGCCCTTCCTACGATTTCTCAGGCGTGCAGGAGTTGAAGCTCAGCTTTCACTACTGGTGCGAGACCGAAGCGGACTACGACGGCGCGGCCGTGGATGTGTGGGATGCGAGCACTTCTGCTTGGGTGCCGATCGTTCCGCTGCCGGGATACGGCTCGGCGACGTTGGGCGGATTGGACTATCGCGACGGATGGTCGGGATCGACCGGCGGTTGGGTGGGAACGGTCTTCGATCTCACGCCGTACATTTCGTCGCATCTTTCCTTCCGCGTGCTGTTCGGCTCCGACCAAGGAGTGAACGGCCCCGGCTTCTGGATCGACGACATCGCCTTCGACACCGGCGACGCCTTCTCTGGAGTCGGTCCGCGCGAAGGCGATCTTGCCATCGCCCTCTTCACCCGCGGACCGAATCCCTTCGCCGGCTCGACGCGCATCGCGCTCGCGCTGCCTGGGAGCGAGGAAGTGGATGTGGCGGTGTTCGACGCCGCCGGCCGGCGCGTGCGCACGCTGGCGAGCGGCCGCGTGGATGCGGGCGTCACCGAACTGGCTTGGGACGGCCGCGACGATCGCGGAGACGATCTCGGAAGCGGGATCTACTTCGTGCGCCTGGATGCGCGCGGGCAAGCGTTCACGCGCCGGGTGGTGCTGGCGAAATAGCGCCCCGCGAAGCCGGCAAGCAGTCCGCACAGTCTCGAGGCTGCGTTGATCTTACCCGGCCTGCGGCTTCGGCTTGCGTTCGCCTCCGATTTGAGGAAGGATGCGGGCGTTCGTCATCCGGCAACGGGCTCGGTGTGGGATTTCGCGCTTGCCGAAGATGCGACGGTCGTCCTCTTTGCGCGACCTGCCGAAGCCGCCGAAGCCGCCGAATGCCGTGAACGCGGCGGATCCACCGGAAGACACGAAGAGGATTCCTATGCGATGGTCGTCGATCGAGAGCGTGCGTCGCATGTTTCATGCGAGCGCGGGCAACGCGAACCTTTCCTCCGGCTTGGCAAACGCAGCTGGTCTGCTGCTCACGCTGATCCTGATCGTGTCGGGATGCCGCCCGGGCGGCGGAGCGCCCAGCCTCACGGCCGATCAACACGCGAAGAACCTGCAATCCTTTGAGGAGGTCTGGACCACGATCCGCGACAAGCACTGGGACCCGACCTTGGGCGGGCTCGACTGGCAGGCGGTGCACGACGAGCTTCTTCCGCAAGCGGAGCGCGCGCGCACGATGCCCGAAGCGCGCGGCGTCATGGAAGCCATGATCGAACGGCTGGGCCAGTCGCACTTCGGCATCATTCCGCAAGAGATCTACGCCGATGTCGATCAGGCCAGCGGAGGGGCTTCCGGCGATGGAACGACGGGCATCGATGTACGCGTCGTCGAAGGCCAGGCGCTGGTCACGCGCGTCGAAGCCGGCTCGCCCGCCGATTCGCTCGGTGTGCGGATGGGATGGGAAGTCGTGCGCGTGGGCGAGGAGGACATTCCCAAGCGCTTGAAGGCGGTCGGGGAACAATTTGCGGGCAAGACCATACTGCCGTTCATCGAAGCGCGCTCGGTGATCTCGCGTCTCAGCGGGCCGGTTGGGGAAACGGTGAAGGTTCGACTCCTGGATGGCGCGGGCAAGCGCGTGGAGCTCGCGATTCCGCTCGCCCAAGCGCGCGGCCACAAGATCGGGATGGGCAATCTGCCGGCGCAGCATGTGTGGTTCAAAAGCCGGCGGCTCGAAGACGGCGCGGGATACATCGCCTTCAACATGTTTCTCGACCCGGCGGAGATGATGCCGCAATTCGACGCGGCCATGGAATCGTTCCTCGATGCTCCCGGAGTGATCATCGATCTGCGCGGCAATCCCGGCGGCCTCGGAGGAATGGCGATGGGCATGGCCGGATGGCTCATCGAAGAGCAGGGCCGGCAGCTGGGCACCATGCACACGCGCATGACCGAACTGAAATTCGCGGTCCTGCCTCGCCCCCAGACCTATCGAGGGCCGGTGGCCGTGCTCGTCGACGGATTGTCGGCCTCGACCTCGGAGATTTTCGCCGGTGGAATGAAGGATCTCGGGCGCGCGCGCATCTTCGGCGCGCGCACGGCGGGCGCGGCGTTGCCCTCGATGGTTTCGCGCTTGCCGAATGGGGACGGCTTCCAATACGCCTTCGCCAACTATCTTTCGTACAGCGGCGCAGTGCTGGAGGGAGAAGGGATCGAACCGGACATCGCGATTCCCGTCGTTCAATCGGATCTCCTTCAGGGAATCGATGCGCCCTTGCAGGCGGCGCAGGCGTGGATTCGCGGGGAGCAACGCGGAAGGTGAGGCGAGCGTCTGCAAGGCGTTCGCACGGGAGTCGCGTGAGCTCGAATCGCGCTTGGACTTGAATCGAAGGGAGGCGGACGAATGAGATTCGGTTGGATGTTGCGCAGGAACGCGGGAATCATCACGCGCAGCCCGCTTCACCGTTGGGCCGGCGCGTTGGCGATTGCGTCGATGTTGGCCCTGGTGGGTTTCGCGGTTGGCGCGCAGGACGCTGGCAAGGATCTGCCGTCCGCGGAAACGATCATCGAAAAGGGAATCGAGGCGACGGGAGGCCGGGCCGCGATCGAGAATGTGCGCACGATGGTGACCAAGAGCACGATGGAATTGCCTGCCATGGGCATCAAGGCCTCGATGACGCACTACGCGGCGCTTCCGCATTCGAGCTACTCGGTCATCGAGAGTCCCGAAATGGGCAAGATCGAAGAGGGAGCGAGCGGTGGCGTGTATTGGGAGATGACCCAGATGACGGGGCCGCGGATCAAGGAAGGGGAAGAGAAGGCGCTGGCCAAGCGTTCCGCCTTGGATTCGGATCTGCACTGGCGTGAAACCTTCCCCGATGTCTCGGTGGCCGGCATCGACACCGTCGACGGGCGGCCGTGCTACAAAGTGGTGATGATTCCCACCGAGGGCCCGGTCGACACGCGCTACTACGACATGGAAACCTATCTGGTCGTGAAGCAGGAAATGGAAGTCGAGAGCCCGATGGGCAGAATCCCGATGGAGTCGTTCGCGAACGATTACCGCTGGGTGGAAGGCATGTTGATCCCTCACCGCAGCCGGCAGGTGGTCATGAAAATGCAGGAGATGGTCTTCACGACGGATTCCATCGCCTGCAATGTCGCGATTCCCGACAGCGTCTTCCGTCTGCCGGAGCCCATTCAGGCGTTGCTGGCAAAATCCGCGGCGCCCGCCGAAAGCGCGCCTGCGGGCGAAACGGAAAAGGCGGGCTCGTCGACCGCGTCCCCGGGGAAGTGACGGCATCCGTCCGCCCGCGATCCGCGCGGGGTGCAGTCACGCGGGAATGCGTTCCAGGATGCATGTGGGATCGATCCCGAGGAGCGCCCTCGGCAGTATCCGGGCCGGGTGCGCTCCATCTTCCCATCGACGGCTCACAGGGATCTCGCTCTCCGCGTGGGTGTCTGCTATCATGCGGCTCGTCAGGAAAACCGTGAACGAACCTATGACACGGAGGAATGTGATGGCCCAACATAATCTGCTCCCGAGAGGGCGCGCTCCGCGCCTGGCTGTCCGGACGGTCGGACTGCTGCTCCTCGCCGCCTTCATCGTGACCTGTTCGAAGGTGCCCATCACCGGGCGTCAGCAATTGAATCTCATTCCCGCGGAAACGATCAACAGCCTCGCCGGCGATGAGTACAGCGAATTTCTCGCGACTCACGCCGTGAGCAACGATGCGCGCGACAACGACATGGTGCGCCGCGTGGGCGAGCGCATCGCGGGGGCGGTCGAACGCTTCTACGCGCAGCAGGGCCAGTCGGACGCGCTCGAAGGATACAAGTGGGATTTCAATGTCGTGGAAGACGATCAGGTGAACGCCTGGGCGATGCCGGGCGGCAAGGTCGTCGTCTACACGGGACTGTTGCCGGTCGCGCAGAACGACGCCGGTCTCGCGACCGTGCTCGGCCACGAGATCGCGCACGCCGTCGCGCGGCACGGCAACGAGCGGATGAGCCAGACGCTGCTCGCGCAGTTGGGAGGCATGGCGCTCGAGCAAGCCTTGAAGGAAAAGCCCGCTGAGACGCGCAGCCTCTTCATGACCGCCTTTGGCGTGGGCGCGCAGGTGGGAGTGCTATTGCCCTTCAGCCGCCTGCACGAGTCGGAGGCCGACCGTCTGGGCATGATCTTCATGGCGATGGCCGGTTATGACCCGGCGGCGACGATCGACTTCTGGGAGAGGATGAGCGCGAGCAAATCGGGAGGCGCTCCTATCGAATTCTTGAGCACGCACCCGACGGATGAGACGCGCATCCGGAATCTGGAAAAGTGGCTTCCCGAAGCGAGGCAGTACTATCAGGCCAGATGATTCCGGTCCGCATGGCCGCATGCGCGAGCGCCCGGGGCGCGGAGCGTCGTCGTTTGTTCGTGGACGATCCATGAACAAGCGCACGCCGGCTCCCTGAACGGACGCGCTCCGTTCTTGCTTCCCTTCGCGATCCTCCCTTACGCTCGTTTCGTTGCCGCATCTTCTTCGACGCGCAAGGGAAGGAGCGTTTCGTGAGACCACGGCTCAGATTCCTCGACGACCCGTTGCTGGAACGCATCGTGACCGAAGGGCGGGATCTCCTCTGCCGGCTGGGCCTCGAGGTCCACAACGATCGCGCCGTCCGGCTGCTCGCCGACAACGGCGCGCAAGTCGGCCACGCCGACGGCCGCGTGCGTTTGACGCAGGCGATGATCGACGAGGCGCTGCGACGGGTGCCCCGGTCGTTCAAGCTCTACGATGTTCTGGGAAACGAGACCCACGACTTCATCGACGACCGTGTCTATTTCACTCCCGGCTCGGCGGCCATTCACATCCTCGACTATCCCTCGGGCGCGATGCGCCGGCCCGAAACCGCCGATTATGTGCGCTACACGAAGCTCGTCGCGGGGTTGAAGCACATCGCTTCGCAGAGCACGGCGATGATCGCGGCCGATGTTCCGGCCGGCATCCAGGACAGCTACCGGCTGTACTTGAGCCTGCTGCACGGCGAGAAGCCGGTCGTGACCGGGGCCTTCACGATTCCTTCGTACGAGCTCATGCGCGACCTGCAGATCGCGGTGCGCGGATCGGCCGAGGAGCTGCGCGCGAAACCGCTCACGATCTTCTCCGTCTGTCCCACCGCGCCGCTCAAGTGGAGCGAAGTGACTTCGCAGAACCTGCTCGACTGCGCGCGCGACGGCGTGCCGGTGGAATATGTCTCGATGCCGCTGGCCGGCTTCATGGGGCCGGTCACCTTGGTGGGCTCGCTCATTCAGCACACCGCCGAGACGCTGAGCGGAGTGGTCCTCACCCAGCTCGCCCGCCCGGGCGCTCCGGTGCTCTACGGCGGATCGCCCGCGATCTTCGATGTGCGCTACGAGACGACTCCGATGGGCGCGGTCGAGACGCAGATGATCGATTGCGCCTACAGCGAGATCGGCAAGCATCTCGGGATGCCGACGCAGGCCTACATCGGACTGAGCGACGCCAAGCAGCTCGACGCGCAGGCGGGGCTCGAGACTTCGATGGGCGCGACGCTTGCGATGCTCTCGGGGGTGAACAGCGTCTCGGGGCCGGGCATGCTCGACTTCGAGAGCTGCCAGAGTCTCGAAAAGCTCGTGGTCGACAACGAGATCTGCGGCCTCGCCGGCCGGTTGGCGGAAGGCATCGCGCCACGCGAGGATTTCCCTTCGCTGGAGCGCTTCGAGGAATTGCTGCGCGAAGGCCACTTGCTCATCTCCAAGCACACGCGGCGTCACTTGCGCGACGAGCACTACATCCCCGGCCCCGCGATCGATCGCGCCAATCGCGCCCGCTGGATGGAAGAGGGCGGCCTCACTTTGGGAGAGCGCGCGCATCGCGAAGTCGAGCGGTTGGTGGCGGCGGCGCAGCCTTCGAGATTGTCCAAGGAGGCGAAGACCGAGCTCACGCGGCTCATGCAAAAGGAGGCGCGCAAATTCGGGATGGACGCGCTGCCCAAGAGCGGATTGGAAGCGTGAGGGCAGTCGCGGCCACGGAACGGATTCGAAGCGGAGTCGCGATGCCGCAGAGCGGATGCGAAGCGTGAGGCCAATCGCGATGGGCGAGATCGTGCGCATGTCCGCGGAAGAGATCGTGCCCGATGTCGAGCGCGTGCGCTGCGCGCTCGGGTTGCCGGGAGCCGCGGAGGCGGACTCGGGTGCCCACCAGGGCGCGCGGACATCGGAACTGCTCTCTCGCGCGCTCGATGTTGTACGGGAGTGTGCAGAGCCGGTGGGCGTGTGGAAGGATGTGAGCCCCGAACGGTTCGCGTTCATCTATCAGGGCGAAGGGAAGAATGCGCCGGAAGGCCCCTTAGCCGGCATCTTCCCGAAGGCCGAACGGCTCGCGATCTTCGCCGTCACGATTGGGGCGGAGGTCGAGCGGAAGATCGCAGAGTTATTTCAAGCGCGCGAATTCGCCCTTGCTGCGGTTCTCGATGCGGCCGCGTCGGAAGCGGCCGAGCGTGCGGCGGAAACTCTGGAAGAGCGGTGGGAAGCGCGGTTTCTTGCACCGTGCGAGAAGCGCGACGGATCGCGCGCCGATGAATCGGCGGGGCGTTTGTGCGCGATGCGATACAGTCCCGGCTATTGCGGCTGGGATGTGACCGGCCAGCGGGCGCTCTTCGCCGAATTGGGGCCCGAAGCGATCGGCATTCGACTCGGAGAGAGTTGTCTCATGAGTCCGCTCAAGTCGATTTCGGGCGCGATCGTGCTCGGGAGGCCCGAAATCCACTCCTTCGCGGCCGAGTTTCCGTTCTGCGGGTCGTGCCGTTCGCGCGAGTGCGTCGATCGCGGGCGCAAGGCAGCGGCCAAGAGCGCAGGTTGAGGAAAGGAAGATTGATGGACATCCTGGAACGCATTGCCGAGGAATTGCAGCGGGGCGACGACGAACGGGTGCAGGCGCTCACGCGCGAAGCGATCACCCAGGGAATCGCTCCGAAAGAGATCCTCGACCGCGGCCTGATCGCCGGGATGAATGTGATCGGCGAGAAGTTTCGCGTCCACGAGATCTTCCTGCCCGATGTGCTGATGGCGGCCAAGGCGATGTACGCGGGCATGGATGAGTTGAAGCCGTTGCTGGTCAAGGAAGGGATTCCGACGGTCGGCAAGGTCGTGCTCGGCACCGTGCAGGGCGATCTCCACGACATCGGCAAGAACCTGGTGGCGGTGATGCTGCGCGGGGCGGGGTTCGAAGTGATCGATCTCGGTCACGATGTCGCGCCCGAACGATTCCTCGCGGCCGCGCAGGAATCGGGCGCGCGCGTGATCGGCATGTCAGCGCTGCTGACGACGACGATGCCGACGATGGAGCGCGTGACGGCACTCATCCGCGAGCGCGGCCTGACGGGCCAAGTGCGCACGATCATCGGCGGCGCGCCCGTGTCGGCGGAGTACGCGCGCAAGATCGGGGCGGATGACTACGCCTTCGATGGAGCGAACGCGGTCGAGCGCGTGAGGGCGCTGCTCGCGTAGGGATCAGGCTCCGCCCTTCGAGGACTTCCGGGAAGTCGCGCAATCGGAGGATCGCATGCCAACGCTTCTCGAGCGGTTGCGAAGCGGAGAAGTCCTCGTCTGCGACGGCGCCATGGGAACGCTCCTCATCGCGCGCGGTCTTCCGCCGGGCTCGCCGCCCGAGTCGGTGAACCTCGAGCGTCCGGAGATTCTGAAAGAGATCGCCCAACTCTACCTCGATGCCGGCGCACAGATCCTCGAGACGAACACCTTCGGCGGCTCTCCCGCGAAGCTCGCCTTCTACGGCCTCGATAGCCGCATGGAAGAGATCAATCGCATTGCCGTGGAAGCTGTGCGCGAAGTGGCGGGCGTTCGCGCGTGCGTGGCGGCTTGCTGCGGGCCGAGCGGCCGCATGCTGAAGCCGTATGGCGATGCCGAGCCGGCGGAGCTCAAAGATGGATTCGCGCGTCAGATTCGCGTGCTCACGCAAGCGGGGGCCGATGCGATCATCATCGAGACGATGACCGATCTCGCGGAGGCGAAGCTGCTGGTGGAGGCGGCCCGGGAAGCAGCGCCCGGCCTCCCCGTGATCGCGTCGATGACCTTCGATCCCACACCGCGCGGTTTCTTCACGATCATGGGCAACAGCATCGAGCAGGCGGCGGCCGGGCTCGCGCCGGCGGGCGCAGATGTGATCGGCTCGAACTGCGGCAACGGGATCGAGCAGATGGTCGCCATCGCGCGCGCCTTCCGCGCGGCGAGCGAGCGGCCGATCGTGATTCAATCGAACGCGGGGCTGCCCTCGTTGGAAGAGGGACGGCCCGTCTATTCCGAGACGCCGGAATTCATGGCCGCGCGCGTTCCCGAGTTGATCGCGGCGGGAGCGCAGATCATCGGCGGCTGCTGCGGCACGACCCCCGAACACATTCGCGCGATTCGGAGAGCGGTCGATTGGGCGCGGGAAGAGAGCGGGCGGTAGGCTCGGCGACCGCTGGCCATCGAGCCGGCCTGCGATCGCGGACCGATTCGCGGTGACGATCCGCCTGCCATCAATCGCTGACGCGACTCAACCTGGCAGCATCTCCGTATCGCCACGCCGCGCGCAGGCACCAACCGAAGAACACCACTGCCGGCACGCACTTCACGCTGAAATGCCAGGCGCGAAACCACCCCGGCCAGGCGCCGATGGACGCATCTCGCGCGGCTCCCGTGATAACCGGACCGAGGACGAAGATCGTCGGCATGCCGATGAGAACGGCCAGGACGATGAGCGTGCGCGAACCGGTGAGGAGAATGAGCGCGCTCAGGACCGGCAGCATCATCAGGTAGTGGTATTCCCAGACGGTCTTGAAGACGAGAAAGAACACCGTCACCCAGAGGGCGAGGTCGATGGCCGAGCGCATTGCGCTCGAGCCGTTGCCTGCGCGGCGGCCTTTGCGATCGTCGGCCGCGTCGGGCCCATTCGTGGAAAGCGACGCAGATCTCGCGGAATGTGCGTATCCGGGCGGCGTCGCCATGCGAAGGGAAGCGAGCAGCGCGAGCAGCACGATGACGATCGAGACGAAGAGCAGGATCGCGCTTCCCACGCGAATATCGCCTCCTCCAATCACGATCCTGACCGCTTCCCAATCGTTCGGAAGATGCGTGAGCAAGTCGCGCAGGAAGGTCTGAAGTCCGAAGGAGCCTTTGTAGATCCCGCGCGTGAACGGAGTCAGATTCAAGCGCACGAATTCGCCCAGGTCCTTGGGCCGCGCGAGAAAGTAGGGAAGGCTCGCGGCGATGGTGAGCGCCGCGCCCGCGAGTATGCGCTTCCAGCGCCCATCGCGAAGATAGGGAATGGCAAGGAGCGCGGAGAAGCTCTTCAGCGTGATGCTGGCCGCCCAGGCGATCGGAATGCGCCACGGCCGCACGGTATCCGCGCGCCAGCGATAACTCGACCAGCGCATCCACAGCGCCTGCCAGACTTCGCTCCATGGCCGGCGTGCGGGACCGACAGTCATGCGCGCGCGCGTTGCATCCGTGGAGTCACGGCCCGCTTCCGGGAGGTCAGGGATGCAAGAATCGGCGCGAGCTTGGCGAGTGGAACCGTGCGCGGGATGGTTGGCCTCCGCGCGCCAAAGAAACCAGAGCAGCACGGCCATGGTGAGCGAGAACTGGCCCATGAACTGCTCGACATACAGGGGAAAGAACCCGACCCACAATGCGGCGACGAGGTAGCGCCTCCACGCTTGCCAGCGCGTGTCCCGAAGAAGCGAGACGACCACGAGGGCGACCAGCGCTTCGTTGATGAGCACCCAGGCCCAGTATGCGGGACGAGGCGGAAGGGCGAGCGAAAGCAGCGCCGAACCGTACGCGGTCGGCGGAAGATAGCGATAGAAATAGTACGAGGGCACGACCTGCGGCGCCTCGTGAAGATAATCGGGCGAGTCGTAGATGCTGTAGCCGTGAGCGAGATTCGCGCCCGCCTGATAGATGCCGTGGAAGTCCGACGCCTGCCCGTACCCTTGGCTCGCCTCCACGAACAGCGGATTCAGAAATCCCGTCGCGAGCGAGACGAGAAAGAGCGCATGGAGCGCCAGGGCCGCGATGAACGCGAACTGCGCGCGCTTGTCCGCATCGAAGGGCGACATGCCGTGCAGCCTACGCGAGCGACTCCGGTTCGCAAGCGCTTTGTCGCAGCATCCCGCCCCAACGCTTGCATAGCCCTGCGAGGCCTGTGGAACCTCGCGCCGCGTGGCCCGCATGGTGTCTCGGGACCGGCGCGCGCTCAGAGAGAGTTCACGCAGGGGGCGCGCGCCTTGTACGCTCAGCGCCGTCAGGGCCAAGAGAGGCCTGGAGACTTCCGCGGCCGCGCTTCGCTTACATCCCTATGACACCATGCGGGCCGCCGCGGCGCGGTTGCAGGGCGGTGCAGAGCGAATGCTGGGCATGCGGCCTGCTATAGCAGGCCATAGGCACGCGAAAGCTGGGCCTTGCGTTTGCTATAGCAGGCACCGTGCGCCGGGGAGCTGGGCATGCGGTCTGCTATAGCACGCTCGTGACGCGATCCTGGCGGCAGGACGCGACCTTGCTGCGGGCGCGTCGCTCGGGTATTCTCCAGGGCGGCGAGAGGCGCGCGAGCGCGGTTCTCGCTTCCCATGTCGGGGCAGCCGGATGAACGGCCTCTTGCCGTTCTCCCCACCATCCGGTCGCCGCGAGAAGCGCGATTGACCTTGGCATCGTCGCGACAGTGATCTCTGCATTCCTGCGGCCGCCGGTTGGAACCCCGCCGTTCGAGCCGGGACGATCAGGAGGCATCACCATTGGAGGAACGATGAGAATCGAGCTCGTCAATCCGGCCACCGGCGAAGCGGCCGGCGGATATGAGACTTCCTGCCGCGAGGATGTGCGCGCCATCGCCCGGCAGGCGCGTGAGGCCTATACCGAATGGCGCGATGTCGATGTGACCGAGCGCGCCGGGCTCTTCTTCCGCCTCGCGGCGGTGTTGCGCGACAGTCTCGAGACGAATGCCCGCCACATCACCACCGAGATGGGAAAACCGATCGCGCAATCGCGTGCGGAAATCGAGAAGTGCGCGTGGCTGGCCGAGATCTACGCGGAATACGGTCCCGATTGGCTCGCCGAGGAAACGGTGGATGCGGGCGGGATCGAGAACCGCGTGGTCTTCGAGCCGTTGGGCGTGATCCTCTCGATCATGCCCTGGAATTTTCCCTTTTGGCAGGCGTTGCGCTTTGGTGTTCCCGCGGTGCTCGCCGGCAACGCGAGCCTCCTCAAGCACGCGCGCAATGTGCCTCAATGCGCGCTCGCCATCGAGCGCGCGTTTCGCGAGGCGGGGTTTCCTCCCAACATCTTTCGAGCGATCTTCACCGATCACAAGACGGTGAGCGGGTTGTTCGAAGGCGAATGGATCCAGGGCGTCTCCCTGACCGGCAGCACCGAAGCGGGTGCGCGCATTGCCGAGACCGCGGGCCGGGCGTTGAAGAAGGTCGTGCTCGAACTGGGCGGATCGGACGCCTTCATCGTGCTCGACGACGCCGATGTGGAATTCGCGGCGCGTCAGGCGGTCGCGGGAAGGATGATCAACACGGGGCAGAGCTGCATCGCCGCCAAGCGCTTCATCGTGGCTGAACCGCTCGTCGAAGCCTTCACCGAACGATTTGCGGCGGGGATGGAAGCGCTCGTCGTCGGAGATCCGCAAGAGGAAAGCACGGAAGTGGGGCCGCTCGTCGATGAAGATGCGGTCGCTCAACTCACCCGGCAAATGGAGCAATCCGTGAGCATGGGCGCGCGCGTCGTCACCGGAGGGCAGCGGCTCGAGCGGCCGGGATTCTACTTCGCGCCCACGGTCGTCGCGAATGCGAATGCGCAAATGCCGGTCGTGCTCGAAGAGGTCTTCGGCCCAATCGCTCCGGTGATCGCCGCGAGAGATGACGACGATGCCGTGCGAATCGCGAACGCGAGCCCCTTCGGATTGGGTGCCAGCGTCTGGACGCCGGATCTTCGCCGCGGCGAACGCCTGCTGCGCAGGCTCGAGGCGGGCACGACCTTCGTGAACAGCGTCGTCAAGTCCGACCCGCGCATGCCCTTTGGCGGCGTGAAGCAAAGCGGCTTCGGGCGAGAGCTCTCGCATTTCGGATTGCGCGAATTCGTGAATGTGAAGGGCATCAGCATTCACGCGCATGGGGAACAGCACGTGCCGGCCACGAGAGCGGCCAGGAAGCGTGCGGCGACGGGAACGGGGAAGCGCGCTGTGCCGCCCGCGACGAAAGCGCCCGCGAAGCGTGCATCGAAGGCACCTACGAAGCGCACGACGACATCGATCGCGAAGCGGTCAAGCAAGGGTAAACCAAGCCCCACAAGAACGCCGGCCAAGAGGACCGTCGGCAAGAAAGCGCCCAGCAAGAAAACCAGGTCTCAGCGCGGCGGCCGCGGGGCGGGCGTCTCGCGCGCGCGGAAATGACGGGGGAGGGATGAAGGCATCCGATCTGTTTGTTCGTTGCCTCGAACGGGAAGGGACCGAGTATGTCTTCTGCGTTCCCGGTGAAGAGAACCTGGATCTGCTCGAAAGCCTGCGCACCTCGTCGATCCGCTTGATCGTGAATCGCCATGAGCAGGCGGCGGCGTTCATGGCCGCAGGGTACGCGCGCATGACCGGAAAGACGGGCGTGTGCCTGGCCACGCTCGGCCCCGGCGCGACGAATCTCGTGACGGGGATCGCGCACGCGCAGCTCTCCGGCGTTCCGCTGCTCGCAATCACCGGCCAGAAGGGGATTCGCGAGAACTGGCAGGCCGATTTCCAATTGCTCGACATCGTGAGCCTCATGCGTCCGATCACGAAGCGCACGATCCAGATCCAGGATCCAAAGATGATCCCGACCGAAGTGCGCGAAGCCTTCAAGGTCGCGACCACCGAGCGCCTGGGCGCCTGCCACATCGAGCTGCCCGAGGACATCGCCAACGAATCGGTTCCGGCGGAGTTCCGGCCGCTCGATCCCGGATGGATTCGCCGCCCGGTGGCGGAGGCGAGCGCGATCGACGCTGCGGCGGAGATGATCCGCCGCGCTCGCGATCCGATCCTGATCGTCTCGAGCCGCGGACAGCGGCGGCGCGTGCACGAGAGCCTGCGGCGCTTCTGCGATGCGACGAACGTCTTCGTCATTCACACGCAACTCGGGAAAGGCGCGCTGGGAGACGACCATCCCAACTCGCTCTTCTCCTTCGGCGTCCACCGGCACGATCATCTGAGCGCGATCGTGGAAGGCGTCGATCTGATCATCACCGTGGGCTATTCGACGAACGAGTATCCGCCGCGCTTGTGGAACCCGCGCATGGACAAGCCGATTCTGCGCATCGACTTCAGCGTGGGGAAGACCCAGGCGCATTACAACCCACGCATCGAGCTGATCGGCGACATCGCGACCACCCTCGACCGCTTGGGCGAACGGCTGGCGAATTACCGCTACGCGGGCGACACGCTCGCGCGCTTGCGCCGGGAGTTCGAGCGGCGCCTGCACGTCGAAGGCGCCGATGACACCGCCTTCCCGCTGCGCCCGCGAAGGATCGTGGCCGAATGCCGGCGCGCGTTGGGGCGGGAAGATGTGCTCTGCCTCGACAACGGGATCTACAAGCTGTGGTTCTCGCGCCATTACCCGGTCTACGACATCGGCACCTTCATTCTCGACAACAGCCTCGCGACGATGGGGGCCGGCATGCCGCTCGCGATGGCGGCGAAGCTCGTGCGTCCCGATCGCCGCGTGCTCGCCGTCGTGGGAGACGGCGGATTCCTGATGAACTCCCAGGAGCTCGAGACCGCGGTGCGTTTGGGAATCGCCGTCGTGGTCCTCATCCTGAACGACAACGCCTACGGGTTCATCAAGTGGGAACAGCAGAGCCACGGATTCCCCGACTTCGGCCTGGATTTGCACAACCCCGTCTTCTGCAAGTACGCGGAGGCCTACGGCACGATCGGCTATTGCATCACCGCGGAGGATCAGCTACGACCTGCCCTGGAAGAGGCGTTTCAACAGAACCGGCCGGTGCTCATCGATTGCCCGATCGACTACGGCGAGAACAAGGATGTGTGGGTGCACGAGTCGGGAGCGCGGCCGGGATGGGAGAAGAGCTGATCGGTAAGGGCTGCGCGCGCAAGGATCGCGCGAGCTGCGAGTAGAAGAGCCGCTCGCTGCAGGCGCGCGCAGAGGGCGCTTGCAGAAGGCAACGCGCATCAGGGCCATGCGGGGAAGGGCAGCGCAAGGATGCATCCACTCGATGAGCCGCGCCGGGCGACCGCCATCCGCGCTTGCGTGTTCGATCTCTTCGGCACGCTCGTCCCCGTGTCGCGTTTGACCGATTACTACGGAACGCTGGCCTCGCTCTCCGCCGCGCTCGGGATCCCGGAAGCGGCCTTCCGCGCCGAATGGGACGCCACCTATCGCGAACGCAACGACGGGCGCCTGGCGACGCTCGAAGACAACGTCCGCGTGATCTGCGCGCGCTTGCAGGTGCGCACAGAAGACGACGAGATCACCCGCGGCCTCGTTCCCTTTCGTGAGCTCTTGCGCGCGACGCTTCGGCCCAAGCCTGAAAGCGAAGAAGTTCTGCGTGAGATCGCAACACGCGGATATCCTCTCGGCCTGATCTCGAACTGCAACCCGGATGTGCCCGCGGTCTTTCGCGCCGGTCCGCTCGCGCGGCACTTTCAAGTGGCGCTGTTTTCGTCGGAGGTGGGAGCGGCCAAGCCGGACGCGCGCATCTACGCGCAGATGATCGCCCGCTTGCAGGTGGAGCCGGCCGCGTGCCTGTATGTGGGCGACGGACACGGGCGTGAGATGGCGGGAGCGGCGCGCGCGGGGATGGTGACCGCGCTTCTCGACAACGGGCAGCCGGACGGGTACATCTTCGATCGCGACGAGTCGGCCGATCACGAGCTGCGAGACTTGCGGGAAGTGTTGCCGTTGCTGGATGCATTGAATGACGCCACAGGAAGACGAGTGCCCGAGCGCGCTTTCAGTCCGGACTCCGAGCAGTCGACCAGGATCGGCTAGCTCTATTTCGCGCCGCGGCCAGAACCCCGTCCGCTATCCTGGCTGGACATCCAAGCGTCCTCGTCCGACCGCCTGGACGAGACTGGCGACTGTCGTCGATACTCGCTGTCCGAACCGGACCGAATCACTTGGTTGCACCAGGATCGGGGAGTTGGGCGTCAGCATGGCGTTGTTGACAAAAGTCCCATTCGAAGATCCGAGGTCGGTGAGCGTGTACTGACTACCGTTTCCGTCCAAACGCGCATGCCTTCGAGACACACCTGGGCTGTCAATTTCAATCGTGCCTTCACGGCCAATGATCCAGGAGCCTTGCAGGAAGGGGATGCCGGGACTACCGCCAAGAAACAAACCCGCTCCAGGAGCGTTCTGCAAACCCGGCAAGACTGGCGGGGCATCGGGAAGAGGCATGCCCACATGATGCATGTAGAACGCCTGCAGAATATCATTGGTCCCCTTGCTCGCGGCCATGGCGACATCTAGCGCGCGTTCGTTCCGATAGAAGCCAATCAGGAAATTCATCACTTGGTCGGGGCTCACCCGGTTTCCCGTCCGGTCGTAGATGAGATTGGCCACATCCATGGCCACCTTCTGGAAGAGCCCTCCCTGGGCAACCTTCACTTCGAATTTGGCCAGTTGCCCGCGCCCCTCCATGGTGGCTTGGACTTCTGCCTGAACGGCCTTTTTCACCTCGGCATTATCCGCATCTACATCCGTCAGCCAAACCTCGAGCACTTCCAGGCCCCATCGCTTGGCCGTTCGGGCGAGTGCCTGGCGGATTAGTTCCCGCACGGAGTTTTGAGACGATCCCCCAAACATCACTTCATCGATGCGCATCGCCTGGATTGTCTCGCGAATCGAGTTTTGGACCAAATTCCGTAAAGCGATGTTCGCCTCTTCCGAGCCACTTTCGGTGTTTCCATAGCCTTCTCTGGTAAACGGACCGTAGGTGCCAGGTCCCTGGCTGAACAATGCGGCTGCATCGGCGACGGAAACCCGGATCGTAGTCTTGAAAGCGATTCGAACGCGGTCGGATGTGTAGTACTGCGCCGTGGGAATGTCGACTTGGCGTTCACGAATGAAGAGGACAACGACGCTCTGGAAGAAACGAGCTAGCCAGGTGTTTCCCTCCGAGCGCACATCGCCCGTCCGCCTCCCCATCGTGACGACGAGTCCCACAGCACCCAGTGGAATCCTGCGAAAGCCGGCGATGAGGTAGATGACGAGGGCGATCACAAAGACCAAGAGCGCAATCAAGGCCGGATTGATGCTGCCGCCTTCCATAGAGGGGACCCTCGCGTTGAACGGTTGTGAAGCGACACGAACGACCGAAGACCGCAAATGCTACGGAATCGCAACACTCGATGTCAGCCATGTCCTGATCGTCTCTGATAGTGGAACGCAACCGTGAGGAGAGTCAATCTTTTTGCGCAGATGCGGATAACGAGCCGCATGCGGCAACCGACCGCCGCTGGCGTGGCCAGGATGCAGAGTCTTCGCGAAGATACGCCGACAAGGAATTCCAAATGAAGGGAATAGCTTCTGCCGGGAAGGCGCAAGTGACGCAGCTGCGTCGCCTGCGACATCGGAAAAGCTTCTGAAACCCAGGGGGAGGTTCGTGCCGGCAGGGGCAGGCCGTCGAAATGGCGATCGGGGGCCACCACCGGGCAAGTTTCGCATGGTTGCGCCTTGCGTCACTATTACCTAGTATGGAACTTGCTCAGTTCTCTATACCGTGAGGCAAGTGAAATGGAGGGGCACCATGTACTGTGCCAACTGCCGGGCAGAAGTGAAACCAATCAATGGCTACTGCGAACGGTGCGGAATCCAGCTGAATGCCAGGCTCTGCCCAAACGGGCATATCATGGACCCGACCTGGACGGAGTGCCAATACTGTCCGCCAACCGCGCGCCATCGAAACCAAAGCCCGGGCACTTCCGCCAATCCTCCCGTTGGGCCTCCAGGGGCGTTCACCAAAGGGGCCACGATCCTGGAGCAGCCGTCGACCGGAGATCGCGGCGACCAGGCCCGAGGATCCTCTCCGAAGCCTCGCACGGTCATGGAAGGGGGTGGCGGAGGTCGGAGCGACAAGGGGAAGACGGTCTACGATCCGGGAGTCCAGGCGGCACCGGAGCAACCGGGTCTCCCGGCAGGCCGGGCTTCTTCTTCCGAGCGCAAGCTGGTGGGTTGGTTGGTGACTTTCTCCCAAGGGCCGACGGGTCGAGATTTTCGACTGCGGGAGGGCCGGAATCTCATCGGATCCGAAAGAGAGTGTGAGATCTGCGTCGACTGGGATCCCACGATTTCGGGACGGCATGCGGTCATTCGGTTTCAGGACGGTCAGTTCTACATCAAGGACTGTGATTCCATGAACGGCACCAAGGTCAATCAGCAGGATCTGTTTGCGGAGGGGGCCGTTCTCTTGCAGAACCGGGATTCGATCGAACTCGGGAAGCGCTCGGTCTTCACGATCTACATGATCTAACCGGGGCGGTTGACAGATGCGCGTCTGCCAGGTCGGGAGGATCCGTTTCGCGCCTGCGACATGCCCGGAATCCTCCCGTCGACCCACGAGCCAGAACGTCCTCGTCGAGATCCGGCATGGCCTGTTTCCTGGCCAGTCGGGTGGCCGTCGCGCATCCCAGGGACCGATTGCTCACGCCCGAGGCACTGTTCGGGTCCTTGACCAGGGAGGGCAGAAGTGATGATGCCTTGTCTCCGCCTGTCGATTGCCGCCTGCGTAGCGCTCTCTGTTGTGCCGGGCGTCCACGCCGCAGTGTGCGAGCTGCAGAATGCCGGCATCGACACGACCGGATATCCCCGCATGGCCATTCGGTTCGAAGTCATGTCCGAGCACAGCGAGCTGGTCAGCAGCCTGAACGTCGAGGATGTGACGGTGCTGGAGAAGGACCAGCCGGTGAAGGGCGAATTGCGCAAGATCGGTCTGGTCAACGGCATTGGGTTCGTGTTTGCAGTCGACGTCTCCGGTTCGATGAAGGAAGTGATGCCGGAGGTGAGAACTGCCTTGGTCGATTTCGTGGGGCGGTTGGAGGACGGCGACCGCTGTGCCCTCGTGGCCTTTCACGATGATCAGCAGCAACTCATCGATTTCGCGGTTGACCGCTCGGCCTTGGTTGCCGCGATGCGTGAAATGGAGACGCCCGGAAAGCGCACGGAGCTGTTCTACGGCGTCGTGCGCGGGCTCGAGTTGCTCCAGCAGGAAGGGTTGCCCGAACGCAAGGTGCTCGTGCTGATCTCGGACGGGAAGAACGAGGGGGGGGCCTACACCCTGGAATCCTGCCGGGAAATGGCCGCCAAGGTGGGGGCCAGCATCATGGGGATCGGCATCAAGTCCGGCAGCCAGACGGACTGGCGCAACGTTCAGCGGCTGTCCACCGAAACGGGAGGAGTCTTCCTGCCTTTCGAGAGCGGGCAGCGGTGGAAGGACAAGCTTGCGGCCATGCGGACCAACCTGGAATCGCGCTGGGAGTTCGTCTGGACTTCGAGCTTGCCGGCGGACGGTTCCGAACATGCGGCCGTGCTCGAGGTGAAGATGCCGACCACCCAGGTCCGGCGGAGTTTCTCCTTCCGCGTGCCCCTTCATGCGATCCCTCCCCAAAAGACGCCTTGGCTGCTCTACGTCGGAATCGCCCTCGTGGGCGTTGCGGCGTGCTCGGCGTTGCTCTGGTTCAGATCGCGCGCCCGTCACCTCGCGTATCAGGGCGAGATGCATCGCGTGGAAGAGGAAAAGAGGCAGCAGGCCGACGCGTTTCAGAAGCTGGAAGGCCAGCTTGCGCAGGCGACGGCCAGCATCAAGGAGATGGAACAGCGAGTCGTCCAGTCCGGCTCGGATGCTCGCCCCGCCGCCCCGCCGGCTGCGCGGCCCAAGCAACGGACCATGTACGATCCCGGGACATCGGTCCTGCAGGCCTATCGCGCCGGCTCGCTGCACGTGGAAAGCGGCCCGCTGGCCGGATCGAATCTGCCCTTGCTGCCGGCGCGCACGTCGTTGGGCCGGGCCCTGGACAACAACATCGTCTTGGATGAAGAGCGCGTTTCCTCCCACCACGCGGTCATCGAATTCCGCGACCATCAGTTCTGGCTGGAGGACCTGCAAAGCACGAATGGCACGTACCTCGCCGGGGGCGAGCGGATCGATCAACCCACGCTCTTGACGTCCGGGCAGCGGTTTCGTATTGGCGGCGTCGTGCTTCAGTTCCGTGGGGAGGTCTGATGAGCCTGTTCCGGCGCCAGATCCCGCTGCTTGTCAGCAACCACAGTGATGTCGGCAGAGTTCGAGAGACGAATGAGGACTACCATCTCTATTGCCAAATCGGCTCCCAGCGACTGTTCGTGGTCGCCGATGGAATGGGTGGGGCGTCGGGCGGGCGAGAAGCGAGCCGCACTGTCGTGCAGGCGGTGCACGCGGTGTTCCAGAAAGGCTTGGGGCAGACTCCCCGCAGGCTGATTGCCCGGGCCATGCGGGAAGCGAATTTTGCCTGCCAGAGCGTCAAGGAAGAAAGGCCGGAGCTCGCCAACATGGGCGCCACCCTCGATGTGGTCGTGGTGGAGGAGAATCGTGCCTGGTGGGGTCACATCGGAGACGGCCGCATCTACCATTTGCACGAAGACGAAGCCACCCAAGTCACCCGGGATCATACCCTCGTGCAAAGAATGATCGACGACGGCCTGATCACGGTGGAACAGGCGCGTGAGCATCCCAAGCGACACGTCCTCGAGCGCGTGATCGGACCGGCCTCCGACATCGATCCAGACATCTGCACGATGCCAATCCGATTGGAGGAAGGCGACAGCCTCATCATGTGCACGGACGGGCTGTATGACGCCGTCTCACCCAAGGAAATGGCCTGGATGAGCCGGCAATACGGACCCCAGAGAGCATGCAAGCGCCTCGTTGACTTGGCGAATCAGCGCGGTGGTCACGACAACGCCACCGTGCAGATAATCCATCGCGGACGACCGCGAGGCACGTGGTCGCGCATGCGCAGCCAAGCGCCGGTTCCGGATTTCGGACCCGCCGGGCGCCGGAAACTCACGTGGCACTGGATTCCCGCTGCGGCGGCTCTCTTGCTGGGTATCATCGTGGGCTCGGCGTACTACCTGTATTCGGCCCACAGGCCTCCCTCAGCGGCCTGGTCGACTGGCGCATTCCAGACGCTGAATGACGTGATTCGAGGGCCGGCCGACACGGGAGATGACTTCGGCGGCGAGCTCCGGCTGATTCTGCAGGACCAGGCGGCGGGAGCTCCGTACATGAGCATTCGGTTCGCTCCGGCTTCTCCCCAAACCGATCTGGTGGCGCTCTGTGGTTTCTACCTGCCCGATCCGTCCGACACCGCCAGCGCGTGTCTTCTGCGTATGCGCCGGTACGTCGGAGAAGAGAAGGGGGACCTGATCAGTCTTCTTTCTCAGTGCGGCCAATTGCATGTCGATCCATCCTCGTCGGCATCGGGTTTGCCGCAAGGCGCTCTCGGACCGGGAACGCACTACCTTCTGCTCCGAGTCCGGTCTTTAGGATCCGAGCTCACAATGGACCAGGCGCCCGAGCCCCTTCGTCTTGATGGGAATGTTCTCCCGACGACGGGCGCCTCGGTGCATGTCGATCTCTTGCCGGACGGGAGGATTGCAGCCATTGCCTCCAGCGGCACCGGCTTGGTGGTGTTCGGAGTCTGGGCGCGGACCGTGGCCTCTTCGATGAGACTCGAGCCAGTCGAGTGGATCGCACGGGCAAAGAGCGACACGCTCCGGCAGCACCTGCCTGACGATATCCAAGGGTTGTCACGGAGAGCCTCGGACGATTCGGATGTTGACGCGAACACTCCTCGTGCGCGATCGGCTCCAGCGGATCGTGTTCAGCAGCAAGGCGCGGTAGAGCCGGCGGCTCAGCCGACGGCGGCTGCTCAGGCGCAGCCCGCCGCCTTGCGAGCGGGCCAGAGAACGGATGCGGGCAAACCAGCCACCGCGGACATCAGGAAGACCGGGTCGGCTGGGCAGACCCGGCCGACCGGGCAGACCAAGCCGGCCCCGCGGACGAGGCGCGGCAAGTAGAGGGCTGGCGAGGCGGACGTCAATTGCGGAGTGGAGATGGAGTCGATCGGGCGCTACGAGATTACCGGCGTGATCGGTGACGGAGGCATGGGAACCGTCTACAAGGGACGGGACCCGCGCTTCGACTCTCCGGTCGCGATCAAAGTCATTCATGAGCACCTCGCGCGCGATCCGGCGACCTTGGAGCGGTTCAAGAGCGAGGCGGTCATCCAGGCTCGCCTGCAGCATCCCAACATCGTCACCGTTCACGACTTCCTTCTTGACGAGCACGTGGCCGCCATTGTCATGGAGTACGTCGACGGCAAGAGCCTGACGGAGGTTCTGGCCGAAGTGACCGGCCCGATGCCCTACCCGATGTGCTGCGAGATCATGTCCCAGGTCCTGAACGCACTCGGCTTCGCCCACGCCAAGGGATTGATCCACCGGGACATCAAACCCTCCAACATCATGATTCAATGGTTCGGCAAGCGCGTGCATGCGAAGATCATGGACTTCGGGATCGCAAAGATCCTCGGCGATGAAAAGAGGCGAACGAATCCGGACGCGAAGCTGGGGACCTTCTTCTACAGCTCCCCGGAGCAGATCCGCTCGCCGAAGGATGTCGATGCGCGGTCCGACATCTACTCGCTCGGTTGCACGCTCTATGAAATGGCGACGGGCGTCCTGCCATTCCAGGGCGACAGCGAATACGAGGTGATGACCAAGGTCATTACGCAGGATCCGCCGTTGCCCAGTGAGCGATATCCCCATATCTCCAAGAAGTTCGAGCAGGTGATTCTGCGCGCCATGGCCAAGGACCCCGACAAGCGTTTTTCAAACTGCGAGGAGTTTCTCGAGGCGCTTCTGGACGCGGGGACACTTCCGCCACTGGTGCCCGAGGCGCCGGCCGAGACGCCGGGGAGCGCCGCCGCGGCTTCAAAGGAACAGGCGGGTCCAGGCATGGCGGTCCCACCAGGCGTTTCGGTTGCCACCGGGCAGGTGGCGGCCCCGACTCCGGAAGGTGGGCGGGGAGCGCCGGGCGAGGGAGCGGGAAACGACCTCCGGCCAAGGCCACCAGACGCACCAGCGCAGAAGGTGCAGGGCCTCGCGCCGAGAAAGGGCCAATCGCCACTTCGCTACCTGGTTCCGATCGTGCTCTTGATCGCGGCGGCAGTCGTGGCGATTTTGGTGATCCCGAATGGACACGACCCTGACCCGATCGAAGACACAGGCGGAGGCCAGGTGCCGACCACCGGAACCCTGATTGTGAACATGCAACCGGCCGGTCGTGCCTATGTGGACGATTTCTATTCCAGCGGGAAGAACTCCACGAAACATGAATTTCTCAACTTGTCGGCCACGGGACACACGGTCAAGGTTTGGTGGGGCCATCACCAGCAAGAGAAGAAAGTGAGCATTGAACCCGGGAAGACGATCTCCGTCTCCTTTCCCTGACAGTCCTGCAAGCAAGGAGGAAAGAGCTATGTCCGCTCGTGGCGTGCGTTCGCTGCCTACGCTGATCTTCCTGTCCGTCTGCTTGATCCTTGCCGGGACATCCTGCCAAGAGGAGGAGAAAGCCTCGAGGGGCAAGTCCAGCCCAACCGACATCGACACGGCCTTGGATGTCTTCAGCCGAGGGGAGACATCTCAGGCCGTCGACCTGCTGCAGGGGGTCGTGGAGACGTACGAAAAGGACGCGGTCGGTGACCGTGCGGCTCTCGTGCTGGGCAACATGTTGATCGGCATGCGCCGCTATTCGGAAGCTCTCCCTTATCTGGAGCGCGCTTCAGCGGGCACGGTGGGGCCCGAGTACGGAAAAGTGCTCGTCGCCCGCGCAGTGATCGAAGGTGGGCTGCAGGACCAGTACACCCTGGCCTTCGATCGCCTGCAGGAGATCTTGAGCGCAACGGGACCGGGCGGAAGCCCGGTCCTGGAGAGGGAAGCGCAATTCCTGCTTCTCAAGTTGGCAAGCGCCCAACAGCGATGGCCCCAGGCGGCGTCCGCCGGGTTGACCTTTCTCACTCGCTGGCCGAAGGCCCGGGAAATCCACGAGGCTCGTTGGCTGACCGCCGAGGCGGAGCGCCAGGCGGGGAACGCGGCTGAAGCCCACCGCCTTTACGAAACGACATGGTTCGACACTCCGCGCAGCCCCTGGGCCGTGCAGGCCAGAGATCGCGCCCGCGACCTCGAACGCTCGGCGGGGCTCGCGCCTCGCACAATGTCTTCCGCGCGGCGGTTTGAGTTCATATCAAGCCTGGGGGCCGCAGGTCTGAAGAGCGCCATGAAGCAAGAGATCGAGACCTTCCTGGGCTCCCATCCGGGCGACCCGCGAACCGACGAAGTTCTTCTGACGCGCGCGCAGTGCCTCTACGATCTTCGAGAAAACGATGCTTGCGTGCAGACCGTCCGGGACTTGCGATCGCGGTATCCCTCGTCGAATTGCGTTCCATCGGCCGTGCTCTCGGCTATCGCGGCGCTCCGCCGGACCTCGGGCAACACCGATGCCATCCGCCAATGGGCGGAATTCCTGAAGGGGCAATATCCGGGAAGTTCCAGCGCCGCGGATGCGATGTACGCCTACGGCGTGCATCTGGGAAACGACGTGAGCATCGAACAGGCGCTGCCGGTGCTCGAGCAGGTGGTCGGAATGGCGGGAGAGAGCGACGTGGCCCATGACGCGCTCTGGAAGCTGGCCTGGTTCCAGAGGAATCAAGGCAACACGGCAGCGGCGGTGGCCACCATGCGCCGCTTGTTGGCTGAACATTCAGACACCGGCTATAAGAAAGCGGCTCTCTACTGGATTGCTCGCTTCACCGCGGATTCCGATCGGGCGGGGGCGATCGAGCTGTACCAGCAGCTCGTCCGCGAGTACCCCCAGGACTACTACGGACATCGGGCCGTCGAGAACCTGCTGGCTCTGGGCCAACAACCGAGACAGTTCGGAAACCTCAAGCCCTTTCCCGCCTTCGACAAGCTCACGGATGCCGCGGCCGGCCCCCCTGGAGAGGGAGGGTATGCCCGGGCGGTCAATCTGCGCGCGATCGGACTGTACGAATTCGCCGCGGCGGAACTGGCCTCCGTTCCTTCCGCGGCGACCGATCCGAAGCTGAGGCTCTCCTTGGCCTACTTATACAGTCGAGCAGGTCAGAGTTGGGAAGCGATCGACATGCTGGTCGACAGCTATCGGGACTTCGTGCTGTCCGGATCCAGGAACGGCGACTTGGTTCCTATCGAGTTCTGGCAAATCCTCTATCCGTACAACTACAAGGAGGAGATCAGGCAAGCCATCGAGGAAACGGGCATTCTCAAGAACGGAATCGACGCTCACCTGACGGCGGCGTTGATTCGCAACGAGAGCAAGTTTTCCCCTGTGGTCACGTCCGGTGTGGGTGCGATTGGCCTGATGCAGCTCATGCCCGGAACGGCCGAGCAGATTGCGAAGGAAAGGGGCCTTCCGGTGCCGGGGAAAGCCGACCTGGTCAATCCCCAGACGAACATTCGGTACGGAACGTACTATCTGGCCAAGATGGTCCAGCGGTTTGGAGGCGACTGGTTCCCCGCTATCTGCAGTTACAACGCCGGACCCGAGCAGGTTGAAAAGTGGTGGAACGCCAAGCCGGCCGATCAGCCTGTGGACGAATTCATCGAGAACATCCCATTTCAGGCGACCAGGAACTACATCAAGCGAGTGCTCGGAGACTATAAGAACTACCAGTGGATCTACTCCCAATGAAGCGGCATGGGCAGCGCAACAGACGTCTCGGGAAGACCCGGGGGCGGCGCCCGGCCTTGGGAGCCTTCGTCTCCCTGGTTCTGGTCTTCGCGGTCGGCACGGGGATCGGGCGGTTTCTTGTGGGGCCGGGCCTCGAATCGCTCGGTCTCGATTCCAACGCAAGCCGCGCGACAGGTGCCCCGCCTCGATCGGCGGGCGACTCCTCCGGGCATACGGGCGGAACCGGGCCGGCACAATCCGCTGACGCGGCCCAACGTGCGACGGACGCGCCCTGGCGGGGAAAGGCCGTGCTGCGGTTGCAGGACAGGCAGCGACCCTGGAGTGACGTGTTCGAGAGCCCGTCGGAGTCCTCCTCACGTCTGGCCCAGCTCTTGGTCGGGGACCGGGTGGAGGTGCTTGCCAGCCAAGGGGCCTGGAGGGAAGTGCGCTTTGGGGAACGAGGTGACCCGACGGGTTGGGTGCCGGTCACCGCACTGGCGCCGGAGCAGAGCGATCATGGGATGGAGGATTCCGGGGATTCGTTCACCGTCGTCGCCGCTCCCGGCGTGCCGTGCGATCAAGGGATCTTTCTGCCGTGCGGGGCCCGCCTGCGGGCGACCGGGGTAGGCCGGCCTCGGGGGCAGAGTGCCGCGGATTCCTCGGTGACGTTGGCGGTTCCGGGCGGTCCAAGTGTGCGCGTCGATCGAGCGAACGTGGCGCCGCTATCAGAACCATTGCCCATACCTGACGCCATCGAAGCGGTTCGCAAGTTCCGTAGGACGCGGTACCAGACCGGGGCGAACAGCATGGCGGCGATGGATGCCGAAGGGCTGGTTCATCTTTTCTTTCGCCTGGCGGGAATCAGGGCGCCGCGGACGCTCGAAGCGCTAGCCGATTGGGGCAATGTCGTGTCAGTCGATTCCGCGAAGGTAGGAGATATCGCCTTTCTTTCGACTCTCGATCCCGGGCGATCCCAGCCGGTCATTCTCTTGGACGGTGGCACGACCTTTCTCCGCGCATCGCCGGAAGAGGGCGTGGGCGTGGGGAGCACCAGCTTGATCGGCAATCGCAGAATTCTCGAAGTGCGCCGCTACAGATAGGGATCCACGAGTGACCCGGGAGATGGAGAGAGCCAGCAGATGATCGGAGAGCAGATCGGGCCGTATCGGATCGATGCGTTCCTTGGCGACGGCGGCATGGGGACCGTTTTCCGGGGGACCGATTTGCGTTTCGATCGGCCGGTTGCTGTGAAAGTCCTCCATTCCTTCTTCGCCCGGGATTGTCAGGTGCGGGAACGGTTTCGTGCGGAAGCGCAGATCCAGGCGCGACTGAGCCATCCCAACATCGTCCATGTCTATGACTTCATCGAGGAGGGGGAACTCCTCTGCTTGATGCTGGAATATGTCGACGGTCGACCGTTGGACAAGGTGATCGCCGAGGAAACGGGCCCGATTCCCTTCGAGCGGTGTATGGCAATCATGGATCAGGTTCTCCGGGCCGTGGGATACGCCCACGACCAGGGGGTGGTCCATCGGGACCTGAAGCCGTCGAACATCATGCTGAGTGTGGTAAAGGGAGAAACGCTGGCTCGAGTAATGGACTTCGGAGTGGCCAAGATCCTGGAAGGAGGCAAGGGGCGAACGGCGACAGGAGCCAAGATGGGAACGCTCTGGTACATGCCTCCCGAACAGATTCGCGCAGCTCGAGACGTGGACCGCAGGTCCGACATCTATTCGTTGGGAGTCACTCTCTATCAGATGGCCACGGGCAGAGTTCCCTTCGATGCGGATACGGATTTCTCAATCATGCAAGCGATCATCTCGGAGGAAGCGCCTGCGCCCAGCAGATTCTATCGGGGAATCTTCCCGGGTTTTGAGGCGGTCATTCTGAAGGCGATGGCGAAGAACCCGGACGCGCGTTTCCAGAGCGCGGAGGAGTTTTTGCAGGCCCTGAAGGCGCTTGCGGTGGGTGCGGTCGTAGGCACGGATCGCGCTGCGCCCGAAGGAAAAGTGGAGCCGAGGGGTGTGCGCTCCGTGAGTGCGGGGACGCAGCCTCCTCCCGGTCTGGCTCAGTCCAGCCGGTCGAGCGCTGGGGCGAGAGAAGGGACCGGATTCCCGCTTGAGAGCCGGTCACGGTCAGCGGCGATCGATGCCGAAGCACCTGCCGTCGAGGGGAGGCTCCAGCGCTGGACGAATCATTCCACTTTGGAGGGGAGTTCCCGTCCCTCCGCTTCCCGGCCGTTTCCCGTGTGGCTCCTGGGCCTGGGTCTACTCATCGTTGTCATCATGGTTGTGCTTGTCATCCGAGGCTCCGACGGAGGGGCCAGCCAACGTGCAATCATCCAGGATGTTCCACGGGCTAGCACGCAATCCGCCTCCTCTACGCCGGTCCGGCAGGTGGCGACCGAGAACCCTGTTTCGTCGTCCCATGAGCAGGACCGTCAGGCGATTCTGGGAGTGGTCGAAACTTGGCGGCGCTCCCTCGTGAACCGGGACCTCGAGACCCATATGGGGTGCTATGCGGACCAGGTGGAACGGTACTTCGGGTGGACGAACGCCTCCAATGCCCGTATCCGCGACGACAAGCGGAAAGCCCTTGCGCGCTTCGAAGAGGTTCTTCGGTACGATGTGCGCGAGGTCTCCATCGACTTTCTGGGGGCGGACCATGCCCTCGTCACCTTCGCCAAATCCTGGGACATCTTGCAGGCAAACGGCAAGCGATACCGTGCGAGCGAAAAACAACAGCTTTGGTTCCGCCGGTTTTCGGCGGGATGGAAAATCGTTTCCGAAACCGAAAGCGATGTGGTCAGGGACCCCTGATGAGCGGAATGCATACAGACCCGGATCGAATTGGGCGCTACCAAGTCCTCGGCGTTCTGGGAAAGGGCGGGATGGGCACTGTGTACCGTGCTCAGGACCCCGACGGCGGCAGGATGGTGGCCATCAAGTGTCTGCATTCCCATTTCCGTCAGGACGCCGCGGTGCTTGATCGCTTTCGGGCCGAGGCCCGCATTCAAGCGCAATTGGTCCATCCGCATGTCGTGAAGGTCCTCGATTTCGTCGAAGATGAGCAGGCGATAGGCATCGTCATGGAATATGTGGACGGCCTGCCGGTGGATCAGCTGATCGTCCGCCAGGGAGGCGGCCTGCCCCTTGGTCAGGTCATGGCCATCACCTTCCAGGTGCTCTCCGCGCTCGAAAAGGCCCACGGATTGGAGCTCGTCCACCGGGATCTGAAACCCAGCAATATCCTCGTCACCAGATCGGATGCCGGTCTAGTGGCCAAGGTGACCGACTTTGCAGTCGCAAGGGTCCTTGGCTCCGAGGAGCTGAAGGCGGCGACGGCGATGAAACCTGGTACCTTGGCGTACATGTCGCCCGAGCAACTTCAAAATCCCCGGGAAGTCGACGCTCGCTCGGACATCTATGCACTTGGAGTGATGATGTACGAGATGATCACGGGGGTAAGACCTTTCGAAGCGGATACAGATGATCTGCTCATGCGCAAGATCATGGAGGAAGCACCTCCGCGACTGTCGGGTCTGCTTTCGAACATCGATCCCGGATTGGAGTCTCTTGTGTGGAAGGCCATGGCCAAACGGCCGGAGCATCGCTTCCCTTCGATCCGGGCTTTCCGGCATGCGCTGGAACGCGCCACGAGTTGGCACACGGCAGCTCCGCCACCTCCCATCGCGGCCTGGCAGGAGGACAAAGACAGGCACCGCGGCAACTTGTTCCCGCTTCCCTGCCCGGAAGGGCAAGGCAACCCTCCGGCTCTCCGCGGATCCCAGGTTGTCGGAGACCTTGGGGCGAACGCGGTCCCGGGGGAGTTGCCCCTCTCCCATGCCGGGTTCTGGCTGAGAGGCTCCGCGCTCTTGTTGGACGGCGTGATCCTTGTGCCGGTCTTCTTCCTGGCTGCGCTGCTTTTCTGGCGACTAAGAGTCCCACCATTGGTTCTTATTGGACTTGGCTCGTATCTGGCATTGACGATGTACTACGCGCTCTTTGAGATTTCCACATGGCAGGGCACACCCGGCAAGCGCATCATGAATATCCATGTTACAGACGAACTTGGCAGACGTGTCGACTTCCGACGCGCTTTCATGCGCAACCTCCTGAAGCTGCTGTCGCTGGTTCTTCTAGGGGGCGGGTATCTGATGGCGGCGATGACTGACAAGGGCCAGGCGCTGCACGATTCTCTCGTCCACTGTCTCGTCGTGAGGCGAGTACGGCTGTGACCCAACCGGCTGGCCGTTTCTGGCCGCCGTACCTGCATCACTGGGCCCTGGGTCCGCCGGGCCTATGGCCGCTGGTCTGCGTGCGTCTTCGCCTCCGCACTCCCGCCATCCGCTCGTCGAGGCCCAGCCACGCGCGCGCCTCTTTCGCGGTGCACGGCCTTCGTCCCATCGCCTGCCCGATCGTGAGCACACGCTCGACGAGGTCGCGATTGGTCGCGAGCCGCGTGCGCTCCTCGTCGTACCAGATGTTGTCCTCCAGTCCGACGCGCACGCCGCCGCCCGCGACGATCGCCATCGCGTTCATCGACGCTTGGGCATCGCCTACGCCGCCGACCGACCAGATCGATTCGGGCGGCAGCTCGTTGATCATCAGGCCCAGCGAAAGGAGCGTGGCTTGGGCGCAGGCGATGTTGCCGAGAATGAGATTGAAGTAGAAGGGCGGCCGGAGAAGGTCTTTTTTCGCGAGGTATTTCGCGTAGTTGATCATCCCGAGATCGAAGGCCTCGAGCTCGGGCCGAATGCCGCGCTCGCGCATCTTCGCGGCCAGGCTCTGGATCATCTGCGGCGTGTTGATGCTCGCCTGCTTGTTGAAGTTGAGCGAGCTCAGCGTCAGGCTGGCGAAGTCGGGCTTCGCGTCGCCTTCCAGATCGAGCACCTCGGAGCGCTTCTCGAACTCGGCCACTTGCCGCCCGCTCGTCGAGACGCTGATCACGAGGCCGGGGCATTGCTTGCGCACGGCCCGGATGATCTCCGCGTAGATCTCCTTGCGATGGCTCGGTTGCCCGGTCTCCGGGTCGCGCGCGTGAATGTGCACCATGTTCGCGCCCAGCGCGGCCGCTTCGCAGATCTGGGCGACGATTTCCGCAGGCTGGACGGGCACTTCCGGAGTCATCGCCTTGGTGGGGATCATGCCGGTCGGAGTGAAGTTGATGATGAAGCCGGGCGGCATCAGAAGGCGTCTCCCTGCCACGACGTGGGGGGCTTCGGAGGCGCGCTGGGATGCGGGCGCCCGGCAGGGGAGGAGGCGGCCGAGGATGCGGCGTTCGCGGAAGCGGCGATTGAGGATGCGGCGACGGTCGAAGGCACCTGCAACCGCGCTTCGGCGCGCGCGCGGAAATCGGCCATGTACGCGGCCGCGCGCTCGATGCCGAGGTTCATCAGAAGGTCGATCGCGGTCACCTCGTGCAGACAAGGAGAGCCGTGCACCTGGGAATAGTCCGGGTAGCCGGAATAATCCATCCAGATCACTCGAATGCCGGCCTTCGCAAACAGTGATTCATCCAAATAGCTGCGTGCGGCGGGCCCGGTGAGATATTCGTCCGCGCCGAGTTGACGGCAGAGATCGACGAGCCGCGCGGTGCGGCCCTCCACGAGGGGGAATTCCATCGACCAGTGAAGCGGAGTCGTGATGTTGAGCATCCCGGCCAGCAGTCGCAGAAAGCAGCCGTTGATGTCGCTCAAGTGCGTCTCTGCGCCGGCGCGCGCGTAGGCCTCTTCGATGGCCGGCGCGATTTCGGAGAAGTGTGGAGCCTGACGATAGTGATGGCAGAGCGTGCGCCAGTGGCGCTCGGCCCAGCCCGGCTCGCTCACCTGGGCGTCGCGCACGCGCTGAAAGCGCTGGCCCTTGACGGCGATGGGAATCGAGATCCACTGGGCGCCGGAGGAAGTCCGAATGCGATTTCGATTGCGCCAGTCGCGCGTGTACTGCACATCGTCATAGAGTACGAATTGGTCGACAAGGTCGATCAGGCTGAAGTAGCCCTTCCACGGGATGTAGCACGATTGCACGATCGCCATGCGCATGGTTCCGCTCCACGAAGCCGCGTCGGATTCCGCAAGCCGTGTCGGATTCCAGAAACGGTCAGGCTCCCAACCCATCGGACGCACGGAAGCCGCTCGATCTTGCGGCCCCGCGTCGCTATCTCGGCATCACCAAACTTGGCCTTTCAGCATACTCCCCCTGGAGCATTTTTGAAGCAACGGATGTGAGCGTCGGATTGATCGGCTGGTTCTCGGTCACCTTCAGGAAGCGGCGCAGCGGATCGCGCCACGAGCCCGCGACCGGCGCCAGCGACAAGCCCGTCGCGTCCGCGCCTGCTGCGCGCCCGCCTTGCGGGCCCGCCTGCGCTTCCACATACCAGCCGATCACCCCCGCGTTGTAGAGCGCGATCGGGTCATCGGGACGCACGGCGAGCGCGGCCTGGGCCGACGCATACGCCGCGCGCTCGTCGTGCTTGCTCCAGGAAGAGGCGATCACGCGATAGTAGGCGTTCACGAGGAGATTGGGGTCGGAGATCGCGCCGCCCGCGCGGCATTTCTCCAGACGGCGAATCGCTTCCGGATAGTTCTCGTCGTAGTACGCGCGGGTGCCCGCGTACAGATCCTCCATCGACTCGGTCATTGCGCGCGTGTGCGAGCAAGGAAAGTGACTGCGCATGCGCGCGAGAATCTGCGAGGAAGTGTCCCAGTCGCTGATCGCCATCGCGAAGCGGAAGACGAAGAGCGCCTGGCTGGCGTTCGAAATCCGCGCGATGCTTTCGGCGGAACGATCCTCCATCTCCGGGATCGGGATGTCGCTGCGGGCGAAGACCGCGCTGGACGGCCCATAGTAGGCGAGCTTCCAATCGGGCTGACGCAGGAACCAGGCAGTCAGGCGCTCGTACGAGTGATTCACGCACCAGACCTCGGCCGGAAAGTCCTTCAGGAATCCCGGCATGTCTTTCGCGTCCGCGAGCGCTTGATAGCGCGAGATCCACGAACGGTACGGGAAGCCGCGCGGATCGACCATCACCTTGGTTTTTGGATAGAGCTTCCACAACAGGTAGGCCCCGCCGCCGTAATCGTTGCCCAGGCGGCGGCCGGCGAAATGCGTGCGAATGAACTCGGCCTCGTCGACGGGATTCTGGTACGAGACGCCGAAGCCGCACCAGCGCGTACCCGTCGGGCGGCAGATCGACTGATAGGTCGCGCGCGTCGAGAGTGCGAGAGCGCCGATCAAGAAAACCGCGCCGATGGCGTAGGCCGCCCAGCGCGGGCGGGCCGCCCAGAGTGGGCCGCGCCGGCGCGACAAGAGGAGCAGCAGGCCGATCGCCAAGACGGGCGCCCAGTAGTAGGTCGACCGCAGATAGCGCGTGTAGACAAACGCGAGGCCGAGATTGGGCAGGAGGAGCGCCCAGTCGATGCGCCGCAAATTGGGCTTGCCCCACGCGGCGAGCGCGAACAACCCGATCACGATCGCGAAGTAGGGCACATAGAACAGATGCTGCGCGCGCGAGTCGAAGATCGAGAGATAGGCGCGCACCATCCCCCAGTCCTCGGGCGAATCCTTCGAGAAGACCGTCAACAAGTGCAGCGGGTAGCGAATGCCGTAGGGAGTGACGAGGATCGCGAGAGCGCTCAAGGCCATCGCGTACGAGAGATGCTTCCACACCCTCGCGGGAAGCGCCTGGGAAGGGGCGAAGCGGCGATTGACTGTTTCGCCCGCGAACATGAGCGCCAGGAACAAGACGCCGAAGATGTATCCGCCGTGACTGTTCACCCACAGCAGCATCAGGACGGGGAAGCCGTAGACGAGTTTCCAGGCGCGCTCTCCCGCGGTCTTGACGAGCGCCCACAAGGTCACGGCGACGACCAGGAAGACATAGGAGAAGATCTCGGGCTTGTTGTAGGCTGCGCTATCGGACATGAGCAATCCGAGCAGCAGGATCACGCCGACCAGCGGATGGCGAAGCACGCCGAGTCTCCGGGCCATCCAAAGCGTCGCGGCGACGAAGACGAGCAGGCAGAGGTAGGTGAAGGCGAAGAGCGGGGCGTAGCCGCCCGCCTGGTGCGCGAGATAGAAGAAGATCTCGGGAATCCACGCGCAGTAGATGTTCTTGCCGTCGGTCGGCGACCAGCTGAAGGCGGTGTGATCGGGAATCAGCGTGTGATGCTCGAGGAAGTAGCGCCCATAGGCGAGATGGAAGAAGAGGTCGCCGTCGCGCACCGGCTCGGCGTAGTGGATCGCGGCCGTCGCAAGGGCGATGAGGATGAGGGCGATCGTCCAGGCAGGGCTCCACGATGCCGGACGCGCGGCAACGGGAACGGCCCCCGGCTTTGCGGCGGGGCGCGAACGAGTCTGGACTCGCGACAACGGACTCCCTCCAGGTGGTCACTCGCTAATGCCAAATGCTGGGCAGGCTGTCAATAGGCCGCATGCTCGCGCCCTCGCGCCCAACTCCTGGCGCAGGGACCCGATTTCGGCCACGAGCGGCTCAGACGGCGGCCGCCCGGAGATTCTGGTCCGGATTCCGGTTTGAACATTTGGGCGCCCGGATGCGTCTACTATCGGGAAGCGAGGAAAGCTGGGGAGGCGGCGCGTATTCATGACCGATACCGAGCTCGTGGTTCTTTCCCAGCAGGGAGACCTGCGCGCGTTCAATGAGCTGGCGGGCAAGGCCCATGCCGGGCTCTTTCCCTTCGTGCGCCGCATGCTGGGAACCAGCGAGGACGCGCAGGATGTCTGCCAGGAAGCGCTCCTCAAGGCCTATCTGAACATCCGTCGCTTGCGCGAGCCGGAGAAATTTCGCGCCTGGCTGCATCACATCGCGCTCAATCTCTGCCGCGACTGGCATCGCGCTGCGCAAGCGCGTCCTCATTTCCAGTCGCTCGATCTTGAAGAGGGCGCGGAAGGCGCGCGCCTGTCGGAGATGTCGCTCGTTCCCGCGCAGGAAGAAGTGATCCGCTGGCAGACGGCCCAGGCCTTGCTCGAGCGGCTCTCTCTCGAGCAACGCACCGCGATCTTGCTGCGCGAGTACCAGGGCTTCACATCCGACGAGATCGCCGAAATCACCGGCGTGCCGGCCGCGACCGTCCGCACCCGGATTTTTTACGGCCTGCGCGCCATTCATCAGATGCTCGCTGAACAGAATGCCCCTTCGGATCGTCGAAAGGGGATGAAAGGAGGTGAGCGGGCATGACCGCCGATGCATTGGATCCTCGTCGCGATCGAATGATCGCGGCCCTCTACGGCGAATTGTCCGCCGAGGAGGAGCGCGCGTTTCATGAAGCGCTCGCCACGGACGCCGGGCTGCGAGCCGAGTGGGAAGAGCTCACGGCCGCGCGGGGCTTCTTGCAGGAGTCGCGCGTGGAGGAGAAGGCGCCCGCGTTTTCGTTCCTGTTGCCGGTCGACTCCTCGAGCGATCGTGCTCTGCAGTCACACGGGGTGACAGTGCGCGAAGAGGAACGGCGATTCGAAACGCGAAGGGCAGGATCCTGGGCCGCCCTGCGCCTGCCGATCGCGAGCTTCGCCTTGGGCGCCGCCGCACTGCTCGTCCTGATGCTGGCCGGATTGCGGATCGATCGCGAGAACGGGGCGCTCGTGGTGCGGTTCGGAGAGACGCAGATGGAATCGAACGATTCCATCGCGAACTCGACTGGGCCGTCGAACGAAACGGCGGCGCGCGCGGATGAGCCGGCGGCTGGTTCGCGCGGCCCGCTGGCGGACATTCCGCTCGAGGAGACGAATGACGCCAAGCAAGACTCGCAGGGGATCCCGCTCGAGCCGAGCAGGACCCCCGCGGACGCCCGGGGAGAGCCGGCCGGTGATGCTCTGCGCGCGGACGGCGGTGTACCGGCCGGTGAGCCGGGCGGACCGCGCGCCGGTCAAGATGTGGTGCGGCCGTATCTGACGCGCGCTGAATTCGCCGAGTACTCGAACCAGTTCGTGCAGCTCATCGCGCAAGGCTTGACCGAATACGACCGCCGCCGCGAAGCGGAGCTCGCCTATGTGCTGAACGGCATCTACGACGATCTCGATTCGCGCCAGAAGCGTCATCAGGACGAGATGAATGCGCAGTTCGCGGACGCCTTGCTCAAGCTGGCTGCCTACCAGGCAACTGGAAGCGGCGGGATGGAACGGCCGTTGACAAGACCATCGACGCAACAGGAAAACACGCTCGGCCCGTCTCCACGGGAGAGCGATGACACCACGAGGTGATGGGCATGGAAATGCGGATGCGAGGAGGCAACATGACTCGAAATGCATGGAAGACGGCCGGGCGGATGTCCGTCTGGGCGATTGCGACAATGGGGATGCTGGCATGGGTGTCGGTCGCTTGGGCCCAACCTGCGGGCGGCGGGGCCATGCCGGAAAAGTTGAAGCGCCAGGTCGATGTCATGGAGACGATCATCGACAAGGTGCTCGTCAAAAGCGACAACTTCATGGTCGCCGGCCTCCATCCGGTGCGCGGCCTCTATCTCCCGGGATATGGAGCGATCTTCAGCTTCGAAGCTTCCGCCACCGGCGGACTGCGCTTCTTTGGAGACAATCTGATCATTCAGGACCTGCCCGACATGCCCGACGTCCCGGACATCGGCTCGCGCTTGCGTAACATTCACGTGGAGACGAATGACGATGGCACGGTGACGGTGATTCGAAAAGAGACGCATGACGATGACGAAGACGAAGATGGAGACGAAAGCGACGACGAAGACGACGATCGTGGGGGCAAACGGAGGTACGAGTACCGCGTGCGGGACCGCGACGAGGTCGGCGATGACGATGATGATGACGATGAAGATGATGATGAAGACGAGGTCGAGAAGAATGTCGAGGTCCGGATGATGCGCGCGCCTCTATTCGACGGAGAATGGGGCGCGGAGTGGAAGGAAAAGCAGGCGGAGGCGGCGGAACGCAAAGCCGAACGGCTCGAGAAGGGCCGGCAGGAATTGATGGACCTCCTGATGGACTACGGCGACACGCTGACGCGACTGGCGGATGATGAATGGGTGGTGATCGCCGCGTTCTTCCCGAACGAAGTGCGCGTCGGCGATGACGAAGAGGATGTGACCCGTCTCGTGCTGCGCGCTCGCATGGGCGATCTGCGCGCTTTCGGGCAGGAGCGCATCGCGCGCGACGCGATGCCGGCAAGGATCATCGAAGAGCGCTACTAGGCGTTCGTCCTGGGTGGAGCCCCCTCTGCCCGCGCATGCGAACGGCGGCTTCCGGAGCACGGAGCCGCCGTTTGCTTCTCTTGGGGCGGCGGGGTCGGATGGCCGCGCGGGACCGGCGCGCGCCAAGAGAGAGTTCGAGCAGGGGGCGCGCGCCTTCACCTCAGGGCATCAGCACGGCGCCACTCGGCACGATGCTTTTGCCTTCTTCCTTCGCCCGGCGCCAGGAGATCCACGCGTCTTCGTTGAAGACGCAGCGGCCTTCGAAGGAATAGATCGCGTTCGAGTTGTAGCTCCAGCCGAGCGCATCGGAGCCGCCGCCCCCATGCGTGGTGACGAAGATGCGGTTCCCGAGGCGGCCGATGCAATCGGCCTGGCTGCCCGGCGCGGGTTGATCGCCGGCTTGCGGATCGAAGGGCACCCAGCCGTAATTCGGCAGATAGATCTCAGTCCAGCGGTGATAGGCGACATCGACGCTCGCATCGTCGCCGCGCAGAACGGTGCCCGCTTCGTAGCGCGCGGGAATTCCCGCCGAGCGGCACAGCGCAATGAAGAGGAAGGTGTACTCCGAGCAGGATCCCGTCTTGCGCTTGATCAAGGTCTCGGGCACATCCCAGCCGCCGACCATCTCGTAGCTCATCGTCTCGATGATCCAGTCGTAGATGTTGCGCACCATCCAGTAGACATTCGTCTCGTTCCCGACCAGGCGCTTCGCGGTGTCGCGCACGAGCGGGGTGGTGATGCGATAGCGGTCGCTGTCGGCGGTGTAGGCCTTGCGGATGTCGGCGGGAATATCCTTGAGCGTTCCGACCTTGTCCGGAATCACGATGTAGGCGAGGTTCGCCAGCTTGATCCGCGTGCGATAGGAGAATTCGCAGCGCTCTCCGGGCTTGATGATGTCGCGCCGGAAGGTCGCGATCGACTGGCCCCATTGATCGACGCTGCGTTCGGAAACGCCCGGCGAGAAGACGAGCGGATCCAGGATCGTCTGGTTCTCGAGCGTTTCTTGGGGCACCGCGAAGTGCACCGCCGCATCGACGATCTCGCCGGGCCCCTGGTTCTCGAGGCGATAGATCATCTCGATCTCGGCCTCGCGCCAATCGCTCGTCTGATAGGCGCGGCATTCGCGCGGCGCGCAGAGGGTCAGATTGCCGGTCTCGTTGTCGGCGACCCACAGCCGTCCATTCGGCAGCGCGGCCAGCCCGCAGGGATAGGGCCCGGGCGCGTCGAAGCTCGTGATCGCCCGCCCGGAGACGGGATCGACCATGTAGATGCGATCGTGCATCCGTTGCGTCACCCACAAGTACTTCCCGTCGAAGGCGAGACCGCCCGGGTCGCGCTGCGGAGATGCGAAATAGGTGAGCGCGGTGCCGTCCATCGGAATGAGGCGTTGCAGGCTGCCGTCGGCCGCTTCCGCGAGCCACAGCCCTTCGCCGTCCCACGCGAGACCCTGGCCGCCTTTGTGCGGCGTGGCGTAGCGCGTGAGCGTCCGTCTGCTCGCGGGATCGAAGACATAGATCATGCCTTCGAAGTCGTCGGCCACATACAGCAGGTTCTCGCGCCACTCGAGCCCGCGCGGGCGATAGCAAGGCGCGTCGATGCGCTGAAGCGTGTTGCCGCGTTCGGGATCGAAGCGGATCAGTTGCCCGCGCTGCCAGTCGGAGACCCACAGCGCTTCGCCGTCCCAGGCGAGATCGCCGGGCGTGTCGGTGGGCAGCGGCAGCGTGCGCAGGACGAGCCCGCCGTCGTTGGCGAGCGGCGCATCGGTCGCGGGATCGGTCGCAGTGCAGGTTTGCGCGCGAGCGGGCAAAGCGACGAGCAGCACACATACAAAAATGAGCGCGCAGGCGAAAACGGAGGGAATGCGGTTCATGGCCGTCTCCTTCGGCAAGATGCGCGACCGTCCGCCCCTAACGGTGGGGGGAGCCCCTGCAGGCGCGGTCAACTCCGCTCAATCGGCCTGCATGCGGCGTTCGATCGCGTCGACATCGATTTGATCCGGCTCCCACTGTATGCGCCCCTCCATGCCTCCCGCAATGGTGAGGATCTCGCCGCTTACATGCCGGGCGGCGAGCGGGGAGGAGAGGAAGAGCGCCGCGCGGGCGATGTCCTCGGGGCGCGCGATCTGCTGCAGCGGCATGGTGCGCACGATGCGCTTCACCGCGCTCGCCACGCGCAGCGTCTCGCGCGTCATCGGCGTGAGTGTCCAGCCCGGCTCGATCATGTTCACGCGCGCGTAGGGATCGATGCTGACGATCTCGTTCTTCAACGAGCGCACCAGACCGTAGAGCGCCGCTTTGCTGGCCGAATAGTCGCTGTGGCCCCGTTCGCCAAAGCGGCCGGCAGTGGACCCGATGAAGGTCGCGCTCGCGCCCGCGCGCGGATCGCGCGGCGGTCCTGAGGCGAGCGCCCGCAGAAAGGCGCGCACGGTCCAGATCGCGCCGAGCAGATCGACATTCACGGTGTGGCGGATGCGATCGATGGTCATCTCGTCGAGACGCAATGACTCTTCCCACCAGATGCCCGCGTTCACGATGCAGATGTCCACCCGTCCGAAATGTCCCACCGCCTCGGCGAATGCGCTCTGCACCTGCTCGGGCTGCGAGACATCGGCTCTCAAGACCAGCGTGCGATCGGAGGGCAGGCGTTCGGCGGCGAAGGCGCGCAGTTCGTCGAGATGCCGGTGCGCTTGCAGAGCGAGCAGGCTTCCTTCGGCGAGAAAGGCTTCCGCGAGCGCGCGCCCGAGCCCGCCCGACGCGCCCGTGATGAAGACGACTCGATCCTTCAATCCGAGATCCATGGTTCCTCCGAGGCTGTTCGCGCCCGCTTGCGTGATCGCGCGATCACGGTCGCGCGCCGTCCGTGCCCGAATGTGGGACCCATTGTGCGGATTGCCTCGTCGATTCTCAAGCGTCCGTCGAGTCTTGCCGGCGCGCGGTCCGCGAGCTGCATTCGCGCGGCTGCCACGCGCGGCCGCCAAGAAGGGTTGGCCCGCTTCGTATGCGGAGCTACCATCCCGGCGCGTGCCCGCCGCGCCCTCGTCTCGGGGGCGTGAGCGCGGGCGCGCTATGGAGAAAAACGAATCTGGTGCGGGTGGAGGAAGTGTGAAGTCATCGCCACGACGAGACAGCATGCGCAAGTGGATTCGGCCTGGCATGCGGGCAGGATCCTGCGCAGGCAGGTGGGTCCTTGCGGGCCTGCTCCTGGGTCTCTTCTTCGGATCGGGAGTCAGTCACGCGCAGGAGAGCCTGGATACGAAGGACTGGCGCATCTCTCTCGAGACGGTTTTCCCCGAGCAGACGCCCGCGAATGCCTTTGTGGAAGAGCTGGTCCTCGCGCTGCAACGCGAGAACGGCCCGGGCGCGCCCGTTTCGCTCGAGGAATTGCAGGAATGCATCCGGCGCGGCGATCCGGTCGTGTATGTGCAGCAGTTGATCAAGTACGCGACGCCGAGCAGCGTGGAGCTCCAGAAGAAAGAGCAGTTCAAGTACGCGAAAGCGCTGATGCGCGACGAGCCCTTGCAGGCGGGCGTGCGGTTCCTGCGCGAACAGAAGCTGCTGCTCGATCGCGCGGAAGCCGAGTACGGAGTCGCCCCCAAGGACATCGTCTCGATTCTGATGTGGGAGTCGGGGCTCGGAAATGTGGCGGGCGACTACTTCGTCTTCAACATCTTCATGGGCCAGATTCTCTATCTCGAGCACGCGCGCGATGTGGCCGTGCGCAAGACCGCGCGGGGAACGGAGCCGCCGGGTGCGGCGCAGGGAAAGGAACGGGAGCGGCTCGACCGCATTCGCAGGCGCGCGGCCGAGAACCTCGCCTCCCTCCTGCGCCACGCCAAGCAACAGGGGACGGATCCGCTGACGCAGGTCGGCTCCTGGGGCGGCGCGATCGGATACACGCAGTTTCTGCCGAGCTCGCTCGTCTACGCGGCGGATGGAGATGGAGACGGGCGGGTTGACCTGAACAGCTGGCCGGATGCGATCTTGAGCGTGGCGCGCTACCTGCACGAACATGGGTATGCGGAAAGCGTCGAGCTGCGCAAGAAAGGCATTCACGCCTACAACCCGATCGACACCTATGTCAGCGGTGTGATCGGGTACGCCGACGCGATCGGACATCGTTACGCGGAGAGCATGCGTTAGCGCCGGCATTCGCGCGCACGCGTGATGCGCACGGCAGGGGCGATCGCATTTGCGCGCACGAACGGTGCCGCGCGGTCAGTCCCCACGCCGGTCGCGATGCAGGAGTCGAGCGGGCCGGATCTTCCCTTCTCCGAAGCGATCCTCCAGGCGATCGATCGTCTCCGCGAGGCGCTTGCGTCGCGCGCATTCCTCCTCGGGCGCGAAGAGATCGAGCGTTTCCGCCGCGCAGGGATCGACCCCCGACACGCCGGCGCCGAGCAGCCGCAGCGCCTTGCGGTTCCACGCCCGCCGGAAGAGCGCGAGCGCGGCTTCGTAGATCTCGCCGCCGTCGGCGGTCAAGCTCCGCAGGGTGACTTGGCGCGTGATGGTGCGGAAATCGTGATAGCGAACCTTGATCTGCACGGTTCTTGCCGTGACGCCGTCCCGGCGCAAGCGCCGCGCCACGCGATGCGCCTGATCGAGCAGCACTTCCTCGAGACGATCGGGATCGCTGACATCGCGCGCGAAGGTCTCCTCGTGGCTGTACGATTTCGCATCCCAGTCGGGGACGACCTCGCGCTCGTCGATTCCTCTGGCGAGCTCGTGCAGATGCTCGCCATGCTGGCCAAAGCGCGCGCTGAGCAGCTGTGCATCGCAAGCGGCGAGATCGCCGACGGTGCGCAAGCCGATCTCCTCCAGGGCGGCCCGCGTCTTCGGGCCCACTCCCCAGAGACGGCCGAGCGGAAGCGGCCGCAGGAAGCTCTCCACCTCGCCGGGCCGCACGATCACGAGACCGTCGGGCTTCTGGAAGTCGGAGGCGATCTTGGCGACGAACTTCACCGGCGCAATCCCAACCGAGGCCGTCAGTCGCGTCGCCTCGCGAATCCCGTCTTTGATCCGCCGGCCCAGTTCCGGCGGAGGGCCGAGCGAACGCTCCGTGCCCGTCAGGTCGAGGAAGGCCTCGTCGAGGGAGAGCGGCTCCACGAGCGGAGAAAAGGAGCGCATGACTTCCATGATCTGATGCGACACTCCGCGGTACTTCACGAAATCGACCGGCAAGCGCACGAGCTGCGGGCAGCGGCGCTCGGCCTGCGCCATGGGCATGGCCGAATGGATGCCGTACTTGCGCGCTTCGTAGGACGCCGCGCTCACCACGCCGCGTTCGGAAGTCGCCGCGCCCACGACGACGGGCTTGCCCGCCAGGCTTGGATCGTCGCGGATTTCGATGGAGGCGTAGAAGGCATCCATGTCGACATGCGCGATGGCGCGCTGCCAGGGGAGGGCAGGCTGCGCACAGGAGACGACTCTGGGCGGCTCGCGATGCATGCTTGCATGATGGCACACGAGGCGATGGGGGAAAAGAGGCGCGCGGCGCGCGGCCAAGCGATGCGGGAGAGTGCGCGCGGGCGTGCGCCAAAAGACTTCACGATTTCGAATCCGCATCGTACCATCCAGGTGAAGACGACGGATCAGACCCGGCGCCGTCCTGCGGGGCGCAATGCCGATGAATGATCGAGGAGATGCGATCGATGGAAGAATCGAATGTCGAGCAGACGGACCGCGTGGATCCCGAGGGGGCGCTCGCGCTCTTGATGGAAGGCAACGAGCGCTTCGTCCAAGGCGCGCTGCAGCATCCGCATGCCAGCGTCGGCTGGCGGAGAAGCCTTCTTGCGGCGCAGCGGCCCTTTGCGGCCGTAGCATCCTGCTCCGATTCCCGCGTCTCGCCCGAGATCCTGTTCGATCGCGGCTTGGGCGATCTCTTCGTCGTGCGGACCGCGGGCCATGTGCTTGGAGAGCAGGGGATCGCAAGCCTGGAGTATGCCGTCCTGCACTTGCACGTCCCGCTCATCATCGTCCTCGGACATGCGGAGTGCGGCGCGGTGCACGCGGCCCTGGAGCGCTCCGATGTCCTGCCCGGCCATCTCTCCCATCTCGCTCGGGCGATCGCGCCCGCGATCGGCTGGGTGCTGGAAGAGGCGAGGAGAACGGGGGAAGAAAAGGCGCAACGAGCCGCGGAACAAGCCGTGCAGGAAACGCTCGACCCCGCGGAATCAGTGCCTCGACGGGTCGCCCACAATCGAGTCGCGCAGTTGCACGCGCGCTTGACGGCCGAAGCGCTGCCGGTCGAATCGCGTGTGATTCGGGAGCGAGTGGCGCAAGGGAGCTTGCGCGTCCAAGCCGCCTACTACGAACTCGATTGCGGCAAGGTCGACTTGCTCGATTGATGGGTATTGGCTGGTGGAGGCAGCCAGCCCGAGTCTTCGACCCACAACCTACTGGATGTATCCCAAGGACCGCAGGTTCTCCAGCGCCGACTCGTCCAGCTTCGCCTCCGTCGAAATCCCATAGACCTTCGCGATCGCCAGGTTCTGTTCCGTCGCTTGCTGGAGGAGCGAGATGAGCGTGTTGCTGGGCGTGCCTTCCTGGCCGAAGATGTTCGTTCGTTGGCCCGGATCGGCGCGCATGTTGTAGAGCTCGCGGCGTTCTGCTTCCGCCTGAACGATCAACTGGTAATCGCCCTGGCGGGTGCCGTACCAGTTCTTGATCTCGCGAGCTTCGAACCCTCCGCCACGCTTGGGGAAGAAGTTCGCCGTCAGAAGCTCCATATAGGCGGTCCGAGAACCGGGCGGCACGGGACCGAGCAGAGAAAGGCCCTGGTTGGGCTGGTCGCTCTCCGCGTGCGCGAGCTCGAGGATCGTGGGGAAGATGTCCACCTGGCTCGCGAGCCGCGCGTCTCTTCCCACGCCCACACCCTTCGGATACTTGATGATCAAAGGAATCTGCACGCTCTCGGTATAGAGATTTTTCTTGTGGCCCTTCTCCCCGTGCTCGAAGAACTCCTCTCCGTGATCGGACAGGACGATGATCGCGGTGTTGTCCCACATGTGCTGGGCTTTCAAGGCGTCGAACACGCGCTCCAAATGCTCGTCGGTCCAACGGATTTCGCCGTCATACTGCGACTTCACATAGGCCAGCTCGCCCGGCGCCATGCCGGGGTGAATGCGTCCGGAGGATTCGTACTTGCGGACGTCGATCGGCTGGCAGTCGGGCGTCACGAACATGCGGTCATACGGGGCCGGGGGAATGTAGTCGTAGTGCGGATCCCAGAAGTAGGCGAAGAGGAACATCGGCTTCTTGCGATCGCGAAGCACATTGATGACATGCCGCAGGCCCGCCTCCATCTCCCGGCCGGTCACCTTGGAGTGGCTCAGTGATTGGCTCTCCGCCGAGGGGTTCTCGTTGAAGTGCTGGAACCCCTGCGGCACGTTGTGAGCCCGGCTGAGGTACGGGCCGCTGATCACTCCCGCGCAGTAGTAGCCGGCGTTCGCGAGCGCCTCGGTGATGGTCGTGTACTTGTCGTCCAGTCGGCTGAAGGGGCCGGTCACCTGATGCGCGTCCGGGTAGAGCCCGGTGAAGATGCTGGCATGCGCGGTCAGCGTCCAACTCGTGACCGCTTGCGCGTTTTCGTAGATCACGCCTTCTTTCGCCAAGGCATCCAGCGCCGGGCTGGTCGGCTTGTCGTATCCATAGCAGCCGAGATGATCGGCGCGAACCGATTCGAGCGTGATGAGAACGATGTTCGGCTGCTTGGGATGATGAAAGGCCAGCCAATAGACGAGAAATGCCGCGATCGGCACGGCGAGAACCGCGAGCCCGATCAGCCGGCGGCCGGAAGAAGAGCTGTTCTTTTTGCGCATGCGCGGCAGTGTAGCGCGCCGTCCCCGCGGGCGGCAAGGGCATTGGGGGGCTGCCGATCCTTGGAGGGCCGCAGGCGCAGCGCCCGCGCTCAGGCGGACGCGCTACCGAACTGGAGGTGATGCAGGCGGGCGTAGATTTCTCCCCGGGCCAGCAGCTCTTCGTGCGTTCCGCGTTCCGCGATGCGTCCGTGGTGCATGACGAGGATCTGATCCGCGCGTTGGATGGTCGAAAGACGGTGCGCGATCACGATCGCCGTCCGTCCGCGCAGCAGCGAGCGCAGCGCGTCCTGGATCAAGCGTTCGGTCTCGCTGTCGACGCTGGCCGTCGCCTCGTCCAGGATCAGGATGTCGGGATCGAAGGCGAGCGCGCGCGCGAAGGCGAGCAACTGGCGCTCGCCGCCCGAGAAGCTACCCCCGCGCTCGGTGACGATGTGATCCAAGCCGCCCGGCAAGCGGCGCACGAATGTGTCCGCATGGCTCACCGCGAGAGCCGAAGCGAGCTGCGCTTCGGGCTCCGCCAGCAGCAGGTTCTCTCGAATCGTTCCCGAGAAGAGGAAGACATCCTGCTCGACGATCGCCATGCGTTCACGCAAGCGGCGGCGCGGAAGAGAGCGAATGTCCACATTCCCGATCGAGATGCGCCCGGAGGTCGATTCGTAGAAGCGCATCAGCAGGTGCACGAGCGTGGTCTTGCCCGATCCGGTCGCGCCCACGATCGCGGTCGTCTTCCCGGCCGGGATCTCGCAACTGAGCTCGTTCAAGACCGGAGTTGCCCCGTCGTACGAGAAGCTCACATCTTCAAAACGAATGGTCGCGCGCGGATCGAACGCGCGCTCGGCCGCCGCCGCGAGTTCGGGGACCGGCTCCTCCTCCGCGGGACGGTCGAGCAGGGCGAAGATGCGTTCGGAGGAGGCCATCGTGTCCTGGAGAAGATTGAACTGCTCGGCGAGATCGCGGATCGGGCGGAAGAAGCGGCTCACATACTGGGTGAAGGCGACCAGCGCGCCGATGGTCAGGCCGTCGCCGACGAAGCGCACTCCGCCATACCAGAGGATCAGCGCGATCGCGACCGCTTGGGTCAGTTCCACCAGGGGAAAGTAGAGCGAAAAGGCGCGCACCGATCGCAAGTAGGCGTCGGTGTGGTCGCGATTGAGGCGGTCGAACTCGCGCTCGCCGCGCTTCTCCTGGCGAAAGGCCTTGATGATCGCGATGCCGCTCAACGCCTCCTGCAGATACGCATTGATGCGCGCCACCGCCAGGCGGATGTCCCGAAACGACGAGCGCACCGCGTTGCGAAAGCGAACGCTGAACCAGAAGAGCAGCGGCATGACGGCGAAGGCGACCAGCGCCAGGCGCGCGTTCATCGCGACCATGACGGCCATGATGCCGATCAGCGTGACCGAATCGCCGATCAGGGTCACGACTCCCTGGCTGAAGAGCTGATTCAACACTTCGACATCGTTCGTCACCCGGGTCATCAGGCGCCCGACCGGGTTGCGGTCGTAGAAGGAGAGCGGCAGGCGTTGCAGATGCCGGTAGAGCTGGTCGCGGAGCCGGCGCATCGACTGCTGGCCGATCGTATTCGTGGCGACCGTCTGCGCGTATTGCAGGAGACCCGCGACGATGAGCAGGCCGAGCCAGAGAAGCGAGATGCGCAGCAGCCCGGGGAAATCTCCGCGGGCGATGTAATGGTCGATGGCAATCCGCGTGATGTAAGGGCCCGCCAGCGCGGCAAGCGAGCCGAGCACGAGCAGCGCCGCCGAGAGGAGGATCAGGCGCAGCGAAGGGCGGAGATAGCCGAGCAGGCGCCTCATCAGGCGGTGATCGTAGATGCGGCCCGCGCGATCCTCGCCTGGGGAGCGCTCGCTCTCCACCGCGCCCGAGCTACCGCTCAAGCGCCCGCCCATTCCGCCTATGCGCCCGCCCGGCACGCTCATGCGAGCTCCTCCAGTTCCGCCGTGATCTGCTGGCGCTCGAGAATGCGCGCGTATAGCCCGCCCAAGGCGACCAGTTCCGCGTGCGCGCCTCGCTCGATCACGCGCCCTTCGTCGAGGACGAGGATCTGATCGCAGTGGCGCACGGCGGAGATGCGGTGGGAGACGATGATCGCGGTGCGCCCCCGCATCAGGCCGCTGAGTTCGGCCAGCACGCGCGTCTCCGTCTCCGCGTCCACATGGGAGAGCGTGTCGTCGAGGAGCAGGAGGTCGGGTTCGACCAGCAGCGCGCGCCCCAGCGAGACGCGCTGGCGCTGGCCTCCGGAAAGCGTGATGCCGCGTTCGCCGACCATGGTGTCGAGTCCGCGCGGGAAGGTCGCGGATTCTTCCGCGAAGCCCACTTGCCGGCTCACGCGCTCGATGGACTCGCGCGGCGCATCCGGACAACCGAAGGCGAGATTCTCGGCGATCGTGCGCGAGAAGAGAAACGCATCCTGCGGGGCATAGCCGATGGAAGCGCGCAGCGAGACGAGATCGCGTTCGCGCAGATCGGCGCCGTCGATGAGAATGCGACCGGAAGTCGGTTCGTAGAAGCGCAGAATGAGCCGCAGGATGGTGCTCTTGCCGGAACCCGTGCGGCCCACGATCCCCAACGATCCCCCGGGGAGAAGCTCGAAGGAGAGATCGCTCAGCGCATCGTGACTCGCGCCGGGATAGCGCAGCGACACGCGCTCAAACGCCAGGCGGGGAGCGGGTTTCTCGCGGCGCGGCCCGGAGATGATCGTCGCCTGCGCGCTGCGAACGGCTTCGAGGCGCGCGGCGGCGCTCGCCCCGCGCTGGATCATCGCAATCACCCAACCGATCGCCATCACGGGCCAGAGGAGCTCGACGAGATACGCCGACAGCGCGACGAGCGAACCGAGGCTCAAGGTGCCCGCGATGACCCGCCGGCCGCCCACGACGAGCGCGATCACGAGTCCGCTGCCCGCGAGGAGGCTCATCGCCGCGAAGAAGGAGCCGCGCAAGCGGGCGACCGCGAGGTTCGCCTCTTGATAGGCGACATTGAGCGCATGGAAATGTTGGGCGCGCGGTTCCTCCTGCCCGTACGCGCGGATGATGCGCGTCCCGGCGAGATCCTCCTGGGCGCGCGAAGAGATCGATCCGAACAAATCCTGCACGCGGCGCGAGCGATGGTACATCGAGCGGCCGAAGAAGAAGGCGGCGATGGAGACGAGCGGGTAAGGGGCGAACGAAAGCAGCGTGAGCATCGGGTCGATCGCGGCCATCAGCGAAATGGAAACGGCGAGGGTGGTAGTCATCGTCGCCATGTACATGATCCCGGGGCCCGCAACATCGCGCAGCGCGCTCAAGTCGTTGGTGAAGTGGGCCATCAAGTCGCCGGTGTGACGGCTGGTGAAGTAGGGGACATCGAGGCCCTGGAGATGGGAGAAGAGATCGCGGCGCAAATCGTACTCGACCCGCCGCGAGGTGCCGATCAGCAGCCAGCGCTGCACATAGAGGAAGAGCGCGCCGACCGCCGCCGCGGCGATCATCGCGCCGCCGAGGGTGGCGATGCGCGCGGCGGTGGCGCCCGCTTCGAGCTCATCGATCGCGATCTTCAAGATCCACGGCGTCAGGCGCGAGAACCCCGTCGCCAGCAGCATCGCGCCGACGCCGATGAGCAGCGCACTCCGATAGGGGCGCAGATAGGGGATCAGAAATGCCAGACGGCGAATGGCGTCCTCCGTGCGCTCGAGGCCGATGAGCATGCGTGACTGCCTGCCGGATGGGGAACGGCCACGCGCCGCGGCCCCGTCGAGGAGCCGCCGCTTCTCAGCCGTAACCGATCGCGGCAGGGGCGCATCTTAGCACAAGAGATCGGACGAATCGGCGTCTCGCGTGGAAAAGAACCAGGAGGCGCGCCTGCGCGGCCGAGCCTTCCGGTGGCCTGGAGCGGGAAGCGTTCGTTCCTGTATACTCATCGGACCACGGATGGTGCGATCGTTGGATCGTGGAATCGTGACGGGCCCTCGATCCTGCGATCGGTGGGCAACGCCGGGCAACGCCCGCTTGCGGATTCGCATGCGCGGACCTGGGTTCTTCGGGACCCGAGTCGTCTCATGTTCTTGGTCGTCGAGGAGGATCACCACAGATGTCGTGGCGGAGAATCCTGGCCGTATTGGCATGGGGATGCGGTGCGGTGGCATTCGGATGCTCCCAGCCGGCCAAAGGCGCGCCCGTCTACGGCTATGAAGTGATCGCGTCCTATCCCCACGATCCCGAAGCGTTCACCGAGGGCTTGATTGCGCGCGACGGCTTTCTCTACGAGAGCACGGGCCTCGAAGGCGCATCCACCATCCGCAAGGTCGATCTCGCGACGGGAATCGTGTTGAAGCGGACCAATCTGGACCCGAGCGAATTCGGCGAAGGACTGACGGCGCGAGGCAATGACTTCTTCCTGCTCACCTGGGATGACCATGTCGCCTATCGCTATGTGGAAAGAGATTCCTTCGAGCAGACGGCCGCCTTCGCGTATCCCTGGTCCGGCTGGGGCTTGACCCACGACGGCGCGCACTTGATCGCCAGCGACGGCACGGCCCGCATCCGGTTTCTCGATCCGCAGACGCTGGCGCTCCAGTCCTCCATCATCGTGCGGGACGATGGATTGAACATTCAGGAGCTGAACGAGCTCGAGTACATCGGAGGCCGCATCTACGCGAATGTGTGGCACTCCGATCGCATTGCCGTCATCGACCCGGCTTCGGGAAATGTGGAGGCCTGGCTGGATCTGGGCGGATTGCGCGATTCGATGGCCTACGATCCGCATATCGATGTGCTGAACGGGACAGCATTCGATCCGGCGGGCGCCCGCTTGTTCGTGACCGGCAAGCGTTGGCCGAGACTCTTCGAGATCCGTGTCCCGACGCTTCAGGGTGTCGCCGAACCGTCGGCAGCCCGCGCGCCGGGGCTCTCGGTCCAGTGCGTGCCGAATCCCTGCCGGGTCCGAGGAGTCATCCTGTTCGAAAGCTCCGCGCAGGCGTCCGCTTCGCTCGCGCTCTTCGATGCCGAGGGCCGCTTCGTGCGGGCGCTGGTCGGGCCATCGCAACCCCCGGGAATGCAGGCGATCGTTCTCGATGCGACCGGTCTCGCGGCCGGGACCTACTTCGCGCGGATTTCGTCGGCGGGACGCGTGGGGATGGAGACGATTCGGGTCTTGCGCTGAAGCGTCGTCCGGCGATGCCGGCCCATTGGATTCACCCGGTTCCACTCGACCGACTTGCCTCGCTGGTTCACGAAATCACCGCTCCACAAATCGCGACGGAACAGATGATGATGCGCGGCAGCGCATGAACACGTCTCAGCGGGGAATACATAGTCAGCTCCTCCTTCAAACGCCTCGTGAACGCGCCCGTCCTGTCATCCCGGAGCAATCATGCAGTGGTCGCACGCGAAGGGAGCGTTGACGATGGCAAGCGGGGCGTCGCGAAGAAAAGAGAAGACGCTTCGTGAGACGCCGCAACCGCCGCAATGCCACCCGATCTGCGGGATTCGACGGCGCCGGTCGCATCCGCGGGCCGAAATCAGCGTGCACCGCGCGTCGATGACCGATAAGCTGTGGAGTGTCCGGGTTCCGTCGTGCAGGCGCTTGAGGTTGGGGAGGCGCCGGTGGCCGAGATGTCGATCCGCCTGCTGGGCCGTCCGCACATCGAGTGCGGCGGCCTCCCGGTGGTCTTGGAACGCCGGAAAACGCTGGGTTTGCTCGCCTATGTCGCTCTTCACCCCAAGCCCTGCGACCGGCAGGCATTGGCAGCTCTGCTTTGGCCGGATGCGGGAATCGGAGACGCGCCCGCCTACCTGCGAAACGCTCTCTGGCTGATCAAGAAGACGCCCCTTTCCCCCTGGCTCGACGTGGAAGGACCCGAGATCGCGTTGCGATCCAATCGGCCGTTCTTCCTGGATGTCCTCGCGTTTCGGGAGCGGGTTCGAGAAGCCGGCGCGGTTCCCGATCGTCCCGGTTCCTGTGACTGGCCCGGCGCTGGCCGCTTGGCGGAAGCCATCGATCTTTATCGCGGAGACTTCATGGCGGGCTTCACCTTGAAGTCCAATGTGGATTTCGAGGACTGGCAACTCCGCCTGGAGGAATCGTTGCGGCGGATCATGACCGAGTCGCTGGCCAAGCTCGTCGCGTATCACGCGGCCCGCCACGAGGTCATGGAGGCGATGAGCTATACCCGCCGCTGGCTCGAGATCGATCCTCTGGACGAGCAGGCGCAAGCGCGCATGATGGTGTTGCAGGCACGCTTGGGCAAGCGCACGGACGCCTTGCGCTTCTTCGTCCGCTGCGAACGCAGGCTGCGCGACGAATTGGATGTCCCTCCTTCCGGGCGCATGCTGCGGCTGCGCGACCGCATTCGTTCAGGAGAAGTCGGAGAGGCTCCTGCGCCTTCGCGTGAGTCTCAGCCTCGCCGCGCGCTGGCTCCCTCGCAGGCGCCCTTCATTGGGCGCGAGAAAGAGGTGGAAGAGATTTCCCGCATGCTCGGTAGCGGGACATGTCGCATCCTGGCCCTCATCGGGCCCGGCGGGATCGGCAAGACGCGCTTGGCCCAAAGAGTGGGGCAGACCCGCAGCGCAGGGTTTGCGGACGGGGCCGTTTTCGTTCCCTTGGCGCCCGTCGCGCAGGGCGACCAGGTGCTTCCCGCCGTGCTGGCCGCGCTGGGTTCGACAGGCGCCGCGCAATTGAAGGGATCGCAGCGCAACGCCGCGCCGGAGCAGCGTTCGGAGCAAGACAGACTCATCGATTTTCTCCGTGAAAAGCAATTGCTCCTGATTCTCGACAATGTTGAGCATGTCCTCGACGGATTGGGCTGGCTGAATGTCTTGGAGGAAGCAGCGCCACGAGTACGCATCCTGCTCACATCGCGCGTGCGTCCGAGCATTGCCGGCGCTTGGATCATGGAAGTCGGCGGCCTGGCCTGTCCCCAGGCGGGCGCTGACGCCGCCGCTGAACCCGCGTGCGATTCGGTGAAGCTCTTCCTGGAATACGCCCGGCGCGCCGGCGCGCACTTTCATCCGGATGACGAGGAGCAGATTGCCATCGGTGACATTTGCCGTATGCTGGACGGCCTTCCGCTGGGGATTGAATTGGCAGCGGCTTGGACGCGGTCGCTTTCCTGCCGCGATCTCGCGGCCGAAATCCGGCGCGACATCGACTTCTTGAACGACTCCCCGGCAACGGTGCCCGAGCGGCATCATGGGCTGCGAGCCGTTTTCGAGCAGTCATGGGCGCGCCTCTCCGATGATGAGCGGACGGATTTCCGCCGCCTCGCTCTGTTTCGTGGCGGATTCACTCTCCATGCGGCGGAGGCCGTTGCGCGCACGCAGCCACGCGCCTTGGCGCGGCTCTTGGATGCCTCGTTGGTCCGGCGCGCTGCCTCCGGTCGGTACGAGATGCTCGAGATCGTGCGCCAGTTTGCGGAAGAGCGCTTGCGCTCACTGCCGCAGGAATTCAACGAGCTGCGGAATCATCATGCGCTGCACTTCCTCGAAGACCTTGCTTCCCAGCGCGATGATCTCCAAGGCGAGCGAGTCGCAGCGGCGTTGGCGGCTATTTGGGACGACGCCGACAATCTTCGCGAGGCGTGGACGGTGGCGCTCCATCCACCCAAACCGGAATGGATCGTCCCCGCGCTGATTCCCTGCTTTCTGATGCACGACATTCCCAGCCGCTGGCCCGATGGAGCGAGGCGCTTTCACGAAGCGGCCGAAGCGCTGGCCGATGCATCGGATCCCGATCATTCCCTGGCGCTGGGCTTCGCCCTCGTGGCCGAAGGCTGGTTCCAGCGTCAGAGCGACTGGGTGCACGCCTTCGAACGGATGAAGGCCGGCGAAGCGATTCTCGAGCGGCTCGCTCCCGTCCTCGAGTCGACCTTCGGGCGGACGCTGGTCACGGTGGAAACCCGCTTCGTCGATCGGGCACGCGCGGAGGCATGCGCGCGGCGGACCGCGGCGGAGCAGGAATGCCTAAGCGATCGCTGGGGGCTGGCGCTCAATCTCGATATCCTCGCTCTCGTCTCTACGGATCCTGCCGAGCAAGAGCGATGCGCGCTGAGCAGCCTTGCCTTGCGAGAGGAGATCGGAGACCGGTGGGGCACGGCGTTGTCGCAGCATGTGGCCGGTGGCGTCGCCCAGGAGCGCGGCGATCTCGATCTCGCCCGCAAACGCTACGAGCAGAGTCTCGCGGTGCGTCGTGAGCTCGATACGGATGCCTTCGGCACGGCCAGTTGCCTGCTCGACCTCGGCTGGGTCGCCTTCGATCAGGGAGACAGCCGCGAAGCCGAACGATGTTTCTCGGAGTGTCTGGAGATCGGGCGCATTCATGGCAACAGCTACCTGCTGCTGCGCTCGCATTGCGGTCTGGGAACCGCCGCCTTTCAAGCCGAGCGCTTGGGCGATGCGCACGATCACTATGTGAAGACCTTCTCGCTCTCTTCGCAGTTTGCGGGAAAGTATTCCCCCGGGGAGACGGCGGGCCTGCTCGCTTTGATCGATTTCCTGCGCGAGCGGCCCGAGGATGGCCGGGCCAGGCTCGCCGAGGCGCGCGCCATCGATTCCGCCGATCCCTGGGTCCGGCTGGCCGGCGCTCGCGCGGCCTTTGTCGAAGGCGACCGCGCATCCGGCTTTCGAATCCTGGGCGATACCCTGGCTCACATTGCGCGGGATGGTGGAGATGGTCACTTCATCATCGAATGCCTGATGGAGACGGCGGAACGATTGAGCTCCACTGCGAGCGCTCATGAGACATTCGCCGCTTGCGGCTATCTTCTGCGGAAAATGGCTCTCAGCCCGGCCAAACGGACGAGAATTTCTCGCCTGCTCCGCCATGCGGCCCGCAATGTGCCGCGCGCCCGCCGTCCCGGCGCGCTCGCCGAAGGGCGTGACCTCACCCTGCCGGCGCTGGTCGTGCGCATTCTGAGCGCGGCGCCGTTCAGCGCTTCCACGATGCCTGCCCGAATCTCCCCACCGAACGCGTAACTGCCGAAAAGAAGCGGCGGAAGGACGGCGCCGCGGCATCCGACGCCGTGCGCGCGGACGGTTCCCCGGTGGGCTGCCGGCGTGGGCGTCTCCACTTGTCCGCACGAAACCCGACGCTGCGAGACGCCTGCGGAGACGGCGGGATGCGAGACTTTTCCTGGCTGGAGGGTTTTGCCGCAATCGGCGATGGACCATTAAAGGGGGAGGAAATGCCATGAGAGCATCGTTCCTGGCGCTCGTCATACTGTATGCGTGGGCGGCGGCTTCCGTCGTTCCCGCCCTGGTAGCGGATCAGAACGACTGGTCGGGCGGCCCGGGGTCATGGGGACCGGCGAACGCGTGGACCAATGGATTCCATGCGTGTGATGGCCTGGATTGGAGCTCGCCCTGCAGCCTGATGCTCTTCTCCACGCAGCCGGAAGAAGTGCAAGTGACGACGACGATCGACGAACCGGCCTGCATCAACGACGGCGACCTCGATGCGGACGGTGACGTCGATATCATCGCCGCGGCATATCAAGGGCAGGCTTTGGTCTGGTACGCCAACGACGGCTCGGGCGGAGGCTGGCAGGAACATCCGATCGTGAGCGGGCTCGCCTCGGCCGTGGTTGGTCACGCCTGCGATCTCGACGGCGATGGAGACCTCGATGTCGCCGGCGCCGGGGAAGCGGCCTCCAAGATCGCGTGGTGGGAAAACGCCGGCGGGGGAACGGGATGGAACGAGCATCTGGTCGATGCGGCGGCCGGCTCGCCCTTCTCGGTATGTTCATCCGACCTGGACGGAGATGAGGACTTGGATCTCTGTTCAGCGGCCTATGCCGCCCACGACATCGTCTGGTACGAGAATCTCGACGGAAGCGGCGAAAGCTGGGCCAAGCACACGGTCGATGCGGAGTTTCTCGGCGCCTGGTGGGCCGTCGTCGAGGACATCGACGGAGACGGCGATGTGGATATCGTCGGCATCGGGTATGCCGCAAACCAGGTCGCCTGGTGGGAGAACGACGGAGCGGCAGGCGGCTGGATCAAACACATCATCAGCTCTTCCTTCCCCAATGGCTACAATGTCCGAGCGGGTGACCTGGACGGAGATGCGGATGCCGATGTGGTGGCGGTCAACGGTCGCGGGAGGCTCTTCTGGTGGGAAAATGACGGTAGCGGAGGCGGCTGGGTGCGGCACACGGTGGCCAACGATTTGCTCAATCCTTTCGCCGTGCGGATCGGAGATCTCGATGGTGATGCGGATCTCGATCTGGCGAGCAACGAGCGCGACGGGGACCGGGTGATGTGGTTCGAGAATGTCGATTCCGCCGGCGACATCTGGCTTCGTCACGATGTCGACAATGCCTGCGACGGACCCAACGATGTGCTCATCGTCGATATCGACGGCGACTCCATCGCGGATGTCGCCGCCAGCTTCTCTTGGGAAGACCGCGTCGCATGGTATCGGGCGACAAGCAATCATGTCGCTCTCGGCTGGCTCGAGTCGACTCTGCTCGACATCGGAACCAGCGACCATGCCTGGGGGCCGATTTCCTGGAGCGCCGATGGGTCTGCCGGCACTTCGCTCCAAATCCAGGTGCGCGCATCGCAGGATTCGCTGGCGTTGGGAGACTGGGCAACGGTGGCCGCCTCGGGCGAGGATCTGTCGCAGTACCTGGCCGATGGCTTGCGATATTTCCAATACCGGGTCTCCATGGGCACTGCCGATCCGATCGCCAGCCCGGTCCTGCAAAGCATCAGCGTTTCCTGGGGGCCGGCCAGTGACATCGATGGCGAGCAATCGTGGACCGCGCGACCCTGCCGCGTCCACGGCTGTCCAGGCGTGGATGGGTCGGCGAGAATCCGCTACAGGCTTTCCGACCCGCAAGCGATCGAGCTGGCGCTCTTCGACCCGCAAGGACGGCTCGTTCGCACATTGGCCGCCGGTCCTCGAGCGGCGGGAAATCACGAGATCGCTCTCCGTGGCCTGGTGCCCGGCGTCTATTTCTACCGCTTCCAGGCGGGGGGCTCGCTGGACGCCGGAAGATTCGTGATTCTGCGTTAGCAGCCTTGTTGGCTCCGGCCGGACGATGCCGGGGAATCGGGCGATGATCGGCTTTGCCGGGGTGCACTCCCCCGCGGCAAGCGTGGCGCTCGTCCGGCCGTGGCCTCTTGATCTCTTGGACATCCGCACGATCCCGACCGGGGAACGACACGACCGTGCCCCGGCATCCTCACCCGAAAGTCCCATGAACCGGATCCGAGCCGCGGTCGGAAGCCGCGACAGCGTGACCATGGACGGCTCGAATCGGGAACCCGATGCCGGAAAGCGCGTTCTGGATTGCGTGTCCGGCGGCTGGCGAAGTTCGGGCGGGAAGAGTAGGATCTCCGCCCATCGGGCTGACGGCGGGACGATGTTGCGGCAACGGCGAATGTGAGCCGGCCGGCGCGAAAGTCCCAGCAAGGGATGGAGCATGCTTGCGCCCTTGGGGAGGCGGGAGCCTCGAGTGCCGGGTGCGGGCGAAGGGGGAGCACGATGCAAGGGAATCAGGCGCCGGCGGCGGCGGGCAGGGCGGCGATCGCGGAACTGGCCGGGGGGCGGGAGAAGATCCTCGCTCAAGTGCGCCGGGTGATCGTGGGACAGGACCGTGTGATCGACGAGCTTCTGCTCGCCCTCTTCGCCGATGGGCACGGCCTCCTGGTCGGCGTGCCCGGCCTCGCGAAGACGCTGCTCATCTCCACCCTCGCGCGCATTCTCGATTTGCGTTTCAACCGCATTCAGTTCACCCCCGACCTCATGCCGAGCGACATCACCGGCACCGAGATTCTCGAAGAGAATCGCGCGACCGGGCAGCGCACCTTCAAATTCGTGCAAGGCCCCGTGTTCGCGAACCTGGTGCTGGCCGACGAGATCAATCGCACGCCGCCCAAGACGCAGGCCGCCTTGCTGCAGGCCATGCAGGAGAAGCAGGTGACCGCGGGCGGCGAGACCCACTCGCTCCACCTGCCCTTCTTCGTGCTCGCGACCCAGAATCCGATCGAGCTCGAGGGGACGTATCCGCTGCCCGAAGCGCAGCTCGACCGCTTCATGTTCAACATCCTCGTCGACTATCCCGACGAGAGCCAGGAAGTGCAGATCGTCAACACGACCACGGGCATCGCAAGCCCGCCGGTCGAGCGGGTGATGAACGCCGAGGAGATCATCCGCCTGCAGCAGGTCGTGCGCCGCGTGCCGGTGGCCGAACCGGTGGTGCGCTACGCCGTCCGCCTCGCGCGTTCCACGCGTCCCTCGGCGGATGCGCCCGCGTTCGTGCGCGATTGGGTCGCCTGGGGCGCGGGACCGCGCGCTTCGCAGTACCTCATCCTCGGCGCGAAGGCGCGCGCGATTCTCATGGGACGCGAGACGCCGGCCATCGAGGATGTGAAGGCGGTGGCGCCCGCGGTCTTTCGCCATCGGCTGGTCACGAATTTCAACGCCGAGGCCGAGGGGGTGAAGCCCGATCGCATCGTGGCCATGCTCCTCGAGCAGATTCCGGAGCGCGCGTAGGAGCGCGAAGATACGCATAGGTACGCGGCATCGCGCGCGCGCAAGGGGACAACCTGGCGATCACCGCGACGGCTGATCCGCGAACGCCGGGGCAGCCGGCGCAACAAGGACGGGGCGGAGGAACCTGGTGAACACGATCCGCGAGGACTATCGCAAGCTGCTCGATCCCTATTTCGTGAGCAAGCTGAAGCGCCTCGACTTGATCGCCCGCCTCGTGGTCGAAGGCTTCGTCACCGGTTTGCACAAGAGCCCCTATCACGGCTTCAGCGTCGAGTTCGCCGAACACCGGCCCTACATGCCCGGCGATCCCATTCGCACCGTCGACTGGAAGGTCTACGCGAAGACCGACCGCTTCTTCATCAAGGAGTTCGAGGAGGAGACCAATCTTCGCAGCCACATCCTGCTGGATGTCAGCTCCTCGATGGTCTACCGCTCGAGCGACAAGCTGCTCACCAAGCTCGAGTACGGCACCTATCTGGCCGCGGCCCTGGCGTATCTCATGATCCAGCAGCAGGACGCCGTCGGCTTGATGACCTTCGACGACCGGGTGCGCAAGCTCATTCCCTCGCGCTCGGCGAGCTCGCACCTGCGTGTGATCCTGGGCGAGCTGGCGCGCCTCGATCCCTCCGCCAAGGATCAGGCCAGCGGGCGCTTGACGAGCATCGGGCCGAGCCTGCATTACCTCGCCGACCGGTTGAGCCGCCGCGGTCTCGTGGTGCTGATCAGCGATTTGATGGACGATCCCGCTTCGGTGCTCACCGGTCTCAAACACTTTCGTCACCGGCAGCACGAGGTGGTGGTACTGAATGTTCTCGATCCGGCGGAGATCCAGTTTCCCTTCCGTGAGGAGACGGTCTTCGTCGATCTCGAAACGCGCCGGCAGTTGAGCACCGTGCCCTGGGAGCTCGCGCGTGAGTACCGCGAGCGGGTCGAGAGCTGGCGGCGCGCCTTTCGCCGCACCTGCGCCGAGCACGCGATCGATTACGCGGAAATCCGCACCGACACCTCCTACGATGTCGCCCTGCTGCGCTATCTCGAGAAGCGGCGGAGACTCCATTGATGGGCCCGCTTTCCTTCCTGAACGGCGCCTTTCTCGCCGCGCTCGCCGCGGCGGCCTTGCCGATCCTGATCCATCTCTTCAGCCGCCGGCGCCTGCGGGAAGTGCCCTTCTCGAATGTCGCTTTTCTCGACGAGATCACGCGCCGCAAAGTGCGCCGCATGCGCCTGCGCCAGTGGTTGCTCCTCGCCTTGCGCACGCTCGCGATCGCGTTTCTCGCGCTCGCGCTGAGCAGGCCCGTGTGGCAGGGAGCGGGCGCGGGAATGCGGCGCGGCTCGTCCACGGTCGCGATCGTGATCGACGACAGCTACAGCATGGAAGCGCGCACCGATCCCGCCGGCTTGCTGCCGGTGGAAGCGAGCGGCTCGGGCTTGCGATTGCCGACCCGCTTCGCCGAGGCGCAGCAACGCGCGCGCGAGGCGCTCGGGCTCCTCGAAGAAGGCGATCGCGCGGTGCTCGTCTTCGCGGCCGGGCCGGTCGAAGTCCCGTACGAGAACAGCGTGCGCGATCCCGCGCTTCTCATCGAGGAAGTGGAGCGCGCGAAGCCACGCGCCGGGCGCGCCGATTTTTCCGCCGCGCTGGAGCGCGTCTATCCGCTGCTCGCCGCTTCGCGCACGCTCAATCGCGAGATCGTGATCATCTCCGATTTTCAGCGCAACCAGGCGGAGGACCTGCTCCGCAATCTGGGCGCGCAAACGCAGGCCGGCGGCGCGCAAACGCAAGCAGGCAGCGGAAGCGGCGGGCACCGCGAGGGCGGGGAGCCCGACAGCGCGCTCGGTGGGGTCATCGCCGATGGCACGATGAAGGAGGGCCGGGCGCTGCTCGCGCTGCCGCCCGACACGCGCCTCTATCTCCTGCCCGTCTCGAACGAGGCCTCGCAGAATGCGGCCATCGTCGGCGCGCTCTTCGAGAGCGATCCAGGCGGGCGCGGCGGGCGCTTGACCGCGCAGGTGCGCAACTTCGACGAGCGCGATCGCGCGGAAGTGACCGTGCAGGCGCTCGGCGGAAGCGGCGCGCGCGCGCTGCTCGGCGAAGGCGTCGTCACGGTCGAGCCCGGCGGGGCCGCTGCGGCGGTGCTCACCCTGCCGGTCGAGCCCGACCAAGGGCTGCTCGAAGTGCAGAGCAATGCGGATCTGCTCGATCGCGACAACTCGCGCTTCGTGTTCACGCACGCGACGAGCCGCTTTCGCGTGCTCGTCGTCACGGGCGGTCCCCCTGAGCGCGACGACATCCGCGAAGAGACGCGCTTCGCGCTGCTCGCGCTCGATCCTTGGCAAGGACAAGTTCCCGGTGCCGGCGAGGCACGCCCGGGAGATGCGAGCGCGGGCGAGCCGTCCGCGAGCGAGCCGGGGCAAGCCGTCGCGCGCTTGTTCGATGTGCGCACGGTGGCCGAAGAGAATCTCGGGCTCGAAAATGACTTTCAGGTGGATGCGGTCGTCCTCTTGAATGTCGGGCGCTTGAGCGCGACCGCGGTCGAACGCCTGGAGCGCTTCCATCGCGAGGGGGGCGGCCTTCTGATTGCGCTCGGCGATCGCGTCGATGCGCGCCTGTACAACAGCCAGATCCTGCCCTCCCTCACCGGCGCGCGGGTGGGGAATGTGCTCGGGGAAGCGGAAAGCGAAGGACGCTTCACGCTGCGTCCCTCCGCGGTCGGGCAGGCGCTCTTCTCCGGCTTTCCGATCGCGCCCGGCGGCGCGCTGACCGGAGCGCGCTTCCGCCGCGTGATCGAAGTGCGTCCCGGCGCCCAGACGCAGACGCTCGCGGAATTCTCGTCTTCGCTGCCGGCGCTGCTCGAAGAACCGGGCGTGCTGCTCTTCGCTTCCTCGCTCGATATGGATTGGAGCGATTTTCCGACCAGCGCCTCGTACTTGCCCTTCCTCCATCGGGCGCTCCTGCATCTCGTGCTCGGAGGACGCGCGCAAACGCGCGAGCCGCTCGTGGGAGAGCCGCTCTCCTGGCCCCTGCCGCGCGAAGGGGGCGAGGAGCTGTTGCGATGCGTGGGGCCGGGCGGATTGGAGATTCCGGTGCGCATCGCGAGGACCGATCGCGGCGCCGCGCTCGTCTCCGATCCCGCGCCGGAGCCGGGATTCTATCGCGTCGTTTCAGAACGATCGCCGCGCGGAGGGCCCGCCGAGCCGGTCGCCGCCGTGAATGTGGATGTGCGCGAATCCGATCTGCGTCCGATGACGCCCGAGCAGATGCGCCTGCTCTTCGGGGATGACGCCATCACGCTGTCGCGCGACGAAGAGATCGGCCGCCAGATTCTCGAGACGCGGCACGGGCGGGAGTTGTGGCGCCTCTGCCTCGCGCTCGCCTTCGCCGCGCTGCTCGCAGAGAGCCTGATTGCGCGCGGCCGCGGAGTTTCGTAGCGGGGCTGCTCTCCATTCGAGCTCGATTCCACCCAGTCCGCTCTGGATTCCCGCTTCGCGATCCGACATGATGGTTCGTCCGCCGTTTCCGTTCGAGGCGGAGATCCGGTTGACGGATTGCGACACGATGTCATGAGACGCGAAGAGCCAAAACCGGTCGAAGTCGCGTTGATGGACGCGATCGAGCGTGCGGAAGGGGTGCAAGCCATCCTCGCCGCGTTGGGGGCAACTGCGCCCTCGAATGCGGACCCGGCGCAAGCGGCGCGGGCGGCGCAGGCCGCCCAGGCGGTGCAGCCTGTGACCGCTGATGCGCGCGCGCGAGGATTGCATCTCGGGCTCATCGGTTTGCACGGGTCTGCATCCACGGTCGTCGCCGCCACGATTGCGCGCCGCATGGCGGAACAAGGGCGCGCGCCGCTCGTCTTTCTCGCGTCCGACGCCTCCACCCTCGACGAAGCGCGCGAGGATTTCCTCTTTCTCCTCGGCCCCGATCGCGTGGTGCACTTTCCGGAATCGGGAGTCGAGCCGTATGACCTGCAGATTCCGCGCGCGCGCGAGCGGGCCGATCGCTTGGAGACGCTCTCGCGTTTGCTCGACGAACATGCCGAGGGCCGCACGCCCTGGGTCGTGCTCACCACGCCCGGCGCGCTCTTCCAGCGCATTCCCCATCCGCTCCACCTGTCCCGCTTTCTGCGCACCGTGCGAGTGGGAGAGCGGATCGAGCCCGAAGCGCTGGCCGCGTTCCTCGCCCGGCTCGGCTATCACCCGGAATCGATCGTGGGCGAGTACGGCGACTTCAGCCGCCGCGGAGGCATCGTCGATGTCTACAGCTTCGGGCGCTTGAATCCCGTGCGGCTCGAGTTCGACGACGACGAGATCGTCTCGATGCGCGAGTTCGATGTCTTCACCCAGCGATCGCAAGCGGTCCTCTCGAGCTTCACGATTCTTCCGCTGTGGGAGGTCGTCATCGAGGAGAGCGATTGGGAACGCGCCCTCGCTTCCGGCTTCATTCCGCCGGCCGGCCCGCAGCACGAGCATCTGATGATGCTGCGCAGCGAAGGCAGCTTCGAGGGCATCGAGTGGATGATGGCGGGCTTCGGCATCGAGCGCGGCACGCTGCTCGACTATGTGGGCGCGGGACGTCCGGTGATGGTGGACGATCCGCTCTACATCGATCGGCTGTTGCGCGAGGCGCGCGAACGCGTGCGCGAGGCGGCGGCCGAGGGCGGCCGCGAGCCGGGCCGCGCGCGCGACGAATGCGAAACGGGCATGTTGAAAGCGCTCTATTCCACGCCCGATGAGCTCTTTCTCATGCGGGGCGGGCTCTCCGATCTGCTCGCTTCCCATCCGGCCATCTTCTCGGGCGTCGGCGCGCGCTCTTCCGCGGTCGATCCGGGACCGCGCGAGGCGACGCCGCCCAATCGCGGTTGGACCGCGGGCGAGCAGCTGCGTCCGCCCGACCCGCTCGAGATCGATTCCGCGAGAGGGGAGGCGGATTCGTGGAGCCAGGTGCTCAAGCGCAGCGCGCGTCCCGAGGTGAAGAAGAAAGCGAAGCGCGCACGCGCGAAAACGCGGGCAACGAAGGCGCGAAGCGGCGCGGAGGCGGAGGAGGCGCACGCCGGTACTGAGCCATTGGATGATGCGCATGCGCCCACCGGCGCCGAGCTCTCGGATGATGCGCATGCCGCCGCCGGGCTCCCGGACGATGCCCACACGCAAGATGGCGCCGGGCCCTCGGACGCCATGCCCGGCGCCGAGGCGGAGGAGGCGCACGCCGGCGCAGAGGCGATGGCGTTCTCTTCCTGGGGCGAAGATCGCGAGACGGCGGCGATGCTGCCGTACGCGACGCGCTATTTCCCTTTCGCCACCCGTCCGCAGGAACGCTTCGGACGCAATCTCTCGCTGGTTCGCGCCTACATCGAACGCTTGCGCGGCCAGGGCTACGAGATCCGCGTGCTGTGCGACACGATCAACCATCGCGACCGTCTCGCGGAATTGATGGAGGATGTGCCCGCGCAGTTCCTGGTGGGGAATCTCGCCGCGGGCTTTGCCGCTTCCGAAATCCGCCTCGCGGTCCTCACCGATCACGAAATCTTCGAGCGCCTGCGCCGCCGTCGCGCGGGACGGCGCTACAGCCGGGGCATCTCGCTGAAGGAGCTGCTCGCGATGCGCCCGGGCGATTTCGTGGTCCACATCGATCACGGGATCGGCGTCTATCGCGGCATCGAGCGCTTGCCGGTGAACGGGCAGCTCACCGATTGCATGAAGATCGAATACGCGGGCGGCGACAAGCTCTTCATTCCCGTCGATCAGCTCGCGCTGGTGCAGAAGTACTCGGCCGAGGAAGGGCACCGGCCCGCGCTCTCGCGCTTGGGCACCAACCAATGGGCCAAGACCAAGGCGCGGGTGAAGAAATCGATCAAGGAGATGGCGAGCGAGTTGCTGCGCCTCTACTCGCTCCGCAAGGCGCATCCGGGACACGCCTTCGCGGCCGACACCGTGTGGCAGGCGGAGATGGAGGCGCGCTTTCCCTTCGACGAGACGCCCGATCAGTTGAAGGCCATTCAGGAAGTGAAGGCCGACATGGAGCGGCCCGCTCCGATGGACCGGCTGATTTGCGGCGATGTGGGCTACGGCAAGACCGAGGTCGCGATCCGCGCGGCCTTCAAGGCGGTGATGGAAGGCAAGCAGGTCGCCGTTCTCGTGCCCACGACGCTGCTCGCGCAACAGCACTACGACACCTTCACCGAGCGGCTGCGCGGATTTCCCGCGAGCATCGAGATGCTCAGCCGCTTCCGCTCGACGAAGGAGAACGCGGCGGTCGTGCGCGATCTCGCGGCCGGCAAGGTGGACATCGTGGTCGGCACGCACCGGCTGATCCAGAAGGATGTGCGCTTCCACGACCTGGGGCTCGTGATCGTGGACGAGGAGCAGCGCTTCGGGGTGGCGCACAAGGAGCGCTTGAAGCACCTGCGCACGCAGGTGGATGTGCTCACGATGACGGCCACGCCCATTCCGCGCACGATGAACCTCGCCCTGATGGGCGCGCGCGACATGAGCGCGATCCACACGCCGCCGCGCGACCGCCGTCCGATCCAGACCGAGATCGTCGAGTTCGCCGACGAGGTCATCCGCTATGCCCTGATGCGCGAGGCCGATCGCGGCGGGCAGAGCTTCTTCGTGCACAACCGCGTGGAATCGATCGACGCGATGGCCAACTATGTGCGCTCGCTGGTGCCGCACCTGCGGGTGGCGGTGGGCCACGGGCAGATGCGCGAGACCCAGCTCGAGACGGTCATGCGCAACTTCCTGAACCGCGAGTACGATGTGCTCGTCTCGACGATGATCATCGAGTCGGGTCTCGACATGCCCAATGTCAACACGATCCTCGTCAACCGCACCGACACCTTCGGCCTGGCGCAGCTCTATCAGCTGCGCGGGCGCGTGGGCCGTTCGGCGCGCAAGGCCTACGCCTACCTGCTCGTGCCTCCCCACAAGGTGATCACCGAGGAGGCCATGAAGCGCTTGAAGGCGATCGAGGAGTTCGAGGACCTGGGCAGCGGCTTCCAACTCGCGATGCGCGATCTCGAGATCCGGGGCTCGGGCAATGTCTTCGGCTCCGAGCAGCATGGCTTCGTGCTGAATGTCGGATTCGATTTGTATATGCGGCTGCTGAACGAGGCGATGCAGGAGATCAAGGGGCTGCCGGCGCCGGAGGTCCTGCAGGCGCGGGTGGTCACCGATCTGCAAGCCTTCCTGCCGGGCGACTACATCTCCGTCGATGCCGAGAAGATGAACTTGTACAAGAGCCTGGCCGACGCGGAGAGCGTGGAGAAAGTCGACGAGCTGGCCGCCGAGTTGAGCGACCGTTTCGGGCGCATGCCCGCTCCCGCGGAGAGTCTTTTCGAGCTGCGGCGCCTGCGCATTCGCGCGACCAAGGCGGGCGTCGAGACGCTCACCCTGCGCGACGGCGGCGTGCGCCTCGACATGACCCGCGCGCTCACCCGCAAGGATGTGCAATGCCTGATCGGGCAGATGCCGGTGCCGGTCGCCTTCGTCACCCACGGGCGCCATCGGGTGGAAGTGGCGGCGAAGGAAGTGCGCGGGGAGATGCTGCTGGTGGCGGCGCAGGCCCTCGAATGCCTGACGCGCGCGTGAGGCGCTGAGACGATGCCGGCGGCGCATGCCCGCCTGCGGATCGTCTGCGGCCTATGCGCGCATGCGGGCGGTTTGCGGCGCCTCCGCGCAAACGCATGGTCTGGGTCGCATGCGCGCTTACGGATGGTTGCCTGACGGACTCTTCCTTCCTCAACGGTTGCGATTCCTTCCTCGACGGCGTATTCCTTCAAGGGATTTCCTGGCCCATCAGACGATCATGGGAGGCGTCATGCGTTTGCGGTTTGCCTTGCTGGTCGCGACTCTCGCACTGCTCAACGGCCTCGGCGGAATCGCCCGCTCGCAGAGCGGCGCCGCCGGAGAAGCGGACGCCGTATGTTTTCCGCGCCATCCCGCTCCGAGCCCCGACGGAAGCGCGATCGCCTTTTCATATCAGGGAGACATTTGGGTCGTGCCCTCCGAAGGCGGAGAGGCCCGGCGCTTGACGGCGCACACCGCCTACGACGCGAATCCGATCTGGTCTCCCGATGGGCGCTGGATCGCCTTCTCCTCGGATCGCGCGGGCAATGACGATGTCTTCGCGCTGCCGGTGGACGGCGGCGAGGTGCGGCAACTGACGCACAACAGCCAGGCGGACACGCCGACCGGTTGGACGCCCGACAGCCGCGCGGTCCTCTTCCGCAGCCTGCGCGCCCTGCAGAACGGCGACAATCTGGGCATCTACTGCGTCGCGCTGGGCGGGGGCCCCGAGCGCGCGGTTCTTCCCGTGGGCGGAGGCGATGCGACCCTTTCGCCCGATGGGCGCACGCTCGCCTTCACGCAAGGGAGCACTGCCTGGTGGCGGCGCGGCTACCTGGGAAGCGCGCGCCCGCGCTTGTGGCTGTGCGAATTGAATGCGCCACTCGGTCCGCCGACGGAAGGCAAGAGCGATCGAGATGCCGATCAGGCGCTTCTTCAAGGCGCCCCCGGTTCTTCCCTCAGCGCGGACGCGAAGAATTTGGAGACCACGATTGCGCTTCACGGCGTGGCCGCATTGCGCACCGGAGCGCGGTTCCTGAATCTGACCGAGCTCGCTTCCGTGACCGTCGATCCGGACGCGAAGCCGGAGCAATTCTGGGCCGACTGGAAGGAAGAGGCGCCCGATTTCGCGCGTCCCGAGCGCGAACTCGGGGTCAATCGCGCGCCCGCGTGGTTTCCCGACGGCGAGCATCTTCTGTATGCGAGCGAAGCGGGCGGGGTCACGAATCTGAAGATCGTTTCGCGCGCCACCGGCGAGCGGGCTTGGGTGACGCGCCTCTCCCGCGGCCGGCTGCGCTATCCGGCGCTGTCTCGCGACGGCCGGCTCGCCGCCTTCGAGTACGAGGACGGCATCTACGCCGTGCGCATGCCTCCCTTGGCGGGCGGAGACGCAGCGAATTGGTCGGCGGGCATCCCGGCGCCCGAACGGCTTCGCATTCAACTTCCGCGCGACAGCAAGAGCGACGATGTGCAATGGCTCGAGGTGAAGGGCGACGCGAACGAAATGCGCCTCTCTCCCGACGGGAAACAAATCGCATTCGTCTATCGGGGAGAGATCTTCGTCATGAAAGCGAGCGAGAAGGAGCCGTTCGCGTACGATGTCTCGCTCTCTCCGGCGCGCGATCACCAGATCGCCTGGGCCGCGGATTCGAAGTCGCTGCTGTTCGTCTCCGATCGCGAGGGGAACGCCGACTTGTACACCGCCGTCTCCGACGACGATTCGGAGCCGCGTCTCGCCCGCGCCGCGCGCTTGCGCACGACCGCTCTGACCAGCGATGCGCGCGACGAATGGCGCCCGCGCTACTCGCCCGACGGCAAACGGATCGCCTACTTGCGCGGCCTGGGGACGCTGATGGTGATGCAGGCCGACGGGTCGCAGGCGCGCGCAATCGTCAGCGGCCCGCGCGAGCTCGACTACTGCTGGTCGCCCGACGGCAAATGGATCGCCTACACGCAAGAGGACGACGATTTCAACAGCGACATCTGGATCGTTTCGGCGGATGGCGGCGAACCGGTCAATGTCAGCCGCCATCCCGACCTCGACCTCTCGCCCTGCTGGTCGCCGGACGGCAAGATGCTCGCCTTCTCGTCGCGCAGGCAATTCCTGAACCAGACGGACATCTGGTATGTCTGGCTCACCCGCGAAGACGAAGAGCGCTCGCGCGAGGAGCGCCTCGACCGCCTTTCCGACGGCGACGGCGCATCCAAGGCCGGCAAGGACGAGGCGGCCAAGAAGGGTGAGAGCGAGGACGAAGCGGGGAGCGACAAGGGCAAGAAGGAGAAAGAAGAGGTCGTCGTCCGCATCGACTTCGACGGCATCCACGAGCGCCTGCACCGCCTGACCTCCTTTCCCGGCGAAGAGAACGGCGTGCTGATCTCCAAGGATGCTTCCGAGCTCGTCTTCGTCGCCGACAACGACGGCCAGAGCGATCTCTGGAAGATCAAGTGGGACGGCAGCGAGCCCGAGCGCCTCACCAAGGGCGGCCAGAATCCTTCCTTCGTGCAATGGGACCCGAAGGGCGAGAAGCTCCTCTTCTTGAAGAAGGGCGGCAAGATCGCGTCGGTGCCGCTGGCGGGTGGCGAGACGAAATCGTACGACTACGCGGCGGAATTGCGCGTGGATTGCGCCCGCGAGCGGGCCTCGGTCTTCGACGAAGCGTGGCGCACGCTCGGTGCGCAGTTCTACGACCCGCATTTTCACGGATGCGACTGGCAGGCGATGCGTGAGCGCTATCGCCCCTGGGCGCTCGGTGCCTCGACCTATCGCGATTTCCAGGATGTGATGCGGATGATGATGGGCGAGTTGAACTCATCGCACCTGGGCGTGTCGGCGGGGCCGGGCGATCCCGATGCGCGCGGCGCCGCGCTGAAGGCCGAGACGGGCGAGTTGGGCGTGATCTTCGACGCTTCCCATGCCGGGCCCGGCATGCGCGTGGGCTATGTGATTCCGCAATCGCCCGCCGATCGCGTGGCGAGCCGCCTGCTTCCCGGCGATGTGATCCTGGCGGTCGACGGCATGCGGGTGGAAAGAGACGACGACATCTTCCGCCTGCTCGCTCGCTCCGCCGAGAAGCGCACGCGCCTGGAAGTGGAGCGCGACGGCAAGAGCCGCGAAGTGACGATTCGGCCGGTGAAGGGAGGCGATCTCCGCCTGCTCGCGTACCTCGATGAGTGCAGGGTCCGCCGGGAATTCGTGGAGCGGGAGACCGGCGGCCGTGTCACCTACATTCACATTCGATCCATGGACGAATCCTCGCTCGACCGCTACGAGCGCGATCTCTACGCGGTGGCGCACGGCCGCGATGCGCTGATCATCGATGTGCGCGACAACGGCGGCGGATGGACCGCCGACCTGCTGTTGACGAGCCTGCTCGCGGGCGATCACGCGACCACGATCGGGCGCGACGGCGGGCCGGGCTACCCGGAAGAACGGCGCTTGCTGTATGCGTGGACCAAGCCCATCGTCGTCCTCTGCGACGAGGGCAGCTTCTCGAATGCCGAGATCTTCTCGTGGGCCATTCGGACGCTGGGACGCGGGCCGGTCGTCGGCCAGCAGACCGCGGGCGCGGTGATCTCGACCGGCGCGGCGACGATGCTCGACGGTTCGCGCATCCGCCTGCCGGGCCGCGGCTGGTACTCGAAGCTGAACGGCGCGAACCAGGAAGGCACCGGCTGCATGCCCGACATCGTGGTCGCGAATCTTCCCGACGATCTGCAGCGCGGAGTCGACCGGCAACTCGAGCGAGCGATCAAGGAAGCGTTGAGACAGATTCCGAAGTGAGCGGCCGGGCGGAAGCAAAGCAAGCGAGCGTGGCAAGTTCCAAAGGAAAGCGGTGGCAGCCAACCGTGCGCGCGGCCAGGATCGCGCGCCTTGCCGTCCCATGCGCCTGCGCGGCCGCCTTTGCGCTTGGTTCTCTCGCGGAAGCAGTCGCGGCCACCCCGAGCGATTCGCTGTCGAATGCGCACAGCGGTCGCAAGGAGGCCGTTTCTTTCTCGCTCGCGGATCTCGAGCAACGCATTCCTCCCGAGCCGCTGTCGCCCTGGAGCGCGGTCGAGGACGAGATCGAGCGGTTGGTAGCGCGCGGCGAGCTGCCCTTCGAGGCGCGCGACTTCCGCCCGGTCGATCGAGGCGAGCTGGCCGCCTGGCTGGAGGCGAGCGCATCGGGCAGTGCGGATGCAGTGCGCGGCACAAGCGAAAGCCACGCGCGAACAACCCTACGCCAAATGCTTCGCTGGGATTCGGCGTGGGTGAGCGCTTCGCAGATGAGCGGGACGCCGATAGGTGAGGCGCACGCGAGCGCGAGGCAGGCAGGCGGAACGCAGGCGACCGCGTGGCCGCATCGCCCGGGCTCCATCCTTCTCGCCCGGGCAAACGATCGCCTGCTGCTCGTCACTCCCTATGCGCGCGCGATGCCTCGCTTTCAAACGGGCGAGGAGCCCGCGTGGACGGACTCCTCCCGTTTCGGAATCCGCGCTGCATTCTTCGCCGGTCGATCGCTCGTCGTGCAAGGAAGCATGTTCGCGGCCGAAATCGAGCGCGGCCGCACCTTCGCCGATCCGCTCGTCGAGAACACCGACTTCATCCTGCACGCCGACGAGCTCACCCTCTCCGCGCGCCTCGGTGCGCTCCGGCTGCGGCTGGGACGCGACCGGCACCAATGGGGCATGGGGGCGAGCGGCGCGCTGCTGCTGGCGGAGTCGGCGCAGCCGCTCGATTTCGCGGAATACCAGATTCGCCTGGGAGAGCGATTGCGCTTCCTAGCTCTCACCGGCATCACGGATCGTCACGCTTCGCTCGCCGGGGCGAACACGAATCCCGGCGCGAACCGCTATCTCTCCGCTCATCGCCTGCAGTGGACGATCACGCCCGACCTCGCGCTTTCGCTCGCCGAAGGCGCGCGCTATCAGGCCGATCAGCCGGGGCTGCTCTATCTTGCGGGCTTCGTCCCGTACACGCTGGTCGAGCGCCTCGAGATGCAGGATGAACCTTCCGATTCCACCGAGAATTTCCTGCGCAACAATGTGCTCTGGAGCGCCGATCTCTCCTGGCGCGCGCGCCCGGGTCTCTTGATCTACGGCTCCATCCTGGCCGACGACATCGCGACGCAGTCTGCGTCGATGCCCACGCGCATGGGCGGCCAGGTGGGATTCAGCTACGCTCCTCGATGGCGCGGTTGGGACTGGACACTCGCGGGCGAGTACGCGCGCATTTCGGACTTCACCTACTCGGTCTACTACCAGGATGTCTGCCGGTGCGATTGGGAGCATCAGGGCCGCGCGCTGGGATATGCGCGCGGGCCCGATGTGGAAGCGCTGCTCCTGCGCGCGAGCGTGGCGCCGTCGGTCTCGTGGAATTTCGGAAGCAGCGCGCTTCACACGCGCAAGGGCAACGGCGCGATCGGCCGTCCCTGGTTGCCCGAGTCCACCGGCTGCGATCCCGTCACGAATGAAGATTGCGGCGAGGTGAACGCCTGGTCGCTGGACGACGCGCGCAGCTCCTGGCGAGTGCAGGGCGAGGCGCGCTTCCGCTACGGTCCGCTCTTGTGGGCGGGTGTGCAAGCGGCGTGGACCTGGAGGAAGGACGCTGTTTCCGTGAATCGAGAATCCGGATACTTGGAAGAGAAGGAAGCGGATTGGGAAAGCGACACGACGCTGCGGTGCATGATCAGCGCCGGGGGGTGAATTGGGCGGGTCTCAGCGCAAGAGGTACTGGCGGAGGAGACATGCGAGCCACGCGACCCTGGCGCCAGACCGTTCTGGGATGGTTCCTCGTAGGAATCGCATTCGCCGAATGCGTCGGGTGCGATGAGTCACGATGGCATGAGGAGCGATTCATCATCCCCGTCGACAGCATCGGTGTGCCGGAGCAAGTCGCCATCAGCGATACGCTCTGCATTGTGTTCTACGGGTACATCGGCGGAAGCAGCGCCTTTCGTTTTGCGGGCTTCGATGCCCAGAGAGATAGCTGCGATCTGTGGATCACCGCATGGGGCGCAAAGCGATGGAATGATCGTGACTGGTTTGGAGCGCCCGTGGTCGTCCTGTTGGATGGGGAGCAGTATTGTTTGCACGGTCTGAATGAGGGGTGGTTTCGAATCACGGTGCATCAACCGGGCGGATCGACTCTCGAAGACAGCCTGTGGGTGAGCGGGAATGGAGAAGCTCACCCTGCGAAGATGCTGCCCTGATGTTCCGGGGTCACCGCCATCCGATGCGATCGCATGGAATCTGACGAAGAGTCTTTCATGAATCTGGTCACGATCCACATCGACACCGAGCGCACCTGGCGCGGAGGCGAGGCGCAGGCGTTGCATCTGATCCGCGGGCTGCAGCGCGCCGGAGGGACGCCGATCGCCGTCGGTCAACCGGGCAGTCCCTTCGTCGAGAAGGCGCGCGCCGCGGGGGTCGAGACCGCGGCCATTCGCATGCGCGGAGAGGCGGATCTCCTCGCCGCCATGCGCATCGGGCGCCTCGCGCGCCGGCGATCCGCCCGCATTCTGCATGCGCACACCGCGCATGCGGGCGCGCTGGCGCTGCTCGCGGCGAAGGTCTGCCGGGCCCGGGTCGTCATCGCGCGCCGGGTGGACTTTCCGGTGCGAGGCGCGTGGAAGTACGGCACACGCGTGAGCCGCATTCTCGCCATCTCCGAGGCGGTGCGTTCGGTGCTGATTGCGGGCGGCGTGGATCCGGGCAGGATCTCGCTCGTCCACTCGGGAATCGACATCGCTCCGATCGACGAAGCGGCGGTGGTCGACCTCCGCTCGGAATTCGGTCTCGAGGCGAGCGCGTTCGTGATCGGCAATGTCGCCCACTTCGCCGATCACAAAGGCCAATGCGATCTCGTCGACGCGATGGCGCTCGTGCTCGAGAAGCATCGCGAAGCGCGGCTCGTCTTCGTCGGCGACGGCGAGTTGCGCGAGAGCCTCGCCGCGCAGGCGAAGCGGCTCGGCATCGGCCAGGCGGTCGTCTTCGCCGGATTTCGGAACGATGTGCCGGGACTCTTGAAGGCGCTCGACCTCTTCGTCATGTCTTCGCGCATGGAAGGCCTCTGCACATCGCTCATGGATGCGATGGCGGCGCGCCGGCCGATCGTCGCCACGCGCGCGGGAGGGATTCCGGAGGTCGTGACCGACGGACAGGACGGGATCCTGGTCCCTCTGCGGGATCCCGCCTCGCTGGCCAAGGCGATTGTCTTGTTGATCGAGGATCGCGCGCTTGCGGGCCGGCTGGCCGAGAACGCGCGGGGCACGGTCGAACGGAAGTTCAGCGCGCAGGCGATGGTGGAGGGGACTCTCGCCGTCTATCGCGAGATTCTTGGACTGTAGGCGGAGGCTGCGCGATCACTTGGCTGTAGGCAAAGCGCGGCGCGATCAATCGGCTTTGAGGTGAGCGCCGCGAGACGGGAAAAGATCACTCTCCCGTGACGGGGCCTTCCGCCTGCATGAGACGAAACACCGGATAGAGGTTCTGTTCCTCTTCGTCATACGGCGTGCGCGCGAAGAAGAACTCCAAGCGCGCGTTCGCGTCGACGGCGAAGGCGGAGTCCCGCAGCGCCGCTTCGTAATCCGCCCGCGTGGCCGGATCGGCGAGCATCCGCAGCGCATTCTCCTCGAGCGCCCATGGCTCGGTGATGATCCCGCGCTCGAAGATCGTGTCGAAGGCGTTCCACACCAGATAGCCTTCCGGCGCGCGCGGCTCGAGTAGCTGCATGGCGGTGAGTCCCGCCGGTTGATCGAGCGGCACCCAATAGCTGCCTTCGGGAAATGTGCGCCGCTCGGTGGTGACGGCGAACTCGATCGATTCGATCGGATGATGGCCCTGGCGCGGAGCGCGATAGAATTCCACCTGGGTCACGCGATGGACCTCGACTTCACCCGCAAACGGCTCGCGCAGCGTCTCCACCCGGATGCAATGGTCGCGCAGGCGCGCGGCCACATCTCCCCAGGCCTTCTCGATCAGGTAACCGCGCGGCATGTCGGCGGTGCCTTTGGGGACGAGCCGGTCGAAGAAGGGCACTTCGTAGGTGACCGGCGTTTGCGCGTACTTCGCGTAGCTGCTGCCCGTGACCGGGCTCTTCACCACTTGCATCGCCTTGCCGAGCCAGAGAATCGGATGCGAGCGCTCGGGGTCGGCCTCACATCCGAGTGCGATCGCGTGCCGGCCCGGCTCGAGCGCCCAGGAAAGCGCGGTCCGGCGCGCCTGCCCGATCGTCTCGACGATCTCGATCCGGTTGCGCGCGGCGAAGTGCAGCACGGCTTTGACGAATTCGAAGGTCGCGCGCACTCGGCGGGGATACGGAATGTACGGATGCGACTCGGAGAGCATGCTGATCGCCTGGCGGGTCTCGAAGTAACCGGTCGCCAGATGCGGGGCGATGCCGTAGGTCGCGAGCCCTGCGGTGAGATCCAGCTCGTTGCGCGGATAGGCGAGCGGGTGCGCCAACACTCCTTCCGCTGCCATCGCCTGCACGACGAACGGCACGAGCCGCTCGCGCACGAGCTCGTCGCGGCGGCCGGGGAGCGTCGGATCGGGGAAGCCGCCGAAGAGCAGATCGTACTGATAGTCGAATCCGTCGTTGGTGTGCAGATCGAGAAAGATGTCCGGCTGGAATTGCGAAGCCAGGCGGACCAGCGCCCGGCACTCGGGCGATGCGAGCTTGGTGAAGTCGCGGTTCAAGTCGAGGCGCTGCGCATTCCTGCGCGTGCCGAAGCCGTTGGCCGGGCCGACTTGCGTGAAGCGATGATGAGGGCTGCGGCGCGCGTGGCCGTCGACATTGAAGATCGGCACGATCAGGAGATCGAGATTCGCGAGGATGTCCGGTTCGCGTCCGCGCGCGATGTCGCGCAGCAGAAGTTGCACGGCGTCGTTGCCGTCGATCTCGCCCGAGTGGATCCCGGCGATGATGAGCACGACCGGCTTGATGCGGCTGCCGTCGGTCGTCAACTGCGCCCGGTCACGGACCAGCACGAGCGGAAGCGGCCGGCCTTCCTGGCTCACCCCGAAGCTCGAGACTTCAACATGGCTGCAGGTGTCCGCGACCTTCCGCAGGTAGTCGAGCGTTTCGTCATAGGTCGGCGAGCAGGCCAGGCCCGTGACCTCGGCCGGCGTCGGCCCCGGATCGCCCGCCGAAAGTGCCGATTCGGGCGGCTGGCCGGCCAGATCGCGCCCCTCCGCGCGTGAGAAATCCGCGCACGGGATGAGGCAGAAGAAAACGAGCGCGGCGAAGAGGGCGTCGAATAGGGTGCCGAATGAGGCGGCGAAGAAGGAGGATTCGCGGCCCGCTAGAAGATCGCTCTCGGACCGCAGTTGACGCGACCATCGAATGGACATTCGAACGCGCTTCCTTTCAATTTCCTGCGCGGGTTTGTGCCGCTCGGATGGAGAGTCCTCGATGAGCGGCTGATGCGCGCCAGCATATCAGCTTTCCAAAGGGGGAGCATTTTCGGAAGATGCGGCTGGATGGCTGGTTGTAGCTGGATGACTGGATACTGCTGGATGCTGCTGGAAGCGATGGATGGGGCCGGGATGCGTGGATGCGGGTGGATGCAAACGAGAGGAGCAGGAATCGTGAGCCCGAACAGGAAGACGATCCGCATGGAGGAGATGAACTGGCCCGACGTGCGGGCCGCGATCGACGAGGGCTACACGACGGTCGTCGTCGGGGTGGGTTCGATGGAGCAGCACGGTCCGCACCTGCCGGCCATGACGGACACCCGCATCGGCGATGCGGTCGCTCACGGTGTCGCGCTCCGGTTGGGGCACGCGCTCCTCGCGCATACGATTCCCATCGGGGTCTCGGCGCATCACCTCGCCTTCGGCGCGACCCTTTCGCTGCGGCCCGAGACGCTCAAGATGATCGTGCGCGACTATGTCGACAGCCTCGTGCGGGACGGTTTCACGCGGATCGTCTTCCTGCCCAGCCATGGCGGCAATTTCGCGCCGCTCGCCGAAGCGGCCGGCGAGGCGCGCGCGGCGCACCCGGAAATCGCGATTCTCGCCTGCACGGATCTGGACGGAATGAGCGAGATGCTCGACCGGGTGGGCGGCGAATTCGGCGTCACTCCCGAGGAAGCAGGCATGCACGCGGGCGAGAACGAGACCTCGCTCATGCTGGCGCTCGAACCGGAGCTGGTCGTGCGCGAACGATTCGCGCCCGGCTACCTGGGGAAGATGGAAGACGAGGAGATCGCGCTCGTGTTCGAGCAAGGCATGCCCGCGCTGACGCAAAACGGCGTGCTCGGGGACCCGGCGAAAGCGTCGCCGGAGAAGGGCCGCATCTACCTGGAGAAGATGATCGAGTATCTCGTGAGGTTGATCGGCTGAACGCTGGCCCGCGTCCCTGGCGCTTCTCAAAAAATCCTCGCCTCACCGGGTGCCGGCCTGCATGCTCTGCGCATGATTGCGCCGGTCAAACGCCTCTTGGCCTTCGAGCGCCCGTCGCTCACGCTTTCCGCGGCGGCGCTCGTCGCCGCGAATCTCCTGCCCCTGGCCGGCGTCCTCTTCCTGCATTGGGACGCCGCCACGATCGTGTTGCTCTACTGGGCGGAGAACCTGGTCATCGGCGGGTACCAAGTGCTCAAGATGGCGCTCTTGAAGACCGAGCATCCCATTCAGCAGTTGGGCAAGCTCGTCGCGATTCCCTTCTTCTGCCTCCACTTCGGCGGCTTCTGCGCGGTGCACGGGCTTTTCCTGGTCGGGTTGCTGAGGATCGGCGGCGGATTCGATAGCGTCTCTCCCGGCGGAGGCGGATGGGGCGTCGGCCCGCTCGCGTTTCTCGAATTGCTGGTGAATGTGATTCGATACGTGTGGAACGCGCGCCCGCCCGGCTCGAACTGGGCGTTCTACGCCTTGGCGGCAAGCCACGGCGTCTCCTTTATCGAGTACTTCCTGCGCAAGAAGGAGTACGCAGCCGCTTCGATGTCGCAGACGATGATGCAGCCTTACGGCCGGATCGTCGTCATGCACTTCACGGTCGTGCTCGGCGCGATCCCTGCGCTCCTGCTCGGCTCGCCGGTGGGGCTCCTGTGCATCCTGGTGCTGATCAAGACCTGGGCGGATCTCGCCGCGCACGGCAAGGCGCACAAGAGCGCGAGAGGCGCGGATCGCGCTCGCGAGCCGGGCGATGAGGGTGTGCCCGCCGTCAGGAGGGCCGAGGATGTCGCTAGGCGTCGGGAATCAGCTCGTCGCCGATCTGCGCGCGCGTCTCGAAGCGAGTGAACTCTCCGAGGAACACCAACGGCACGATGCCGGTGGGGCCGTTCCTGTGCTTGCCGATGATCAATTCCGCGAGGCCCTTCACATCTTCCTTGTCGGGCTTGTAGACCTCCTCGCGGAAAATGAACATCACGAGGTCCGCGTCCTGCTCGATCGCGCCCGATTCGCGCAGGTCGGAGAGGATCGGGCGCTTGTTCTCGCGAGCTTCGACCGCGCGCGAGAGCTGCGAGCCGGCGATCACCGGGATCTCGAGCTCCTTCGCGAGAGCCTTCAGCCCTTGCGAGATCTGCGAGATCTCCTGCTGGCGGCTCTCGGGATTCTGCAGCCCTTGCGCGAGCTGCAGGTAGTCGACGCACAGCAGCCCCAGCCCGAAGCGCGACTTCAGGCGACGGGCCTTCGCGCGCATTTCCATCAAGCCGATCGCGGGAGTGTCGTCGATGAAGATCGGCGCCTCGCTCAAGCGCGCGGCCGCCTGGGTCAGGTGCGGCCATTCGCTCTCTTTCAGGAATCCCGTGCGCAGGCGGCGGCCGGGAATGCGAGCGCGCGAGCAGAGGAAGCGTTGCACCACCTGCTCGCGCGACATCTCGAGGCTGAAGACGCCGACGGGGATCTTGCTGTCGATCGCCACACTCTCGGCGATGTTCAGCATCAGGCTCGTCTTGCCCATCGAAGGGCGCCCCGCGATCACGATCAAGTCCGAGCGCTGCAAACCCGAGGTCAGGCGGTCGAGGAGCTCGTATCCGGTGGGCACGCCGGTGACCGCGCGCTTGTTCTCGTAGAGCTCCTCGATGATCTCGAAGGTGCGCCGCAGGATTTCCTTCAGCGGCACGAACTCTTTCTTCAGCCGCGTCTGTCCGATCGAGAAGAGCATCTGCTCGGCCGAGTCGAGGATCGAGGTCCACGGCTCCGCGGCCGCGTAGCTCTTCTCGATGATCTCCGCCGAAGTCGTGATCATGCGGCGCAGGACCGCCTTCTCGAGCACCAGGCGCGCGTGAAACTCCACATGCGCCGAGGAAGGCACCGAGTCGAGCAGGCTCTGCAGGAAGCTCGCTCCGCCGATCGACTCGAGCTCGCCCGCGCGGCGCAGTTCCTCGGTGACGGTGATCAAGTCCACCGATTCGTTGCGCGCGCTCAGCACGCCGATGGCGCGAAAGACGCGCCGGTGCGCGTCGCGGTAGAAGGCGCTCTCGTCGAGGATTTCCTCCACCTTGTCGATCGCGGCGGGATCGAGCAGCATGGAGGCGATCACCGCCTGCTCGGCTTCGAGATTTTGCGGCGGGATGCGTCCTGCCGGAGCGAAATCGCGATAGTCATCCGTTCGGCGAGCGCGGGGAGGGCGTTGTTCAGGCCCGGCTTCCCGTTCCATGGCAAGTGGCTCCTTGAGGATGCGGATGCGAAGCCGTCCGGCCTGCTAGGCGAAGAGATCTCCGCTTTCCGCTCGAGGTTTGCGCTCATTCGCTTCGGGGACAGGCGCGATTGTACTTCGAACGGGAGGCCCTTCGTCCAGTAGTTTCCGCAAGACGAGCATATCTTCCCACACCGCGCGCTTCAGCGCGGGATTGCGCAGCAGCGCGGCGGGGTGATAGGTGGGCAAGAGCGGGATTTCGCGATAGCGGAAGATGCGGCCGCGCAGTTGTCCCATCGGCGCTTTGCTTTCGAGCATCCATTGCGTGGCGGTCAGCCCGAGCGCGCAAATGGCACGCGGTTTGAGGATCTCGAGTTGCCGCTCGAGGAAGGGACGGCAGGCCTGGATTTCCTCGGGATGGGGAACGCGATTCCCCGGCGGGCGGCATTTCAGGACATTGCAGATGTAGACCTCTTTGCGGTCGAGGCCGATCGCGGCGATGATCTTGGTCAGCAGCTGCCCCGCGCGGCCCACGAACGCTTCGCCTTGCGCATCTTCGTCCGCGCCAGGCGCTTCGCCGATGAAGACGAGGGGAACGCGTCCATTCCCCGAGGCGAAGACGACATTCGTGCGCGTTTCGTGCAGGCCGCAGCCTTTGCACGAAATCGTCTCCCGCGAGAGTCGCGCGAGGTCCGCTTCCCATTGGGCCTTGCGGTCGACGGCCTGCGGAGGCGCGGGAAAGGCCGGGCGGTTCGCGGCCTTCGCCGGAGCGGCGGCGGCTGCGGGCTGTGGCGCGATGGAAGGACTTGCAGGCGCGGCAGGTCGAGAGGCAGCCGGGGGCGGTGCGGTCGCTGCTCGCGGCGTGGCCATGCGCGCGGGCGCTGGGCGGGGAGTTGCGCCGCGCGAGGCGGTGGTGCCCGAAGTCGCGGACGGCGCCGGCGCGGTGCGCGCGGTCACGGCGCGCGAGGGGGCCGGGTCGGGCGATTCGCTTCCCACATAGCGGCGCGCCGCTTCGTTCCATTCGGCGTCGGACCAGAACGAGATCCCGCGGTCCATCTCCCGCTCGATGATTTCGGCAAGCGCCTTGCGGATGTCGTCGCGTGTCATGCGATCCTCGAGAGGGGGGCGCAGCGCTGATGTCTACGGCGTCGCGACGCCGCCATTCATCTTGATCCCGTGCAGCTCCTCGGCCTGGCCGAGAATCGCGCGCGCCGCATCTCTCTTGCTCATCACGGGCAGGCGCTCGATCCGTCCGTCGGCGAAGAGCAGTTCCGCTTCGATCGTCTCTCCGCCGAAGGCCGATTCCTTGCGAGTCGCATCGTTCAACACGATGAGATCCAATTTCTTGTCCGCGAGTTTTCGTTGCGCGCGCGTTTCGCCTTCGGCCCCGATCTCGAGCGCGAAGCCGACGGTGACGACGCCTCGCTGGCGGCGGCCCGCCGCCACGCCGGCGAGAATGTCGGGATTCGGGACGAGACGGATCTCCAACGATTCGGAGCCCGAGCGGATCTTCGTCGCGTGCGGCTGCGCGGGGCGATAGTCGGACACCGCCGCGGCCATGATCAGGATCTCCGCGTGGGCCTCGACTTCCTGCACGGCGCGTTGCATCTCTTCGGCGGTTGTCACCGAGATCGTTCCCACTCCCGGGGGAGGAGAACACCGCAAGGGGCCGGCGATCAGCGTGACCCGGTGTCCGCTGTCGCGGGCCGCTTCCGCGAGGCGCACGCCCATGATCCCGCTCGATCGATTCGAGATCACCCGCACGGGATCGACCGCCTCTTCGGTCGGGCCTCCGGTGACGACGACGCGCAAGCCGCCCAACCGTTCGAGCAGGATCTTCACCGTGCGATCGACGGCCGTTTCCGGCGAAGCCATTCGTCCAAGCCCGGTCTCTCCGCAGGCGAGATCGCCCGCCTCGGGACCGACGAAGTGATAGCCCGCTTCCTTCAACAGCGCGACATTGCGCTGCACGATGGGGTTTTCCCACATGCGCGTGTTCATCGCGGGGGCGAAGAGCACCGGCGCGGGGCAGGCCATGATCGCGGTCGAGAGCAGATCGTCGGCGATGCCGGCGGCGACTTTTCCGAGGATGTCCGCGGTCGCGGGAGCGACGAGCAGCGCATCGACCTCGCGGCCGATATCGAGGTGCTCCATGTTCGACGCGAGTGCGCCTTGCGCGGAGAACATGTCCACAGCGACGGGATTGCCCGAGAGGGGCGCGAGCGCGTCGGGCGTGATCATGTAGGACCCGGCGCGGGTCATCACGACGCGCACGCGGACTCCCATGCCTCTCAGCAGGCGGATGATTTCCGCGGACTTGTAGGCCGCGATGCTGCCCGTGACTCCGAGGCCCACGGTGCAGTCGGAGAGGCTACGCCGGGCAGCCATGGTTCCCTCATTCGCCCGCATCGTCCTGGACCGGGGCGCTTCCGCCGCCGACTTCCTCGACATCCTCGCCGCCGCCCAGCGGAGCGGTCATGAAGAAGGTGTCGGCCGGCGATTCGGTCATCGCTTTCGCGCGGGCGAGCGCTTCCTGGTTCTCGACCACCGACTTCACCTTGCCTTCGTCCACGCGCTTCAAGGCCTCGATGGTCACCTTGTGCTCGTACTTCGTGCCCTTGCGGCGCATCTCTTCATTCAAGCGCGCCGCTTCCGCGGCCGCCATCATGATGCGCTCGTACTTGTTGCTCGGCGACTCGAGCGTGCCCTCCTCGGGCGCCGCCTGAGCGGGCGTTTCCTCGTCGTTGGCGATGGTGGGTTCCTGATCCTTGTTCATGCGGTTCTCCTATACGCGGAGGCTAGGCCTCCGATGCGGCTCGCGGCTGCACCAGTCCGCGAGGGGTGCGACTCGTCTCGGCGCAGATGATGGCGAGCAGGCGGCCGGCGCACGCCTTGATGTCGTCGTTCACGACCACATAGTCGTACTGGGGAGCGACGGCCATTTCGGCGCGCGCATTCTCGAGGCGCTCGCGAATGACCTCTTCGGTGTCGGTGCGGCGTCCGCGCAGGCGCTCCTCGAGCGCCTCCATCGAAGGCGGCAGGAGGAAGATCAACACCGCTTGCGGATAGGCCGCCTTGATCGTCAGTCCGCCCTGCACATCGACATTCAAGACCACCCACTTGCCGCGATGCAGGCCCTGGTCGATCTGCTCGCGCGGGCTGCCGTACCAGTAGCCGTGCACCAACGCGGATTCGGCGAAGAATCCGTTCTTCTTCTTCGCTTCGAACTCTTCCATCGACAGGAAGAGGTAGTCCTTGCCGTTGACCTCTGCCTCGCGCGGCGGCCGCGTGGTCGCGGTCAGCGCGCGCAAGAGGCGCCCGTCGCTCGCCAGGAGCTTCTCCACCACGGAGGTCTTGCCCGTTCCACTCGGCGCGGAGATGACCACCGGAAACGGCTTCTCGATCAAACGGGGACATTCCATGGATCTTGCGGCTCCGTATTCGCCGGTTCGGCGGCAAGCCGAAACAACCGGGCCGGACGCTCATCGCACGCCGGCGCGGCCGGCGTCTCATTCGATGTTCTGGACTTGCTCGCGAATCTTCTCGATCTCTTCCTTCAGGAAAATCGCTTCACGACTGAGATCGAGATCCTGGCACTTCGCTCCAATCGTGTTCGCTTCGCGGTTCATCTCCTGCAGGAGGAAATTCAAGCGCCGCCCGGCCGGATCGGCGCCCGCCAGGGCGTGCTCGAATTGATCGCAATGCGAACGCAGACGCGTGCACTCCTCCGTGACATCCGACCGGTCGGCGAACAGCGTCAGTTCCGCTTCCAAGCGGTAGCGGTTGTACTCGATGTCCTGCGACACCTGCGCCAGGCGATCGCTCAATCGCTCGCGCACGCGCGCGCTCACTTCCGGCTGGCGCGCTTCGATTCGCCGGACGGCCTCGCCCACCGAAGCCAGGCGGGCCCGCAGATCGCGGGTCATCGCCTCGCCCTCGCGCGCCCGTTGCCGCTCGAACTCCGCCAGGGCCTGGTCGAGCGGCTCCTCGATCAAGGCCCAGCCGGCCTGCTCCGAAAGCTCGTCCTCTTCGCGCTCCAGGACATCGGGAAGCGTGACGAAGGAGGAGAGGTCGATTTCCCCTTGTAGCCCGAAGCGTGCCTTGATTTCGCGAAGAATCTCGAGATACCGCTGGGCTAGCTCTTCGTTCAGCCGGAGGGCGGCGGTTCTCCCCGCATCCCCATCGAGATTGACGCTCGCGTGGACCTTGCCGCGCGAGATCCGGCCCTGCAGTTTCTCCCGGACCCGGTTTTCCAGGGTGGCCAGCCGCCGGGGTAGCCGGGTCGTCACTTCGAGGAACCGATGGTTGACCGCACGGATCTCGATCGTCACCCGGTAGTCGCCGCCCTGGCGCTCCCCACGACCGAACCCGGTCATCGAATGCACCATCGCCCCTCCCAGATGGAAACACCCCAGAATACGCCACCTAGGGAGGGGGTGTCAACGGACCGCCATCCCGAAAGGCCTGGGCGCAGGCTCCCCGGGGTGGTCCGCAAGCCGCCGATTCCGTCCGGCCGGGGAAGCGGATCCCCCAGGCTCCGGCGCACCACCCCCGAGGCCCGCCACCCTGCTAGATCCAAGCTCCCCAAACGCTTCGCCGGATCCCGGCCGCCCGCTCCGGGCTTGGGCCCGTTGTGGCCTTCCTCGGAGAGATTCGCTAGAATGCCTCCGTTTCCCGGCGATGGTCTCGTCCATTCGAGGACCGTCGTCCACCCGGCATTCAGCGAGGGCCCGGATCGTGAAGAAAATCAAGGTCACCAAACGCGTGCGCGCCAAGATCCCCTGGTACGAGCGGCCGCCCCTTCTCTTCGCCGCGCTTGCCATTCTGTTGGGCCTTGGCGGTCTCTTGATGGCGAGAGTCAATTGGGGAGGCGGGGGCAAGCAGAGCGTCTTGGGAGACGACCGCGCCGACAGCACCTTGGTTCCTGGCGGACAGGCGGTCGACTGGCATGCGCAGGCTCCCGGCGTCCTTGAATTGGGCGACGCGCTTCCGAACCCCAACGCGGGAGAGGCGCTGCCTCCCGTGCGGGTGGAGACGCTGATCGAAGCGCCGGAGGCCCGGCAGCTTCTTCGTGAGACTCGCGGCCTGCAACCGGCCAAGGACGGAGGCGCCGCGTTGTACGGATGCGCGCCCGCCGTCGTCCTCGCCGCCCAGCAGGAGACGGGCAGCGTCCAGCAACCCGACTGGGCCGCGAGGACGCTCAAAGCCGAATGCGAGAGCTGTTGCGACTTCGAGATCCATCGCGATTCAGCGGGGCAGCTCTATTTGCTCGGATTCGTGAGCCTGGAAGTGGGAGAGGCGATCGCCGAGGCGGGTCCCCGAATGGATTTCCCCGCGCCTCGTCCCATGCCGCAGAAAAAATGGTGGGAGATCTGGAAAAAGAAAGCGGCCGAAGAAAAGACCATCGCGCGCGGCAGCCTGATCGACATCTACCCGGATCTTCAACCCGATCAAGTTTGCGCGGTCGTTCTGCCTCTCGAGCGCGTGGAGATCATGTCGATCAACCGGGCGCGCGAGGGCGTCGCCAGGCCGGTCGAGTACTTGCAGGTGCGCTTAAAGTAGCGGCGAAGCCTTGCCCCTGGCGCCGCGCCTGCGCCCGCCCATGCGATCGTGCCCAACGCATGCGCCGCACGCGCGCCGGCGCAGCGAAAGGAGGAGCATGCAGACCTTCTGGTCGCACATGACCGAGGACCTTGCGCTGCTCAAGCTGGTCCTGTCGCTGCTCCTCGGCGGCTTGATCGGCCTCGAGCGGGAACTGAAGGGCCGTCCGGCGGGATTGCGCACGCATGTGCTCGTCTGCATCGGCTCGACGATCATGCTGATCGCGGCGCAGCAAGCCACCCGCGTCTTCTCCGACGGCTCGAGCGAAGCGCGCCTGGTGCTCGATCCCAACCGCATCGCCTCGGGCATCGTGACCGGCATCGGCTTCCTGGGCGCGGGCGCGATCTTGCGCATGGGCGATTTCGTCCGCGGGCTGACCACCGCCGCGACGATCTGGTTCGTCGCCGCGCTGGGGATCGTGATCGGCAACGACGCCTTCGGCCTCGCGGCCGGCTCGACGTTTCTCGTCCTGCTCGTGCTCGAAGGGCTCGACTATGTCGAGCATCGCATTCCGCAAATCGGATATCGCACCGTCCGCTTGCGCGTGGCCAACGAGAAGCGTCACGAAGTGGAAGCGGGCACGCGCCGTTTGTTCGAGGAGCACGGCATTCGCGTGCAGGATGTGCTCTTCAGTCTCGATCTCGTCTCCCAGGAATGCGATCTCACCTTCCACCTGCGCGCGCGCACGCAGAAATGGACGGCCGATTTGATCGACCGGATCGCGAGTCTCGAAGGCGTCCACCGGTTGAGCACCGGCCGCATCTGACGCGACGAGCTTTCCGCATCGCCCGGGCTGAAGCATTGGTTTCGGAGACCGATTCATGGCGCTCGTCCGGCTCGCTGCCTTCTGCTCGCACGGCGGATCGAACTTCGCCGCCATCGCCGACGCCGCCGCGCGCGGCGAGATCCCGATCCACGTCGCGCTCATGGTGCACAACAACGCCCAGGCGGGCGCGAAGGAGAAAGCCGGGAAGCGCGGGATCCCGGCCGTGTGGCTGCCGCGCTCGCGTTTCGCCGATGACGATGCCTACGCCGCGGCCCTGATCGAGCTCCTCGAAGCGCACGAGATTCACCTCATCGCGCTCGCGGGATTCATGCAGCGGATTCCCTCCGCCGTGGTCGGGAGGTTTCGCGAGCGGATGACGAACATCCATCCCGCGCTGCTGCCCTTGTTCGGCGGGCCCGGCTTCTACGGGATGCGCGTCCATCGCGCGGTCTTCGAGGCGGGGATGAAGGTCTCGGGGCCGACCGTGCATCTGGTCGACGAGCAGTACGACCACGGGCCCATTCTCATGCAGCGCGCGGTCGCGATCGACGATTGCGCAAGCCCCGAGGAGATCGCCGCGCGGGTGCTGACGGAAGAGCACAAGCTCTATCCCGAGGCCTTGGGAGTACTGGCGCGCGGGGGCTTCGAGGTGCAAGGGCGGAGGGCGATGCGCGTGCCCACGCGCTGAGCGCGGTGGGAACGCATGGCGCGGTGGATGAGCGCGTCGGCCGGGCGTCGCGCCAGCGCGAGCCCGCGCGCGCTCGAGCGCCTCGCATGTCCGCGGGTTGCAGCGCGGCTCTACAAGAACGCGTCCATCCCGATTTCGTCGAACACGCGTTGCATCGCCTGCTCGCCGCTCACGATCTGCATGCGATGGTCGGGGCAACCGTTCCTCTGGCAGACCTCGATCGACCCGCCGCGCGGAAGGCCGAGCGTGAAGACGGGTGCCGCGCACTTCGCGCACCGGCGATCCACATCGGTGAGCGCCACTCCGCAATGTGGGCAGTGGAATTCGGCCACCTGTCCCCGCGGCACGATGATCTCGGAAATGTTGTCGTAGCTGCCATAGACCGGATCGAGGAAGACTTCGCCGGAAACATTTCCGAATGCGGCCCGCACGCGAATCGATGGATGGCCGTGAATCGGATGCTCGCGGTCCATCAAACCGCAGCCGTTCGGGCAGCGCGCATTGCGTACCACGAGCGTGCCCTGGGGAACGATGATCTCGATACGATGGCGCATCTCCGGCATGGCGGACCTCCTCGATCTCGGGCCTCGAATGCTCTGTTCTCATTGTCGGCCGCTCGATCCCCTTTCTGCAAGGAAAGCGGACATTCCCGCGCGAACGCGCAACCCTGGGCCGATTCGGCTTTCCCGAGACAATGGCTGACCGGCGGCCGCCCGGTTGCTAAGATAGGAGAGAACCGCATCGTCCGAGGAGCCGGGCAGCATCGGCTTGGGCCCCCCGCGACCGGGAGCGTGGAAGTGGACCAACGCAAGAAACGGGAAACCACTTACCTTTGCCGCAACTGCGGCAACGACTTCCCGAAGTGGTACGGGAAGTGCCCCCAGTGCGGCGAGTGGAACACGCTCGCGCCCTATCGTCTTCCCAGCGTCGTTCCCGGTGCGGGCGCGCGCCGGGGAGGGAGCCGGCAGGAGAACCTCGGGACTCCTGCCCGATTCGGTTCCGCTCCCGAGCCCCGCGGCTGGCCGAACGCTCCCCGCGATCCCGGATTCGAAGCGGGCGTGCGCCGTCTCGGCGATGTGCCCGCGCAAGGACCCGAGCGCATCGAAACCGGCATCTCCGAATTCGATCGCGTGCTCGGGGGCGGCATCGTTCCCGGATCGGTCACGCTGATCGGCGGCGATCCCGGCGTCGGCAAGTCCACGCTCCTTCTGCAAGTGGCCTCACGCCTGGTCGAGCAGGGACGGGGCGTGCTGTATGTCTCGGGCGAGGAGTCGGCCGGGCAGTTGAAGTTGCGCTCGGCGCGGTTGCGTTCGAGCGAGCATCTCGCCGTGCTCGCGGAAGGCGATCTCGAGCGCGTGCTCGAAGCCGTCGGGGAAGGCGTGCCGGTCGGTCAAGGCGGAACGCGTCCCGTCGAGATCCTCTTCGTCGATTCCATTCAATCGAGCTATCTCCCCGGACTTCCTTCCGCGCCGGGCAGCGTGCTGCAGGTGCGCGAGGGGGCGCTGCAGCTCACCCAGATGGCCAAGCGCCGCGGGGTGGCCGTGTTGCTCGTCGGCCACGTCACCAAGGACGGCAGCCTGGCCGGTCCGCGCACGCTCGAGCACATCGTCGATGCGGTGCTCACGATGGAGGGCGAGCGCTTTCACGCGCATCGCCTGCTGCGCAGCGTCAAGAATCGCTTCGGCAGCGTGCACGAGATCGGCGTCTTCGACATGCGCGCGGACGGATTGTGCGAGGTGACCAATCCTTCGCAGCTCTTCATGGGCGAGGATGCGGGACGCACGCCGGGGAGCGCGATTGTCGTCGCGATGGAAGGGTCGCGTCCGCTGCTGGTCGAAGTGCAGGCGCTCGTGCACCCGACGCGCTATGGCATTCCTCAGCGCGTCGCGACCGGATTCGATGGGCGGCGTCTCGCGATCCTGCTCGCCGTGCTCATCAAGCGCGGGGGCGTGGATGTTTCCTCGAGCGACGTCTTCGTGAATGTCGCGGGCGGACTGCGGATCGACGAGCCGGGAGTCGATCTCGGCATCCTGCTCGCCATCGCGGCGAGCGCGACGGAACGGCCGGCAGGCGAGAAGCTCGCGGCCTTCGGGGAGATCGGTCTGGGCGGCGAAGTACGCCGCGTCTCCGATCCCGAGCGGCGCGTCGCGGAGGCGGCCCGCCTCGGGTTTCAGCGCCTGCTTCTTCCCGCGACGACGATTCGCGATCTGAACGCGCGCGGATGGCGGCCGCCCGTGGGCTGTTCGACGCGCCCGGTGAGCACGCTCGCGGAAGCGCTCGGGATGGCGTTTCCGGTGGAAGCGGGCAACGCCTCGGGGAGGGATTGAGCGCGCGGCGAACTTCGTAACGCGCAGATCAGGAGGACCTCATGTTCGAATCGAGCGAGAGTGGATCGGCGGTCTTGCACCCCCCCGGGCAAAGATACTGGGGCATCGTGCTTGGAGGAGGATCGGGCGCGCGTCTGGGAGCGGAGCAGCCGAAAGCCTTCGTCCCGGTCGCCGGAAGACCGCTGCTTCATTGGAGTATCGCGACCTTCGCGCGCCATCCTGAGATCACCGACCTGCTCGTCGTCGTGCCGCGCGGCTGGGAACGCAATGTGCGCGAGGAAGTGCTCGGGCCTTTGTCGTCGGAATTCCCGGAAGCGGCGATGAAGATTCGCGGCGTGATTCCGGGCGGAGAGCGCCGCCAGGATTCCGCCCGCCTCGCGCTCAAGGCCGCGGCCGACATCGAAGAGGAGCGCGAATCGGCGCGACGCGAACGGTTGCGCGCCGTGCCCCAGCCCTTCGCCGACGCGAGCGCGATCGAAGCGCAGGCGCTCGCGGAAAAGCCCGCGCCCCCGCCGCCCGTGGCGCTGATCCACGACGCGGCCCGCCCGCTCGTGCCCCCGGAATTGATCACCCGCCTGCTCGCCGTGTGGCGGGGCGAAGTTCCCGAGGGCGAGGGCATCGCCGAGGGGCCGCCCGATGCTCCACCGGCGCGCGTGTCGCGCCGCAAGCCCGCGGGCGCGCCCAAGCCGGTCGGCGCGATCCCGATCGTGCCCTTGGGAGACACCTTGAAGATGGTCGATCGAATCGCTCGCGTGGGCGAGACGGTTCGGCGCGACTCGCTCTGGCTCGCGCAGACTCCGCAAGTGTTCGATCTCGCCACCATCCGCCAGCTGCACGAGCAGGCGCAGGAGGTGAGCCACGCGGTCACCGACGATGCGATGCTGTACGAATGGCACGGATATCCGGTGAAGACCACCTTCGGATCGCCGCTCAACATCAAGATCACCTTCACCCAGGAGCTCTCGCTGGTCGAAGGATGGCTGAAGCTGCGCGCATGAGCGAGACTTTTCGCATCGGGCAAGGGTGGGACATCCACCGCTTGGTCGGGAACCGCCCGCTGTTTCTGGGCGGAGTGGAGATCCCGCACGCGCGCGGGCTCGCGGGGCATTCGGATGCGGATGTGCTCGTGCACGCGATCATCGATGCGCTCCTGGGCGCCGCGGCGGACGGCGACATCGGCGCCCACTTCCCCGACGACGACCCCGCGTGGAAGAACGCTCACAGCCTCGTGCTCCTGTCCGCCGTGAAGGAACGCGTCGCACACGGGGGATGGCGGATCGGGAATGTCGACGCGACCGTCGTCGCGCAGGAACCGCGCCTCGCTCCCTTCCGCCAGGCCATGCGAGCCGCCATTGCCGCGATGCTCGAAATCGAGGTCGAATGCGTGTCGGTGAAGGCGAAGACCGCTGAGGGGCTCGGCACGGAAGGCGCCGGTGAGGCCATCTCCGCGCAAGCCGTCGTGCTCTTGCGACGCGCATCGACATCCTGATCGCCAGCGGACGCGCGCATGAAGGACCAGTACGCCGGGGACATCAACGACTATCGCAAGTACGGACTCCTCCGCCGGCTCGCCTCGGGCTTGCAGCTCACCGTTTGCTGGATGCGGACGCCCGACGACGCGCGCAACGACGGATGCCGAATCGAGTACCTCGCGAATCCCAACCTGTGGCGACGCTACGACCCAGAGCTCTTCGATGCGCTCGATGACTTGGTGAGAGGACGCGGCCACCGCAGCGTGGGCTCCATCGAGCGGACGAGGATCCTCGAAGCTCGCGGCCGGCAGGCTGATTTGCTGGGCGCGCGCCGGCTGCGCTTTCATTCCGTTCCGCTCGCCGATGATGGCGCCGAGCGCGACCGCTACTTCCGCGCGCTCTGGAAGATCGCGCGCGGCACCGATCTGCTCTTCTTCGATCCCGACAATGGACTCGAAATCGATTCCTGCCGGCGAGGAACGCGCGGATCGTCACGCTTCTTGTATGCGCCGGAAGTGGAGGAAGCCTGGACGCGCGGCTTCTTCTTGCTCATCTATCAACACTTTCCACGCGTGGATCGCGAACGCTATCTCGCAGGAAGGGCGAGCCGGTTGATGGAATGGTGCCCGGGCAGCAGCGTGGCCAGCTTCGCCACTTCGCATGTGGCCTTTCTTCTGGTCGCGCTGCCGGTCGTGATGCAAGCGTTGGAGGAACGCGTCGCGGGAGTCCGACGGAAGTGGGCGGATCAATTTGCGATTCGGCTGCACGCCGGGCGATGAAGTCGCGGCGCAGGTGTGTGGGCTTCGCTTCCTACTCGGATGGTTGAGCCTTCGTCGTATCGGGCGCTTGCGGACAGCAGGCGACTCCGGGAACGCCGACTCCCAATGCGCCCAGGCAGGCGGCATCGAATTGCGTGACGAGTTTGCCGGGGTTCGTCCATCCGGCGTGATCGGTGCCCTGGAACTTGGTCAGCGGAATCGTGCCCGTGCCCTCGTACTGATAGCCGGCGAACCAGTACATCGGGACGAATTGCCCGCGCCAGTACATGTCGCCGATCGTCGCGAGCGCGATGCCCGTGTTCGGCGCGGGCCACTGGCGCTCTTCATTGTGGTAGATCGCCATGCCTTGCTGCCAGCAGGGGCCGTGTTCGAGGAAGACATACAGATTGGGATCGAAGTCGCCGAGACCGAATTCCGCTGCACGGATGATCTTCGGCTCCGTCCACGCGCTGATCACGAACCAGACGGAGGGCTCCTTGCCCACCTGGGTCTTGATCCCGTCGCACGAAGTGAGATCGCAGAAGTTGCAGTACCCCCCTTTCGGTTGAGGGTTGGTGTAGCTCAGTTCGGGCACGGTGTGCACGATCATCACGCCGCCCGCGAGGTTCTGGGTATTACCGCCGGCCAGCTTCGGGGCCTCGCTGGAAGAGGCCTGGTCATCGCCGGCCGCGCCCTGGGTGGGAAGGACCGTGGCGCAGGCGACCGCTATCGCGAGCAGAAACCGGATCATCTCTTCTCCTTTGCGTCGCGCGCTTCGCGTGCGACTTCCGCGTACAACTTCTCCAGCCGGTCGAGGTGCGGGCCGGGCGAGTACTCGCGTTCCGCGAATTGCCGCGCCTTGCTTCCCATGGCCAGCATCTCTTCCGGATGGGTCTCCATCCAGTCGAGCGCGGCGGCGAGGGCGGCCGCGTCTCCCGGCGCGAAGGTGCGCCCCGTTTCTCCTTCGATCACCATCTCGGGAATCCCGCCGATGCGGGCGCCGACCACCGGCGTGCCGAGTGCGAAGCTCTCGATCACCGAGAAGGGAAGGTTCTCATACCACTCCGAGGGCACGACCGTAAAGGCCGCGTCCCGAATGGCCGTCTGCAACTTTTCGCCTTGCAGATAGCCGCGAAACTCCACCTGCCGCAGGCCCGCTTCCTCCGCCTGGCGGCGCAGGGCGGGCTCGAGCGGGCCTTCGCCGAGGATGCGGCAGACGAGCGAGCCTTGCCGCATGCCGAGAGCCGCGAGCAACGTCGCGATGCCCTTCTCGCGCGAGAGCCGGCCGAGATAGACGAAGTACGACGAGCGTGCGTAGGCCGGGCGATAGTCCTCGAGCGGCAGGAAGTAGGGGAAGTGCACCAGCTTTTCGCGCGGAATGCCGTGCTCGGCCACTTTCTCGAGCAGAAAACGGCTGGGCGCGAGAAAGCGCGCGATGCGCGCGTAGGTCTGCAGCCAGGAATGCAGCCGCCACTCCATCCATCCCGCAACGGAGGCCGGATAGGAATCGAGCAGGCAGCGGCGGGCGATCATCTGTCCATGGTTGCGCTGAGAGCAGGCCTCGCAGATTTGTCCTCGAGACATGAACAGATACCCGGGGCAGACCACTTTGTAATCGTGCAGGGTCTGCACCATCGGCACACCGCACCGGTGGAAGGCAAGAATCAGCGAGGGCGAGATCTGATGATAGATGTTGTGCAGGTGGGCGATCGCGGGCCGTTCCCTGCGCGCGAGCAGCGAGGCTTTGTGGACCGTCTCGCGGCTGTAGATCGCGCGGGCCGCCTGGCGCACCTTGCGCGCCGCGCCCATGCGCGTGCGATAGTCGACGGCGCTGACGAAGTATTCCGCATGGGAAGAGGGCTCGTTGCGGGGGTCGGCCATCGCGAAGGGAATGACCTCGTGGCCGCGCTGTTCGAGACGGCGGCTCAGATCGAGGTAGTAGCGCTCGGCCCCGCCTTTCACGAAGTGGAACTTGTTCGCTTGGACGATCTTCACGGCACGATCCCTGCGCGCAAAGGCGAGACCTGCGCCGCGCAGGCGATCCCGCCTCCCGGCGCCGCGCCCGCGATGCGGCCTTCCTGCGCTGCGCACGCGATGCGGCCTTCCTGCATTCGACCGGCGAAGAAGTCACCGAGCGGCTGGCCGACGGCGTCCACGCTCTTCTCCAAGACGAGCACGCGCACGCCCGCCCAGCGGCGCTCCTCGATCACCCGGGCGCGATTGCGCAAATCCGCCTCCAACGCTCCCTGGGGATCGGGGATCCACTCGCGGGCGAAGAGCACGAAGAGCCGCTGCCCCGGCTCCCAGGAGTCGAGCATGTTCGCGTAGCTGTCCGGCCCGTGGCCTCGCAACGCGGCCGCGCCCTGGCGCATCACCACGCGTCCGAAATCCACCCAGCCCTTGGGAGACGATCCCTCCAATTCCTCGCGCATGTACACGATCCTGATCGGCTGATCGATGGCGATACTCAAGAAGGCGTCGCCGGTGCGCAGCTCGGAACGCAGCCAGGCGGCCGCCCCGCGATAGTCCTCCTTGTGATAGCTCTCGATGAACAGTCCGCGCATCACCGACAAGAGCGAAAGCGCGAGCACGAGCGTGGCCGCGATGAGCCCCCGCTTTCCACGCGGGATCCCGAAGGCGATCGTCGCCACGAACGCGGGGAAGGCGACCGCCGCGTAGCGCGGATTGATGACCTTCACATTGCGCGAGGCGATGAAGAGCAGCAGGAGCAAGGGCAGCGCCTGCCACAAGAGCAGCGCGAGCGCGCCGCGCCGATCGGCGCGCCAGGCGCGCGCGATGCCCGCCATCCAGAGGGCCCCGAAGAGCGCGGCCGCCGCCGCGATCGCGGGCCAATGCGTCTTCACCGCATTCCACGGGCCGAGGGTCCACAGTTCGCGTCGCGAAGGGCCGAGCGAGTGGCCGGCGGCGAAGGTGAAGAGCGTGTACGGAAGGCCGAGCGGAGTGTCGGTCGTTTCCGTGCGCAGTTTTTCTTCCGTCTCGACCGCCGATGTGGTGAGCAAAGCCGAAGGTTTCACTTGATATCGGTAGAAGCGCGCCGCCCAGGGGCTCAGGCATACGATCACGATCAGCCAGACCAACGCCACGCGGGCGACGAGCGCGCGCGAACGGCCGGGCGATAGTGCGAGCAGGCGCACCGCCTGCTGCGCGACGAGGAAGGCCATGCTGAAATTGGACCAGAAGCCTCCGAGCAGCGCGAACCCGTAGACCGCGAGGCGCTGGAGCGAGGGGCCGTCGCGAAGCAGGTTGTCGAAGGCCCATTCGGCCAGGATCGCGAAGAGGATCAGGAACGAATAATTGCGCACCTCCTGCGCGTACCAGATGTGAAACGGCGAAACGGCGAGCAGCGCGGAGCCGAGCCAAGCGACCCGCGCGCCCCACCTCCGGCGGGCGAAGAGCCAGAAGGCAAGAATCGCGAGCAACGAAGCGGCCACCGAAGGCAGCCGGAGCATCGCTTCCGACGTCCCGGCGACGCGGATCCAGGCATGCAGGACGAGCGCGTGCAGAGGGCCGTGCATGTTGTCGAGGAGATCGGAGAAGGTGAGCGGCGCGTAAGGCTTCGCGTAGTTGACGCTGAAGGCCTCATCGACCCACAGCGACTGGCTGCCGAGACCGATCAGGCGCAGCGCGAGCGCAGCCACGAGCAGAAGCGCGAACCAGGCGTAATGCGCCCGCCCGGCGGGCGCGGCGACCGCCGGGGCGACGACGGCCGGCGCGGATGCCGACGGGGATCGCGGCTGCCCTTGCTGTGTGGGAGTCGAAGATTCCACGCTGCCTTCCGGACATCTGTTCGGCGGATCGCGCGCCGAACTCCAGGAACCGCCAAGCCGAACGCGAGGCCATCGTGGATCGAGCGGAAGCCCCGGCAGGCGGCGAAAGCGCTTCCCGGCCCGCGTTCGGAAATCCGGAATGGAAATACCCTCGGATGGCCGTCCCTCTCCACGATACGGCGAACCGGAAATCGTTACCTTTGTGGGCACTCGGCGCAAGGGCGGATTGCGGCGTTCGAGCAGGAGGCGCGCAGGCGGCGATCCAGGAAGCGCTCGGATCCGGGCGCTGAGACGAATTCCTGATGGAAGGGCCGCGGTTGACCCGCGCGAGGCAGCCGTGGCAGGCTACCTCGCCGCCGGTGGCGAAGCGGCGCTTGCGCGCCAAGCGGGCGCCAACGCAGCCGGCGCCTGCATGCCGTTCACTCGGCGGGAGGAACCGTGCCTCACGACGCGCTGATCGACCGCTTCCTCCACCGCGGCCGCAACATCCTGCTCGCCCGCGGCCGGTTCACCGATCTGTTCGCCGACTACTGGGAGCATTCCCGCCGCTGGGTGGGAGAGCCCGACGGGCTCGTGAGCGTGATGATGCGCCAGGGACTCGCGGCCGCCGCGCTCTATCTGACCACGCGTCCGCCCGGCGAAGAGACCGCTTGGACGATCAATCTCCCCGAGCCGCCGCTCAATCTCTTCTTCGTGGCCGACGCTTCGCGCGGCCGCGTGGTCGGGCGCTTCTACGATCGCCATGTGCGCTCGGAAGCGAACAGCCGCCTGTTCGTCCAGCGGGTGCGCGGCGCAGATGCGCCGTACGAAAGCGTGATCGAAGTCCGCGGATTCGATGTGCTCGACATGCTCGAGAGCTATTACGCCCAATCGGAGCAGAGCTCGGCGCGCTTCTTCGAGGACGAGCGCGCGGAGAATGGGGAGCGGGATGTCTTCTTCATGGTGATGGCGCTTCCAGGAATCGACGAGGCCTGGCTGCGCGCCCTCGATCTCGATCGCGCCCGCGATCTCTTCCATGATCCCGGCACCGCGTTCATCGAGCGCCGGGCGGTGATCTTCTCCTGCGCGTGCGACGAGTCGCGTCTGATGGAGCTGGCCGTCTCCATCTTCAGCCGCCGGCCCGAGGAGCTCTTCGGAGAAGACGGCTGGGCGGAGATTTTCTGCCCGCGTTGCGGCCGCGCCTACGAGATCGAGCGCGAGGCGTTCGACCGGTTCGTTGCGGAAAAGCAGGAAGAACGCGCACCCGAGGAGGGCGACGCGGGCGACGAATCGCGCTGAGGCGCGGCGCAGGCGTGGGCGTGGCGCGCAGGCGGCGGCACAGGCATGCATTGCGCCACGCGAGGCCCGACGGCGCACGGTATGCGCGCCGCCGGGCTCCGCGGACGCGGAGCCGGCTGCCCTATTCCAGCTTCATCATTCGCTCGATGCTTCCCACGAAGTCCGTGTGCTCGACATGCTCGCCGCCGTAGGCCGAGGGCGTGGCGCCCATGAACTGGTCGTTGGAACCGAACGCCTGGTGGTCGCCGACCTTCTCGTCGGTCAGGACGAGCCCCGTCACGGGACGCAAGCGGCCGCTGCGCACTTCGGGCATCATCGCGGGATTGAATCCCGCGATCGCCATCTCCGCGATCACGCCCCGCAAGCGAAACGCCTCCGCTTCGTCTCCCGCGAGCGGCTTGCGGTCGTAGGGTTCGAGCCCGGTGTAGTTGCGAAGAATGCGCACGCTCTCCTCGTCGGGCGCTTCCACGCCGATCACGCGCCCCGCGCGCACTTCGATGCGGTAGGGAGCGCGGATCACGCCGTGGGCCGAGCGTTGCGGCTGCGTGTAGACGATCACCCCCTGCAGCGAATCCTCCAGCGGAGCGACGAAGACTTCCGTGGTCGGCTGGTTCGTGATCGCGGAACGATAGGCGGTCGTGCCGCCGAGCGAATTCACGCCCACCGCGCCGCAATCGAGGATCACGGGGCGGTCCTTCACCTTGTAGCGGAAGTCGGTCCCGTCCTCGCGCTGGTAATGCAGCGTGCCGCCTTTGCGCGAGGCGTGGATGGTCAGCTCGACGCCTTCGATGGCGAGCGCGAGGCGGCGCAGTTCGTCGGCCGAAACGGCCATCGAACGAAAGATGAGCGAGCGCCATTCCTCGAGCGTCCAGCGCTTCTCCGCGGGCAGCCCTTCGTTCAGGCGATCGACATCGAGCATGCTGGGAGCGAGCCAGATGTCGTGCGAACGGATGCGCCCGTCGTTGCGCATCGGGCCGATGCCGGCGAGCCCGCGGCCCGCCACCTTCATGAAAAAGTCGATCGCGGGCACGTGCGCGGGATCGGGATCGGGAGCCGTGCCGATGGGAACGATCCAGTGTCCGCGGCCGTTCGCTTCGAAGGGCGCGAGAAGTTGGCGGTAGCCATCGGCCACGCCTTCGATGATGGCGGGATCGGCGTGGGAGAGATCGAGGCTGGCCGAAGCCTTCGCCTCATCGCTCCCGCCGGCCTTCGCTTCATGGCTCGCTGCCGCTGACGCTTCGTCGCCTGCCCCGGCCGCTTGCGCGCCGGGGCCTTTGCCCGCCCTGCGCGCCGCCGCTTGCGCGGCCTGGATCAAGCGGCCCACTTCATGGCCGAGAGAAGCCATCCCGAAGACGACCGTCGTCTCCACACCTCTCGCGATCAATTGCGTGGCCGTCTCGCATCCCATGTCGAGCGCGGCGGGACGCGCGTGGATCACGGCCCGGTCGCCCGCTTCGTACGAGCCGTTGCTGGCGAGCATCGTCGCCACGGCCGCGCGCAATTCCGCGTCCGCGCTCGGCTCGGGTTCGACGAGCACGAGGCCGATCTCTCCGCGCAGCCAGGCGGAACGGGCGATCTCGAGCCAGGAGCCGTCTCGCACCTGGGTGTGCGTCAAGCGCAGGAAATGAGCGTTTGCCATGGCCGACCTCCTCATGCGTTGTGAGCCTGCGCAACGATGTCATGCGGTGTCGCGCCGCGACGAAGCCCGACCGGGCTTCGCTTAAGAGTCGCGAAGCCCGTTCTCCGCCGCCGCGCTTCGAACGCGATCGAACGCCCGATTGTATGGGCTCGAATGGGCGGAAGAAATGAGAGAACCGTTCGCGGTTCGCGACTCGCGCGCGGCCGGCTTGCGCTTCGCCCGCTCCACGATTCCGCGCGTGCTTTCGCGCGATCGCTATGCTATACTCGCACAGAGGGTTGCGCCACGCCGTCGATCAGGCACCAGGACCTCCGGGCCTCCCTCGCCTGGAATATGGGTGCCGCATGACAGGGAGGCTTCTGATGACCACGCGGACCTTGCCGTGCCTTTCGTCTCTGCTCGTCATCGCCTGCGTTCTTTTCGCTTCGGCCTTGTTCAGTGTGCCTGCCTCCGCGGAGGAGCCGGCGGTCACTCGCGACGACGCCGTCTCCATCGCGACCGCGTCTCTTCCCGGCGGCACGCTCGAGGGCGTGCGCCTCTATGTGACCCCGGAAGCGGTCACCGAGGGCTCGGTCGTCTCTTCGTGGAAGCGCGACATCTTCACCGCGCCCGCGGACGGCTGGTTCGTCTTCGTCGACCTGATGCCGGCCGCCAACTGGGAGCATCCCTGCCTGTACCTGTTTGTGGATGAGGCGACGGGCGACGTGCAGTCGTTCGAATCGCGCGTGCCTCCCCGTCATCGCGATGCGATGACCGAGGTCACCAACGGTCGCGACAATCCGCCTCCAGGAGTGTCCGAGCGCGAGCTGGCGGCCTTCAGCGCGCGTCTGCAGGAGCTGCCCAAGCCGCCGCGCGAGACGCGCGGGATGTCCTACGCGCTGATCATCAGCGGGGGAGCCGACCAGGGCAACAACCACATCCGCTACTGGAACGACTGCGCGTTCATCTACCGCACGCTCGCTGGGTACTACGAGTACCCGGACGAGAACATCTACGTGTGCATCTCCGACGGGACCAACCCGGCGGTCGACCGCTCGGACGGCACCAACTCGCCCGTCGATCTCGACAACGACGGCGACGCCGACATCATGTATCCGGCCACGATGCAGTACATCACGCAGGTCTTCAATGAGCTGGCCACCATTCTCACGCCCAGCGATCAACTCTTCATCTTCACCACCGATCACGGCGGCCAGGAGAGCGGCTGGGACGCCTACCTGAATCTGTGGAACTGGGAGGAGATGCGCGACGACCAGATGGCCGCGCTCGTCAGCACCCTGCCGTGCGAGACGGTCATCTGCACCTTCGAGCAGTGCTTCAGCGGCGGAATGCTCGATGACCTCGTGGGCGAAGGGCGGGTGATCTCGACCGGGGCCTCGTACACCGAGTACTCGTGGGCCATGCCGCCCGACTATGTCTACGACACCTATGTCTACTTCTGGACTGCGGCGGTGGCCTGGCAGCTGCCTTCCGGAGCGCCGGTCGACGCGGACATCAACAACGACATGATCGTCGACATGCACGAGGCCTTCCTCTACGCGCAGGCCAACGACTTCAGCGACGAGACGCCGCAGTACAGCAGCACGCCCGCGGACCTGGGCGACATGCTGAACCTGTACGGGAATCTCGCAGGCGTCTATTTGATGCGCGAGGACCTGGTCATCGACGACGACCTGGAAGGCGCCTCGAGCGGAGACGGCGACGGCGTGATCGATTTCGCTGAGACCATCGAGATCTATGTCACCTTGAGCAACAGGGGGACGGAAACCGCCGTGCAGGTGACGGGCACGCTCACCACGCCTTCGCCCTATGTGAGCCTCATCGCCAACGGGATCAAATTCGGCGACATCCCTCCGGGAATGTCGGCGACGAATCCGCAGCCGTTCGTCTTTTATGTGGCCCAGGATGTCCCGGACGGCACCGACCTGGAGATCTACCTCGAACTGAACGAAGAGCCGGGCGGTTTCGGGCTCGGGCTCTCCGCGACGGCGCCCGAATACGATGTGTATCTCCTCGACATCGACGACCCGCTGGGCAACGGCAACGGGGTGGCCGAGCCGGGCGAAACCGTCTCGCTCATCTTCGAAGTGCGCAACACCGGCGGATGCCCCTCGCCCGATTTGAACGCCCGGCTGTTGAGCGGCGATCCAAACTTCACCACCGACGAGACGCCGCATGCGATCGGCATGATCCCCGTCGGGGGAAGCGTTCTCGAAGAGAACTTCCAAGCGACCGTCGCGCTCACCTGTCCGCCGCAATACGCGGGGATTCTGTATCTCGAGTTGCTCGGCCCGAACCACTACCACGCGATGGGCTCCGCTTCGCTGTCCGTCGGCCAGATCTTCTCGGACGATGTCGAAGCCGGCCCGGACTACTGGACCCACTATGTCGGCCCCGGCACCGGCTGGGTGGACGAATGGCATTTGGATACCTATCGCAATCACACGCTCAATGGGTCTACGAGCTGGAAGTGCGGCGGCGCGGGCGCGACCGCGTATGCCAGCTACAATTACTCCATCCTGGAAACCGATCCCTTCACGCTGGCGCCGGGCGGGTCATTGAACTTCTGGCATTGGATGCGCGCCGAGACGAGCTCCTCGTATCCGGACTACTGCTACGACGGCGGCCTGCTGCAGATCTCGGTCAACGACGGCGCGTGGACCACGCTCACGCCCACGGGCGGATATCCCTACACCATCCGCACGGGCAGCACGCAGACCGGGCCCTTCACCGCGGGCACGCTCGTCTGGTCAGGAACGATCGACTGGACGGAAGTCAACGTCGACCTCTCCGCCTATTCCGGAACGGCCAAGCTGCGCTGGGTCTTTGGCTCCGATCAAGCGGTCGTGCTCGAGGGATGGTATCTCGACGATGTGCAGGTCGTGCTCTACGCCGCGTCGTCGACTCCGGACGAGCCGGTGGTGGAGCGCGTGCTCCATCCGCGCTTGATGCCCGCGTATCCCAATCCGATGGTGGGCGCGGAAGGCAACGGCGCCGCGCTGGACGCGGCCGTCCACTTGCGCTTCGAGCTTCCCGCCGCGGAGCGCGTGCGCCTCGAGCTCTTCGACCCGTCGGGACGCTGCATCCGCACGCTGGCCGATGAAGACTTCGCCGCGGGGAGCCACGCGATTGCGTGGGACGGCCGCGACGCGAGCGGACGGCCGGTGGGCGCGGGCAGCTACTACTACCGGATGGTGACGGGAGATCGCACGCAGGCGGGTAAGGTGATGATCGTGCGGTAGGGTCTGAGGGCGATCGCTCGCACACGATCCGCCGCATTCGATGGGATGCGATCGCCGTCCACCTCGATCGCAAACGCTGACGCAAACGGCCGTCTCTTCGGAGGCGGCCGTTACTCATAAGGATTTCCCCCATATCCGCTTCTCGGGCATCGGCCGGTTGCATCGGGAAGCGGTTGGGGCGTTTCATCAAGGGCGATTCTGCAAAGGCGGCGCGGGGACCCAGGAGGTGTTCGAACCCGGACGCTGAATACGGAATACGGAATACGGAATGTGGAATGCGTTCGCGCGCACACCAGGAAAGGAAGAGGACATGCCAGAAGTTACCGGCGCGGATCGGGAAGAAGATCATCAGCGGAACGCGCATGCGATGGACAGCGAGAAGCACGATTCGGCGGACGAGCCGTGGCGGCGCCATCCCCAAGCGGAAGCGTTCTGCCTGCAACGGCTCGAGGAATGCCGGGCCGCGATTGCGCCCTTCGCCACGATCGCGCGCGAGATTTCTTCGCGCACGGGGACGCGCGTGTTCGATTGGATCGATCACTTCGCGCTCGCCGATGGTCGCGGCGTGCGCAAGGAGCTGGCCGCGGTCGGTTACACTCCCGATCCCGCGTCCAACGCCGATGGCACCTGGATCCATCCGGGCGCGATCCTGCCTCGCATTGCGTTGCAGGGCGCGGAGAGCGAAGAGGGCGGAGGGGCGTTGCGCGGCGTGGGCCTCGCGGTCGAGCGCCTCGCCGATTTTCTGGCCGCCTGGCGGATCGATTCCCCGGTGGAGGGCAGTCCGCTCGCTCCCTTGCGCCGCGCGCGCATCTGGAGCGGGGACGGGATCGAGTTCGCCGTCATCGAGCGCACGACCTCACGCGGCATCGCGCCTCGCGAAGTGTCATCGGCGCGCACGGCCGCGCATCTGGCCGCCTTCGAGCGCTGGCGCACCCGCGCGCGACGCGCGCAGGAGCCGGGCGTGGAAGGCGCGCGGGCCGCGATGCAGGCGACCTTGCGCCTGGCGCGCTCGCTGGCCGAAGAGCTCGGTCCCGACGAAGCGGCCTGGACGGCCTTCGCGGCCGAGCGCGACTACTGGCAAGCGCGCAATCGCGCCGGCCGCGCGCAACGCGCTTGCCAGGATGCGCTCGGTTTGGGCTGGGCCAATCACGATCACCACACCTTCCGCAGCTCGCGTGAGCTCTTCCCCTTGCTGCTCGACACGCTTCGGGCCTTCGGCTTCCACGCGCGCGAGCGCTTCCACGCCGGAGCGCAAGCGGGCTGGGGCGCGCAGGTGCTCGAGCAGCCCACCTGCCGGCTGGCGGTCTTCGCCGATGTGGACCTGTCGCCGGAGGAGATCGCGATCGATTTCCGTGCGGCGGAACTCGCGCCTCGCGAGACGCTCGGCACGGTCGGGCTGTGGTGCGCGCTGCACGGCGAATCGCTGCTCGACGCGGGCCTGCATCACCTCGCCGTGCGCGCCGATTTCTCGGCCTTCACGCGCGGCCTGGCGGGCTTCGGCGTCTCGATGATGTCGCCCTTCAGCGATTTCTCGTTCTTGAAGCAGGCCTTTACCGCCGGCGAGCGCTGGGTGGTCGATCCGCTGCGCGTCGAGCGCTTGCCTCTCACCGAGGGCGAGCGCGCGCGTTTCGCGGCGCAAGGTGCGATCGGAAGCCACATGGAGAACATTCAGCGCGGGGAAGGCTTCAAGGGATTCAACCAGACGGCGGTGAGCGACATCATCCGGCGCACCGACCCGCGCGAACAGGGGGCCTGATCGTCACGCTGGCGAGCGCGTACTCGCGACAGGCGCAGCCGGGGGGCTTTCATTCGAACGGCGGAAGCGAGTCGCATCCCGCGATGCGGTAACGCACCTCGCGCTGCCCGCCGTGAAAATCAGACAAGTGAATGACGACCACGCCCGGGCGTCCGTAGGCCTGCAGGTACGCATCGCGCAGCGGAGCGAGGCTGAAGCGCAGCGGGTTCTCGAAGGCCTGGTCGCAAGGCTCGTCGCGATCGTCGTGCACGAGCAGCGCCCTCGTCTGGATGGGCATCGATTCCGCGAAGGCCGTCGAGATGTACACCGCGAAGGGATGATCGGGCCGGCAGCCGCTGTACCCCACGCGCAAGAGCAGGAGATCGCCGCGCACCTGGGCGTCCAGCAAGCGGCAGGGATCCTGGGAGAAGTCCTCGAGCGGCCGGCCGGTCATGATGACCGGAGGAGCTGCGGGCGCGGAGTCGCGCTCCGCGAATCCAAAGTTCGCGCCGCGCACGCTCTGCAGGCGGCCTTCCTCGTCAGCGACGACGACCACTTGCAGCGGATTGGGCGTCGTGAATTCCCCCGGCAATCGAGGCGGAACTTCGCAGCGCAACTCGTACCATCCCGCCGCGCGAATCGCGAAGCGATAGACCCCGGCGCGATCGGTGTGCGCGCGCGCGATGGCGCCGCCGGGCGCCCGCATCACGATCATCGCCCGCAGTCCCGGTTCGGTCGAATCCGCGAGCTCATTGCGGTTGCGGTCGAGGAAGAGGCGGCCGGCGATCGTTGCGCCGGGCGCGGGCGGCTCGGGAGGCTCGCCGGCCTGGATGCGCGCGGCGAAGGTGAAGGGGAGCAGTTCCGGATCGTGGAAGGTCCACCCGCGCGCCTCGGATTCCTCCGCGGGAGCGAGCACGCCGTCCTCGCCGAGTGAGGCCGAATAGTCGAATCCGAAGCGCACCGCTTCGCCACCTCCATGCAAGCTGTCGACGAGATCGGCGTTCGCGACCGTCACGGCGGCCGGACGCAGCCGGCTCACCCAGGCGATGAGGGGCGCGGCCGCCGAGTCGCGCGACGCATTGCGAATGCGCACATCGAAGGAGACCGTTTGCGCCTCCGCATCGACGACGGGGTTGCTGCCGATCAGCAGGAAGCGGCCGTGGCGCTCGGGAGGCAGGTTCGCATCGTCGCTGTCGATCAGGAAGGTTTGCTCTGCCGGATTGATCGAACCGGTGAGCTCGAGATTCTCATCGCTCGTGTCCGTTGTGGAGGGCCCGGTCGAATCCGAGCAGCCGAAGGCGAACGCGGCGCCGAAGGCGAGGATCGTGAAGGCCCAATGCATGCGCCGGCGCGCGGGCGTGGGGCGGGATGCGAATCGCATGGCATTTCTCCGTTGAAGGAAGCGAAGAAGACGAGCGGCCTCACCGCTGTGGTTGCCTTTCAGCACCTCGTTAAGGATACCGCGCGGGCACGAAGGTTGCGAGCGTCGATTCGCCCTCACGCCCGGGATGACGCGGCCGTGCCCGCGATCGGACGACGCGGCCGCCCGCGCACACCGCCCGCCTATTTCGCCGCTTTCAAGTACCGATCGAAGAACTCCACCTGGCGGCGGTATTCCACGATCGTGTTGTCCCGTTTGCCGGTGCCGTGGCCCTCGTCCGCGAAGATCAGCGAGTCGACGGCGCCGCCCCGGTCGCGGATCGCGGCGATGATCTGGCGCGCCTCTCCGATCGGCACGCGCGGATCGTTCACGCCATGCACGACGAGCAGAGGCGTGCGGATGCGATCGGCTTTGTGGATCGGCGAGATCGACGCGAGGAATTCGGGATCGCTGAGCGGGCCGTACTCCGCCTCGCGCAGCGCGCGGCGATAGGCGCTGGTGTTTTCGAGAAAAGTCTGGAAATTCGCGATGCCCACATTCTCGACCGCGGCCGCGAAGAGCTCGGGATAGCCGGCGATCATCGCGAGCACCACGAAGCCGCCGTAGGATCCGCCGCGAATCCCCAGCATGCGCGGCTCGGTGTACCCCTCGTTGATCAGCCAGTCGGCGGCCGCCTTGTAATCCCGCAAGGCGCTCTCACGATTCTTGTAGTTGTCGAAGTTCAGGTAGTCGCGCCCATAGCCCGTCGAGCCGCGCGGATTCGGTGCGAGCAATCCGTAGCCGTGCAGGAGCAGGTACTGGATGTTGCGCTGGAACGCGGGGCGCGCCTGCCCTTCGGGCCCGCCGTGCGCGTCGATGAGGAAAGGAATCGGCCCGCCCGCGTAGCCGGAGGGCAGATAGAGGAACGCGGGGATCATGAGGCCGTCGAAGCTGCGATAGCGGACCAGGCGCGGCTCCTGGAAGCGTTCGCGGTCGATGCCCGCGTAGGTCGCGAAGGTCAATTGCTCGAGCCTCTCGGCGCGCGGGTCCCAGCGCCACACATCGGGCGCGCGAGTGGGGCCGACGAAGGAGAGGAGGAAGCGTCCCTGCCGGTCCGCCATTCCGCCGCCGAGCATGCCCGCGAGCGGCGGATCGGGCAGCGCCGCGTCGCGTTCGAGGTCGCGCACGTGCATGCGCACATATCCGTCTTCGTTCACGAAGGCGGCCAGGTGGCGAACGTCGCGCGAGAGGGTGAGCGCATCGATCTCCCAGCGCGGATCGGGCCAGCCGTCGTCGACGAATTCCACCTTCGGCGAATCGATCGTCATGCGCGCGAGGCGCGCGATGCCGTCGGGGTTCGCATTGCAGGTGAGCAGCAGGGTGCGATTGTCGGCCAGAAAGGCGGGCGAACCGTACAACACATCCTCGTCGTCCTCGGTCAGCTTGCGAGAGGCACCGCTCGCAAGATCGAGAAGATAGAGGTCGTTGTTCGCGCTCGATGTGGCGTGGCTGATGATCAGCGTGCGCCCATCGGGAGAGGGATCCGCGGCGACCTCATTGTAGCCATCGACACCGCCGGTCTCGCCGAAGATCCTGGCCCGCTCGCCGGTCGCGACATCCATGCGATAGATGAAGAAGTCGCGCTTGTTCTCCTCGTTCGAGCGATAGTAGATCTCGCGGTCGTCGAGCGACCAGACGACCGATCCGGCCTGCACGTCGTCGAAGTGCGTGAGCGCCACGAGGCGTCCGCTCTGCGTGTCCATCAAGTAGAGCTGAGCGAGCTCGGATCCGCCCGTCGAAGCGCCCACGATCGCGAGCCCGCCGCCGCGCGAGAGGTGAAAGAACTCGATCCCGTCCTCGAAGAAGCTGAGCTGCATCGGCCAGCCTTCCGCGGTCAGGCGGTACACCTGCGTGGCTCCGGACATCTGCGAGACGAAGTAGACATCCTCGCCGTCCCAGCTGTATCCGACTGGAGTGGCCTGTCCGATCTGGAGGAAGGTCGCGATATCGGGCAGCTCGTCTTGCGAATCGAGCAGCGAAGCGGGGCGGGAGTCGCGCAGCCCGGAGCGATGGCGTCCCCGGGCCTCCGCCTCCTCGCGCGGATGTCCCGAGGTCTGCCGCGAGTCGGAAGTGAAACGAACGCCTTGCTCCTTGGCCGCCGGCGCCCCGCCGGCCGCGTGGAGGAGCAGGACGAGAGCGGCGAGCGCGATCCCGAATGCGAACGATCTCTCGATCCACAACCGATCCCGCATACGATCCTTCATCGACATCTCCTTGGCGGAAGTACCGCATGGCCGGCGGCGAGCGCCCGGGGGAGGGGCGAGCTCGCGAAGAGCCTAGGGTGGAAAGGGGTCTCTGCCAAGCGTTCGGAATGCGCTTCACGCATTGACGCCGCCGCTGCGCGAAGACTAGGCTCTCGCGCCCAGGATCACAACGGCGCGACGAGGATGTGCGCGCCCACCCTCGCGCAGGAGGGTGGATGCCGGCAGTCCCTCCGCTTCCGGCGCGAGGCGCGTGCGCGCAGCCTGCCGGCAGGCGGTTTTCGCTCCCGGGAGAGAAGCGATGACGCGGCGGATTCGGATGGTCGTTCAAACGCTCGCGTTCCTGCTCTTCCTGCTGCTTCTGGTCGGCACGCAGTATCACGGCGACGACGAGATCGGCCGTCCCGTCAAGATCCTCCTCGAGATCGATCCGCTGCATTTCCTCTCGACCCTGCTTGCGACCGGCGCGGTGCCCGGCCTCTTGTGGCTCGGCGCCGTCACGCTCGCGCTCGCTTTCGTCCTCGGCCGCTCTTTCTGCGGATGGATTTGCCCGATGGGGACCCTGATCCAGATCGCGAGCAAGGTTCCGCGCAGGCCGCGGCCCGAGACCGTCGAGAAGAATCGCTGGCGGCCGTCGCAAAAAATCAAGTTCTACCTGCTCTTCGCGCTACTCGTCGCGGCCGTCTTCGGTCTTTCGTGGAGCGCGGTCTTCGATCCGCTCTCGATCTTCATCCGTTCGCTGGGCCTGGTGGCCCTTCCGGCGCTCGAGCACGCGGTGCGACCGGTGTTCGAGGCGCTGTATCGCGCCAATCCGCTCGGGATCGCGAAGGTGAGCGAGCCGGTGTTCGAATGGCTGCAGGGGCAGCTCTTGAATTTCCATGCGCCCCACTTCCATCAAAGCCTGCTGATCGGTCTCGTCTTTCTCGCGATTCTCGGCGCGGCCTTCGCGCGTCCGCGCTTCTGGTGCCGCACGCTCTGCCCGCTGGGGGCGCTGCTCGGTTGCGCCGCGCGCGCGGGCCTCTTTCGCGTGCAACAGCGCGAGGATTGCTCGGCTTGCCGTCGTTGCACCTTCTCCTGCCAGGGAGCGGCCGATCCCGAAGTGCCGGGCAAGTGGCGGGCGTCGGAATGCCTGGTGTGCGGCAATTGCGTGTCGGTCTGCCCTCAGGGATTGCGCTTCGCGTTCGCTCGTCCCGCGTGGATGGAGGCGCATCGCGCCGCCGGGCGCATCTTCCGCCGCTCGCGCAACGCCTCGCCCGCCACGCCCGCGCGCGCGTCGTCGGGAGAGGAACGCGCGCATCCGGGCCTCGAGCTCAGCCGGCGTCACTTCCTGCTCGCGGGCTTCACCGGCCTCGCCGCGGTTCCCTTGATGCGGCTCTCGACCAGCGAAGCGCGCACGCATCCCGATCTCATCCGCCCGCCGGGATCGCTGCCCGAAAGGGAATTCCTCGAACGCTGCCTGCGCTGCGGCGAATGCATGAAGGTCTGCTTGACGAACGGACTGCAGCCCACCTTTCTCGAGGCCGGGCTGGAGGGCATGTGGACGCCGCGTCTCGTTCCGCGAATCGGATATTGCGAATACTCGTGCACGCTGTGCGGGCAGGTCTGTCCGACGCACGCGATCCGCCGCCTCTCCCCCGAAGAGAAGAACCGCGTGCGCATCGGGCTGGCCTTCATCGACCCGTCTCGCTGTCTGCCGCACGCCTTCCAGCGCGAATGCATCGTGTGCGAGGAGCATTGCCCGCTGCCTCGCAAAGCGATTTGGTACAGCGAAGTCGCGGTGACCACGCGCGCGGGAGAAACGCGCACGGTCAAGCAACCGCATGTCGACCCGGCGCTGTGCATCGGCTGCGGAGCGTGCGAGACCGTTTGCGTGATCCAGGATCAGCCCGCCATTCGCGTGACGTGCGCGAATCAGGATCGTCAACCGGAAAGCGGCGTGCTCTTGAAGAGCGCACCCAGTCGCGAGTGAAAGGAAGAGCGATGCGAGTGTGGGTGATCATGGGAGGATGGACGAGCGAGCGCGAGATCTCGATGCAGTCGGGCAAAGCGGTGGCCGCGGCTCTTCAGGAACGAGGGCACGAAGTCCACGCCTATGAATTGCGCGACGGCCGCTTCCTGCCCGCGCTCTCCACCCGCGGCGCCCGCCTCGCGAAGCGGGAAGAGGCCTTGGAGCGCGGGGGGGGAATCGGGACCGGCGAGGCGGCCCGAGAGACGGCCGGCGCGGCGACGGAAGGACAAGGCTGGGCCCGGCGATTGCTAGCGGCCGCGGAGGCCATGCGAAGCGAAGCGGATGTCGCCTTTCTCGCCCTTCACGGAGGCGTGGGCGAAGACGGCACCATCCAGGCCCTCCTCGAGGCGGCCGGCTTCCCGTACACCGGCTCAGGTCCGACCGCGAGCGGGATCGCCATGGACAAGCACTTGTCCAAGTTGATCATGCGGGCGATCGGGATCGAAACGCCGGCCTGGATGCTGGTGCCCGTTCCACGGGAAGGCACTCCGCCCATGCCTGCAACGGCCTTGAAGGCGACCGCCCTCGGCGGGCTGCCTGCGGTCGTAAAACCTATAAGGGAAGGGAGTTCCGTCGGAGTGTCGATCGTCTCCGACCCGGGCGAGTGGGAAGCGGCCTTGTGGGATGCGTCCCGTCCGGACACGGAGGGGCTGGGGTCCTCCGGTCTGGGCATGCAACTCCTTGTGGAGAAGTACATTGAAGGGAGGGAGCTGACCGTGGGAGTGTTCGACGGGCGAGTGCTTCCGGTCGTCGAAATCATCCCGGCCGAAGGTTTCTACGACTTCCGCAACAAGTACACCTCCGGGAAGACCTCCTACCAGGTGCCGGCCGACCTTCCGGCCCATGTCGAACGAATGATTAATGATGGGGCCGCCAGGTTCTACCAGACGCTGGGGTGCCGCGGCATGGCGCGCATCGACTACCGCCTGGCTCCGGACGGCCCGCCGCAATGCCTGGAAATCAATACCATTCCTGGGCTTACGGGTTCGAGCCTCCTTCCAAAAGCGGCCCAGGCGGTGGGCATCGGCTTTGGGGAGCTGCTCGAGAAGGCCTGCCGGTCGGCAATGGAACCGCACCCGGGGCCGGGTCCGGTATGAGGCTCCGCGCCAGGGGGGCTTCCGGCCCCGCCAGGCCGGGGAAACATCTGCGGCCGCCTGTGTAAAGGTCTGCGTGCGCCGGTCGACCATTCCTCTGGGAAGCCGCTAAAACGGCCATGCCATGGCAAAAACCGTCTTGACCGATCCCTCCTGGGGCGCGTAACATTCGTCGCTTTGAAGCTGACCGGGCGAGCTACGCCTCGCGGCAGGGGATTCTCCCCTCGAATCAAAGGCTTGAGTTTTCGGAACAAGGAGGTTGTGAGCGGGACCTCCGCGGCCTAGCCGTGCGAGTCGATACGCTTGGCTGGCGTAGCTCAGTTGGTAGAGCAGCTGATTTGTAATCAGCAGGTCAGGGGTTCGAATCCCTTCGCCAGCTTTGCCGCCGAGACGCGCTGCGGCGGTCTTCCGCCAATGGAGAAACTGCCCGAGAGCGCGCTTTCACAATGGGGCGCGTTCGTTCCGAGTGTCGTGGCGGGGTTCCCGAGTGGTCAAAGGGAACAGACTGTAAATCTGTCGCCGAACGGCTTCGAAGGTTCGAATCCTTCCCCCGCCACAGTGACGATCGATCCGACCCGGAAGGCGCAGTTCGATCGTCGGCCAGCGGGAGTAGCTCAGTTGGTTAGAGCATCAGCCTTCCAAGCTGAGGGTCGCGGGTTCGAATCCCGTTTCCCGCTCAGAGAGTCGCAGGCCCGCGTAGCTCAGTCGGTAGAGCAATTGCATGGTAAGCAATAGGTCAGCAGTTCAATTCTGCTCGCGGGCTCAGTTCCTGCACGAGGTTGCCGGAACCGGAAGAAAGCAGGCCGCGCGCGGCGGGCGGCGCACCCGGTAGGGGCGCCGGGCGGCACGGACGCCGCCGCGCAATGTGAGGAGGAGCGAGACGCATGGGCAAGGCGAAGTTCGTACGGACGAAGCCGCACGTGAACATCGGGACGATCGGGCACGTGGACCACGGCAAGACGACATTGACGGCGGCGATCACGATGTATTTGGCGGGCAAGGGGATGGCGGAGGCGCGCTCGTTCGATTCGATCGACAATGCGCCGGAGGAGAAGGAGCGCGGGGTGACGATCAACACCGCGCACGTGGAGTATGAGACGAAGGCGCGGCACTACGCGCATGTGGATTGTCCGGGGCACGCCGACTACATCAAGAACATGGTGACGGGCGCGGCGCAGATGGACGGGACGATTTTGGTGGTGGGGGCGGACGACGGACCGATGCCGCAGACGCGCGAGCACGTGTTGTTGGCGCGGCAGGTGAATGTGCCCTTCATCGTGGTGTTTTTGAACAAGGTCGATCTGGTGGACGATCCGGAGCTGCTGGATCTGGTGGAGCTGGAGGTGCGCGAGCTGCTGTCGAAGTACGAATTTCCGGGGGACAAGATTCCGGTGATTCGGGGCAGCGCGCTGGCGGCGATGAGCAATCCGAAGGACGAAGCGGCGACGAAGCCGATCCAGGAGTTGCTGGACGCGGTGGACGCCTACATTCCGACGCCGGAGCGTGCGATCAACAAGCCGTTCCTGATGCCGATCGAGGATGTCTTCTCGATCACGGGGCGCGGGACGGTGGGGACGGGGCGCGTGGAGCGCGGTCAGGTGAAGGTGGGCGAGAAGGTCGAGCGGGTGGGGATTCGCGAGACGCGCGAGTGCGTGGTGACGGGCGTGGAGATGTTCCGCAAGCTGCTGGATTCGGGGCAGGCGGGGGACAACATCGGGGTGCTGCTGCGCGGCATCGAGAAGCAGGATTTGGAGCGCGGGATGGTGTTGGCGGCGCCGGGCTCGATCACGCCGCACAAGAAGTTCAAGGCCGAGATCTACGTGCTGGGCAAGGAAGAGGGCGGGCGGCACACGCCGTTTTTCACGGGCTACCGGCCGCAGTTTTATTTTCGGACGACGGATGTGACCGGCTCGATCAAGCTGCCGGAAGGGCGCGAGATGGTGATGCCGGGGGACAATGTGTCGGTGGAAGCGGAGCTGATCACGCCGGTGGCGATGGAGAAGGAGCTGCGCTTCGCGATTCGCGAAGGCGGCCGCACCGTCGGGGCCGGCGTCGTCGCCGACATCATCGAGTAACGGGCGCCGGTGGGCGCATGAGAAGGGCGGGTGAAGCGTGGCAGCCCAACGAGAACTGATCATCCTGGCGTGCGCGGAATGCAAGCGCCGCAATTACACGACGACCAAGAACAAGCGCAAGCACCCCGATCGCGTCGAGTATCGCAAGTACTGTCCGCACGATCGGCGTCACACGGTGCACAAGGAGACGAGGTAGCGGGCCGGGCGGGCCGGCCTCGGGAAGGATGAGGCCCCCGCGCGGGAGCGGGCATCCGAAGCGGAGCGACCCATGAACGCGTTCGACAAGATCAAGAAGTTCCTCCACGAAGTCATGGTGGAGATGCGCAAGATCACCTGGCCGTCGCTGTCGGAGCTGCGCGAGTCGACCACGGTCGTGATCATCTCGGTGCTGATCATCACCGCCTTCATCTGGGTGGTCGATCTTATCCTGAATACGGCGATCACCTTCCTGATCCGCGTCGGCACCTGAGACTCCCGTCCGGCGCCCACGCGCGCGAGCGGAGAGGAAATCATCGCAGAAGCCAGGATGGAGAATTCGTGACTGAGCAGGACGAAAGATTCTCGCGGCTGTTCCGCGCCGACGAAGCCGGGGACGGCGAGTCCGCCGGCGGGCCCGGCGAGCGGGCGGACGAGAAGGACGACAAGCCTTCGGCCGAAGAGGTGGCCTCCGGTTTGGCGGCCGCGGAGGAGTCGACCGAGCCGGTAGCGGAGCGGGTCGAGCGCGAAGCCGCGGGAGGGCCCGCGAGCGAGCCCTCGGCGCCGGCAGCCGCCGTTCCCGCCGCGAGCGCCGCAGCGCGTGCCCGCGCACGGGCGTCCTCGCGCGCGTCGGCCCCTTCCACGGCGGAAGCCGACGCCGCCGCGGCGTCCCCGGAGACTGCGCCGGCGGACGCGGGCGCGACCGCCGGAACCGCTCCGCGCAAGCGGTGGTATGTGGTGCACACCTATTCCGGCCACGAGAACAAGGTCAAGGCGAACCTCGAGCGGGCCATCCAATACAACCGCATGCAGGACATGTTCGGCGAGATCCTCGTGCCGACCGACGACTTCGCGGTCATGAAGGGCGGCAAGAAGCGGATCACCAAGCGCAAGACCTTCCCGAGCTATGTGCTGCTCGAAATGGTGATGAACGACGAGACCCGCGCGCTCGTGCAGAACATTCCCGGAGTGACGAGCTTCGTCGGCGGCGATCGCAACACGGCTCCCCTCACCGATGTCGAACTGCGGCGCATCCGCGGCCAGGAAGTCAAAGAAAAGGGCACGGTCACGACCGAAGTGCCCTTCAAGGTCGGCGAGAGCGTGAAGATCATGGACGGGCCCTTCGCCGATTGGGTGGGCACCGTCGACGAGATCAATCCCGAGCGCGGCAAGTTGCGGGTGATGGTGTCCATCTTCGGGCGCCCGACCGCGGTCGAGCTCGACATCGCCCAGGTGACGACGATCTAACGGAGACAAGCAGATGGCGAAGGAAGTAGTCGCGACGGTCAAGCTCCAACTGGCGGCCGGCAACGCGAGCCCGGCTCCCCCGGTCGGCCCGGCCCTGGGCACGCACCAGGTCAACATCATGGAGTTCTGCAAGGCGTTCAATGCGCGCACGCAGAAGGAAAGTGGCCTGATCATTCCGGTCGTGATCACGATCTACAAGGACCGCAGCTTCACCTTCATCACCAAGACGCCGCCCGCCGCGGTGCTATTGAAGAAGGCGGCCAGCCTGGCCAAGGGTTCGGGCGAGCCGAATCGCAACAAGGTCGGGCAAGTGACGCGCGAGCAAGTGCGCGCGATCGCGGAATTGAAGGCCGTGGATTTGAACTCCGCCAGCGTGGAAGCGGCGATGCGCATGGTCGAGGGCACCGCGCGCAGCATGGGCATCGAGATCGCCGAGTAGTTTTCCGCCGCGCGGGGGCGAAGCTCTCGCGCCGCCGGTTCCGATTCCACCTCGAGTCGGCCGGTCGCATGTCCACAGAGGGAGACCCGCGAGGGTCGGGAGACGCCATGAGACACGGCAAACGGTATCGCGCTGCCTCGGAAGCCAAGGTCAAGCTCCAGGCTCCATCGCTCACCGAAGCGGTGGAATTCGTCAAGCGCCACGCGACCGCCAAGTTCGATGAGACCATCGAAGTCTCGGCCCGCCTGGGCGTCGATCCCAAGTACGCCGACCAGATGGTCCGCGGAACGGTGATCCTGCCGCACGGCACGGGCAAGACGGTGCGCGTGCTCGTCTTCGCGAAGGGCGACAAGATCAAGGAGGCGCTCGAAGCGGGCGCCGATGTCGCCGGCGCGGAGGATGTCGTCGAGAGAGTGCGCGAAGGGTTCATCGATTTCGAGCGCGCGGTCGCGACCCCCGACATGATGTCCGAGGTCGGCAAGCTCGGCCGCGTGCTCGGGCCGCGCGGTCTGATGCCCAATCCCAAGGCGGGCACGGTGACCTTCGATGTCGCCAAGGCGGTGCGCGACGCGAAGGGCGGCAAGATCGAATTCCGCGTCGACAAGGGCGGCAATCTGCACGTGCCCGTCGGCAAAGCCTCCTTCGACGCGAGCAAGCTCGAAGAGAACATTCGCGTCTTTCTCGCGGAGGTCGTGCGCTTGCGCCCGGCCGCCGCGAAGGGTTCCTACATGCGCACCGTGGGCCTCGCCTCGACGATGGGCCCCGGCATTCGCGTCGATCCCGCGGAAGTGGTGAAGGTGTAGTCCGGCCGGACTCCGGCGCGCGGACAGGCGCGGCCGGCGAAGGGCGGTTGAGGATGGGCAGCGAAGGAAAGGCGACGGGTACCAAGATGGAAAGCAAAGGCCGGACCGCGGAGCCGCGCGAAGAGAAGGTCGCCCAGGTCGCGTTGATCCAGGAGATCCTGCGCGACGCGAAGGGCGTGTACCTGGCGGATTTTCAGGGCATGACGGTGGAGGTGATCTCCGAGCTGCGCAAGCGCTGCCGTCAGGCCGATGTCGGCTTCGAAGTGGTGAAGAACACGATGCTGCGCCGGGCGGCCGCGGAAGTGGGCCAGGGCGACGCCCTGCCCCCGCTGCACGGCCCGACCGCGATCGCGACCAGCAAGGTCGACGAGATCGCGCCCGCGCGCGTGCTCATGGATTTCCTCAAGCAGTACAAGATGCCCCGCGTGAAGGGGGCATTGGTCGAGGGACGGGCCTTCGGCGAGGCGGAGATTCAAGGCCTCGCCAATCTGCCGACGCGCGAAGTGCTGCTCGGCAATCTGCTGCGCGCGATGCAGGGGACTCTCTCCGGGTTCGCGCGCGTGCTGGTCGCGCCCGCGCGCGATCTGGCCAGCGTTCTCGACCAGGTGGCGAAGAGGAAAGGCGAGGCTGCCTGAGCCGGCTGTGGGTGGTGCCCGGGTCTCTCAACCCGGGAGCTTCTCCCATCCAGGTCAAGCGACGGGTGAACGCAGCGAGACGAGGCGGAAGGAAGAACGGCTGAGGCAGCGCGCGGCGCGAGCGGCGCGCGTGGCGGACGCCGCGAGGCAGGCCATGCGGCGCGGCGCCGCGCGAGCGAGGTAGGGAGGAAGAGAGAGATGGCGGAGATGACGAGAGAAGACGTCCTCAACTGGGTGCGCCAGGCTTCCATGGTGGATCTGTCCCAGCTGGTGAAGGCGATCGAAGAGGAATTCGGCGTGACCGCGGCCGCGCCCATGATGGCGATGGCGGCGGCCGCTCCCACGGCTGCGGCGGCCGAAGAGGTGGTCCAGACCGAGTTCGATGTGATCCTGACGGGCATCGGGCAGCAGAAGATCCAGGTCATCCGGGTCGTGCGCGAGATCACGGCCCTCGGCCTGAAAGAGGCCAAGGACCTGGTGGATGCGGCGCCCAAGCCCGTGAAGGAGAAGGTTTCGCGCGAGGAGGCCGACCAGTTGAAGGCGAGACTGGAAGAGGTCGGCGCTTCCGTCGAGATCAAGTAGCAGCGGGAACGGCGTGGTTTGGCGGAGGGCGCCGGGGCGAAACGCTTCGGCGCCGGCCGCTGTCCTCAACCCAAGAGAAACCGGTTGGCGTGATCATCCCACGGACGAACCCGCGACCTCGTGTCGGCGGGGATGGAGCCGCCCCGGGCGGCGCCTTCCTGAGCCGGCGGGGTTCGGTGGCCTTGGGCCGCAGGGGAACCTTCCGCTAGCAGGTGTGTGTGCGGCCGCGGCCGGACGGAGTCCGGTGCGCGGCGTTCGCTTCCCCTCGGCCGGTCCTTTCTTGAAACTTCGAGCAGCTCATCACAGAGCAGGAAGGTGAAACCTTGGCTGGAACTGCTCAGCTTCCCGTGCGCGACTTCGCACAGAGCGACGGCGAATCCGCGTTCACATTCGAGATTCCGAATCTCCTCGACGTGCAGCTCTCGTCCTACGAGAGGTTCCTGCAGAGCCGGGTCGCGCCCGAAGAGCGCGCCAACGAGGGGCTTCAGGAAGTCTTCAACGCGGTCTTCCCGATCGAGGACTCGCGCGGCCTCTTCCGCCTCGAGTTCGTCTCCTATGAAATCGGCGAGGCGAAGTATTCGGTGGCCGAATGCCAGGAGCGCGATCTGACCTTCTCCGTGCCGTTGAAGGTCAAGCTGCGCCTGCACATTCGCGAGGAGGTCGACGGCAAGAAGCGCGACAAGGAGATCATGGAGCCGCAGGAAGTCTATCTCGGCGAGCTGCCGATGATCACCGAGAAGGGCACCTTCATCGTCAACGGCGCCGAGCGGGTGATCGTCAGCCAGCTGCACCGCTCGCCCGGGGTCTTCTTCGATTCCTCCACGCACGCCAACGGCAAGCGCTTGTACTCCTGCCGCATCATTCCCTATCGCGGCTCGTGGGTCGAGTTCAGCATCGATGTGAAAGACACCATGTATGTGCACATCGATCGCAAGCGCAAGCTGCCGGCCACGATCTTGCTGAAGGCCCTCGGAATCGTCTCGGACAAGGAGATCCTCGATCTCTTCTACGAAACGGAAACGCTCGATGTCGGCGGGCTGCGCACCAAGAAGAGCCAGGACCTGATCCATCGCATCGCCGCCGAGGACGTCATCGATCCCGAGACGGGCGAGATCCTGCTCGAGTGCAATCAGGAGATCACCGAGGCGATCCTGAAGAAGCTCGTCAAGGCGGGCACCAAGACCGTGGCCGCCTACATCATCCGCCTGCAGGAAGAGGCCGACATCATCCGCAACACCCTGCGCCGCGATTCCTCGCGCAACGAGGAGGAGGCCCTCGCGCGCATCTACAGCTTGATGCGCCCCGGGGAGCCGCCCCGGCTCGAGACGGCGCGCGAGTATCTGAACCGGCTGTTCTTCAATCCGAAGCGCTACGACCTCGCCAAGGTCGGCCGTCACAAGTTGAACGGCAAGCTGCGCCACGAGGCGCTCCTCGGCGGGAAGAAGCTCATGCGCCGGTACGGATTCCAGGCGCCGCCCGACGATTTGACCACCCTGTGCCGCGAAGACTTCGTCGCGATTCTGCGCTATCTCCTGATGCTGCGCCTGGCCGAGACCTCCGAAGGCGCGGGCGGGGCCGTCGAGACCGACGACATCGATCATCTCGGCAATCGCCGGGTGCGTTCGGTGGGCGAGCTTCTGGCGAAGGAGTTCAACACCGGGCTGGCGCGCATGGCCCGGATCATTCGCGAGCGCATGTCGCTGCAGGAACCCGAGCAGGTGAGCGCGTACGACTTCATCAACGCGCGCACGATCTCGGCCGTCATCCAGAGCTTCTTCGGCTCGAGCCAGCTCTCGCAGTTCATGGACCAGACCAATCCGCTGGCCGAGCTCACCCACAAGCGGCGTCTTTCGGCGCTCGGTCCTGGAGGCTTGACCCGCGACCGGGCCGGCTTCGAGGTCCGCGATGTGCACTACACCCACTACGGGCGCATGTGCCCCATCGAGACTCCGGAAGGCCCGAACATCGGATTGATCTCGTCGCTCTCGACCTACGCGCGGGTGAACGAATTCGGCTTCCTCGAGACGCCCTATCGCAAGGTCAAGAACGGGGCCGTCTCCGAGGAGACCGTGTTTCTCTCGGCCGACGAAGAAGACCAGGCGGTGATCGCGCAGGCGAGCGCGAAGCTCGATTCGCAGAACCGCTTCCTGGAAGACCTTATCGCCTGCCGCTACAAGGGCGAGTTCCCCTTGAAGAAGCCGGGCGAGATCCAGTTCATGGACATCTCGCCGATGCAGACGGTCAGTCCCGCCGCGGCGCTGATTCCCTTCCTCGAGCACGACGACGCCAACCGCGCGCTGATGGGCTCGAACATGCAGCGCCAGGCGGTGCCGCTGCTGAAGACCGAAGCGCCGCTCGTGGGAACCGGCCTGGAAGGCAAGGTCGCGCGCGATTCGGGCGCGGTCGTGATCGCCCGCCGGAGCGGAATCGTGGAGACGGTCACCGGCGATTCGATCACGATCAAGTACGACGCCTCTTCCGGCATGCAGCTGCGCGATTTCAGCGCGGGCGGCAGCGTGGATGTCTACCCGCTGGTCAAGTTCATGCGCTCCAACCAGGACACCTGCCTCAATCAGCGGCCCATCGTGCAGCCGGGCCAGCGGGTCAAGGCGGGCGACATCCTGGCCGACGGACCCGCCACCGAGGGGGGCGAGCTCGCCCTCGGCTTCAATGTGCTGGTCGCGTTCATGCCGTGGCGCGGATACAACTTCGAGGACGCGATCCTCGTCAGCGAGCGGTTGATCAAGAACGACGTCTTCAGCTCGATCCACATCGAGGAGTTCGAGCTGCAGGTGCGCGACACGAAGCGCGGCGTCGAGGAGATCACCCGGGAGATCCCGAATGTCGGCGAGGAAGCGCTGCGCTATCTCGACGAGGACGGGATCATCCGGGTCGGCGCGCCCGTCAAGCAGGGCGACATTCTCGTGGGCAAGGTGACCCCCAAGGGCGAAACCGACCTGACCCCCGAAGAACGCCTGCTGCGCGCGATCTTCGGCGACAAGGCGGGCGACGTGCGCGACGCCTCGCTCAAGGCGCCTCCGGGAATGGACGGGGTCGTCATCGATGTGAAGATGTTCTCGCGCAAGGAAAAGGACGACGCCACCAGGAAGCGCGAAAAGAACAAGATCGATCGCGTGCGCCGCGTCGCGCGCAAAGAGATGCAGATCATCCGCGAGACGCGCGACGAGGAGTTGCTGCGGATCCTGAACGGGCAGGTCCTCGAACGCATCCTGGCCGCCAGCAGCGGCGAGATCCTGGTGCGCGCGGGCACGAAGGGCAACGCCGAGCGGTTGCGCGAGCGGTTGAACTTCGACGATCTCACCTACGGCAGCCCGGTCGCGAAAGACAAGAAGATCAACGATCGCTTCTGGGCCCAGTTCGATCTGGCGACCCGGGCGATCGACCGCCGCCGGCGCGAGGAAGAGAAAGAGATCGAGAAGATCACCCGCGGCGACGAGCTTCCTCCGGGCGTCGTGCGGATGGTGAAGGTCTACATCGCCAAGAAGCGCAAGCTTTCGGTCGGCGACAAGATGGCGGGGCGCCACGGCAACAAGGGCGTGGTCTCGAAGGTGCTCGCCGAAGAGGACATGCCCTACCTGCCCGACGGCACTCCGGTGGACATCGTGCTCAATCCGTTGGGCGTGCCTTCGCGCATGAACATCGGGCAGATCCTGGAGACCCATCTGGGCTGGGCGGCGCGAGTCCTCGGCTTCCGCGCGGTCACGCCGATTTTCTCGGGCGCGTCGGTGGCCGACATCAAGGGCAGCCTGCGCGAAGCGAATCTGCCCGAGGAAGGCAAGATCTGGTTGCACGACGGCCGGACGGGCGAGCTCTTCGATCGCCCGGTGACGGTGGGCTACATCTACATGATGAAGCTCAGCCACCTGGTCGACGACAAGATCCACGCCCGCTCGATCGGACCGTACTCGCTCGTCACCCAGCAGCCGCTGGGCGGCAAGGCCCAGTTCGGCGGCCAGCGCTTCGGCGAAATGGAAGTGTGGGCCCTCGAGGCGTACGGCGCGGCCCATACCCTGCAGGAATTGTTGACCGTCAAGTCCGACGATGTCGAAGGGCGCTCGCGGATCTACGAGTCCATCGTGAAGGGGGAGAACCCCCCCGATCCGGGCGTCCCCGAATCGTTCAATGTGCTCATCAAGGAGCTGCGCAGCCTGTGTCTCGACATTCAGTTCGAGTAGCGGCCGCCGGCAACGCCCGCTAGACGGGAGGAACAAACGCCCATGGCAGAATCCACGGAATTCCGGATTTCCGGCCCGTTGATGGCTCCGCCGATTCCGATCCTGCGCGAACGCGAGCGCGACACGCGCCGGAAGTTCGACTTCGGCCTGATTCGCATCGGGCTCGCCTCTCCCGAGACCATCCGCAGCTGGAGCCACGGAGAGGTGACCAAGCCCGAGACGATCAACTACCGCACCTTCCGGCCGGAGCGCGACGGGCTCTTCTGCGAGCGGATCTTCGGTCCGGTGAAGGACTGGCAGTGCGCCTGCGGCCGCTACAAGATGATCCGCTATCGCGGCGTGATCTGCGACAAGTGCGGGGTCGAGGTGACGCGTTCGAGCGTGCGCCGCGATCGCATGGCGCACATCGCCCTGGCGGTGCCGGTCTCGCACATCTGGTACTTCAAGGGCGTGCCCAGCCGCATCGGGCATCTGCTCGAAATGCCCGTGCGCCAGCTCGAGCGGATCCTCTACTACGAATCCTATGTGATGATCGATCCGGGCAACACGCCCTACAAAGCGAAGGAGCTGATCACCGAGGAGCAGTATCACGAGCTGCTCGAAGACGGCTCCTACCACTTCGAAGCGAAGATGGGCGCCGAAGCCATTCGCGAGCAGCTGCGGCGCCTCGATCTCGACCAGCTCTCCGAGGAGCTGCGCGGGCGCGCGCGCACCGAGAAGTCGGTGCAGCGCAAGAAGGACGTGCTCAAGCGCCTCAAGGTCGTGCAGGCCTTCCGCCAGAGCAACAACAAGCCCGAATGGATGATCCTCGAAGTCATCCCGGTGCTGCCGCCCGATCTGCGGCCGCTCGTGCCCCTCGAGGGCGGGCGGTTCGCGACCTCCGATTTGAACGATCTCTACCGCCGGGTGATCAATCGCAACAATCGCCTGAAGCGCCTGGTCGAGATCCGCGCGCCGGAAGTGATCCTGCGCAACGAGAAGCGCATGCTGCAGGAGGCGGTCGACGCGCTCTTCGACAACGGGCGGCGCACGCGCGCCGTGCGCGGCCAGGGCAACCGCCCGCTGAAGTCGCTCTCCGACATGCTGAAGGGCAAGCAGGGCCGCTTCCGTCAGAACCTGCTCGGCAAGCGCGTGGACTATTCGGGCCGCAGCGTGATCGTGGTCGGTCCCGAGCTGCGCCTGCACGAGTGCGGCTTGCCGCAGACGATGGCCCTCGAGCTCTTCAAGCCCTTCATCATCCAGCGCCTGGAAGCGGCGGGCGAGACGGTCAAGCACGCCAAGCGGCTGGTCGAGCGCGAGAGCCCGCAGGTGTGGGAGATCCTCTCCGAGATCATCAAGGAGCATCCCGTGCTCCTGAACCGCGCGCCGACGCTGCACCGCCTGGGGATCCAGGCCTTCCAGCCGGTGCTGGTCGAGGGCAAGGCGATCCGCATCCATCCGCTCGTCTGCACCGCGTTCAACGCCGACTTCGACGGCGACCAGATGGCCGTGCACGTTCCGCTTTCGTGGGCCGCGCAAATCGAATCGCGCGAACTGATGATGTCGACCAACAACATCATGCTGCCCGCCAACGGCCGCCCGGTCGCGACGCCGACCCAGGACATCGTGCTCGGGTGCAACTACCTGACGAAGCCTCGCGACGGCGCGCGCGGCGAGGGGAAGATCTTCGCCGACTCCCAGGAAGTGATGATGGCCCTCGAGCACAAGCAGATCGATCTGCACGCGCGGATTCGCTGCCGCGTGCGCGGCGAATTGCTCGAGACGACCGCGGGGCGGGTGGTCTTCAACCAGGTCGTGCCGGAAGAGCTCGGGTACCACAACGAGACGTTCGGCAAGAAGCAGCTCGAGCGCCTCGTGGCGAACAGCTTCCACAAGCTGGGCAAGGTGCGCACCGCCCGCTTCCTGGATCAATTGAAGGACTTCGGCTTCACCTACGCGACCCAGGCGGGCATCACGGTTGGGATCGACGACATCCTGATTCCCGACGAGAAGAAGAAGATCATCGCCGAGGCCGAAACCGAAGTGAACCGCATCAATCGCCAGCATCGCGACGGGGTCATCTCCGAGCGCGAGCGGCAGAACCGCGTGGTCGAGACCTGGACGAAGGTGACGAACCAGGTCGAGAAGGTGACCATGGAAGGCCTCGCCCGCAGCGGCCAGGGCTTCAATCCCATCTGGATGATGGCCGACTCGGGGTCGCGCGGAAGCCGCGAGCAGATTCGCCAGCTGGCCGGGATGCGCGGCCTGATGGCCAAGCCGCAGAAGCGCCTGACCGGCGGGGCCGAGGAAGTGATCGAGCAGCCGGTGCTGCGCAATTTCAAGGAAGGCCTGACCGTGCTCGAGTACTTCATCTCGACCCACGGCGCGCGCAAGGGCCTCGCCGACACCGCGCTGAAGACCGCCGACGCCGGCTATCTCACCCGGCGGCTCGTCGACGTCGCTCAGGATGTCATCGTGACCGAGACCGACTGCGGCACGATCCGCGGCATCGAGCGCGGAGCGCTGAAGGACGGCGAGCAGATCGTCGAGCCCTTGAGCGACCGCGTTCTCGGGCGCGTGACGGTCGACGATGTCTACGACGCGCATGACGAGGAACGCCTGATCGCGGAATCGGGCACGTTGATCGACGAAGAGATCGCCGGGAGCATCGAGCTGTCGGGCGTCGACAAGGTCATGATCCGCAGCGTGCTCACCTGCGAAGCGCGCCGCGGGATTTGCGCCAAGTGCTACGGGCGCGATCTCTCCTCGGGCAATCTCGTCAGCATCGGCGAGGCGGTCGGCGTGATCGCCGCGCAGAGCATCGGCGAGCCGGGCACGCAGCTGACCCTGCGCACCTTCCACATCGGCGGCATCGCGGCCCTCGAAGTGGGGGCCTCCACGGTGCGGGCGCGGCGCGAGGCGACCGTGCGCTATGTGGGCTTGAAGGTGATCGAGCGCCAGGACGGGACGAGCGTCCATGTCGGCCACCAGGGCGAGGTCGAACTGATGGACGATCAAGGCCGCGTGGTCGACCGCTTCCGCCCGGCCTACGGCACGATCCTGCGCTTCGTCGATGGCGCGCGGGTGGCCAAGGACGATGTCATCTTCGAGTGGGACACCTACAACATTCCGATCGTCGCCCTCGCGACCGGCAAGGTGCAGTTCGTCGACATCAAGGAGAAGGTCACCCTGCGCGACGAGACCGACGAGGCCACCGGCAAGCGCGAGCTGGTCGTGGTCGAGGATCGCGAGCGGAAGCTGCAGCCGCACATCGACATCGTTCCCACCAAGGGCGCGAGCGGAACGCAACGCTCGCCGATTCCGACCGGCGCGCGCCTCGTCGTGCGCGACGGCCAGAAAGTGGAAGCGGGCGATGTGATGGCGACCTTGCCGCGCACCTCGGGCAAGTCGCGCGACATCACCGCCGGCCTGCCGCGCGTCGCGGAGCTCTTCGAAGCGCGCCGGCCGAAGGACCAGGCGACGATCAGCGAGATCGACGGGGTCGTGCGCCTCGGAGATCTCTCGCGCGGGATGCGCCGCGTGATCGTCGAGGCCCAGGATGGCGGCGATCAGCGCGAGTACTTGATTCCCCACGGCAAGCATCTGCACGTGCACGACGGCGACTTCGTGCGCGCGGGCGACGCGCTCACCGACGGGCGCATCAATCCGCACGACATCCTGCGCGTGCGCGGCATCAAGGAAGTGCAGGAGTACCTGGTCGACGAGATCCAGGAGGTCTACCGCACCCAGGGCGTGGGCATCGACGACAAGCACATTGAAGTCATCGTGCGCCAGATGCTCCAGAAGGTCCGCATCGAGGACCCGGGCGACAGCCGCTTCCTGGAAGGGGAAGTCGCCGACAAGAACATCCTGAAGGACGAGCAGGAGCGAGTGGTCGACGAAGGCGGAAATCCCGCACGATTTGCGCCATTGTTGCTCGGGATCACGAAGGCCTCGCTTTCGACCAACAGCTTCGTCTCGGCCGCCTCGTTCCAGGAGACGACCCGCATCCTCACCGAGGCCTCCATCAACGGCAGTACCGATCCCTTGCGGGGGTTGAAAGAGAATGTCGCCATCGGGAAGCTGATCCCCGCCGGAACGGGCATGCCGAAACTGCGCAGGCTGAAGTCGGTTGCGCTCGACGCCCAACCGGAGGAGGAGGAGATCGACCTGCTCCTCGATTTGCCCTCGATCCTGGACGCTCCCTACGAGCCCGGCGACGACCTCGAGGAAGTCGCGGAGGGCGACGAGGCGGAGGAAGGGCCGGTATCCGGGGAAGCGGGGCCGGGCCCGAAGGCGGGCATCCCGCAGGAAGCGGAGGGTTTGGACGAGGAGTTCGAGGACGCCGGCGAGGCGGAAGAGGACGACCTCGACGATCTCGACGAAATCGAGGACGACCTGGAGGAGCCCGGAGAGGACGATCTGCCCGAGGAAGAAAACCTGCCCGCGGACGATTGAGCGGGTTGACAGAGGAAGTCTGGGCCGGTAGAATCTCCGTTTCGTGCGTCTGACCACGGGTTTGGGACGGATTTCGTCCGCCTGCGGTCGAGGGTACCATCCAGAGGGAATCGCAAGGAGCTATAGGAGTGCCCACACTCAACCAACTGGTGCGCCAGGGCCGGCGGCGCATTCAGGCGAAGACATCCGCCCCGGCGTTGAAGAACTGCCCGCAGAAGCGGGGCGTCTGCACGCGCGTGTACACGACGACTCCCAAGAAGCCCAACTCCGCGATGCGCAAAGTGGCGCGAGTTCGTTTGACGAACGGCATCGAAGTGACCGCCTACATTCCCGGCGAGGGGCACAATCTGCAGGAGCACTCGATGGTGTTGATCCGCGGCGGGCGCGTGAAGGATCTCCCCGGAGTGCGCTATCACATCATCCGCGGGACCCTGGACGCGAGCGGGGTGGAAAGCCGTCGCCAGAGTCGTTCGAAATACGGCGCGAAGAGGCCCAAGAAGGGCGGCGCGGCCGCGTAAGGCGGGCGCCAGCGGAGAGCGAGATGCCGAGAAGGGCGAGATATTCCAAGCGCGATCTGGTCCCCGATCCCAAGCACGAAAGCGTGCTGGTGACCACGTTCATCAATTATCTCATGCGGCGCGGCAAGCGCAGCGTCGCGGAGCGGATCCTGTACGACGCGATCGACATCCTGGGCGAGAAGACGAAGCAGGACGGTCTCACGGTGATGACCGCGGCGGTCAACAACGCCAAGCCGAATCTCGAAGTGAAGTCGCGGCGAGTCGGCGGCGCGACCTATCAGGTCCCCGTGGAAGTGAAGCCCGGACGGCGCACCGCGCTCGCGCTGCGCTGGATCATCGGCTTCTCGAAGGCCCGGCCCGAGCACACGATGGAACAGCGGTTGGCGGCGGAGCTGCTGGCCGCGTCGAAGAACGAAGGCGCCGCCATCAAGAAGCGTGACGACACGCATCGCATGGCGGAGGCCAACCGCGCGTTCGCCCACTATCGGTTCTAGGGCGTTCTCGCGCAGGGACGGACGATCGCCGAGGGCGATCGGGGATGGCGCGCCCGAGCGGGCCGCCGTCCGATGGGGCAGATGGAATCCTCGCGCGTCTTCAGGGAAGGAAGCGCGAGGCTGTGGGGATCGCGGATGCCGCACGGCATGCGCGAGGGTCTCCTCGAAGACCGGGGCAGCTATCGGGTCTCTGCCTGACGCCCATGCCCGGACCCCGCAGTGAGGGCGGCGCCGCCCGCCGACGCTCGAGGATGAGCGCCGCGCGCGGCGTTCGAAGAGGCCCGGAAAAGCCTAGGGGAGCCCACCAGGTCTCACCGGCTTTGCCAAGGCTACGAGAATGCGTTCGGGCGGCAGTGCGCCCGGAGCGCCAGACGGCAGGTCTGCGGGCACCGCAGCGTCCTGGAGGCATGGCCGACGGCCGCGTGGACACGGCCGCGGCGCAAGTTCCGCGGAAGGAGCGAGACGCATGGGCAAGGCGAAGTTCGTACGGACGAAGCCGCACGTGAACATCGGGACGATCGGGCACGTGGACCACGGCAAGACGACATTGACGGCGGCGATCACGATGTATTTGGCGGGCAAGGGGATGGCGGAGGCGCGCTCGTTCGATTCGATCGACAATGCGCCGGAGGAGAAGGAGCGCGGGGTGACGATCAACACCGCGCACGTGGAGTATGAGACGAAGGCGCGGCACTACGCGCATGTGGATTGTCCGGGGCACGCCGACTACATCAAGAACATGGTGACGGGCGCGGCGCAGATGGACGGGACGATTTTGGTGGTGGGGGCGGACGACGGACCGATGCCGCAGACGCGCGAGCACGTGTTGTTGGCGCGGCAGGTGAATGTGCCCTTCATCGTGGTGTTTTTGAACAAGGTCGATCTGGTGGACGATCCGGAGCTGCTGGATCTGGTGGAGCTGGAGGTGCGCGAGCTGCTGTCGAAGTACGAATTTCCGGGGGACAAGATTCCGGTGATTCGGGGCAGCGCGCTGGCGGCGATGAGCAATCCGAAGGACGAAGCGGCGACGAAGCCGATCCAGGAGTTGCTGGACGCGGTGGACGCCTACATTCCGACGCCGGAGCGTGCGATCAACAAGCCGTTCCTGATGCCGATCGAGGATGTCTTCTCGATCACGGGGCGCGGGACGGTGGGGACGGGGCGCGTGGAGCGCGGTCAGGTGAAGGTGGGCGAGAAGGTCGAGCGGGTGGGGATTCGCGAGACGCGCGAGTGCGTGGTGACGGGCGTGGAGATGTTCCGCAAGCTGCTGGATTCGGGGCAGGCGGGGGACAACATCGGGGTGCTGCTGCGCGGCATCGAGAAGCAGGATTTGGAGCGCGGGATGGTGTTGGCGGCGCCGGGCTCGATCACGCCGCACAAGAAGTTCAAGGCCGAGATCTACGTGCTGGGCAAGGAAGAGGGCGGGCGGCACACGCCGTTTTTCACGGGCTACCGGCCGCAGTTTTATTTTCGGACGACGGATGTGACCGGCTCGATCAAGCTGCCGGAAGGGCGCGAGATGGTGATGCCGGGGGACAATGTGTCGGTGGAAGCGGAGCTGATCACGCCGGTGGCGATGGAGAAGGAGCTGCGCTTCGCGATTCGCGAAGGCGGCCGCACCGTCGGGGCCGGCGTCGTCGCCGACATCATCGAGTAGGAGGAGCCCCGTGGCTGGGCAGAGGATCAGGATCAAGCTGAAGTCGTTCGACCACGATGTGCTCGACAAGTCGGCGGGCGATATCGTCAACACCGCGCGGCGCACCGGGGCGATGACCTCGGGCCCCGTACCGCTGCCCACGCAGCGTTCGGTGTACACGGTGCTGCGCTCGCCGCACGTCGACAAGAAATCGCGCGAACAGTTCGAGATCCGCGTGCACAAGCGCTTGATCGACATCAGCCAGTCGACCCCGCAGGCGATCGACGCGTTGATGAAGCTCGAACTGCCCGCCGGCGTGGACATCGAGATCAAGTTGCTCTAGGGGACGCGCTCGCCGCGCGTGCCCGGATGGGGTTTCGCAGGCCGGCGCGGGTGCCGGGCCCCATCCGCCCGGACGGCGAAGGCGCATCGAATCGATCGGCAGCCAACGCGAGCGGCCGGATGCGCGGGGATCAGATCGGAGTGAGGACATGCCAGGCTTGATCGGACGCAAGATCGCGATGACGCAGGTCTTCCAGGAAGACGGGACGGTCGTGCCCGTCACCGTGCTCGCGATGGGGCCTTGCCCGGTCGTGCGCGTGAAGACGCGAGCGAGCGACGGCTACGCGGCCGTGCAGATGGCCTACGACCCGGTCAAGGCCGGCAAGTTGACCAAGCCGGCGCGCGGGCATCTCGAGCGCCATCAAGTGCAGCCGCATCTCGTGCTGCGCGAGATGCGCACGCCGGAAGACGGCCTCGAAGCGGGCGCGGTGCTCGATGTGAACATGTTCGCCCCGGGCGAGATCGTCGATGTCATCGGCACCAGCAAGGGGCGCGGGTTCCAGGGCGTCGTGCGCCGCCATAACTATCGCGGCGGCCCCGAAACGCACGGCTGCAAGACCCACGACATGCCCGGGTCGATCGGCGCGAGCGCCTGGCCTTCGCATGTGATCAAGGGGCGGCGCCTGCCCGGCCACATGGGCATGGCGCGCACCACGGTCCGCAATCTCACGGTCGTCAAGATCGACCCCGAGCGCAACCTGCTCCTCGTGCGGGGCGGGGTGCCCGGGGCGCGCCATTCCCTCGTGGTGGTGCGCAAGCGCGCGAGCGCGCGGAAGGATGGGTAGCCATGGCAACGGCCAAACGCTTCGCGCCCACGGGTGAGCCGCGCGGGGAAGTCGAGCTTCCCTCTGCCATGTTCGGCGTGGAGCCCAACGAGCACGTCATGTGGGAGGCGGTGCGCAATTACCTGGCCAACCAGCGCCTGGGCACCGCGAGCGTGAAGAATCGCCGGGTGATCTCGGGCGGCGGGCGCAAGCCCTGGCGCCAGAAGGGCACCGGGCGGGCGCGCGCGGGCACAACCCGCTCTCCGGTGATGGTCGGCGGAGCCCGCGCCTTCGGGCCGCATCCGCGCGACTACGGCTACGCCTTGCCGAAGAAGGTCCGCCGCCTGGCGCTGAAGTCGGCCCTCTCGGCCAAGGCCGGGTCGGGCGAAGTGCGTATCATCGAGGACTTCCGCGTGCAGGAAGCGAAGACCCGCGAAGTGGCGCGAGTGATGAAGAGCCTCGAGCTGTATGCGAGCAAGTGTCTGCTCGTGGTTCCCGAGCACGATGCCGCCCTCGCGCGCGCGGCGCGCAATCTGCCGCGTCTCGCGGTGCGCGAGTACCGGCTCCTGAATCCGTACGAAGTGCTGCACTGCGACTGCCTGCTGGTGATGGAGTCGGCGGTGCCCAAGATGGAGGAGGCCTGGGGGGCATGAACCTCGAGCCGCGTGCGATCGTCCGGCGAACGCTGATCACGGAGAAGGGCGCGCAGACCCGCGAGCAAGGCAAGGTCGGCAAGCGCTATCACTTCGATGTGCACCCGGACGCCAACAAGATTCAGATCGCCCACGCGATCAAGGCGATTTTCGGCGTGGATGTCGTCAGCGTTCGCACGCTGAATCTCGCCGGCAAGCTGAAGCGCCTGGGTCGCTCGGAGGGACGCCGTTCGCACTGGAAGAAGGCCGTGGTGACGCTCAAGATCGGCCAGAAGATCGACATCTTCGAAGAGGTCTAGCCCGCGGCGGCGGGCGGCCGCGAGGCGCGGCCGGCCTTCCCCGGTGAAGAATCGTTGCGAGAGGAGCAGCGAAGCATGGCATTGAAGAAGTTCAAGCCGACGACGCCGAGTCTGCGTTTCATGACGGTGACGGATTTCTCCGAGCTGACCAAGAAGAGGCCGGAGAAGTCGCTGCTGGACACCCTCAAGAAGCGCGGCGGGCGGAACAATCTCGGCCATGTGACCGCCCGGCATCGCGGCGGGGGCCACAAGCGCCGGTATCGGATCATCGATTTCCTGCGCAGCAAGCACGGCATTCCCGCGCGCGTGGGCGCGATCGAGTACGACCCGAATCGCTCCTCGCGCATCGCCCTGCTGGTCTACGCCGACGGCGAGAAGCGCTACATCCTCGCCCCCGACGGCATCAAGGTGGGCGATTCGCTGATGGCGGGGCCGGCCGCGGACGTGCGCGACGGCAACTGCATGCCGCTGCGCGGCGTGCCGCTGGGCACCGCGATCCACAATCTGGAGCTGGTGCCGGGACGCGGAGGGCAGGTGGCCCGCTCGGCCGGTGCGGAGTGCCAGTTGATGGCCAAGGAAGGCAGCTTCGCGCATGTCAAGCTGCCCTCCGGGGAAGTGCGCATGTTCCACCTCGACTGCTATTGCACGCTCGGCAAGGTGGGCAACCTCGATCACGAGAATGTGGTGATCGGCAAGGCGGGGCGCAAGCGCTGGCTCGGCAAGCGCCCGCACACCCGCGGCGTGGCGATGAATCCCGTCGACCATCCGATGGGCGGCGGCGAAGGCCGTTCCTCCGGCGGGCGTCATCCGACGACCCCGTGGGGCAAGCCGACCAAGGGCTACAAGACTCGTCGTCGCAAGAAGCAGTCCGACCGGCTGATCGTTCGGCGGCGGACCAAGTAACAGGCGAGGAAGATTCGATGGCGCGTTCGCTCAAAAAAGGTCCCTATGTGGACGGCAACCTGCAGAAGCGGGTGGAAGAGCTCAATCGCGCGCGCGACAAGAAGGTGCTCAAGACCTGGTCGCGCCGCTCGATGGTCGTGCCCGAGTTCGTCGGCCACACGATCGCGATCCACAACGGCAACAAGTTCGTCCCGATCTACATCACCGAGAACATGGTGGGTCACAAGCTCGGCGAATTCGCGCTGACCCGCACCTTCCGCGGACACGCGTCCGACAGGGTGGTCAAGAAGAAGTAACGGCGAGGCCCGCGGGCCGCGACCGGGGAGAGGATCATGGAAGCCAGAGCCGTCGCTCGTTTCGTGCGCATATCGCCGCGCAAGGCCGACCGCGTGCTGCGCCAGATTCGCGGCCAGCAAGTCGAGCGCGCCCAGGAAATGCTCGCGCTCAGTCCGCGCGGATCGGCCCGCACGATCAGCAAGGTGCTGACATCCGCGGTGGCCAACGCCGCCGTCAAGCAGGAAGGCCTCGCGCTCGAGCGCCTGTATGTGAAGACCGCGATCGCCGGCGACGGTCCGCGCTTGAAGCGGATCATGCCGCGCGCGCAGGGCCGGGCCTACCGGGTCCTGCATCGTTTGAGCCACATCACGATCGTGGTGGCGGCGGAGGAGTAACGCGATTCGAGCCGCCCCGGGCCGCGCGCCCGGGACGCGGGAGGTTCTCTTGGGACAGAAAGCGAATCCGATCGGCCTGAGATTGGGGATCGTCAAGACCTGGGACTCGCGCTGGTACGCGGGGCGCAACTACGCCGACCTGGTCGAGGAAGACCTGGTCATCAAGAAGTACACGCGCCGGCGCCTGCCCAACAGCGGCGTCTCCCAGATCGTGATCCAGCGTTCCGCGAATCGCGTGAACGTCACGATCCACACGTCGAAGCCGGGGATGGTGATCGGCAAGAGCGGCGCGCAGGTGAACCAGCTGCGCGACGAATTGCAGAAGGTCACCGGCAAGGAAGTCTTCCTCGACATCAAGTCGGTCGAGAATCCCGACATGAACGCCTGGCTCGTGGCCGAAGGGGTCGCGCGCCAACTCGAAACACGCGTCTCGTTCCGGCGCGCGATGAAGCGGGCGATCTCCTCGGCGATCCGTTCGGGCGCGCAGGGCATCAAGATCCGGTGCTCCGGCCGCCTGGGCGGCGCGGAAATGGCGCGCACCGAGGAATATCGCGAAGGGCGCATTCCGCTGCATACCCTGCGGGCCGACATCGATTACGCGCACGGCACCGCGTTCACGACCTACGGAACGGTCGGGGTCAAGGTGTGGGTGTTCCACGGCGAGCGCCTCGGCGGCCGCGAGGAAGAGGCGCCCGCGACCGGATTCGCCGCGCGCGGCGCGACGAGCAGAGGGGGGAGGCGCTAGGCCATGTTGATGCCCAAGCGGACCAAGTACCGCAAGATGCAAAAGGGAAACCGCAAAGGCAAGGCGATCCGGGGCAGCTCGCTCGCCTTCGGCGACATGGGGTTGAAGGCGATCGACAATGCCTGGCTGACGAGCGTGCAGATCGAGGCCGCCCGCGTGGCGATCAATCGCAAGATCAAGCGCGGCGGAAAAATGTGGATCCGCATCTTCCCCGACAAGCCGATCACGAAGAAGCCGGCGGAAACCCGCATGGGAAAAGGCAAGGGCGCTCCCGAGGGTTGGGTGGCGGTGATCAAGCCGGGCCGCATTCTCATCGAGCTCGAAGGGATCCCCGAGAATCTCGGTCGCGAGGCCCTCGAACTGGGAGCGGCCAAGCTGCCGGTGAAGACGCGCATCGTCGGGCGCGAGGCGTTCGCGTCGCGGCTCTAGCCGCCGCTCGACGAGGAGGAAGGAACGATGAAGGAGAACCGGCCGGGAGCCTTGCGGGAACTGACCCGCCAGGAAGTGGAGTTGCGCCTGCACGAAATGCAGGAGGAGCTTCAGAATCTCCGGTTCCGCTCGGCGTTGAAGCAGGAAGGCAATCCGCTGCGGATGCGCGAGCTGCGCCGGGACATCGCGCGGGTCAAGACCCTGCTCAACGAAGATGTGCGGGGCATCCGCCATCTGGCCAGGCAAGCGGCGGGCAAGGCGCGAGGAGGCGCGTAGCATCATGGAGCAGCGCGGACAGCGAAAAGTGCGGGAAGGGGTCGTGGTGAGCGCCGGCATGCAGAAGACCGTCGTGGTCTCGCTGAATCGCCAGGTGCCGCATTCCGTTTATGGAAAATATGTCACCCGCAGCAAGAAGTACTACGCCCACGACGAGAAGGGCGAATGCCGCGTGGGCGACACCGTGCGCATCATGGAAACGCGTCCGCTCAGCAAGCTGAAGCGCTGGCGCGTCGAGGAGATCCTGAAGCGGGCCGAGTAGAGCGCCGGGGGCCCTGAGGGCGACGCGACCGCCGGATTGGCGAGCGGCGCGGGACGGCCGGGGCGGAGGAGACGATGATTCAGCAGCAGACGATGTTGACGATCGCCGACAATTCCGGCGCGCGTCGGGCGATGTGCATCAAGGTGCTGGGCGGCACGCGGCGGCGCTATGCGAGTGTCGGAGACATCATCGTGGTCGCCATCAAGGACGCTTTGCCCAACGGGGCGATCAAGAAGGGCACGGTCGCGCGAGCGGTCGTCGTGCGCACGAAGAAGGAAGTGCGCCGCAAGGACGGCTCGTACATCCGCTTCGACGAGAACGCGGCCGTGATCATCGACGCGAACAAGGAGCCCAAGGGGACCCGCATCTTCGGTCCGGTGGCGCGCGAGCTGCGCGACAAGGAATTCATGAAGATCGTCTCGCTGGCGCCGGAGGTCATCTAGGCCAGCGAAGCGCGGGGCCTGGCGCCTCGCGCGGGCAGGAGGACGGCGTGGACATTCGTTCGGGCGATACGGTCATCGTCATCAGCGGCGACGAGAAGGGCAAGATCGGGCGCGTGATCGCGGTCTTTCCCAAGAAGAAGCGCGTGCTGGTGGAGCACATCAACATGATCAAGCGCCACAGCAAGCCGCGCTCGCAAACGCAGATGCAGGGCGGAATCATCGAGAAGGAGGCGCCGCTGCCGGTCTCGAAGGTCGCGCTCTACGATCCGAAGTCCAAGAAGGGCACGCGGGTGAAGTATCGCGTGCGTTTCGAGAAGGACGGCGACCGCAGGGTGAAGGTGAAGGACCGCCTGTCCGCCCGGACGGGCGAGGAGCTGGAGAAGCCGGTCCATCGGCGTTCCTAGGAGCGTTGGCCTCCTGGGCGCAGGGGAGATGGGGTAGCGATGGCGAAGCAGGACGAGGGGCGCGAGCCCGGGCAGCCGGAAGAGATCCGCGGAGACGCGGCTCCCGCCGGCGAGCAATCCGCGAAGCCGGCCAGGGAAGGCAAGCCTCCCAAGGAGGCGAAGCCGCGCGCGGAAGGCCAGGCCGCCAAGGGCGGCGGGTCCGCGAAGGACGGCAAGGGCGCGAAGGAAGGCAAGCCGGGCAAGGGAGGCAAGGCGCCGAAGGACAAGGGCGGCAAGGACAAGGGCGCGAAGGGCGGCCCGCCCGCCGAGCCCGAGATCGTGCCTGTGCCGCGGATGAAGATCCACTACGAGCAGGAAGTCGTGCCCGCGTTGCGCAAGCGTTTTGGCTACGCGAACAAGCACCAGATTCCGCGCCTCGAGAAGATCGTCATCAACATGGGCGTGGGTGACGCGCTCACCAATCCGCGCTTCCTGGACGCGGCCGCCGAGGACCTGGGCTCGATCGCGGGGCAGCGTCCCGCGATTCGCCGGGCCCGCAAGTCGATCGCGAATTTCAAGCTGCGCGAAGGGGTCGCGATCGGGACGATGGTGACGCTGCGCGGGCCGCGCATGTTCGAGTTTCTCGATCGCCTGATCAACGTCGCCGTGCCGCGCATCCGCGACTTTCGCGGGCTCTCGTCGCGCGGTTTCGACGGCCGGGGCAATTACAGCTTCGGGATCAAGGAGCAGATCATCTTTCCGGAGATCAAGTACGACAAGGTCGAGAAGATCCGCGGAATGGACGTGATCATGGTGACGACCGCGCGCACCGACGAGGAGGGGCTCGAGCTCCTCAAGGCGATGCGCATGCCGTTCCGCGAGAGATAAGGGGAGGAGTGCCGGGCGTGGCGAAGAAGTCGCTCGTCGAGAAGTGGAAGCGGACACCGAAGTTCAAGGTCCGCAAGTACAACCGGTGCCGCCGCTGCGGCCGCTCGCGCGCGTATCTGCGGCGCTTCGGCATGTGTCGCATCTGCGTGCGGGAACTCGCCCTGCGGGGCGAGCTGCCCGGCGTGGTGAAGGCGAGTTGGTAGCGAGGTCCGTGGCCGCCGGCCCCGGCGTGGCCCGGCGGGCGCGCCCTCCGGCCTCCGGAAGGATGGGAAGGAGATCGCATCCATGAGTGTCAGCGATCCGATTGCGGATTTCCTGACGCGGATTCGCAACGCCGCCCGCGTGCGTCACGAGCGGGTGGATGTGCCCGCCTCGCGCATGCGCGAGGAAATCACGAGGCTGCTCGTGCGCGAAGGCTATCTCACGGACTACAAGCGCGTGGAAGACGGACGCCAGGGCGTGCTGCGCATCTTCCTGCGTTACGACCGCGAGGACGGCAGCTCGGTGATCGAAGGAATCCAGCGCGTGAGCACTCCCGGCCGGCGGGTCTATGTGCGGAAGCACGAGATCCCGCGCGTGCGCGGCGGACTGGGCACCGCGATTCTATCGACGCCCAGCGGAGTGATGTCGGACAAGGAGGCCCGCCGACAGGGCCTGGGCGGGGAGTTGCTCGCCAGAGTCTGGTAGCGGTCGCGCTCCGCATGCGGCCAGGCCCGTGCGGAGCTCCGGCGGCGAAGGTCCCGCGCGGGGCGCGGGGATGAAGGATGGCCAACGATGTCGCGCATCGGCAAGAAGCCCATACCGATCCCTGACGATGTGCAGGTGAAGGTCGAGGGACGGCAGGTCGCGGTCCACTGCAAGAACAAGCAGCTGGAGTGGAATGTCGCCGCTCCGCTCGAAGTCGCGGTGGAGGGCAAGATCATGCGGGTCACCAATCCCGCGCCCAGCAAGCTGACCAACAGCATGTGGGGCTCCACCCGCACGGTGCTCGCGAACATGATCACCGGCGTGCAAAAAGGCTTCGACAAGAACCTGGAAGTGAACGGCACCGGCTACCGCGTGGCCTTGAAGGGCCGGACGCTCGTCTTCGAAATCGGATTCGATCACCCGGTCGAATACGTGGTGCCCGAGGGCGTCGATGTCGTGGTGAAGGACCGCCCGATGCGCGTGCTGCTGCACGGTTGCGACGCGCAGCAGGTGGGGCAAGTGGCGGCCGAGATTCGCAAGTTGAAGAAGCCCGAGCCGTATCAGGGCAAGGGCATTCGCTACGAGAACGAAGTCATTCACAAGAAGTCCGGCAAGTCCGGCGCGTAAGGAGGACGCTCGCGATGAAATCGATCGCGAGAATGCGGCTCGAGCGGCGGGTGAAGCGGCACGAACGCATTCGCAAGTACCTGTCGGGCACGCAGGGGTGCCCGCGGTTGTGCGTGTTTCGCAGCCACGGGCACATCTACGGGCAGATCGTGGACGACACCGCTGGACATTCGCTGCTGGGCGCCTCGACCTTGAGTCCCGAGCTGGTCGAGAAGGTGAAGGGCATGAAGAAGCTCGCCGCCAGCCGCGAAGTCGGCAAGCTGCTCGCGCAACGGGCGCTCGCCAAGGGCATCGAGCGGATCAGCTTCGATCGCGGCGGCTATCTCTATCACGGCCGCGTGAAGGCCTTGGCCGAGGGCGCACGCGAAGGCGGCTTGAAGTTCTAGGAGCCAGTCGAGGAGGTGGGGTTTGAATCACGAACGGCGTGAACGGCCCGAGCGGGCTGAGCGCGAGCGCGGGACCGAGCCCGAATTGATCGACCGCCTGGTGCACATCAACCGGGTCGCGAAAGTCGTCAAGGGCGGGCGGCGGTTCAGCTTCAACGCCATCGTCGCGGTCGGCAACAAGGCGGGCACGGTCGGCGTCGGCCTGGGCAAGGCCAACGAAGTCTCCGACGCGATTCGCAAAGCGACCGAGGCGGCGCGCAATCGCGTCTTCCAAGTGCCGCTCATCCACGGCACGCTGCCGCACGAGATCCTGTGCGAGTTCGGCGCGGCGCGCGTGCTGCTGCGTCCCGCGTCTCCCGGAACGGGAGTGATCGCGGGCAGCGCGGTGCGCGCGGTGCTCGAAGTGGCCGGCGTGCAGGATGTGCTCGGCAAGAGTCTGGGTTCGAGCAATCCGCACAATCTCGTGCGCGCCACGGTGACCGGATTGCAGCAGTTGCGCAGCGCGCGGCAGGTGGCGCGCCGCCGGGGCAAGCGCTTCAGCGAGATCCTCGGGACCTCGATCGGAGGAGAGCATGGGGAAGTTGAAGATCACACAGGTGCGTAGCGCGATTAATCGCGTCGAGACGCAGAAGCGCACGGTGCGGGCTCTCGGCATCCGGCGCATGCAGCAGACGGTGATCCACGAGGACACGCCGCAGATTCGCGGCATGATCGCGGTCGTCCGGCATCTCGTGAAAGTCGAGGAGATCGCCTGAAGGCCCGGGCGGCAACGGGGAGCGCTTCCCCTGCGCCGCGATGCAAGGAGTCGGCCATGAAGTTGAACGAGTTGAAACCCGCCCGGGGAGCGACGCACTCGCGCAAGCGGCGCGGCATCGGCACCGGGTCGGGCCACGGCGGCACCTCGACGCGCGGCCACAAGGGATCGCAAGCGCGTAGCGGCGGATCGCTTCCGCCCTGGTTCGAAGGCGGGCAGATGCCGCTTCAGCGCCGCATTCCCAAGCGCGGTTTCAAGAATTTCAACCGCCGGTCGTTTCAGGTTGTCAATCTCGGCGATCTCGCCCGCTTCGACGCCGGCGCGTCCGTCACCCTGGCGGATCTGCAGGCCGCGGGCCTGATCCGCAAGAGCGGCCAGCCGGTGAAGATCCTGGGCGCGGGGACGCTCGAGCACGCGCTGACCGTGCAGGCGCACGCGGCGAGCCAGAGCGTCATCGCGAAGATGGAGCAGATCGGCGGCAAGGTGGAGCTACTCACCCAGGCGTAACGCCTGAGGAGCGGTCATGTTCAGCAAGCTCGAATCGATGTTCCGGATTCCGGAGCTCAAACGGCGAATCCTCTTCACCGTTGCGCTGCTGGTGGTCTACCGCCTCGGCGGGCACATCACCACGCCCGGAATCGATGGCAAGGCCCTCTCCGACTGGTTCGGGCAGAGCCAGGCGGGCGGGCTCTTCGGGCTGTACGACCTGTTCGCCGGCGGCAACTTCCGGCGCGCGACCGTTTTCGCCCTGGGCATCATGCCCTACATCAGCGCCTCGATCATCCTGCAGCTCTTCGGCGCGGTGATTCCCTACTTCGAGCGCCTGCGCAAGGAAGGCGACGCGGGCCGCAAGAAGATCACCCAGTTCACCCGGTACGGAACGGTGCTGCTCGCCTTCATCCAGTCCTACGGAATCAGCATCTACCTGCTCAGCATGGGCAACCAGATTCCGGGCCTGATTTCGATGCGTCCCTTCGCGTTTCAGATCCTGACCATGCTCACCCTCACCACCGGGACGATGTTCATCATGTGGCTGGGCGAGCAGATCACGGAGCGCGGAATCGGAAACGGGATTTCGCTCATCATCTTCATCGGGATCGTGGCCCGCTTCCCGATCGAGCTCTGGCAGACCTGGCGGCTGGTGCGCTCGGGCGATGTGAACATGCTGCTCATGATCCTCCTGATCGCGGGCATGATCGCGGTCACCGGCCTGGTCGTCATGATGACCCAGGCCCAGCGCAAGATCCCGGTGCAGTATCCCAAGCGCGTGGTCGGACGGCGCCAGGTGGGCGGCACGAGCACCCACATTCCGCTGCGCCCCAACACCGCGGGCGTCATCCCGATCATCTTCGCGCAGTCGATCATCGTCTTCCCGAGCACGCTCGGCACCTTCTTTCAGGACAGCCCGGCGATCGATTTCATGAACCGGATCTTCAATCCGGGGCACATCGTCTACATCACGCTCTATTCGGTGATGATCATCTTCTTCGCCTACTTCTACACGGCGATCGTGCTGAACCCGCAGGATCTCGCGGAGAACATGAAGAAGTACGGCGGCTTCGTTCCCGGCTACCGCCAGGGCAAGCCGACCGCGAACTACATCGACTACACGCTCACCCGGGTGACCTTCCCGGGCGCGATCTATCTGGCCGCCATCGCGGTGCTGCCCGACATCCTGATCTATCGCGCGGGCATGCCCTTCTACTTCGGCGGCACGAGCCTGCTCATCGTGGTCGGCGTGGCGCTGGACACATTGCAACAGATCGAAGGCCACCTGCTCGCGCGGCACTACGAGGGCTTCCTCAAGCGCACGCGCTTGCGCGGCGGGCGGAGAATGTAGAGCGAGGGCTGAGGACCGATGCGCATCGTGTTGTTGGGACCGCCGGGATCGGGCAAGGGGACGCACAGCGCCTGGATGCAGGAGCGGCTCGGCATTCCCCAGATCTCGACCGGCGACATCCTGCGAGACGCGGTGGCCTCGGCCAGCGAGCTCGGGGCGAAGGCCAAGGGCCACATGGACAGCGGCGGGCTCGTCCCCGACGGGCTGATTCTCGACCTGATGCGCGAGCGGTTGCAGCGCGCGGATGTGCGCGGCGGATTCATTCTCGACGGCTTTCCGCGCACGATTCCGCAGGCCGAAGGGCTCGACGGGCTGCTCGGCCCGCTGGGACAGGCGCTCGACCGCGTGCTCAACTTCGTCGTGGCGCGCGGCGAGCTGATCGGGCGTTTGACGAGCCGGCGCGTTTGCCCGAAGTGCAAGGCCGTGTACAACATCTCGTTCAAGCCGCCGCGGGAGGCGGGCGTGTGCGACGCGTGCGGAACGCGCCTGATCCAGCGCGACGACGACACCGAGGCGACCGTCGCGCAGCGGCTGGAAGTGTACGAGCGGCAGACGGCTCCACTGATCGCCTACTATCGCGATCGCGGGCTCTTGACCGAGATCGACGGCAACCAGGGATATGAAGAGGCCCGGGCGCAGGCGGAGCGGGCGCTCGGCGTCGGGGCCGATCGATGATCGCGATCCGGCAGCCGGACGAGATCGAGAAGATCGCGCGCAGCTGCCGCATCGTGGCCGAGGCGTTGCGGCTGGCCGGGGAGATGGTCGCGCCGGGCGTGAGGACGAGCGAGATCGACGCCGAGATCGAGCGCTTCATCCTCTCGCGGGGAGCGCGCCCTTCGTTCAAGGGGTACCAGGGGTATCCCGCCAGCGTGTGCATCTCCGTCAATGATGTGGTGGTGCACGGCATCCCCGGAGAGCGCGCCCTGGCCGCTGGCGATCTGGTGAGCATCGACATCGGGGCCTATCAGGAAGGCTATCACGGCGACGGCGCCTGGACCTTTCCGGTGGGCGAAGTGGGAGCGGATTCGCTCAAGTTGTTGAAGGCGGGACGCGAGGCGCTCGAGCAGGGCATCCAGAAGGCCTGGCCCGGTTCGCGTCTGGGCGAAGTCTCGCACCAGATCCAGACGCAGGTCGAGGCGCAGGGCTTCTCGGTGGTGCGCTCGCTCGTGGGCCACGGCATCGGCAGCCAATTGCACGAAGAGCCGCAGGTGCCGAATTTCGGCAGCCGCGGCCAGGGACCGAAGCTCGCCGCGGGCATGGTCCTCGCCATCGAGCCGATGGTGAACATGGGCGGGCTCGAGGTCTATACGGATCGGGATGGATGGGCCGTCGTGACGCGCGATCATTCGCGCTCGGCCCATTTCGAGCACACGGTCGCGATCACCGCGGGCGGCCCGCGCATCCTGACCACGCTCGACGGCGGCGGCTGGCCGCCCGAGCGAGGGTAGGGCGCGGCGCAGGATGCGGCCGTCGCCGCGAGGCCGCCAGAGACGGCAGAGGGCCGCGACAAACGGCAGTCATGCAAGGCCGCGAAATCGCGGCGGAGGATGGGAGATGAAAGTCCGTTCGTCCGTCAAGAAGATCTGCGAGAACTGCAAGATCATTCGCCGCCACGGCGTGGTCCGAGTGATCTGCAAGCGCAATCCCCGGCACAAGCAGCGCCAGGGGTAACCGCCGCACGAGCGGCCGGATAGTGAGGAGGAACAGCTTTGGCTCGTATCGCCGGCATCGATCTGCCGAACGAGAAGCGCATCGAGGCGGCGCTCACCTACATCTTCGGAATCGGCTTCACGACCTCGCGGAAGATTCTGGGAGCGACGGGCGTCGATCCGAGCCGCCGGGTCAAGGACCTGAGCGAAGAGGAAGCGGCCCGCCTGCGCAGCGAGATCGAGAACAACTACCGGGTCGAGGGCGCCCTGCACACGGAGATCGGCATGAATGTGAAGCGGCTGATGGACATCGGCTGCTATCGCGGCATGCGCCATCGCCGCGGGCTGCCCGTGCGCGGACAGCGCACGCACACGAACGCGCGCACCCGCAAGGGCCCGCGCCGCACATCCGGTTCGCAGAAGAAGAAGCCGGCCGCTCCGGCCGGCAAGTAGGCGCGCACGCGCGGCCGCGCCAGGCAGGCAGGATTCGAAGCGCACTAGGCGCTGATCGGAAAACCGCAAGTCTCGAGAGGAGAGGCAACGGTGGCGAAGGAAAAGCGGAAGAAGAAGGACCGGAAGATTCCTCCGAATGGAATCGCCCACATCCACACGAGCTTCAACAACACCATCATCTCGATCACCGACATGAGCGGGGCGGTGGTGACCTGGGCGAGCGCGGGGAAGGTGGGATTCAAGGGCTCGCGCAAGAGCACGCCCTTCGCCGCCCAGATGGCCGCGGAAGCGGCGGCCAAGGAGGCGATGAACCAGGGCATGCGCCGCGTCGAAGCGTGGGTGAAGGGCCCCGGTTCGGGACGCGAAGCGGCCATTCGCAGCATCTCCGCGGCCGGGATGGAGATCACCGCGATTCGTGATGTGACTCCGATTCCGCACAACGGTTGCCGTCCTCCCAAGCGGAGGAGAGTCTAGTCTCGGATTCCACGCGGCCTTCTCGCGCGGGCGAGCGGCCGCGATGCGCAGGGACGCGAAGCTGCCTGCGCAGCGAATGAGGAGTGGAGGAAACGCATGGGCGTGTATCACGGTCCCAAGTGCAAGCTCTGCCGCAGGGAAGGCGTCCGCCTCTACCTGAAGGGCGAGCGCTGCTACACCCAGAAGTGCGCCATCGAGAACCGGGCGTATCCGCCGGGCGAGCATGGCCAGACGCGCCGCCGCAAGGACACGCCCTACGGCCTGCAGCTTCGCGAGAAGCAGAAGGCGCGCCGCATCTATGGGCTGATGGAGCGGCAGTTCCGCAACTACTTCCGCAAGGCGGCCCGCCGCCAGGGCGTCACCGGCGAGATCCTGCTGCAGATGCTCGAGCTGCGCCTGGACAACGCGCTCTACCGCACCGGGCTGGCCGCTTCGCATTGGGCCGCGCGGGAGCTGATCTCGCACCGCCACTTCATGGTGAACGGGAGAATCGTCGACATTCCGTCGTATCAATTGCGTCCAGGCGACACGATCACGGTGCGACAGGCAAGTCGCAAGGTCGGCGCGATCGCCGACAACTTCGCCAATCGCCGGCGCACCGAGGATCCCGCCTGGATCGAGATCAACGACAAGGAAATGACCGCGCGGGTCACCCAGGTTCCGTCCCGTGAGCAAATTCCGGTGCCGATTCAAGAGCAGCTGATCGTCGAGCTGTACTCCAAGTAAGCGACCCGCCCGGGGCGTTGCGAGAGCTGTTTCTCGCAAGGAGGGATGTGGAATGAAATGGAGAGTCCTCCAGATGCCGGAGACCGTGATCCGCGACGAAGCGGTCTCGAATGAGAAGTTCGGGCGTTTCGTGGTGGAACCGCTCGAGCGCGGATTCGGCTACACGCTCGGCAACACGTTGCGCAGAGTGCTGCTGTCGTCGCTGCAAGGCGCCGCGGTGGTGGCCTGCAAGTTCGACGGGGCGGTGCTGCACGAGTTCACTTCCATTCCGGGCGTGCTCGAGGATGTGACCGACATCGTGCTCAACTTGAAGCAGATCCGCTTCAAGCATCATGGCGACGGCCCGCGCACCGGGATCTTCCGGGCGACCGGCGAGGCGCGCGTGCGGGCCGGAGATCTGCAAATCTCCTCGGACATCCAGATCCTGAATCCCGATCAGCACATCTGCACCGTGAATCGCAACGCCGACCTCGAATTCGAAGTCGAAGTGGGCACCGGGCGCGGATACATCACCGCCGAAGAGCACCAGAAGATCGGGCAGCGTCCGCTGGGGACGATCGTGCTCGACACGAACTTCAGCCCGATCACGCATGTCAAGTACACGGTCGAGAGCGCGCGCATCGGCCAGCGGATCGACTACGACAAGCTGATCATGGAGATCAGCTCCGACGGGTCGATCCTGCCCCAGGACGCGCTCGCGATGGCGGGCAAGGTCCTGCGCGACCACTTCAGCATCTTCGTCAAGTTCGAAGAGGAATTCGAGGAAGAGGCCGAGGAGAAGGTCGACGAGGAATTCACCCGCATCAAGGGCATGCTGGAGAAGAGCGTCGACGAGCTCGAGCTCTCCGTGCGCTCGGCCAACTGCCTGCGCGCGGCGCGCCTGCGCACCTTGGGAGACCTGGTGCGCAAGACCGAGCAGGAGATGCTCCTCTACCGGAACTTCGGCAAGAAGTCGCTGAAGGAAATCCAGGATCTCATCCAGGGCATGGGCCTCTACTTCGGCATGGATGTGACCAAGTATCTCGGCGTGCGCGGCGGCGAGCCCGAGTTGGCGGCGGCGTCCGAGGAGGAGTTCGAGGAACAAGAAACGGGCATCCGCGAGGAAGAGTAGCGGGCAGGAGCGCTGCGCGGGCCGCGCTGGGCGGACGCGCATACGCACTCGTACGCGCACGCGTATGCGCGTCACCAGGCGAGCGGCGATCACGCGACGGGGGAAGGGGATCTTGCAATGAGGCACATGAAGGAAGGACGCAAGCTGAGCCGGACGGCGTCGCATCGCCGCGCCTTGCTGCGCAATCTGACGACCGCGCTCTTCGAGCACGAACGCATCGAGACGACGCTCGCCAAGGCCAAGGAGACGCGGCGCGTGGCCGAGCGCATGATCACCTACGCCAAGCGCGACGACCTGCATTCGCGCCGCCTCGTGGCGCGCGTGGTCCAAAAGCCCGAAGTGGTGCAGAAGCTCTTCGGGACGATCGCCCCCTGGTACGCCTCGCGTCCGGGCGGCTACACGCGCGTGCTGCGCACCCGCTCCCGCGCGGGCGACGCGGGCGAGATGGCGATGATCGAGCTCGTCAAGACGAGCGAGCAGAAGGCCGCGGACCGCAAGACGCGCGAGGAAGCGGCGAAGGTCGCGGAGAAGGAATCGAAGAAGCGCGCGGAACGCAAGATCGCGAAGGAAGAAGCCAAGGAGACGAAGGCCGCCAAGTAGCGCGCCGCCGCCTTGCGGCTCGCGTGGTGCTTCGAACTGTTGCGCCCCGGTGACTGCTTCGCTTCTGCATGGAAGAGACGCCGCGAGGCCCCGCGTGGCGTCTCGGGACCGGCGCGCGCTAAAGCCGACTGATGCAGGGGGCGCGCGCCTCGTACGCTCAGCGCTGTCAGGGCCAAGAGAGGCCTGAAGTCTTCTAGGGCCGCGCTTCGCTAACGTCCCTTGGACGTCACGCGGGCCTCGCGGCGAAGATCTTCGTTGAGAGGCATCGCTGAATCCCGCGGCTCATATTCTTCAGAGCACCTGTTGCCAGCCGCCTCGAGTCGACCTGCGAGTTTGTTCGATCATCAGCGAAAAACAGGTACGGTCCCCGAGACTTTCGCATCGGGGACCGCGTCCTGGGTCTCACCTGAGGAGGGTTGCTCACCACCTCGCTTGCGTTTGGTGATGAGTTGCGCTATGTCGCACATCCTTCTACCCAGGTCCCAGGGAGGAGTTCCGAAGGCACGCTCGAGCTCCCGTTGCCCTTCGACTGTGATCCCGGTGCGCGTTGAGCAACGGGGACGAGTGCAGCATCTGCTTGTGTGCAAGCGGGTTACAAAGGGGCTCAGGTTGCTGCACGGGGGCCGGGAAGCGCGGGAAAGAGACCGGCGCCCGCACGAAGGCGAGCGCCGGCTCAAGCGGGTGGGACCTGGGATGCCTCCCCAGTCCTCCTTGACAGGTGCTTTAGGCCTCCTGCCATCCAGATGATCCCCGAGGAACCACCCGGCTCAAATCATCGTCGGATCATCGGCTCCAAGCGCCGATGCCCCAACGGCCGACATGATACCCCAGCCGTCCTGACTGTCAAGCCGGAGAAGAGCGTGTTTGCTGAGAGATATGGGAAGAGGTATGGGACTAGGTGAAGGCTTTGAAGAAAGCCGTTTGTCCGGCGGCCACTAACTCTTCTCCACATCTCGTTCAGATTTGGGGTTCATGTGTCCTCGCGTCCCATGGTGGACCAACAAACGCATGACGCGCAGGTCAACTCGTGAACGCTCTTGCCCCGCTCATGCGATCACGATCGGCGATCCCCAACTGCCCTGATCGCCGCGATGCGAGAGCAGCACGATCTGGCGCTCCTCCGCGAGCGCTTGAAGCGTCGCTCGCATGCTCTCGAGACGATCGGGGTCGAACGAGAGAAAGGGATCGTCGAACAAGAGCGGCAGGCGGCGCTCTTCCGAGAGGAATTCCGCCACTGCCAACCGCAGCGACAACGCCAGTTGGTCGCGCGCTCCCTGGCTGAGCTGTCGAATCGCGCACGGCCGGTCGTTATGCAGCACGGTGATCTCGAAGCTCTCCTCGAGACGAATCGTCCTCTCCTCGTGCAGACTGATGCGCCGGAAGATCTGCGAAACGCGCTGCTCGAGCGCCTGGCGATGCGAGTGGCTGAAGCGCTCAGCCGCATCGCGCAACGCTTCGAAGGCCGTCCGGCACGCGTCCCGCTCGCGGATCAACGCCTCTTGCTCGCGTTCGAGCGCGGCGACTTCGATCTCGAGCACGGCCGCATTGCCCGCGTGCCCGCCTTCCGTGCGCGCGGAGGCCGCCTGCTCGCTCAATCGCAAGTGCTCGCTCTCGAGTTGTTCCTGATCGCCCTTGCGCTGCGCGGCGCGCTGGACGAGGGCATCGTGCCGGCGCTGAATTTCTTCCGGGTCGGCATCGGCCAGCTCCTGCAACAGCGGATAGCGCTCCTCCAGCGCTCGCGTGATCTCCATGGCGCGCGCGCCTTCCTGGCGGGCATCCTCGAGCTTCGTGCGCAGATCGCTCGCATCGGCCGCGCCCAGCGCGCTCAAGACTCCCTGTCCTGCGGCCTTGGCCTTGTCGATTTCCGCGCGATGCTCGCGCGCTTTCGCGAGCCGCGCGAGCGCCACGGAGGGATCGTCTTCCGCCGGCCGCAGGAGAGCCGCAAGGGCAGGGGTCAACGCCGCGAGCGAGCGTTCGAGGTCATCCTTCGATGTCTCGAGCGTCTCCCGTTGAGGTCCCAACGGCTCCTGCTGCGCGATCGCGCGCGACCGGCGCTCCGCGAGGGCCTGGCACTCGCGCACCTTGCTCGCGATCTCCTCGCGCGGATGCGCGAGATCGAAAGGCGCGCAGGCTTGCGCGAGCTCGGCATCGCGTTGCTCGAGCTTGCCGATCTTGCTCTTGCCATTCTCGTCGGTGCCGAGCGAGGTGATCCGGGACCATGCCTCGCGCAAGCCCGTGCAGCATTTCTCGAAGGCGGTCGCCTCGGCGGTCCAGGCCTTCCAATCGTCGGGACGGACGCCGCGCAAGACCGAGATGACGCGCGTTCCGGTCCAGGGCGGGTCGGCGGGCGATTCCGCAGGCGAATGGTCATCGCGAGCTGGATCTTCTGTAATGAGCCGCGCCAGCGTAATGAAGGGCGCCCAGGCTTCGGGAAGCGCGGCCGCTTCGCAGTGCGCCCAATCGACGGGCCCGAACTCCGCCGCCGATGCATTCAGCCGCGCGCGCAGCGAGTCGGCCCGGCGGGCGGTCGACTCCCATTCGTGCACGAGGCTCTGCGGGTCGGGGCCGAGAACGGAGACGCAGCGCTCGAAATGATCCGACTCCGCGCGCGCCTGCTCCGCTTTCTTGCGCGCCAGCTCGACATCGCTCGCGGAAGGCGCGGACTGCTGCAATGCCTGCAGGGTGCGACGCGCCTCGGAATGACGCGCGGCCTGCTCCTCGATGCGCGTGAGATCGGGTGCTTCGAGCGCTTCGAGCCCGCTGCCGCTCTCCGCCAAACGCGCGTCGATCGCATGCATGGTCCTCTGCACGGAAGAGAGCTTGCCTTGCGCGCCGCGCAAGTCTTTGAGCGCGGCCCCGCGCGTCTTGCGATAGGCGAGCGCGCCGGTGATCGCTCCCGCAACGGCGCCGGCGCCCAGCGCCATCCAGAAGGTGCTCTTCGCGGGCCCGGGAAGATGCAGGGCGACGAGAAGCAGCGCGAAAACGGCGACGCACACACCGAAAGCGGGGAGGATCACCTGGGTCCACAGGCCGCGTCGAATGCTTCCACGCGCATCGCCGATTCTGGAGAGCAGACGCGCTTCTTCCTGCAGGCATTCGAGCTTTTTTCCGATGGCTTCTAGCACAGGTGACCAGGGAGAGGAGACATCGGCTACGGCAGGAGCTTCCGCATTCCCGCCCGCACCAGCACCCCCGAGCCGCGGCGCCAGCGCCGACTCCAACTCGCGCACCTCGCCCGTCGCCTTCTCGAGCTCCGCCAAGCGATCCTGCTTGTCACGGTGCTTGCGCGCCTCCGCATCGGCAGCCAGCTTCAAGCGCGCGCTGCGCTCGGGATACTGGAGCGCCTCCTTGCGCAGCTCCTCGGGCGCATCGCTCGCCGCGCGCAGCTCGCCGGCCAATCGCGCGTCGCAATCGGCCAACTCGTTCTCCGTGCGCTGGCTCTCCTCGGCCCAGGCGAGCAGGCGCGGGACGCGCTTCTCGAGCTCCTGCAGGCGGCGCACGGGCTTCGCCTTGCGCAAGTCCGTCTCGCAGTCGAGCGCCGCCCAGTGCGCGGTGCGCGACATGCCCTGCTCGCACTCGAGCGCTTGCGCGTGCAGCCGCTCGAGCTCGTCGCGCAGACTCGTCAACTCTGTTCGCACGCGCTCCCATTCGTCCAGGTCGCGCAGCAAATCGGGGCGCTCTGCGACATCCTTGTACTGCTCCTGGATGGTCGCTTCGATCTTCACGATCTCGGCCGAGAGGCGCTCGCGTTCCGCTCCAGTCTCCTGCGCTTCCTTCTCCAGGCGCGCGCGTTCGCGGCGGCCATCGGCGAGGCTCTTCAAACGCGCGGCGTAATCGTCGAAGGGGAAGTCGATGTCCTGATACTCGGGCAGCGAAGCGGAGAGCCGGGCGGCGAAATCGCGCTCGCGGTTCTCCTCGCGTTGATGCTGCGCGATCGTGTGCTCGATGTCTGCAGCGGCCTTGCGCTGCTTGCGCAAGTCCTGGCGCGCGCGCGCCCACTTGTCCCAGTCCTGCAGCAGGCGCTGATCCCCATCGATCTCGCGCACGAGCTTGTCCCGCGCGTCGCGCAGCTCTCCCAGGCGGGTCTCGGATTCGTGCAGGCGGTCGAGGGAAGCGGACGACGAGCGAAGCGTCTCGCGCGCGAGGAGCAGCCGCGCGGCGATCTCCTCCAGGCGGCCGGGCTTCGAGAGATTGGCCGCCCGCACATTGCCGGGACGCACGAGCCCCGCATCCCCGGTCAACTGCGTGATCGCGGCGAAGGAATCGTACAAATGCTCCAGCACATCGTTCACCCGGCTGCCGCTTCCGCTGATCAGGTGCTGCACTTCCTGAGGCACCTGCCGCGCGCGATAGACGAGCTCCTCCTTCGAGCGTTCCTCGGGATCCTGCGTGATGCAGTAGGTCAGCCGGAAGAGCGCGGGGTCGTCGATGCCGAGCAGTTGGCGCAGGTGGTTCTCGTAGCGCGCGCGCGATTCGCTGCGCGCGGAAGGGCGGTGATCGCCGTGAAAGAGCACCCGCCACGCATCGGTCGTGGGCGCGGGAGGAAGAGAGAGCGAAGCATGCGCATCGGCTCGCGCACGGGAGATGCCACTGGGTTGGTTGTTGGGCAAGCTCTTGGGTGAGCTCTTAGGCTGGTTGCCGGGCGCTTCCAACTCGGCGGTCGTCCAGATGACTTCGTGCGTTTCGAAGTTGCGATGGATGCTATGCCAGGCATTGCCGGCGAGCAGAGTGATCTGTCCGCGAAAGGGCAGGGGAAGGTCCCAGCTGCGAAAGCGCGCGGTTCCCCACAATTGCGCGTCGGTCTTTTCGGGAAGGCCGAAGAGGGTCGCCTGCACGCCCGCGAGAAAGGTCGACTTGCCCGATTCATTGGGAGCGATGAAGACATTCAATCCATCGCTCAAGGTGAAGCGCGTCGTCTTTCCGTAGACGCCGAAGCCTTGCAGCTCCAGCCGGCGGATCACGACGCGGTTCATTCGATCACTCCTCGCATGTCAGTTGCTTGCTTGCCTTCAACGGCTCTGCGCCATCGTCTCGAAGGCCGCCAGGCCGCGCAGCAGGGCCGCGCGCAGCCGCTCGCAATCCTGGGCCCGGCTCTCCGCTTCCGCGGCGGCGATGTGTTCGCGCATCAACTGCACGAAGGCGCCCTTGATCGTCGGTTGCGACGCGATGCGCTCGATGTCGGCCGGGCTCACGCCCACGCTGCGATCCTCGACCTCCAGATGATGGAAGCTTCCCTCGAGGCGCCCCTTGAGGGAGTCCGTATCCCATTCTCCCGAGCGGATGCCTTCGAGAACGAGACGCACGATGGCCTCGGGCTCGGGCTTGCGCTCGTACTCGTCGATCAACTGCTCCTGCGATTCGTAGCGATGCGTGTCGATCGCGACCGTACGAATCGAACGCACAGCGATGGGGACACCCTCCACCCGCGGCCGTCCGCCGGGAAAGGAGACGACGGTCAACTCGCCGACCCCGGGATCGTCGAAGCCCTTGCCGTTCAGCGTGCCGGGATAGAGGGCGATCCCTTCGCCGAAGCGGCTTTGCGCCGGCTTGTGGATGTGCCCGAGCGCCGCATATGCGAAGCCGGCTTCGGAGAGAAGTCCGCTGTCGATGCGATAGGTGCGATCGGTGGGATCGGCGTCGAGCATGCCGTGGAGCAGTGCGATCGCAATCTCGCGCTTCTTCCCGCTCTCTTTCGCGCCGTCGGAAGATGCGCGCAGATTTTCCGGCATGGCGAGCCGCTTCTCGCTTACGCCCGAAGTGAACGCGAGCGAATGCACCGCGCATGTGGCGTCGCCGAGATCGAACGAGGCGACGCGTTCGAGATGCGGGCAGGTGACGAGCGTGCCCGGCCAGGAGGAAAGCTGCTGGCGATAGACGGAGTCGGGGTAGCTGAACTCGTCGTGATTGCCCGGCACGGTGACGAGCGCGCGGCCGCTCGCGGGGATCTTCTTCAGGATCTGGATCACGCGGCCGAGCAGGCGCGAATCGGGGCGATGGGTCTCGAACAGATCGCCCGCGATCAGAACAGCCGCGATGCGCTGCTCGCTGTCGAGCGCCCAATCGACGACTCGCTCGAGCGTCTGGACGGTCTCCTCCATGCGCTTCGCCGCGCGCGCGCCCAGGTAGGAGTGCTCGAAGCCCAGGTGGAGATCAGCCAAATGCAGGATGCGATGCGGCGCCATCGTCCTCGGACCTCTCGAACCGGCCGGCAGTCTCAATGCGAACGCACAGGCGCTTCGCTTGCGTCCACGCGCTTCGCAAGTAGCACCAAGCGTGCCCCGGCGCGGATGGCCGGGCAATTTGGCGCGCTCGAGCTCGTGGTTCCAAACCGGAAACTCTTGAAGAGTAGGGGCAATTCCGGGCCGGGGGAAGAGATGAGTGGGAAAGGCGTGCCGCCGGCGTGGGGATGGATGCGGCGCGACCTTGGGCAGACGGCGCGCGGCCGGGGAGAAGATCGCGCGCGGTCGCGTTGCAGGGGGAGGGTGCAAGCGGGCAGGACGCATGCGGGCGCACGCAGGAGGGCAGGATGCACGCGGGGAGGGCGGGAGCCAGAAGGGCGGCAGGCGTGCCCAGGATGCGGGTTGACAATGGGCTGCGGGTGGCCGACAATCCTGTCCCGCGATTCGGAACTGCGCTCGGACGGTTGTGGGGTCGATTGGGCCACAAGGCGACCCGGGCGCTGATGATGGAATCGCGAGAGAATATTCCTCGGTAGCTCAATCGGTAGAGCAACCGGCTGTTAACCGGTAGGTTCGAGGTTCGAGTCCTCGCCGGGGAGC